>Ga0208036_1000057_pt1 | contig 88960 bp, 86 predicted proteins | sample June2015DPH_11_1_2_FD_184706 | JGI IMG/M metagenome (GOLD analysis project Ga0208036, IMG submission 184706) | Peatland microbial communities from SPRUCE experiment site at the Marcell Experimental Forest, Minnesota, USA - June2015DPH_11_100... | ecosystem: Environmental > Terrestrial > Soil >...
AAAACTTTCATGATCATCAGCCAAAAGAACTTTGAGTGTATACATGAAGTAGTACCCCAAATTATTTTAATGTTACGTAAGATCTATTTTTTTTCATATCATTCTTGTACTGGTGTTTCTCATCGCTGAACTCCAAATGTTGCTTCGAGCGACGGTTTTAATGATCCCTTCAGAATATATCCATCCGCACGGGCTTCGAGCGCTTGCAATCGATACGTCGGATCATCGTATGTCGTCGCAATGAGAACCTTGGTCTCCGGCCATCGCTGTTTGATGATCCGTGTCGCCTCCAGACCATTCATCAGCGGCATCGCAATATCCATCAGCACAACATCAGGAAAAAGCTGCTCTACTTTCTCCACTGCCTCACCCCCATTGATTGCTTCTCCCACGACAGACACATTCGGCATCCGATCAAGAAACTCACGGACAACTCTTCGAAAATCTCGATGATCATCGGCAATGAGAACCTTAATTCTATTCATATCTTTTTCCCTTTGATGAATGGATATCTTTCGATTATTCTTTTTCGAGTTTAATGCCCCGCAGACCCGCCTGCCATAAGCACGTTGTATGTGCGACGGGCAGGTTCTGCATTTAATGGATGCCCGCCTAAAATCCGCGGACATGACAGCTGGAAGCCTGAGAATGAAGCAAGCGTTAGCTTGCAACAATATTCAAGTCATTCCCGAATGTTTTAATCGGGAATCCAGAAAAACAGATTGAATACCTCGGAGCTTGCTCCGAGATATTTCATTCCTAAATAGTATCATATTGACTGGGTATAATATAGTATGGCCGTGATTGAGACAAATCGTCTGATCACCGTAATTTGAAGAATACAGGAAGAACCGTAGAGGTCTACGTGAATTCCCGTAGAGGGGAAGGTCTGATTTATTTAGACAAAACGAGAATTTGAAGAGGGAAGATCGACACTCAGCACATGAAGGGAATTTCAGCCAGACAATTTATGGATCTGAAGGAGGCTTTTGCTTCTTGCTCAATGCAAACCGTACTAAATTGGCAGCATCGTGAATGTCGAGTTTTTGCATAATATTTGTTCGATGTGTTTCAACCGTTCTCGCACTAATGAAAAGCTTTTCGGCTATTTGCAAGTTATTAAATCCATCGGCAATATATTGAAGAATTTCTCTTTCCCGTTTCGTCAATGGAAGATCGTCGTCGTTCATTGGAAGATCGTCTCGCGCTTCTGACTTTCGGAGGTATGCCTCCATCACAATCTCAGAAACTCGCGGACTAAAGAAGTGGTCACCTCGCGCCACTGCACGAATAGCAGCCGCAAGCTCGTCTCTTCCACTATTCTTCAGCATGTATCCGCCTGCGCCGGATTTCAAAATTTGGTACACATATTCCTCGTTGTCATACATAGTTAACACAAGGACTTTCGCGGAGGGAAAGTCTTTTCGGATGATTTTTGTTGCTTCGACTCCGGAGAGTTTTGGCATTGATAGATCGATAATGACGACATCAGGCTCAAGTTTTTTCGTCATCGCGACAGCTTCTTCTCCATCGCTCGCCTCACCGATGATGATAAATTCTTTAAAGGGTTCCAGCAATTTAATAAGGCCGCTTCGAACCATCGGATGATCATCCGCGAGAAGAATTCGAATTTTATTCATGGATCACAACTTTTGTTAATGGAATCTCTACTGTAATAAATGTACCATTTTTTGGCGTTGAATCAATCGTTAATATACCTCCAAAAGATGCCGCACGCTCGCGCATGCTGACGAGACCCATGCCGCCTTTGCCTGTTGCGCGAACAATATCGGGTTTTTCGATAATCCCCTTCCCGTTATCCTCAATAACCAACCGAATACCTTCAGGATAACGAATAAACTGAAGATTCACTTCTGTGGCTTCGGCATGTTTTGCGACATTATTAAGAGATTCTTGTGCAATTCTGTAAAGACCAATTTCCATTTGCGGATCAAGACGTTCAGTAATTCCGCTTGTGTGGAACTGAGCTTTTACCGCTGTTCGGTTCGTAAATTGTTCACTGAGAAGCTGAAGCGCAGGAGTCAATCCAAAATCATCTAGGACACTCGGCATAAGATTATAGGATATTTCTCGCGCCTCTTTCATCACATCGTCGAGCAATCCTTTCATATCAAGAATGCGATCCTGTCCCTCCTGTCCCACGGTAATCATATCTTCCAGAATCTCGAGATTGAACTTGATCGCTGTAAGCATTTGTCCAAGACCATCGTGAATTTCCCGGGCGATGCGCCGTCGTTCGTCTTCCTGCGCCTGAACACGCGCGCCGGAGAGAATCTCAAGTTCTCTTTCCCGCTGGAGAAGATCCGCATAGAGTTGAGCGTTGACCATTGCAATAGAGTGCTTCTCAGCAAGTGAATGCAGCAATCGCATTTCACGTCCGACGAATTCATGGTTATGTCGGTAACCGACTACAATCATCCCTTTGTGTTTCCCCTCTACGATCAAAGGCATCCACGCGGTCGAAACAATCTTCTCCTCTCTAATAATCGGAATTTGAGACAATGGAAAAAGCTCTTGAGCATTGGAATCGTAAATGATATTCGGCCTTTCATTTTTCAGAATAGCGTTAAATGCTTCAGGAGGTTTAAACGATTCCAACGTGTGTTGGAGCGTATTCCCGCAAATCGCTTTCCATTGCACAGAAGTTTGCGATTCATCGAACAAAAGCACACCCGCGAAATGAGCGCGTGTGAGATTCAACGTCTGTTGGAGGATTGCAGCAAATATTTTTTCGAGATCCATAATACCAACAAGTTTTCGGTCGATATTACTCAGCGTTTCTTGTTCCCATAACCAGAGTGATTGTTCACGCTCGAGCATTTTTCTTTTTGTAATATCTCGGAATGACGCCTGAACAGCCAAACTGTCATTCCACTCAATGATATGTGCATTAGCCTCCAGATCAATTATCTTTCCCTGTTTCGTTAAGCCACGCATTTCATAATTCCTCAGCACTTCATCTCCTAATAAACGTCCTTCTTGTATAATTTCAAGAGACGCTCGATTAGGAGGGGCGATGGTATCGGCAAGATTCAGCTTCTGCATGTCCTCCGATTGTCCATATCCAAACAAGTAAACAGCCGAGGGATTGACATACACCAATTTCCCATCTTGAATAATCATAATACCATCAAGCGAGCTTTCAACGATACTACGATACTCCTGTTGTGTCTCGACAATTCTTCGCGTCAACTCTTTCCGCTCTATCGGGTCGTTGTACTGAGCAATGCATTCCATCAACTTTCCGCGTGCACCAAGAATCGGAGAAAGGAACATACCAGAGACAGTCGTTTGTCCGTCTGAACGTGCAAATTCCACTTCGGCGGTCCATGGCTTGCCGGATGTAAGAATCGGTTTAGCAGACATCCATAGATTTTCTGCTTGTTCTTGTCGACGAGAGATCTTCATCAGATCAAATAAATTCCTCCCGACAAGCGACGATTGCTTCATCCCGCTCCAAAGTACAAATGCCGGATTTGCATACCTCGTAACACCATTGCTATCAGTGAGCAGTACCGGATTCGTGGAACACTCGAGTAATGCCTGGAATCGACTCACATTGGAAGATATTTTACGATCTCGATAGATCAACAGCAGCGCAAGGATAACAATAAAACTGTTGAGTACCAAGGACCACACAAACAGACGGATGTAATACACTCGGATGAGATTGGACTTACCTGCCTCTCTCTCGAGTGTTTGCCGATGCTCGTTCTGCCAGAGGTCTTGGAAAACACCATTCGCGATTACATTGTAGCTCGTATGGACTGATGAGAGTTCATCAGACATTGCATCACTTCCTCTTTTGAGCGGAGTAGAAGGGGCGGCTATAATTCGTTGAATGAGTGCATCTGTCTGCAAAAAATATTTTTGGGCAAGCGGAAGCAATTCGCTCACAATCGTATCTTTGGAGTTTTTTACAAGCGACAGATATTTTGCTTTTGCGAATGAATACTGTGCATTATACTTATCGAGCCTTCTTTGAAGTAAATATCGTTGTGTTGGATTCGCGCGGCCTTTTTCGAATAACGAGACCATCTCGGCAAGAACACTTTTGCTGAAGACAATGACACTGTCTCGCTGAACACTTGCTGCAAGTGCTTGGCTGGACTGATGGATGGTACGACGGAACTCCAGAATAGAATATCCACCTGCCATCAAAAGAAGTAGTAGAAGAAGAACACTACTGAATAAAAACACAGACGATGAGATGGTGCGTCTCACCGGCAATGTAAAAATCAGATCATTTGATGTGCTACGATTCCACACGACCTTATTCATTCCTTCAGCCAATTTCAAGGCAGATGCGTGTCCGTTTCCTTATCGTTTGCACCTATTCGATCCATGGAGTGCGCAGACTACTTACCTATGAGTGATTTGTATGCTTGAACATTGAGGAGAGTGCTCACTTGGGTAAAATCAGTGAGGGTTATTTTCACCATCCATCCATTTCCGTACGGATCTTTATTCACGATTTCAGGATGATCCTTCACCTCTGCATTCACCTCGGCAATTTCACCGGCAACAGGCGCAAACAAATCGGAGACCGCTTTCACCGCTTCAATCGTACCGAATGATTTGCCTTTCTCAACCTTCGTGCCTACAGCCGGGATTTCGACAAACACGACATCCCCTAACTCACTTTGAGCATAATCGGTAATACCAATCCAACCATATTGACCTTCGATACGCATCCATTCATGCTCGGTTGTATATTTCAAATTGTCGGGAAAATTCATAATACCCTCACGATATAAAACATGGAACTCTTGCATAGAACTGTCGCCAAGCGAAAGTATCAAGCTTGACAACTACGTTCATGATCACATGTGTAATAATTTAATCTTCAAACACAAATGATTCAATAAATTTCGTATCGAAATTGCCGCTCCTGAACTTCTCATTTAACATCAACTTTTTGTGGAACGGAATCGTCGTCTTGATTCCTTCAATAATGAACTCATCAAGTGCGTAATACATTTTTGTGACTGCTTCTTCTCTCGTTTTACCTTTGACGATCAACTTGGCAATCAGCGAATCGTAGTAGGGCGGAATAAAGTATCCGGCATAGACGTGGGTATCAACGCGTACGCCAAATCCGCCAGGGAAATGCATGCTCGTGATCTTACCAGGACTTGGGCGGAAGCCTGCTGCAGGGTCTTCTGCATTAATCCGGCATTCAATAACATGCCACTGTGGTTTCACTTGCACTTTTTTCAGTCGTTCTCCTGCTGCCACTCGAATTTGCATCTGCAGCAAATCAACTCCCATCACTTCTTCAGAAACAGGATGCTCGACCTGAATGCGGGTATTCATTTCCATGAAATAAAAACTTTTGTCTTTGTCCAGCAGGAATTCAACCGTCCCCGCTCCGAGATACTTCACACTTTTTGCACCTTTTATAGCAGCAATGCCCATTGCTTCACGTATTTCCGATGTCAAGGCCGGTGAAGGCGATTCTTCTACTAACTTTTGATGTCGCCGCTGAATACTGCAATCACGCTCGCCAAAATGAATTACCGTTCCGTACTGGTCGGCCATGATTTGAATTTCGACGTGGCGTGGTTCTTCAATATATTTTTCAATATACACAGAAGCATTGCTGAATGCAGTTTCCGCTTCATGACTTGCTGTAAAGTAAGCATTCTCCAATTCATCCATCGCGCGTACGATACGCATCCCTCTTCCGCCCCCGCCTGCCGTTGCTTTGATAATGACGGGAAAACCAATTTCTTGCGCTACCTTTTTTGCATGAGGAAGATCCGAGATAACACCTTCGCTTCCCGGCACGACCGGCACTCCTGCTTTCTTCATCGTCTCTTTAGCAAGTGCCTTATCTCCCATAGAAGTTATTGCATCCGGGCGCGGACCGATGAACACAATGCCGGACGAAGCACAGATATCCGCAAAGTTTGCGTTCTCTGCAAGGAATCCATAGCCGGGGTGGATAGCATCGGCATCGGTGACTTCAGCAGCAGCTATCAGACGCGGGATGTTCAGATAACTTTCTTTACTCGGTGGCGGACCGATGCAAACAGCTTCATCTGCAAACTTGACGTGAAGGGAGTCCCGATCAGCTTCGGAATAAACAGCGACCGTTTTGATTCCTAATTCGCGGGCGGCGCGAATCACACGCAATGCGATTTCACCACGATTTGCTATGAGGATTTTTTTGAACAAGGAGGTTCGGCTTCCAGAACGAGGCTGAGTCACTACGCTTTCTCGATCAGAAACAGGATTTGGTTGTATTCGACGGGTTTTCCGTTCTCTGCTATGATTTTCACCACAGTTCCATCACAATCTGATTCGATTTCATTCATCAATTTCATAGCTTCGACAATGCACAGAACTGAGCCGATCTTCACAGACTGCCCAATTTCAATGTACGGTTCGGCATCAGGAGCTGGAGCACGATAAAATGTCCCGACAATTGGAGAACGAACTTCATGATATTGCGAATTCGGAAGAGTATTTGATGTTGCGGGTTTAGTCGATTCCACATGCTGGGAGTTATGAGAAGGCAATGCTGGTGATGGAGTAGCTTGTGTAGTCTGTACATAAACCCCAGAGTTGCGATTGCGCGCAACTTTTATTTTCGTCCCCTCCTCTTCGAGTTCCAACTCGTCGATAGAGCTATGCTCGACCAACTTAATGATCTTCTTTATGTAAGAAAGGTCCATGAAGTCTCCAGTGTGAAAAAATGTAAAAAATATATCGCCTTTTTGAGATGGATGAACAACATTACCTGTTTACACGCTCCAAATACTTGCCTGTTCTCGTGTCGACACGAATAATATCACCTTCGTTTATGAAGAGGGGTACGTTCACCGCAGCGCCGGTTTCAACAGTGGCGGGTTTTTGCGCTCCAGTAGCCGTATCACCTTTCACACCGGGAACAGTTTCAATAATTTTCAATTCCACATTTTGCGGAATTTCTGCTCCAACAATATCCATCCCCACCATTTGAAGCTGAACGATTTCACCCTCCTTCAGGAATTGTGCGCCTTTACCTAAAGCTATTTCATCTACCGGCATCTGTTCATAGCTCTGTTTATCCATAAATTGATAACTCGAACCGTCATGGAAGAGATATTGGAATTCTTTTTGCTCTACACGCACTTCTTCCACCTCTTCGCCAGACCGAAAACGGGTTTCTGTTACACGCCCGCTCTTGAGACCGCGAAGTTTTGCCTGGACAAAGGCGCGTAGATTTCCCGGCGTGCGATGTATATATTCTTCAATCCGATGTAATTCTCCATTAAACCGAATAACCATACCAACACGAAAATCAGCAGTTGATGCCATTTATTGCCTCAAAATCTTCCATTCTTGATAAAAAACAGTGTGTTTTCTTCAATTTTGCGTGCAAAAGATAAACAAACTTGACAGCAAAGTCAAGAAACACCCAATTCTAAATACGAGAGGGAATCAAACGGCATTTTTCAAATTCGATTAGAAAAGCTCCAATCCTCTGCAATTTTCCCTTTTCCAACAGCCTTTTTCATCAAGCCTTTGCCTCCTGACACCTACGATTTATCCCCAACACCCATCTCTAAATCTTTTCCTTTTTTATTGGCACATTTGCTGTGTATATTCCATCTAGAAGAAAAGGTGAAAAACCGATTATACTAAGAATGTGCTAATACCGACATTCTTAAAACAGATTAAAATTATAAATAAAGAAGAAATCTGAATGGCAAAACGAATATTGTGTATTGAAGACGATCCTCAAATGCGCTTAATCGTTCAGATGGCACTTGAAACCGTCGGCTATGAAATGGAAGAAGCAGCAGATGGAAAACAAGGGCTAGATCGTGCGATGGAGACTGCGCCTGATCTCATTCTCTGTGATATCAATATGCCGGGGATGAATGGTTTTGAAACATTGGAAGAACTGCGAAAGCACAAATCGACCTCATATATTCCTTTTATCTTCATGACAGGGGAAAGCCCCCGCAAATATCTGCGCAAAGGAATGAATCTCGGTGCCAATGATTTCATTATGAAACCCATTGACATGGCGGATCTTATCAAAGCGGTACAGATACGCTTACAAGAAGTCGACCGAAATAAAGAAGAGAAACAAAAAGCAGTCGCTGATCTCAGTGAGAGCATTACTCGCGCGCTGCCACATGAACTACGAACACCGATGACGGGTATACTGGGACTGGCTGAACTTCTGAAAGTCCAAGCCGACGAAATGACCCCGAGTGATGTAAAGGATCTTGCGGAGTTATTATTCACTTCGGCTGTAAGGATGAACCAAACATTGGAGAAGTTTTGGATTCACACGCAATGCTTGCTTCTCCCAAATGACAATGCAAAACTGTCTGCTTCGCGTCAAACTGGCACCAAAAATGCCGATCTCATTATCGGACGTATTGCCAAGGAATTGGCGCTCTCTCATAAGCGTTCTGCCGATCTTACCCTCAATCTCGCTCCTTTGTCTGTTGCAATTTCTGAAAGATATTTCGAACAAGCAGTGAGTCAGATAATTGAAAACGCATTTAAGTTTTCCACAGATGGAACAAGCGTGAGCATCTCTACAGAAGTCAAGAATATAGTAGGTCTTATCTCCGTGGAAGACCGCGGTCGCGGGATGTCCGAAGATCAAATACAAAAAATTCATGCCTTTATGCAATTTGATCGTGAACGACACGAACAACAAGGATTAGGATTGGGATTGATGATCGCAAAACGTTTACTAAAAATTCACGATGGAAAACTAGAGATAACAAGCGGATTAGGACAAGGAACTACATTGGCAATCACCCTGCCTCTCTTGAGATAATAGTAAACGTAACTTTTTGTTTCCTCCTGATCTCATGAACAGAAAGACAACCCTTCGTTGAATGTTCAAGCACATCCGGTGAGGTATTACCATCTCAAGAATTGAATTAAGACAATCCTCCTGAGTTTTCCGAACTGGAGGATGGTATAAATATCCTATGGATAATCCTTTTTACTTCTGTAATCTCCTTTGCATCAATTACCTTCGTTATGAGCAGTGTAACTCCGAACACACCAATAAGAACAATTTTCAGGACGTTACCGATGATTGAAAGCGGCTCCGGATGAAAGAGCAAGAAGACTGTGAATAACACCATCGCTGATCCGGCAATCTTTATCACCTTCTCCCATTCATACTCAACACGATAAAACCGTTGAGAAGCGAAGTATATTCCTACAGCCATAACGATATAACTCAGCAATGTGGAAAGTGCCGCGCCAAGAATTCCAATCATAGGAATTAAAACAAAGTTAGCGCCAACATTCAACAAGGCTCCCGCACCGGTAACCAACGGGAGGTATTTCGTCTTTTTTTCCAAATAGATACCGACAACAAATACCACATATGCGCCGGTGAATACATATGCCAATAACACCCAAGGAACAATTTCCACACCCTTCCAGTAGACAGGCGGAAAGAATTGTTTCCCGAAGAATTTCATCCGAATGATATCTTCGATAAAGAATGACACTGTAAGGAAAATGGTCATTGCCCCCAAGATAAAGTAGGTGAATACTTTTGCAAAGAGAGGTTTCGCATCAGGATCTTTCGCGTGATTGAGAAAAAACGGCCGCCATGCATAGTCGAACATGCCAACGATGAGCATCATGAAGATACCGAGACGATAATTGAGTTGATAAATGCCGAGTGTTGCATCATTCGTCAGCGCTTTGACAATTGGCCTATCGATCACTTGCATTGCAATCCCGGCAAGCCCGGCAGGAATATAGGGAATGCCGAACTTAAGAAGTTCTTTATACAACGAAGCAGGAAATTTGAATGTCAACTGCCGAAGAATCATCCCCACCATCGCAAGGAATGTGAGACCGGATGCCAGCAGATTTGCAAGCAAGACTCCCTCTGCATGCATCCCCAAACCGAGAATCAGGAGGAGGTTGAGGAGAAGATTGCATGCAATATTGAAGAGCTTTAATAAAGCAAATCGTTTTGCCTTTTGTTCCATACGCAGCGAAGCAAACGGTATGACAGTCAACGCATCAAAGCAAAGAATCCACCCCGCATATTGGATAAATCGATAGTGCGACGGTTCCATACCAAGCAAGGAAGCAAGCGAAGAAGAGTTAAAATGAATTGCCAGCGCAAAGAAAACCGACGTTAACAGAAGCGATAGAAACGGAACGCTGAAATTCTGTTTCTTGTTGCCAAGTTCGAGGGATGAAACGAACCGCATATATGCCGGTTCCATCCCGTAAGAAAAGAGGATGAATGCAAACGCGATGTAAGCATAGATATTTGAAATAACACCATTTTCTGCCGGCAAGAGAAAATTCGCATAGAACGGAACAATGAGGAAGTTTAACATTCTGCCAACAATGGTACTGAGACCATAGATAGCTGTTTCTTTCCCGAGACGAAGAATTTTTTCTAGCATAATCGATGGGTGATAGACAAATCTTGTCGCATCGATTTCAATTGTGCCTTGTGGAATCGATGGAAGGAGTCATCGCCTTCTCCAAGATTTGAACGAAATATGACGGCGCGCGCGTCGGCTTACCTGTCGAAGTGTTGAGAAAACTGTGAACAGTATACCCTTCTACGAGCGAATTTTTCTCGTCTCCACGGCATATTCGATATTCTATCTTGAGAGTTGCTTGAGGTATTTCAGTGACAAAAGACTCGACCAAAAGAAGTTCATCGTATCGGGCAGGCTTTCGATATTTCGCATATACCTCAACGACCGGCAGAAGAATACCGCGAGATTCGAGTTCTGAGTATGGCATTCCAAGAGAACGAATAAGAGCAGAGCGTCCAACTTCAAAGTACTCAAGATACTTACCGTGATAGACAACTTTCATTTGATCCGTATCTGCGTACCGCACTCGAATTTCTGCTTTATGACGAACCATCTCCCCTTTGCCTTTTTTTTTATTTCTGTCTTATAACGAATAGTTTATCATCTTTAATCGAAAATTTCAAATTCTCAATTTCTTCCTCTACCGCTCTTTCCATGCACCCATCTTCGAAAACTTTTCTACACGAAGTTCTACCAATCGATCGGGTTTGATTTTCTTCAACGCCTTCAATTCTTCCAGCAATGTGTCTTTAAGGGTTTGTGCCATAATTTGCAAATTCCGGTGTGCGCCTCCCATCGGCTCTGGAATAATCCGATCAATAACTCCTTGCTCAAGCAAATCAGGTGCAGTGAGCTTTAGTGCTTCAGCCGCTTGTTCTTTGTATTCCCAATTACGCCAGAGAATACTGGAACATGACTCTGGCGAAATGACAGAGTACCAAGCGTTTTCAAACATTAAAATGCGATCCCCAACTCCAATACCCAACGCACCACCGGAAGCTCCTTCACCAATAATAACAATGATGATAGGCACGGGAAGATGAGACATCTCAAATAGGTTGCGCGCAATTGCTTCTCCTTGACCGCGCTCCTCGGCTCCGATGCCAGGATAGGCACCGGGTGTGTCAAGCAGACAAATAATCGGCCTCTGGAATTTCACTGCCAGCTGCATTAACCGAAGTGCCTTCCGATATCCCTCGGGATTGGGCATACCAAAATTTCTGTAGATGTTGGACCGTGTGTCTCTTCCCTTTTGGTGTCCTACAATGAGTACTGTTTCCTTATTTATAGTACAAAAACCTGCAACGATCGCTTTGTCGTCCCCAAATCGACGATCACCATGCAACTCAATAAAATCTTCCGTTATCAGTGGAATATAGTCCAGCGTGTAAGGTCGATCCGGATGACGGGCAAGTTGAACGCGCTGCCAGCGAGTCAAATTGTTATAAACATTCTCGCGAAGTTGATCCACTTTATTTTCGAGCGTCGCAATTTCATCCGCGATGTCAAGATTGTCAGCATACTTCCGCATCTCCACAATCTTCTGTTCAAGCTCGATGATGGGCCGCTCAAAATCCAGCGTCACTTTTGCCATGGACAATATCTCCTTGTCATACTCTCATTTTCTCTTTGCTTTTTTTTCGCCAATCGCGAAATCGCAACCAAGTCTTGATCAAAATCTCCAGATCAAGAAGAACACTCTGATTACGTGCATAATAGAGATAGTATTGATTCATTTCATCGTCCGATAATGTTCCATCTTGCTGAAGCTGTACCAAACCACAGAGACCTGGTTTCCCAAGAAATAAAGATTCGCTCGTGGGTTTCTCCGCTCGCTGGTCGCTGAGAGGCGGACCAACAAGACTCATCCTTCCGCCGAAAACATGCGATAATCCGACAAGGAAACCGTTCGATTCCGCTCCTTCTTTTGCAGCAGACAATCGAAAAATAGGATAAACCGTTATCAAGAGCAATCCCGAAAATACGAGATCAAATACTCTTTTTGTGAAGCGATGAAACGGTTTGTCAATGTTATAGGCGATCTGGACAAGCGGCAGATTTTCAAGACTATCCACACTCGCTTTTCCTACAATCACTTCCATGGTCGTCGGAACAAGGTGGAAAGCAACTGCCTGCTCGCGACTTTTGCCGATAACAGAGAGTATCTGCATGTAACTCAGTGCCTGCGGTGCAAAGATAACATCGCTAATTTTTTGTTTTTTGATGATCTTCCCGACATTATCGATGCTCCCAAGGACTTGCACACCATTCAGCATTTCACCAATATGCTTGTGCGTGGTCCCTACAAACCCGACAATCTCGTATCCTTCACCAACTCTCGTTCGCAATTTCCTTTGTAGACCAATTGCGTTTTTGTCAGTCCCAACAATGAGTGTTCGTTTGCCAAACAACGTTCCTCTGCCATGCGCCGTTGTTTTTCCAAGTAGCCGAAAAATCAATCGCCATCCAGGAATGAGAACCATCGCAAAAATCCCTGAGATTGCAACGATCATCCTGCTGAAGGCAAAATCCCTAAAGAACGCTGTGAGAGCAGAAATTAAAATGTAAGCAAAGAATGTCGCCACAATGGAACGGGAGATGGACATACGGCGCTGAGTGTACACTCCTGCGGCGTATAAGCATCCAATGGCAATAACTGCTGGAATACTGAATACGACAGGATACGCATACGCGGGATAGTGGAATATTCTTCCTGTCCAAATTTCCTCTGCCATAAGAAGACTTATTGTTACTGCTGTGAAATCGAGAATAGCTATTTTCAATGGCCGAAATATTGAATTCAAAAATGCGGCAAAGGAGACAAGCGCAATCGACATCCGCAGAACCATTGAGAACAAGAAAGAAGATCGGACGTGCTTTTCCACAAAAAGTCGCATCGCTTCATAGAACGTATGAATTTCGTCTATACTACTACGTCGTGTGCTCTCCCCTTTGTAATGGATGATTTGTGTAGAGTGCACGTAGTAAATCTGCCAACCTGCCTGATGGATACGGTAGCACCAATCAAGATCCTCTCCGTACATAAAAAAGCTCTCATCTAACCCACCAACCTGCTCGAGCGTTTCTTTCCGCACGATCATAAACGAGCCGCTCACAGCTTCAACCGGATTTGTTTCCTCAATACTCAGGTATGTAAGATTGTACTTTCCAAAGAGCTTTGTCTTTGGAAATAATTTGCTGAGACCGAATATCTTTGAGAATGCAACCCATGGAGTGGGAAAACTTCGCCGGCATGCAGGTTCAATGCTACCATCCGGATTAAGAATCTTGCATCCTGCAAGCCCGACTTCGGGATGGTTCTTTAAAAATTCAACCATCACTCGGATAGTATCTTCCTGCACAATGGTATCGGGATTGATAAGAAGGAGGAATTTTCCGCGCGTCTGTTTGAGAGCAATATTATTAGCTTTGGCAAATCCGAAGTTAGTTGTATTTAAAATGAGCTTTACAGAAGGAAACTGTCGACGCACCATTTCAACGCTTCCGTCATCCGAAGCATTATCAACCACTACAATTTCCGAACGGATTCCCTTCAGAGCTTTTTGAATCGATACAAGCGCTTGATGAAGAAAATCGCAGACATTATAGTTAACGATGATAACCGAAACATCCAGCACACTTGCTCGCCGAAACGCTTTCGTGTGCAGGCGTAATTGTCTGCGTGATCCAGCCATACGTTCAGCGGCTTCCTTTTGAGAAGAAATGCCTAAACTTCAACCTCCATACCATCCACGCTGCTTCATAGACGATATGTTTCGACATTTTTGAAACACCTGCTCGCCGATCGACAAAGACGATAGGAACTTCGCACACACGGAAACCTTTTTTCCACGCCATGAAGTTTGTCTCAATTTGAAAGCTGTAACCATTCGATGTAATGGCATCGAGATCTAAGCTCTCCAAAACGGCTCGGCGGTAGCATTTAAAACCGGCTGTTGCATCTCGCACCGGTAGACCGGTCACGAATCGTGTGTACATATTTGCGGCATAGCTTAAGATCAATCGACTCATAGGCCAATTCACAACGTTCACACCTGAAATGTACCTCGAACCGATAACGAGATCGCATTCCTCTGTCATCGCAAGAAGTTTTAACAGCGATTTTGGATCATGCGAGAAATCAGCATCCATCTCAAAGGCAAAATCAAAATCATGGGAAAGAGCATATTTAAATCCTGCCACATACGCAGTTCCGAGACCTCGCTTACTCGGTCGTTCAAGGAGATGAATTCGTGAATTACTCTTCTGCATCTCTTTAACCAAATTCGCCGTTCCATCCGGTGAATTATCGTCAACAATGAGCACATGAAATCCTTCATCCTGAGCCAGTACCTCAGGAATAATCTTTAAAACATTGTCTGCTTCATTGTATGTCGGAATAATAACGAGTGAACGCTTCATAGAATCACCGAATTAATTCTTCATCGCTTCTACTACTGATTGGACAATGTACTTCTGTTGTTCTTCATCAAGTTCCGTATGCATCGGCAGCGAGAGCACTTCATCCGCTGCTTTTTCGGTCACAGGAAATGTTCCTTTGGGTTTTCCTGCCGCGCTATATGCTTCCTGCAAATGCAGAGGAATGGGATAGTAAATACCATGAGGGACTTTCTCTTCGCTTAGAGCATGTGACACCTTATCTCGATTCTTCAATCGAATGGTATACTGATGAAATACATGTTTGCCATATGATGCTTCACATGGAACCTCAATACCTGAACCTGCGAACAAACGGTTATACACCGAAGCAGCTGAACGCCGCGCGTGAGTCCATTGGTCAAGGTACCGTAACTTTATTCGAAGTAAAGCAGCCTGCAGGGCATCTAACCTGCTGTTGACTCCGACAATTTCATGTTTATACCGTACACGCGAGCCGTGCACAACGATCATCCGCAATTTTTCAGCCAAAACCGCATCATTTGTCACTATCATACCGGCATCACCAAAGGCTCCAAGATTTTTACTTGGGAAGAAACTGATACAGCCCATCGTCCCAATGCCGCCGACCTTTTTCCCTTTGTAATCTGCACCGATAGCCTGACACATATCTTCTATGATTGGTATGCCGTGATGGTTTGCTACACGTACCAACGGGTCCATATCTACAGATTGTCCATAGAGGTGCACCGGAATAATTGCTTTTGTATTTTTTGTAATTACCTCTTCTATTTTTGAGGGATCCAGATTATATGTGGCAGGATCGATGTCAACATAGATTGGCTTTGCACCCAGCAAAACAATCGTTTCTGTTGTTGCAGCGAATGTGAACGGCGTTGTTACTACTTCGTCTCCTGGTCCAATGCCAAGCGCCATCATCGCAACCATCAATGCATCGGTTCCGGACGCACATCCAACGGCATATTTCACACTGAGATATCGTGCAATTTCGTTCTCAAACTCGGACACTTCTCTACCGAGAATGTACTGACCGGATGCAATGACTCTCAGGGCGGCTTCATCAATTTCTTTCTTAATCTTCTTATACTGACCTACGACATCAACCATATGTATGGGGTTCACTGAATCACCTTTTAAGATACATTTTTTTTAGACCTTCATGGTTCGGCAGTATACTTCCTGTTCAATTTAGTAAAATATTGACAGATATTTTTGATCTTTTCTCAAACTTCACATCATGCAGTTTACCGGACTCATTCTGTTTTAATTATGCATGTCCTTTCCCGGCTATCATGACATAGAGAGTGTTAAAAAGAATTTTGAGGTCCATTCGCCATGAGAGATTTTCAATATAGAAGAGATCGTACTTGATCTTAGCTCGCACGTCTTCCATATTCTCATCATATTTATGTTTCACCTGTGCCCAACCGGTAATACCGGGCCTTACGCGATGACGGTGATTATACAATGGAACTTCTTTCGTAATCTTGTCCACAAAGAACGGGCGTTCAGGCCGTGGCCCCACCAAACTCATATCACCTATAAGCACGTTGACAAACTGCGGAAGTTCATCAAGGTGCGTCTTTCGAAGAAAGCGGCCAAGTCGTGTCACACGAGGATCGTTCTTCCCTGCCCAAACCGGACCAGAATGTCTTTCTGCATCGGTCCACATAGAACGGAATTTAAGTATCTTAAAATGTCTTCCATTCCTGCCGACCCGCGTTTGACGATAGAGTACAGGTCCTCTTGAATCAACTTTGATGAGAAGAGCTATGAGCATCCACAACGGGAATCCGATGATAAGCACTGACAGTGAAAACAGGCAATCAAGTACTCGCTTTGCCGCCTCTTCCCATGGCTTCATCAATTGCGGGCGCACATCCATGAGCGGTAAACCATAGAGAGAACTGATCCGCGCCTGTCCGCTGACGATATCATATAAATCAGGCATAATTTTCATTCCAATATCGACGGAATCGCATTGGCGCATGATATCTATCAATTGACTGTGTTCTGTTGTGTCGAGTCCAATCAGAACTTCATGAATTGTATGTTTCTTAATAAGATGAGACACATCTTGAATTGAACCCAAGACAGGAATATTTTGATAAGTGTTTCTCTTTACCCGCTGTGTGCTGTCGATCTTCGCTCCTGCTTTTACAAATCCTACAACTTTATATCCCAATGCTGGATACTTCAGAACCATATCGCACAGTTTAAAAGCTTTATCCGACCAACCAACGATTATGGTATTCCGAAGCCCAACTCCGGCGACGAGCAACTTCCTTTGAACAAATCGCTGTATCAGCCTGCCGGAAATTACTAACGTAGTCAGAGCAATCCAGTACCCAAGGATCAGAAGACGCGATTGGACGATGGTTTCACTGGAAGTATCATCCAGGAAGATGAGAAAGAACAAAATCAAAGCGCCGACAATCGTTGATCGAACAATCGTGAGGATTTCATCGATACGGGATTGTTCATACCACAAACGGTAGAGACCGAACAGACCAAACCAGATGAGCCAGTACACACAGATGAACATCATAGGCAGGAGAAGTTCAGGCTCGATACTGTACGGAATCCACCCGCTTCGTACACGGAAAACGTAGTACGCCAGATATGCCAGATTGATAGTGAGAATATCGATCAGTATTGTAATAATATGTTGACGACGAGAATTCATTGCGTACTTATTTTTTAATGCAAAAGTCAACAGCCCCATAAGAGCAGCGTCATTGCTTTAGTTGCACACCAAACGCTTATAGAAGTCAGAACAAGTTCAGATAATCTCGCACACCGTGAAGGATTCTATGGATATATATCTCTTGTTCTTCAAGAGTATAGAAGATCAAGTAGTTTTGAACAACGAGGTAACGATAACCCAAACGCATCAACTCTTCTTCATTTGGGATTCTTCCAAGTTGTGAGTTTTTCGAAAGAAGAATGAGGTTCTTTTCTATCTTTGCTGCAAGCGCGTCAGCTGCCGATGGCTTATCTGCAGCAATGTAATTGACAATCTCAAAAAGATCATCCTCGGCAGCTCGCAAAAGCCGAATCGTGTACTCAGGCCGCTTCACGTATGCGCTTTCGAAGTTCTTTCATTACTTGCGATAGAGTTCGTCCTTTACCACCGCTTGCTTTCTGAGCTTGTGCAACAGCAAGCTTACTGAAGAGATCAAGTTTCAATTGGAGTTTACTATATTGAGCTATTGACATGACGACCATATCCCCCTCACCATTCTTTGTGATGAAAATTGGCTCATTCGATTGGTGAGCAAGATCCGAGATTTCATTGGCTTTGTTCCTCAGATCTGAAATTGCTTTGATGATTGGCATTGTTTTCTCCGATTATGTTATATCAATATTATATCATTAATATGAGAATAGCAAATCACAGCTCTTATCAGAGTTCTATTATCTTTCTTCTCTTGAGCTATAAATATTTCGTCCCTGCATAAATCAATTTCAAAAAATTATTTCAATAGCTCTGGTAGGGGCGTGATCCTCACACATAACCAAAGATCAAGAGAGAAGTCCCAGAAGGGCGAAATAATATTAATGTTTCATCAATATATCCAAAATTCTCTCAGATGCGTGACCGTCACCATATGGATTTTGATGGATATCATATTTAATCTTTCCTTCGATGGTGCGCTGGACTGATGTACATATTTTTTCGACGTTCGTCCCGACCAACTCCGACATACCAAGATTCACACTTTCCATCCGTTCCGTCACTTCGCGTAAAACAATACAGTGTTTTCCAAACGAAGGAGCTTCCTCCTGAATACCTCCCGAATCAGAAAGTGCAAACTCGCAGTGCTTCATAAGCGTGAGGATTTCCAGATATGGAATGGGCGGGATCAACTTGACATTGCCGATATTTCCCAGAAATGCATGCACCGGACCTTTCACATGAGGATTCAGATGCACAGGATATACAAATTGATACTGAGGATACCGCAAAGCACATTCCCGGATTGCCGTACAGATATTTTTAAATCCCCCGCCAAAGCTTTCACGTCGATGGGCTGTGATAAGGACAAAGGGCTTTCGTACATCCAGTGCAATGAGTTCAAGTTTATCAAGATTATGTTTTTCCTGAATCAATCGCAGTGAATCCACAACGGTATTACCGGTCACAAAAAGCGTTTCCTTTGGCGTTCCCTCACGCAGCAAATTATCCTGCGCCATTGTGGTCGGACAGAAATTATATTTCGAAACTATACTAATAAGCCGGCGATTGCACTCTTCCGGATACGGAGCATCCATATTGAAAGTGCGCAATCCAGCTTCGATGTGAGCAACCGGTACTTTCATATTAAACGCGCATAATGCTGTCATCGCTGCCGTGGTGGTATCACCCTGCACCATCACAACATCCGGCTTTGCCTGCTCGATGACAGGTGGTAATTTTCCAAAAACCGATTCGGAGATCATGTTCAGTGTTTGATTCGGACGCATGATTTGAAGATCATTATCGGGTTTTACATCAAAGATCGAAAGCGCCTCCAGCGCCATCGTTTTATGCTGGCCTGTAAGGCAATAGATGACCTTTGCATCATTTCGCTTGCGCGCTTCGATTACGACAGGAACAGTTTTAATAATCTCCGGGCGTGTACCGGCAATAATAAGGATGGTTTTCAACGAGGCTTTTTCCCATTTTCAAAGAATGCATTGAGGGTTTTCAAGTTTTTTTTACTGATTCACACTTTTCATCTTAAGTAAGAAAGTAGTCAATTCTTTCAAGTAATTCACCTATATATAGAGAAGGGATTATTAATAACTAATTTTGCCTTTATACTTCCAAAAAAAATATAAAACAGCCTTAAAATGCAGTAAAGTCAATTTTGTAAAAAATTTCTTTTTAGTTATTCTTTGTTCGTAGTGTATAATGCTTGTAAAGGGATAATAATACACTCGCCATCCATTCTTATACATTCGTAGGCAATAATCGATATCTTCCGGTCCATAAAATATTTTTTCATCGAGGAAGCCTATTTTCTCCATGGCTTCCCGCCTTATACACTGACATGCTCCAATAACATAATCGACTTGCCGAATATCCAACCTGTCCCATTCGGCCATTTCATGCCAACGTAATATTTTACTATTACGTGCAATTGAAAGAAATTCAAACCTTCTTAAAATAAATGCTAATACATTAGGGAAACGCCGACCACTTGGCTGCACTCTTCCATCTGGAAAGATTAACTTCGCACCACATAGACCTGCATCCGGGGTTTTATCCATAAACTCTACAAGCTTCAATAGAGAATTGTCGATAAACAGCATATCAGCATCGAGGGTAACGATATATTTTCCTTTCGCAATTCTAAAAGCCTGATTTCGTGCTGGCGCTACACCTCTATTCTCAGAATTTTTTATTAGTACAGCACCTTGATATTCCTTCTCGATCAATTCACTCGTGCCATCTTGAGAATTATTATCGACTATAATAAGCTCTTTTGATATTCCATTCGTGTGCAGCATAATAGATTTAAGCATTTCACTTAACATCGATTTCATTCGCCAAGATATTATTACAATACTAATGTCGTAGCAATTATTTTCTATTCGTTCCACGCTATCCTTCTAATTCATTTAATGAATTAAAAACGTCTAGTATTCCACTGACATATCTTTCGACTGTATATTTTTTAGATCGCGCTATGCCTTGAACACGCATTCTTGCATAAAGTTCTTTGTCTGCAATTAATCTCAAGATGTCATCAGCCATCGACTTATAATCGTGGGGATCGTGCAGTATCCCTCCATCGCCAACGATTTCTCTAAGAGATGTATTATTCGATGTTATCACTGGAAGTCCACATTGCATTGCTTCTAAGGGAGGGTAGCCGAAACCTTCATATAATGAAGGAAAAAGAAAAACATTGGAAATATTATACAACTTTTTAAGCATGAGGTCATCAATGTTTGAATGAAGGAAGACATTCTTCCGTTTCTGTATAGCAGACAAAATTCTATTGCTTCCATGCCCCAATTTCCCCACCAGTAAAAAGTCAACGTCTTTATTTCTTTCATATATTTCATCAGCAACTTTGAGTATACCTAAGATATTCTTACGATTTTCGATCACTCCAACATAGAGAACAACAAACGGTGAAAGATGTAAGGATGATTTAATTTTATTTTTTTCCTCTTCAATAAGTCCAAGAGGTTTAAATTCAGTATTTGCAGACGGATAAACGACTTTAACTTTATCAGTATTAAGATTATAATGCTTTATAATATCATTTTTGGAATATTCCGATATTGTGATAATTACATCGCTAATTTTTATTGAAAAATGAGAAAGAAATTGGAGATATGTTCTATAAATAAACGGCAAATATTTTCTATCCTTTTTGTAAATAACATCATTAACAACAGATATATACTTACACCCTTTTATTTTAATTAATGGAACTATTTGATTTATTGATAACAAAATGTCAATGTTATATTTTTTTAAGTAAAGAGGTAAAACAAAAATACTCCATATTGGAGAAAATATTTTTTGTGGCAATAAACACCGAACTGTAGTAACATTCGTGTAAAACTTACAATCATGAGGTATAGATCCATAAGAAAAAAGAAAGTACTTATTGCCGCTATCATACTTTGGTATCTCATCGAGCATAATCATCAAAGATCGGCCAATTCCAGTAATTCGTCTTTCTAGAAGCCGAGCATCTATACCTATGTTCATAATTTTCTTCATTACTTCATACGTATTCTCAATCAACCACTATCTTAAATCATTGTAATATATTTCATAATATAATACTGTGCTATTATTTGTTACTAATATATTTTTATAAAATATATTAGTGGTTAATCAATTTTATTTATCATTCTATTCACTAATAAATAGACAAACGCTTTAAGCTTCTGTTTTGATTTTACCTTATTCAATGGAAATATCAACAACCAAATACCCATTTGAGTAAATAATTGTATGTACAACATCAATCTCATTATAGCTTTATGTAAAAATAAATAATGTTTCGATATGAAAATATATTTGCTTGAGTAGGTTCTAATCGTATACAAATAATAATCTCTTTTACCAGAAACACTGCCTACATGATGAATAGCTAAAGAGGGAACGTACGCTATTCGAAGTCCTCGGTTAGAAACTCGTTTGCATAAATCAACTTCTTCAAAAAACATGAAGTAATCCTTATCAAAGCCATCAATGATTCTGAACAATTCAGACGTGATAAATATACAGGCTCCCAAAATCCAATGAACCGACAAATATTCTTTTTTTCTGAATTTTGTGTATAGAAAAATGAGAAATCCTTCAAAAAAAACTCCTATACCAAATAATCCCGCTATTTCAAAAATAATATTTGGGGAAAAACCGGCTGAATAGTCAAAGAATGGTGATCGAACCTGCTGTTGGGGGCCACTGACACCAATAGACACATCCCTTTCGAGCAACTCAATCATTCTAGTGAAAATATTTTCTCTGATTATTGTATCAGGGTTTAAAAAACAAATATATCTCCCCTTGGCTTTCGTGAAACCATAGTTGCATCCCTTTCCAAACCCTAGATTATTATCCAAGTAGTAAAAATGAATGTTCTCTTGTTGGTTTTTATTTTCTACTTGTTTCAGATCTTTGTTTGGAGAATTATTATCAACAATAATTATTTCGTAGGATAAAGTGTCGGTCGATTTTATGACCTGCAGCAAGCTATGAAGGCAATTTTCAATTTCTCTCGCTAACTCATAATTAATAATTACGATAGAAACATCAATCATTTTTTGATTCACTGGATTTTCGGCATACATATTGTACGACTCGTACTAGTTACTGTTTTTATGCTATCTGTTAAATTTCTTCAACTTGGAAATGATAAAATCCCTTTCTACTTTTAGCAAAAGAGAATGCCATGAAATTAATAAAAAGACACTTAGTACGACTATTGATAGGAGTAACTTATAATAAGTATTCCCGCCTATAACAAATATTACAGATGAGAAAAGAATTAAAAGAATTATCAATATATGAATCGGTTTAACTTTGATAGTTATTTTATTAGAATTTAATTTATGTGCGAAAAACCATAATATTACTGAATCAACCGCTGTTCGAATTCCCCATGCACATGCTGCCCCATTTATTCCTCCCTCTTTAACGCTGAACCACATGAGGAGAAAATAGAAAGGCAGCTCAATGAGCTGTACTTTGGCAGTAACATCTGCTCTCCCTATCCCATCGAGGAAAGCATATGGTATATATCCAATACTATTGAAAAGTACGCCTACCGCGAGGATTTGTAAGATCACATAACTGTGCTCAGCAAACTGTTTTCCAATCCAAAGCGTCATTCCTTCTTGTGCAAACACAACAATGAAGAATACAATTGGAAAAAGAATAAGAAATATGTACTTGGTTGCTCGTATTATCAATTTATTTGTGTACTCAGGGTCTCGCATATGCGTAGCTGAAATGGCTGGAAACAAAACTCCTGCAAATGCACCTGGTATTATCAATAATTTCGATGTTATCTCATAAGGAGTAACATAATATGCTATAGCACCGGCTGATATCACGGTGCCAATCATAAATCTATCAAGATATAAATTAAGGGGTACTACAATGCTCGAGATGCTCATCCAACTACTGAGCCTTAAAATTGGCTTAATAAGCGTTCGTTTAAAAATTCTTGTTGACTTCAGCGCAGGATTAATCTTAAAACTTTGATATAAATATAATATCCACACAATAATTCTAAAAATCACTAATGACGAAATAATCCAAACTAAATTCTTTGTGAGAAATAGGCAAAATAATGGCACAATAAAAGAGGAAATACCAAGTAAAACTCTAATGATGTTAATAACACCAAATTCTTGATAAGCTTCTAAAATACCTCGAATACTAGCAGATGTTGCAACAACTGGAATTGAAAATACAATAATATAAAACGACTGAAGGGTCTCTAATTTTAAATTATTTGATACTTTAAAAATATCATAAACGAAAAAAGGGATAAAGAAAAACAAAGCAGCGGCGACACATAAACTTACAAATAATATTAGAAAAAAAGCTGTCCAGAAAAGTGGTGGGATATGTTCGCTTTCGCTTGAACCAATTTTTCCAGCAATGAGCTTTGTAACAGACCTTCCTATACCCAAATCAAACAGGCTAAAATAACCAACAACAACCCATGCAATACTCAGAATACCAAAGCGTTCGTTGCCTAATCCATGTATTAAGTAAGGTAGTACAAGCACAGCAACAATCAATGGTATTCCAAAGCCTATAAGATTATAAATGCTATTTTTAGCTAATGATGTACCTTTGAATTTATTGTGAATAACCTTTTCTTCCACAAGTTTTCGATTACAATTGGGGCTTCGTACGAGTAGCCATTTTTTCTAAAATAGGCAAATACGCGATAATCAATATTTGACTAAAAAACCATTGGTTAAGCCTAGTGACAATTACTAAAAAAGAGAACCCAACAACTAAATAAAGATAAACAAGTACAGTCAATATTATTAAGCTGTTTTTCTCGTAAAAAATAAACCATAGGAACGTAATTATCAGACCAAGTAAATAGGGAACTAAAAAAACTCCTACCACTCCATAGTCAGCATGCAATTCACGTAAATAGGTGCCCGTATTGGTCCACATAGGGATATGGTACCCCTTCTGGAAAAAAGGAGGTTCCTCTGCTACCTTTAACTTCGATAGGAATTCATACACAATTCTAAATGAATTTTCTCCAAATTTTGCATCTTCTTTTTCAAGTTCAAGATATTTACTGAATACACCTACGTCACTGCTTAAATATAGATACACAGTTGGAGTAAGTATCATGCTTCCTTGGAGATCTTTTAGAACCTTGCTTGTCCCTGGGATATTTTCCTTAGCCCCTTTCGCAACCCTTACAAACGACGATGAGATAATAATGAATACTATGAAAAGTGCACCAGCAGCAAAAGCGTTTGTCTTTAAAAATTTAAACCGTTGTAGAGAATCGTGCTTGAGGAGATTCCTCATAAGAAAAAATGTAAAAAAGAATTCCATCGTTGACAACAACATCTCTCCACGGCCAAAATATGTTAACTCCTTAAGAACAACACAAATCAAAGGAAAAAATGATAAAAAAGAAAACTTCCCTTTATACGCTGTATATATTGCAGCGAGAAAAACTCCCACATAAATAAATGAAGGTAAAAAGGGAATAAATTCTTTTATTTCGCCCCTCACATTGAGGTGATATATGAGAGCGGCATTGAGGAAAACAGCAGGAATACTTCCAAACATCTTGATTAATACATACCATCGCTGAATTGCAACGAATAATCCGATAAAACTAAAAAATATCGCTGAATACTTTAAGACTTTCCCCTTATCGGCAAAAATTGGCAGAGAGACTGTTGTTTGGCGCGGAGAATATGTCTCTCCCCGTAATGATCTCGCACTGATAACCGTTAAAATCCCAAAAATAAAAGACACCGAAGAGCCAACAATAAAAAACCAGGCCAAAATAATTAGATCCGGATAAGGAAGCAATTTTAATTCATAAAAAAATGTTAGCATCCCCATAGACAACGAATACGCTGTGAGATGATTAAACCAGCATCCAAAGAATTTCTTGCCTCCCACTATTCCGAAAAATATAATGATGCCAACAAATAACAAGCTCATAAGGCACTAATTCCTTAATTTATATAATTTCTTAATAGACCGAACAAAGAGCGCAAATCGTTCTTGTAAAGGGTTGTCAAATTTTTCTCTTCGCACAGCCTTTTCACTTATAAATACAAATGGTATTAAGCTAAAAAGAGCGAGAAAGAAGAAGCCAATAATTATTACCGCCCGCTTTGGGCTGTATTTCAGTTGAGGTGGAACTGCCTTATCGATCACCATGACCGCTGGGATACTTTTCTGTTCCTCTACTTTCGCTTGTTCATACATTGGCAGAACAATTTCTAAGATGGATTGCTGAATTTGAACTTCTCGGTAGGTTCTTAAATACTGAATAGCTATATCAGGCAATTGCTTGAATGCGAAGAAAACATTTGATGTGAGTCCTAAATCTGATGAGTTCTTAAGTTCTTGTACTTTCTTTTTTAATAAAGTAACTTCTGTAGCTACACCTTTATATTGGGGAGAATTATCGCCATACTGTCCTTTCAATAAGTATGCTTCTAATTCTTTTTTGGTTAACATTCCTTCAATTTCTGCTGCCGCTTTTACAGCAACTTCTAATTGCTCAGGAACAGCAACAATTCCATATTTTTTCTGGAATCTATAAAGTCCCTCTTCGGCAATTTTCAAGTCTTCTATATTTTTTAGGTATCTCTTTTCTAAAAAAATCCTATTATTCTTTGCACGCTCTGAATTGTAAATAATATTCAAACTATCGGCAATGTGAATGAAATAATTCGCTATATCTGCCGCAACTTTTGGATCTTCATTTATAACACTAACTTCTATCATCCCATATTCATTGGGAGTCGTTGAAAAATCAGCTTTTAATGCTTTTAATGCTTTATCAACGTTTCCATCATTAATATTGTAATACTTCATCAGATCAAATTCGTCGATAACCCTTGTAAGCGCTGTTCTGCTATTCATTATCCCCAACATAACATCTTCGGAGGTATTACTTGACACACCGAACATTTTTGAGCCCAGCGCTGCAATAGATGATTTACCACCAAGAAGACTTGTCAGCCCTCCAAGACCCGATTGCTCTTCAGGCGGAATCATAATTGTTGTCGTTGCTTTATATTCTTTTATAATAAGGAAAGCTATGGCAGTGCTAATCGCAACCACAATAAGTAAATTAAGAATTAAAAAATTCTTCCATTTTATTAGAATGTAGAGATAGTCAGTCATGGTGAAATTCTGCTGTTGAATTTTTTCATTCATGTCTTTTCCTTGCTCTTTGATTATTTACGTAACTGAATCACTATTAACACAGTGGTAGCAATTCACGTTTCCACGCTTTCAATAATGTCTATTGCCCGGAGATAGTAATCGAAATCACTCTTTCTTTTCTCCCAATACATTCCAAACCACTTTTTTTATTCTTTCACAATACATTATATCAAGTTATATTCTTTACAATCTGCACCATGAACTCCTGAATGTTTGCTGGGCACATGTCGAATATACCCATGGAATTATGTACAATTCGATAAACGTCGTTTCTATTTGATATATACTAAGTGTAGAGGAAAATTATTTCTTCAACTGGATCGTAATCAACACTATACTCACCGCTACACTGATAATGGAAGCTGTCTGGCCCACTATATTCCAATAATAGGTAGCCGGCCTAATAGGATCTTTCGGAACCCAAATATAATCACCCTCTTCAATCTTCGTCTCGGAAGGAGACAACCATTGCCGTGAACCGCATTTAATGATCATGACATCTCCGCTGCGGGCATTATCCGTATATCCACCAGCCCTTCTAATGTAATATTTAAATCCTTCATCTTTCATAAACGGCACATTCCCCGGTAAAACAACTTGTCCAAAAACATATACTGTTTTTTGAATTGTTGGAATACGAATCCAATCGCCATTCTGAAGAACAACGTCCTTGGTGGTATCTTTTTTCTCAAACAGATCGACGAAATCAACATTCACTTCTTCATAATTGGCTCTGAGCTGGCTTTCAATTGCATAGTAGGTTGTATCTTCCGGTATTCCCCCGCCTCGTAGACTGCGGATATGGTCAAATTGTTGCTCGGTCATCGAAAGGGGGCTGTGAATAATTTGTGCAGCATTCAATGAGGCATATTCCGTGAATCCCCCCGCCCATGCAATCACCTGTGATAATTTTGTGTTCCCTTTTATGATAGGATAAGTACCAGGATAACGGACTTCTCCTTCGACAAATACATGATAATCTTCCCGAATATCAGGCAGCTCCTTCACAACGATCCGATCCCCCGGAACAAGTAGAAAATTTTTCTGTGCACCAAGTTTTACCTGGTTGAAATTGTAGCTGGTGAAGACCTGTTGTCCCGTATCAGTATCATAACGGTACACTATGATACTATCTGTGATTGCCCGTGAAGTAAAACCATATGCGAGTTCTATAGCACTGAGGAAATTGTCTCCTTCAGCCAGCTCAAAACTGCCTTGAACATTTACTCCGCCGTAGACGCCAAACACGTTTTTCTTGGGATCAATGCGCGGCACAAAAACTTCATCCCCTTCGCGAAGAAATGGATTCCATCTGCCATCTCTGGTAGAGTAATATTGGAGAATATCTGCGCGAACAATTTCCCCCGTATGCCGCGTCACGCGAATATTCCGCCTTGTTTGATAGCTTTCGTCGAATTGAGTCGCTATATCTTTCCGAATTTCTTTTCCTAAATTAATATCCTTAGTTTCTGGAACGACATCTTTCTGTTTTTTGTTTGCCATTGCTATCGCGTTGTCTACACGATCCGTTGCATAGAGTATATATTTTCCCGGATAGTGAACTGCACCTGTAACAGTGATAGATATTTGTCTGGGGCTAAGGAGTGTTACGGATGGATCGCCCGTAAGATATTTCTTTTTGATTTCCGTGATGACTTTTTTCTTGGCTTCACTCAGGGTTAAATCTGTAATACGGACTTCACCGACAGTTGGAACAATAAGAGTCCCCTCCGGTGTAACGGTGAGAGAAAAATTGAGCGGCGGACTTGTCCAAATATTAACAGAAAGAATATCGGATGGCCCCACAAAGTACTGATCAGGATCAACAGGCCCCTCCAAGGGCGGTACATTATTGATGGGCGCTTGGATCATGCTCTTAAGGTCTGACTTTGATTCCTCCTGTAATTCCAGTTTTGTATCCGTTGTCCATTGTGCATTGGATATTAACATGAAGCCATACCACGAACACAAACAGAGAATGGCTATTCTGAAATTCCAGAACTTCAATAATCGATTTTGTTTCATCATATTCACCACTGCTTATTCTATTTCGCTCCTAAAGGAGCTTTTTTGTTTTATTAATTCTATTTCTATAATTATTTCACCCCTGCGAGACTCAATTTCCTCAGCGTTATTTATTCGGGCGAAGTTACTTCGCCCTTACGATTTTTTAATATCTCAACTACTTATCGACTCATTGGCTCTTCTGCTTCTTTTCTACCACTTTCATACCGCCGTATAAAAGCTTATAGTATTCTTTATATTCGCCGCTCATGATCCGTTTCCACCACTGCTGATGATCGACGTACCACTTGGTTGTTTCTCCAATACCACGTTCGAATGTGTAGGATGGAATCCAACCAAGTTCGCGTTGAATCTTGCTCGAATCAATCGCGTACCTTCGGTCATGGCCGGGACGATCTTTTACATATGTGATCAGTGACTCCGGTTTTCCAAGGTTTTGTAAAATTAGTCTAACAATTTCAATGTTCGTTTTTTCGTTGTTCCCACCAATGTTGTATACTTCACCTATTCGTCCTCGATGAAGCACTTCATCAAGTGCCGAACAATGATCTTTCACATGAAGCCAATCTCGGATATTCATACCATCGCCATACACCGGCAGCGAAGTATCATTCAGAGCGTTTGCAATCATGAGTGGGATCAGTTTTTCCGGAAATTGATATGGTCCGTAATTATTTGAGCAACGAGTCAATACAACAGGCAAACCAAACGTATGTTGATATGCAAGCGCGAGCATGTCAGCGGAAGCTTTGCTGGCAGAATATGGACTGTTCGGATGCAATGATGTTTCTTCAGTGAAAAGTCCCGTCAATCCAAGTGATCCGTATACTTCATCGGTAGAAACTTGCAGGAACCGCTTGATCTTCAATTCTTTTGCAACTTCCAGCAACACATGTGTGCCTACGATATTCGTCTGCACAAACTCCGCCGCTCCAAGGATGCTGCGATCAACATGCGATTCCGCCGCAAAATTTATAATCGCGTCAATCTCATATCGCATCACACAAAGTTGGACTCGCGTTTTATCGCAAATATCCCCTTTCTCAAATGCATAGCGAGGCTCCTTATCCGCACCGGCCAAGTTCTCTAAATTACCTGCGTACGTAAGCTTATCAAGATTAATGACACGGTATTCCGGATATTTGTCAAAAATATACCGGATAAAATTACTTCCGACAAAACCCGCACCGCCTGTCACCAGAAGATTCATTGATTCTTAATCCAATTGATATGGTGAATTTGGATCGCTTTCATGCCTAATTTCATCAATGATTTCATTGTGCCCCTTTCCCGCATATAACCTGTTAGGTAAATTAATGATCCATCCCTGGATTATTCCCACGTTGCGATAAGCATGAACGACTCCTGCCGGAACAATAACGGTTTGCGGCTTCTGTTCGCCCGCATCGAACACCATTCTATGTCCGAATGTTGGAGATCGTTTTCGTGCATCCCATAAATACAACCGAAACATTGAAGGTCCGACAAAACAGAACAAATCTGCTTGATCTTTGTGTTCGTGGGGTCCGCGAGCTACTCCCGGTTCTGTCTGCGAGATATAGGACATAGCTGGCAGAAATTCTTCCGCTATTTCATCACTACGAAATAATTCCATCAACCACCCGCGATGATCTTGATATTTCATCAAATCGCGGATAATGACATCATGAATAACACCATTTTTGAAGGTCATCATAGCCTGTTAAAAATAAACTTACAAAAGAATGACCGCATTTCAAAACCGTAGTTGGACATACCTTATTATTCTTAAATGAAAACGAGGCTCATCTTTCAGATGTGAGCTTAAATATTCGATTCAACTATCAGCAGCAAAACAAACGCAGTATCAATGGCGGGAGTAGGTAACCTTCTTTTTTTGTTTTCGTTGATCAAAAATTATAAAAAAATTAGACGAATGTCAACGTTTTCCTTTACATCCGCTCGGGAGCAGAGATACCCAAAATTTTGCATCCATTTGCTAGCACAGTCTTTGTTGCAAGACATAGCGCAAGACGTGCCTTTGCAAGCTCGATTTCTGGAATAACAACGCGGTGTTCATGATAAAATTTGTGGAACGCTGTGGCGACATCGTGTAAATAGGTGGTCAACCTGTGTGGTTCGAAGCTCATCGCGCACAACTCAACGGTTTCCGGGAAGTCAAGAAGCAGTTTCACAAGTGCAATTTCGGCCGAACCTTTCAACAGATTGTATTCTATGTCGGCAAATGAATCCGCCATACTGAATGTTCCCTGCCCCTCTGCAAAACGAAGGATGCTGGCAATACGTGCATGAGCATATTGCAGGTAATAAACCGGATTCTTTTCCGATTGCTCTTTTGCAAGATTTAAATCGAATTCCAGATGACTTGATGTGGAACGCATCAAAAAGAAAAACCTTACAGCATCTGAGCCGACTTCGTCAATCAACTCATCGAGTGTGACAAAATTTGCCAGCCGTTTAGACATCTTCACTTGCTCGCCACCGCGCATCAATGTCACAAATTGATGAATGACCACCTTCACTTTTTCCGGGTCATACCCAAGGGCTTTCACTCCAGCTAAAACATCAGGAATGGTTGCTATGTGGTCTGCACCGAACACATCCACGATCAAATCGAACCCGCGCCTAAATTTTTCCCGGTGATATGCAATATCCGGCAAGCGATAGGTCGGTTCGCCCGTGGACTTGACAATAACACGATCCTGGTCAAGTCCTAATGCTGTTGTCTTGAGCCACACGGCACCATCTAAATCGTAGGCAAGATTTTTCGCCCGTAATTCCTGAATGACTTCTTGAATTTTCCCGCTGCTATAAAGCGAGTCTTCGTTGAAAAATACGTCGTGCACTACACCCATCCGCGCGAGTACTTTCTTAATGGCTTCAAATAATGCGCGCTCGGCAAATTCCTTGCATGCTGAAAGCGCTGCTTCACGCTGCAAAGAAACAATAGAATCCCCGTGTTCTCTTTTCAAATCGCCCGCAATCTCTCGGATATAATCACCCTGATATCCATCTTCAGGAAATGGGAATGCCGGATCGAAAAACTGCCGGTACCTCGCATACGTTGACTCTGCAAGCATGCGCATCTGCCTGCCTGCATTGTTATAATAATACTCGCGGGTAACATCATATCCTGCCCATACGAGAAGATTGGCAATCGTATCTCCAATAGCCGCTTGACGACCGTGGCCAACGCTGAGAGGACCCGTCGGATTAGCGCTGACATATTCCACCTGTGTCTTTTTTCCACCGCCAATATTTGTTCTTCCGAATGTTGCCGGGTGTTGCAGTATAGAACCGATCTGCGCAGTAAAAAATTCTTCCGTGAATCGGAAATTGATAAAACCCGGTCCGGCAATCTCAACCTTTGAAACGTATTTCGGATCTACATCCAGCTTGCCGACAATCTCCTGTGCAACCGCACGCGGATTTTTCTTTGCAGATTTTGCCAACAACATTGCTATGTTCGTTGTGATATCGCCGTGCGCCTCATCCTTCGGCTTATCGAACGTCAATTTTGCCGCTATCGAAACCGTTTGCTCCTTGATTGTGGGATCAGAGGTGCCGTACGAAAGCGATTTGAGCGCAGCGCCAACTTTTTCTATAAGATACTTTTTCATTCCGTTTCTGTTTGTTTCTTCTTTACCGGTTTACGCACAGTCGCTCGGCGTTTTTTTACCGCCGGCTTTGGAGCCGCTAACGGATCTTGCACTTCTGTTCTCTTCGCATCGCCCCAGAGACGATCAAGATTGTAGAACGACCTTTCTTCTTTGTGAAAAACGTGTACCACCACATCAACATAATCCAGTACAATCCATTTCAACGCTTGATACCCTTCATAATGCCACACGCGCTCATTGGATTCTTCCATACCATCGCGTACTGCGTCCGCAACAGCTTTCACCTGCGTGTCGGAATCTGTCGAGCAAATCACGAAATAATCTGCTGCGCTCGTGAGTTTTTTCAAATCCAAGATCACAACATCATGTGCTTTCTTGGATATCATCAAGTCGGCAATTCGTTTTGCGAGTGTCCCTGCTATCAACGTTTATTCCTTTCATTTAAAACTTGAAAAACCTTCAATCGGGAAAAATCTTTTCCTACAACGACTGACACATCAAGATACAAATTACGGTCAATTTTCTGAAATACTTTGTCCTGCGCAATACCAAGGGTCGATGCAAGTTTTCCTGCAGCGTCAAGATTTCCGGAACGGTCGACCACATAGGTGCGTTCGATCATTCCATCGTTGTTTCTTTTCATCTCCACGACATCGTACCCCTGTGAGCGAAGAATATTTGTCACATATTGAGCAGCCTTCATGCTTCCTGCACCATCCAACACCTCTACTTGAAGTACCCGGTCTGTCGACAACGGCAACGGATCGACTGTTGCGCTGTGGTTCGAGAAGCTTCTATGCGCAAGGATATATACGCTAACGATAAGCGCCAAGGAAAGCAGACTCAATATGCACTTCATCAACTTGCTATAACGTACCGTACGCGTCTGATGTGTAGGAACGTGTTCTCGTGGTAGATCCTCAGTATCAGTTTGGACGGCAGCGTGGGAAGGATTTGTGCGTTTCATTCCTGCCTGTTAAAAAAAGAACCGAGCAAGCTGACGAGTAACAACTCAGCTCGACCCGGCTCTAAGACACACACTCGTTTCGTATCGATGTTCAGTGACTCTCCTCCTCACCGATTCGATCAAATCCCGACATAAAACCAAACCTATCGTTGTTCAACCAATACATTGCAGGCAGTTGTCGATATTGAATTTGGAGCAATGTATTCTTGCTTGGCCGATAATTCAATTCTGCTCCAGAAAGGTATACACCTGAGATATCTTTCGTAAAGTTGCCGCCAAGATTGTTATACGGTGAATTGATCAAACTGACATCGAATTGCACCGAAAGCGGATTTGAAATCTGATATGCGAGGCTGCTCGTCAGTGTACCGAGTGAAAACCCCTTTCCGCCAGATGTCGTATAGCTTAGCGAATAGCTATTTCTCATCGTGAACCGGCTTGGATCAAACCAGCCGAAAAGCAATCCGCCATCATCCTGCCGAATCATGGATCCGGTTATCGAAGAACTCGCTTCTGGTTGAGATTTAAATTGACCAACTGCCATAAAACAAACGGCTAGCAAGGTCAATACGGTTTTTATGAGGATTTTCATTTTCACACCTTCTTTTATGAAATAATGATACTCAAATCTGAAATGATTGTCAAGGTCACACTTTCTTTACCAAAGAGACGAAATTTATCAATAGAGTGTTCCTTTAACTTTTTTTGTTTTCAGACCACCTTTCCGTATATTTTCCACACAATGATGAGTAACACAAGAGTAGAAGAGGCAGGCTGATTCATGGCAAAAATTGAGCGAGTGTATCTCATCGATGCAATGGCACTGGCGTACCGTGCCTATTTCGCATTTATACGTCAGCCGCTGATGAATTCGAAAGGTGAGAACACCAGCGCGGTCTACGGATTCGTCACGTTTTTAAATCGTATCCTCTCACAGGAGATTCCCGATCACATTGCTGTCGTCTTCGACACGGGCAAACCCACGTTCCGGCATAAGGCATATAAGGAATATAAAGCCACGCGTCAGAAAATGCCTGAAGATATGATCACACAAATTCCGGCGCTGAAAGAAGTCGTGCGTGCTTACAATATCCCTGTCGTTGAGATGGATGGTTTTGAGGCCGACGATATCATCGGCACACTTGCAAAGCAGGCAGAACGAGAAAACGCTCTCACCTTCCTCGTTACACCCGATAAAGACTTTATGCAGCTTGTCTCCAATACAACGAAAATCTACAAACCGGGCAAGCAAGGATCCGACATCGAAATTGTAGACATCGAAGGAGTGAGACAGAAATTCGGTGTTACTCCCGATAAAGTCATAGATGTTCTCGGGTTAATCGGCGATGCCTCTGATAATATACCGGGTGTACCGGGAGTTGGCGAGAAGACCGCAATCCCGCTCATCCAGAAGTATGGCAGTATCGAAGAACTGTATCGTCATCTTGACGAGATTCCTCAAAAGGGATTGCGCGCTAAATTGGAATCGAACAAAGAATTGGCGTTCCTGTCCAAGCATCTCGTTACGATTGATATCAACGTACCGCTTTCTATCAATTTCCATTCGCTCAAAGCGGAACAAAGAAACACTTCAAAGCTTATGGAATTGTTTGAAGCACTGGAATTCCGCTCGCTCCTGAGCAAGCTCCGGACGGAGACTCAGGAAGCATCAAAGAGTATTGATCCTGATATCGAGTTCACGCCTCCGGAACCCCTCTCCGATATCACCAAAGACAAACATTCCTACCGGCTCATCACAGCAGAAAAAGAGTTCATATCTCTCTGCGATAGGTTGAAATCGGCACAGGAATTTGTCTTTGATACTGAAACGACCTCCACGGATTCGTTGAATGCCGAACTCGTCGGAATTTCATTTGCCCTCAAGCCGCATGAAGCATTCTATATTGCGATCACAGGAAAGAAAACACATGGACAAGGCGGCCTCTTCGGGAACACCGTTGATGAACCTAACTTTTCAATCGGTTTGACGCCGGAATTCGTCTGTAATAAGCTCAAGCCAATTCTGGAAGATCCAAACATCAAGAAAATTGGGCATAATATTAAATATGATATCTTGGTGTTGTCGAATTATGGTATCAATGTTGAAGGCGCTCTCTTTGATTCGATGATAGCCAGCTACATGGTGCGCGCAGACGGCAAGCATAATATGGATGATGTGGCTGCAGAGTATCTCAAGTACAAAACTGTCTCCTTTTCTGATTTGGTCGGGACAGGTAAAGAGCAGAAACACATCCGTGATGTTTCTCTTCAAGCCCTTTCCGATTATTCGTGTGAAGATTCCGACATTACATTTCGCCTGTACGAAACATTTCAAAAAAAACTTCTTGAACTCGAGATGACCGAACTTTGTGAAGAAGTAGAATTCCCTTTGGTCTCAGTTCTTGCGCGGATGGAGCGTGCCGGAGTTGCTATCGATGTCGACCATCTTTCGGCTATGTCAAAAGAACTTGAGAATCAGCTTGAAAAGCTCACAAAAGAAATTCATCGAGCTGCCGGTACATCTTTCAACATTAACTCCACACAGCAACTTGCAGAGATTCTCTTCAATAAGCTCAAGCTGCAATCGGTGCGCAAAACAAAAACCGGTTTTTCCACAGATGTCGCTGTTCTTGAAACGTTGAAAGGCGTGCATCCAATCATTGAAATGCTCCTTGACTTCCGTCAATCCACAAAGTTGAAATCGACCTATATCGATGCACTTCCGAGACTCATCAACCCGAGAACCGGACGAGTGCATACATCATTCAACCAAACTGTAACTACCACTGGACGTTTATCCAGCAGCGATCCGAATATTCAGAACATTCCTATCCGTACAGAGATTGGCAGATCGATTCGGAAGGCATTCATTCCTGGCAACGCTCAATCGCTTATTCTTTCCGCCGATTATTCACAGATCGAACTCCGTGTGATGGCGCACATCTCCGGCGACGAGGGATTAACACAGGCGTTCAAGAATCATGAAGATATCCACACAACAACGGCAGCAAAAGTATTTGGTGTCAATGCAACGGATGTAACCAGAGATATGAGGCGGAAGGCAAAAGAAGTCAACTTTGGAATCATGTATGGCATCGGTGCTTACGGCCTCGCCAACCGATTAGAGATTAGTCAGAATGAAGGAAAAGAAATCATTGCTCGTTATTTTGCCCGCTTCCCCAAAGTTCAACAATATATCAACGATACAATCGCGAGCGGACGTAAAGACGGATATGTCAGCACACTTCTGGGCAGGCGGCGGTACATTCCGGATATTCGCAGTAACAACCAGAACGTTCGCCAGAACGCCGAGCGGCAAGCTATCAACATGCCGATTCAAGGAACAGCGGCAGATATGATTAAAATGGCAATGGTGCGCATCGATGCAGTTCTCAAGAAACAGAAACTTGCCAGTTCAATGCTTCTCCAGGTTCATGATGAATTGGTATTTGAAGTACAGAAGAAAGAAGAGAACATCATGAAAGAAATTGTTGAAAGAGAGATGCGGCAAGCCCTTCCCCTCTCGGTTCCTGTCGAAGTTGATCTGGGAGTAGGCAAGAATTGGTTAGAAGCACATTAGCAACTCATGTTACGCAGTCACAAACTTTTTATCATATGATGAGAACCATAGCACATAATTTCCACCTCCCCTTTTGTCCCCTCCTCCACGAGGAGGGGATACAGGGGCGGTGTATAAGCATGGAGATCTACTCGTAAAAATGAAAATGCCTTATTTGCATAACATCAGTTAGTAATTTCTATTTCCAGCGGCGAAATATCAATGAAAGTCCCCAGAGAATGACGAACACAGGCCAGTACGTAAAGACATAATGTCTCATCTCAAACCAGTCGATCACATCCCACCACCACAAGTAGTAGAGAACACCGTAACCGCCGAAGAAGAGAACGGGAATGAGAACTCCGAACCGACGAGGATCATAGAAGAACAGCATAAGAAATGAGAGTCCAAGGGCAAGTGCGAACGTCGCCGGCACGTTCCAAGGTGAAAAATCTATGAGCACCAATTTGTGAGCAACCATAGTTACGCTCACAAAAAATAAAAGGCTTCCCCAAAAGACTACTCCGCGCCGTCGTGTGATGAATGCTTGCACAACTGTCACAACACCAACCGCACTTAGACAAATCCAGAAAATTATTCCCCAACCGTAGTGGAATACATGCAGTTTATTCAGAACAAGACCGGCGCCAAGGAGAATGAGAAAAACGCCAAAGATTGGAAGTCCACTTGATTTCTTTTGTAAAGTCGGTTCCATAGATTCCTCACTATTGCTTGTTCTGTTGCGGCTGACCTTTCGGAACAATCAGATACATTAAGAAGTAGAGAATAATTCCCATACCGCCTGAAAAGACCGTAAAGATTGCATACGCAACGCGAAGTATTGTGGAATCAATACCAAAATACTCTCCTGCGCCTCCGCAAATACCGAACACTTTCTTATCAGTGAGAGAACGGCGAAACACTTGAGGATTCGTTGACTGTTCCGTCGAAGACACTGGAGGCGGAGTCTGATTCTCAGTTGATTGTTCCGATTCTCCTGGTGATGTTTGTTCAGGCGGCGTTGTTTGCAATTTACCGCGCTTGGTCAAGATATAAATTCCTGCAAGCATGAGAATGCCTGGTAATACAAACTCCCACGCTGTATCCCATAACCTGCAGAACGAGAGAATTCCAAGGTTGTCGAGAAGGAGCACTGCACCTACAGCTACAAACAAAATTCCGAAGATGCGCGCAGAACCGAATTCTGATTTCACTGGAGAAGGTGCATCACCCATCACGATCGGTCTCTCTGGAACGATGAAGAATGCAAGGACATAGAGGATAATTCCGGAACCGCCGAGAAGTGTTAAGAGGACCCAAACAAGCCGGACAATAGTTGTGTCCACATTGAGATATTCTGCAAGTCCTCCGCAGACTCCGGCAATAACTTTGTTTGTCTGACTTCGATAAAGGCGGCGCTTTTGTTCTGTCATGAGAGTCTCCTTTTGAACTGTTCTCCTCTCTCATACGGATTTTATATACGAAGGTTACAAAACCCAACGGCAAAAAGAAATCCCGATTCTGCCGCTGCAGAACCGGGATTTCAAATTATCATTCATGTCTGCTATTTTTAGGATATTAGACTTCCATAATTTCTTTTTCTTTCAAAGCAAGGAGACTGTCGATATCTTTTGTAAATTTATCGGTTAGTTTTTGAACTTCCTGTTCACCGCGTTTCCGTTCATCTTCCGGCATGTGCTCGCCTTTTTCTGCTTTCTTAAAATGTTCAATAGCGTCTCGGCGTACATTCCGGATTGCGATCTTACCGTCTTCACCGAACTTTTTTATGAGCTTCACGAGCTCTCGACGGCGTTCTTCATTCAGCGGCGGAATAGGAACGCGTATAACCGTTCCATCATTCGCAGGATTCAAACCAATGTTCGCTTGAAGAATTGCTTTTTCAATCAAAGGAATGACGCTTTTTTCCCATGGCTGCACAGCAATCGTATGCACATCAGGCGTGCTGACGCTGGCAATCTTATTCAGCGAAGTCATGGTGCCGTAATAATCGACTTTGATCCCGTCGAGCAATACAGTCGTGGCTTTTCCTGTGCGGATTTTAATAAGCTCTTCCCGCAGAACTTCCACGGCTTTTTTCATTCTGTCTTCTGCTTGTTTCAGGATTTCTTTTGAGTTTGTCATAGACATTCCATCAATTGGTGATAGGATGAATGATGTTACGACTTTTATGCTGAGAGTTCAACTACTTTTGAACCAACTGCTTCTCCGCGGATGACACGCCTCAGATTGCCGGGGACGTTTATATTAAAGATGACAAGAGGAAGCTTGTTCTCTTTGGAAAGCGTTATCGCCGTCAGGTCCATTATACGGAGGTCTTTTTTTAACACGTCTGCATAAGAAATCTCTGGAAAACGGATCGCCTTAGAATTTTTTTCTGGGTCAGAATCATAGACGCCGTCCACGCGCGTACCCTTGATAATGACATTCGCTTCGATTTCAATTGCACGTAGTACAGCTGCAGTGTCGGTGGTAAAGTACGGATTTCCTGTGCCAGCAGCAAAAATGACGATGCGCCCTTTTTCCAAATGCCGAATTGCTCTGCGGCGGATAAATGGTTCGGCAATCCGTTCCATATTGATAGCGCTCAAGCAGCGCGTCTTCAGCCCTTGATGTTCTAGTGAGTTTTGCAGTGCTAATGCGTTGATAACAGTCGCCAGCATGCCCATATGATCACCGGTCACTTTGTCGATGCCATCGGTGGAACTTCCCATACCGCGATAAATGTTGCCGCCGCCAATGACGATGCCGATTTGCACATCGAGCTTGCTGACAGAAGCAATCTCTTCAGAGTAGCGCGTGACGACTTTAGGATCAATTCCATATTCACGATCGCCCATGAGCGACTCGCCACTGAGCTTCAATAATATTCGTTTATATTTAATTTTTTTCATGGTTCTCCACTCACAAAAAAAATCCCGAAATGGTTTCGGGATTCTAGTTTTTTCTAATTTGCTTCGCCAAGATGGTAACGAAGGAATCGGCGCACAGAAATCTTCTCGCCAACCTTCGTTGTTTCTTCATCAATAATATCTTTAATTGTCTTTCCGGAATCCTTAATAAAACTCTGTTCCATCAACACAACTTCCTGATAGAATTTATCCAGTCGTCCCTGAGAAATCTTTTCCGCTATTTGTGCCGGTTTTCCTTCATTCTGTGCCTGTATTTTGTAGATTTCAAGTTCCTTTTCGATAACAGTCTGTGGAATTTGTTCCCGCGACACATACTGCGGAGTCATCGCAGTAATCTGCATGGCGATATCATGCGCAAGTTGTTTGAAACCCGGCGTCTTTGCCACAAAATCGGTCTCACAATTCAATTCGACCATCGCACCGATACGCCCGCCGGCATGGATGTACGCTTCCACCACGCCCTGGTTTGCCTCCTTGTCGGCACGCTTTGCGGCAACTGCTGCGCCTTTCTTCCGAAGAACTTCGATCGCTTGTTCGATATCACCTTTTGTTTCTGCCAATGCCCGCTTACAATCCATCATGCCTGCACCGGTTTTATCCCGAAGTTTTTTTACTGCTTCACTTGTAATCTCTGCCATGGTATATACTTCCTTCTTTCAATTACTTTTTCTCTGCGGCTGCTGCTACTGCCGTTGCCTGCTCTTCGGCTGCTGCCTGTTGTTTTGCAGAGGCACGCTCCTGACCGTCAAGAACTGCATCGGCAATGGCTTTCGTGATCAATTGAACCGACTTGAGTGCATCATCGTTTGCAGGGATGGGATAGTCGATCGGATCAGGATCCGTGTTCGTATCAACAATGGCAACTATCGGAACTCCAAGACGTTTCGCTTCTTTTACAGCAATGGCTTCTTTTTTAATATCCACAACATATACAATGCCGGGTAATCGCGACATCTCAACGACACCTGACAGCACTGCTTGAAGTTTATCACGTTCGCGAGTCAAGAACAGTCGTTCTTTCTTCGTGATGTTTTCAAAGGTGCCGTCTGTTTCCATCTTCTCAATATTCGTGAGCCGCTTGACGCTCTTGCGGATCGTGCTGAAGTTCGTCAGCATACCGCCAAGCCAGCGCTCCGTCACATAATGTGCGTGGCAGCGTTGTGCTTCCTGTTTCATCACATCGCTTGCCTGCAGCTTCGTTCCAACAAAGAGCGGCTTCTTGCCTTCAGCGACGGAGTTCGAAACTGCGTTACATGCCGCTTCAAGCATCTCTTGGGTTTTTTTTAAATCGATGATATGAATCCCATTCCGCTCCATAAAAATGTAGGGCTTCATTTTGGGATTCCAACGGCGTGTGAGGTGTCCGAAATGGGCACCTGATTGGAGCAATGCATCGAGTTCAACACGAGGCATAAAAATATTTCCTTTCAGTTAAGCTGCTATTCTCGTCGTCTTCTTCCGGAATCCCTATGAACTATGTTCATCGGAACACTGCCGGTTAAATCAGAGAATATGATTGTTGATGAATCTCAGCGACCGTACAACAGCTGTCGAATGGTACATAAAAAATTAACGTTTGGAGAACTGGAACCGTTTGCGGGCTTTCTTCTGCCCATATTTTTTTCGCTCCACCATACGAGGATCGCGCGTCAAAAGTCCGGCCCCGCGAAGTGCTAAACGAAAATCTTCGTCCAGTGTAACCAATGAACGTGCAATGCCGAGCCTTACAGCCCCAGCCTGACCAGCCGGTCCGCCGCCGTTCACACGCACTTGTGCATCATACCGCCCCATCGTGTCTGTCACTTTGAACGGTTTTAGTATCTCATCCCGCTGAATCGCCAGCGGAAAATAATTTTCAAATTCCCGCGCGTTCACTAAAAGCTTGCCTGATCCATCCAACAACTTCACGCGGGCAATAGCATTCTTCCGGCGGCCTACTGATATTTTTGGTTGCATGAACTTGTTCTTTCCTTACTCAAAAAGAAATTATTTCTGGTTGCTGTGCTGAATGGGGATGTTCTGCTCCCCTATACACTTTCAATTTCTTAAACATCTGGCGACCCAAACGGTTATGCGGAAGCATTCCTTTAACGGCATGCTCCATGACCTTTTCCGGATTCGTTTTGATAAGTTCCGAAAAAGATTCAAAGCGTGCTCCGCCCGGATAACCTGTATTATGATACAGTTCTTTCAGCTCGGGCCGATTTCCGGTCAATTTCACTTTTTCTATATTCACAATCACGACGAAATCTCCTAAGTCGTGGTTGGGTGTAAATTCCGGTTTATGTTTGCCACGCAGCAAATGTGCAACGTGCGATGCGATGCGGCCTAATGTCTGTCCTTCTGCATCGACAAGAAACCATTTTTTATTTACTTCTTCCGGTTTAAAAAACCGCGTTTTCGGCGACGTATTCACTCTATTCTCCTACGCTAAATCTTTTTTAAAAATGTGTACTTCCAAAGAATCTCTGTTCCCGATCGTCGAACTCATATCCATTCTATTAGACCAAGAACCCATCTTTCACTCTGACTGCTCTATACTATGAATCCTCTGTTACTTCAGTGCACCCACCAGGACTCGAACCTGGAACCCACTGATTAAGAGTCAGTTGCTCTACCAATTGAGCCATGGGTGCAAATGTGTTATTTGCTACCCGGAATTGGAGATATTGGAGCCTGTTGAGCTGGCGGTAGTGCAGTCGGTGGAGGGCCAGATTGAATAACGCTCTCCTGCTTCTGTTCACCGCGTGGTAACAACCATAAGTTGATAACCAGGGCGAAAACCATAAAGATACCTGCCAGCCACTGTGTCAACGTTGTAAGGAAATCCGAGGTTCGCCGAACTCCAAAGACCGTTCCAATATTGGCACCGCCAAAACCTCCGGCCAATCCGCCACCCTTGCTCGATTGCATGAGAATGGCGAGCATGAGCAGAATTCCAATAATGACTTCAAGAATAATCGCAATTGTGTACATCAGTACTGTTCCTCAAACGAAAAAAATCCCCACCAACTGTGGGGGTTTGCAGGTTTTATTATAGGGAAAAAAAGCTCAAAATGCAAGAAGGAAAATGCACACAATTTCATTTCCTCGTCGTCAGTATGCCTCTTACCTCAAAAAGACGCTCCACATACTTGCCAAGGACATCAAACTCGAGATTGACCGTATCACCGGACTTAATCCAGTGAAATGTTGTCACTTCCATCGTATGAGGGATGATGGAGACCGCAAAGGAATTTGCTTTCACTTCTGCCATTGTTAAACTCACGCCGTTGACAGCAATCGATCCGACAGGAATGAGATGATGCGAGAATTTCTTAGGGACTTGAATCCAGAAAATCCAACTACTCTCAAGGGTTTTGAGCGATGTTACTCTTCCCAATCCATCCACATGACCAAGAACAAAATGCCCGCCAAGCCGATCTGAAGGCAACAGCGGACGCTCCAGATTAACGGGACTTCCTACCTTCAAATTTCCGAGAGTTGTTTTCTTCAGTGTCTCTTCCACCGCTTGCACATCGAATGTCTTCTCTGTTCTTTTAATGACAGTCAAACAAACACCTTCTACCGCAATACTATGATCTATACGCAGACTCTTGACGGTTTTCTTCCCTTGAATAGTAAAAATAACACTCCCGTCCTTTTGTTTAATGGATTTAATAATTCCAGTTTCCTCAATTAATCCGGTAAACATATTATTTTATCTTTCTTTGTAACTACACACGTGATTTAGTGTAAGAAAGTAATTTTAAGTAATTTTAAGTATTTTTTGTAATTGCTCAGTTTTTTTGTCAGAAATAAAGAAATCACTCCCTCTCCTCAGAGGAGAGGGTTAGGGTGAGGTCAAAGAACAAGAAACCCCACCTTAGTCCTCCCCTAAGAGGGGAGGAAATCAATCAAAGAATGATATTATCGAAAAGCATACTGAGTAGTCACCTTTCGCTTATGAATGAAGCGTGCTTCAAGAAGTACATCATCCCCAATGTTCTTCACGTTGGTCATTCTTAATTTCACATGTTGATTCAGGAGGAGCGGCTTGTTGAATCGAATCCCATCTAATCCGCCTCCTAATATTTTTGGTGCGATAAAAAGATGAAGTGAATCTGCAAAAGAATGCTTTACAAAAGGTGCAACCAGTGATGCGCCGCCTTCCAGAAGCACAGAAGAAATGCCTTCAACGGCAAGAGCATTCAAGATAGATTCTGCACTCAATAAGCGGGACTCCGAAACCGTAAGGATGCGTACTCCTTGCGCAACAAGTCTTTGTACTTTCCTATCATTTATTTTCACAGCAGCCGTTGAAGTCAACACCCACGTTGGAGTGCTATTTGTATTAAATATTTTCCGGGACGTCGGAAGCGACATACGTCCATCAACAACAACACGAATAGGATTCCTTCTTTTGATGAACCGCACAGTTAATGCAGGATCGTCTTTTAATACCGTGTTCGCTCCTACCATCACAGCGTCATACTCGCTTCGCAATCTATGCGCTTCTTTTCTTGACGTCTCAGATGTGATCCATTTTGATATTCCTGCAGTGTCGGCAATTCGTCCGTCAAGTGTCTGTGCTAGTTTGATACCGACAAACGGCAGACCTGTATTCATAAACTTGAAGAACTTTTCATTCAAGAGTTCCGCTTCTTTTCGTAATACTCCAACCTTGACCATAATCCCTGCCTCGCGCAGTCGTCGTATTCCTTTACCGCCGACCAAAGGATTCGGATCTTTCGATGCGATCACCACCTTCGAAATACCTGATTGCACAATTGCATCGGCGCAGGGTGGAGTTTTTCCGAAGTGCGCGCATGGTTCCAGGTTGACAAACAATGTTGCGCCATGTGCCCTCTTGCCCGCTTGTAAGAGCGCGAAAATCTCAGCATGCGGCCCGCCGAATTGCCGGTGAAATCCTTCTCCGACGATTTTCCCGTTTCGCACGATGACACATCCCACCATAGGATTAGGACTTACCTTGCCAAGTCCATTCCGTGCGATGTCGATACATCGCTGCATCAATGCCTGTTCATTCATCGCCAATACACTTTCACTTTCGAATCGAGCGTTGCGCTCAAGAGATGGGCAGCACTATTATTCTTTACAGATATTTCTACTAATCCATTACTGCCAACGATGAAACATGGAGTATTTTCCGGAGCTTCATCGTAAATTCGAACCCATTGTGCGACCATATTACTACCTATCGATATGGTTTGTATCTCTTTCATGCTTTTTTCTACTTGCAGAGATCGAAGATTCGTAATGATGTTTCCATAATGATCAATATGCAGAACGCACATAGGCGCCAGATCTTTCTTGGAGCTAACAAAAGGCGAAAATATCTCAGGCAGATTACAGGCTATACCAAATTTTTTTATAGGTACATCATCTGAGACATATGCGGCAAGCGGCGCAAGCAGATCGCGGCCATGAAAGGTTGATGATACATCACCAAGTGCGTATTCTTTGAGAGATGCTTGCGTCACCTCAACAGCCGCTGTAACTTTTTCTTGAAATAAAACGAAGTCTAATATTCCATTATCGGGAGCAATAAACGTATATTTCTTTGTCTTCATCACAAGAATACGCCGCTTACCGCCAACTCCCGGATCAACAACATTCACAAAAATTGTATCCGCGGGAAAGTAATTGTAGACTGACCAGAGAATATACGCAGCTTGACGAGTTCGATACGGTTGAATTTCGTGTGTAATATCTATTATATCAACCGACGGATTGATGGATATAATAACCCCTTTCATCGACGCTACATATTGATCCTGGTATCCGAAATCGGTGAGAAGAGCGATACAAGGATTGACTTTCTTGCCCATTGTAATTTCTTATCTCGGCAAAAATATTGAATGAGCCATCAACGGCTATTGTAACACTACCGCTTTCCCGCGTTTGGCAGACTTGTAAATACTTTCGATAATCTTCATCCTGTGCACTGCCTCATCACCTGTAGAGATCACCGTGTGCAGTCCGCGTAAAGACCCGATCCAATGCTTCAGCTCATTCTCGTATGACTTCCGGTAAAGACTTTGCGGAGTTTCGGTCGATTCCGGTGCAACATTTACTAAACTCCCATGCATCTGCTTGATAATGCGAAATGGATTCAGCGATCCGCTTCCTTCAGTGCCGAAACAATCACAGTAAAAGAAGTCGGATGTTGATTCGAACGACCAGCTTGCTTCAATCGTGAGAGTGGAACCGTTTTTCATTTTAAGGAAAACAATGGAAGAATCCTCTACATCCTTTGTGTGATGAGAATAATTTGTCGCCGTCACTTCTTTTACTTCTGGATATCCCATCATCCAGAAGGCAAGATCGAGCATAACGATACCAAGATCAAGCACAACACCGCCACCGGACTGTGTCTTCTTCGTCAGCCATGCACTCTCCGTATTCAGTTTCTTGAACCATCCTGCTTTTGCATAGAAGAGTTTGCCGAGCGCTTTATCCTCAATAAAACTTTTGAGAATCATTGCATCCGGACGAAAACGATTATTCATGCCCACCATCAACGTTTGATGAAATTTTTTTGCAGCTGCGGCTATTTCTTCCGCTTCAATGGATGTCCGGGCTAATGGTTTCTCCACCAGTATGTTGTTCTTTTCTTCCAATGCTGCAATCGCCATATCTTTGTGCAGCACGGTTGGCGTACAAATCACAACACCGTCAAGATCTTGTTCGATCACAAGCATCTTCTCATAATTATTGTAATACCGGCGTACTTTGAATTTATCCGCCACGTACTGAGCTTTCGCACGGTCAAGATCGCATACTGCGACAATCTCAACATCCGAAAACTTGCTCAGGATAGGAAGATGAATAGTCTGGGCAACCGACCCGAGGCCAACAATACCAATTCGAGCTTTTTCCATACACGCACCAAAATAATGATTGAATAAATTATGACATGGGATTACTGCGTACAGTGTTTAAATGTTTTTTTGCGATTTCAGCGATTCCGGCAGCATCAAGTTTTACCATTCGATGTAATTCTGCAGAAGAACCATGCTCAATAAACTCATCCGGCAGTCCATGTATTTTAACAGCAACATTGGAAATACCGAGATGACTGAGTGCTTCCAGCACTCCGGATCCAAACCCGCCGTGAATAACATTATCTTCAATTGTCACGAAAATGTCGATGCGTTGCGCAAGTGACTGTAGCAGTTTTTCATCTAATGGTTTGACAAATCTCATATTCACGACTTCTGCATCGATGCCGTCTTTGTGCAACAAATCTGCCGCTGATAATGCATTCGGCACCATATTACCGATGGCTAACAAAGCAATATCTTTCCCTGTACGCAGCGTTTCTGCTTTGCCGATCTCAATCTTCTGAAATCCATCTCGCATCGGAACACCAAGTGCATTCCCGCGAGGGTATCGAAGTGCAATGGGTCCTTGTTGATACTCAATGGCGGTAAAGAGCATATCGCGAAGCTCCTGCTCATCCTTCGGCGCCATAACAACCATACCTTGAATACATCGGAGATAAGAAAGATCAAGTGCACCATGATGAGTGGCACCATCTGCACCAACCAATCCACCCCGATCCATGACGAATACGACATGTAGTTTTTGGATGGCGCAGTCGTGTACTACCTGGTCAAATGCGCGCTGCAGAAAGGTTGAATAGATCGCTACTACCGGTATATATCCTTCTGTCGCCATTCCGGCTGCAAATGTAACAGCGTGTGGTTCGGCAATGCCGACATCAAAGAATCTCTCAGGCATTTCTTCATGGAGTTGAATCAGTCCTGTCCCATCCGGCATCGCCGCAGTAATTCCAACAACTTTCGAATTTTGTTTGCAAATTTCAACCAATGCTTTTCCAAAGATATCCGTATAGGCGATTGATTCACTGCTTTTCTTTGGTGAAATGCCGGTAATTTTATCAAACGGTGTCACTCCATGCAAGCGTGTAACTTCGCGTTCTGCCGGCGCATATCCTTTGCCCTTCGTAGTAATAGCGTGAATGAGAATAGGCCCACTGAGGTCTTTGACATGCTTGAATGTCTCGACAAGCTTCACAACATTATGACCATTAATCGGTCCAAAATATCGAAAACCCAATCCTTCAAAGAGCATGCCCGGTGTGACGACCGCTTTAATTCCTTTCTCCATCCGCTGGGCAACCGTGCGCAGTCGATCGCCGAACGTATCCAATTTGCCCGCTAAATCCCACACATTCGCTTTGAACTTGTTGTATGCGGGGTGCGTGAGTATTTCTGTAAAGTAATTATGGAAAGACCAAACTCTCGGCTCGAGCGATGACAATGATCCCATTTGATTATCGTTGAGAACCACAATCAGGTTTTTTTTCAGCATTCCCGCATTGTTCATCGCTTCGTATATCATACCACCTGTCATAGAACCGTCACCGACGATAGCAACGACTTTATAATTTTTTTTCTCAAAATCTCGCGCTGCTGCAATCCCCAGTGCAGCTGAAATCGACGTACTGGCATGTCCCGCCCCAAATGCATCATATTCGCTTTCGGTGCGTTTGAGGAATCCACTCAGTCCACCAAGCTGTCGAATAGTATGCATACGATCCTTCCGACCCGTAAGAATTTTATGCGGATATGCTTGATGTCCGACATCCCAAACTAATTTATCTTCCGGTGTATTAAAAACATAATGAAGAGCCACAGCGATCTCAACGGCACCCAGCCCTGCTCCAAAGTGACCTCCGGTTTTCGATACACAATCGACGAGGTACTCTCGCACCTCAGCACAAACGATACGGAGTTCTTGTACGCTTAATGTTCGCAGATCCTCGGGAAGATTAATAGAATTGAGATACTTATAATCAATATCGCTCATTCTTCATCAGACTCGTTCAATGTAAATTGCCCTTCGATACCTTTCGAAAGTTTTTTGATCTTGAGTTCAGTTGATTTCAATTTTTCCGCACACTCTTTTGATATTCGAATGCCCTCTTCATATAAATTCACAGCATCGTCTAACGGCACATCGCCGTGTTCAAGTGATTCTACAATCTCTTCAAGCCGTTTCAGAGAATGCTCAAGTGAGTTTTTGTCCAACTTCTTTGTCGCCATAATTACTTTCCTTTTTCTACTTGTACGCCAATAGTCCCATCATGGAATTGTATCTCCGCCTCATCGCCACGGTGAAGCAAACGTGCACTGGAAACAATTCGTCCTTCTTTCCGAATAATGCTATAACCGCGCTTGAGAACACCATGCGGGTTTAATGCTTGCAGTTGATATCTCAACGAATCATAACGCTGGTGTGCAGCCCGTGCGATGTGATTGAAAGAGACATCAAGACTTCGATCAAACTCATCCACTCGCTGAGAAAATTCCCGAACCAAATTACGCGGTCGATTAAACGAATAGCTTGTCAATAGACTTGCCATTCGTTCACGAAAACTCGACATCTGAGTATCAATGGCATTGCGCATAGTATAACATAAGTTGCCAATATCTTCAAGCAATTCCGTTCGATCTCGCACAACCAACTCCGCCGCGGCCGATGGTGTCGGCGCACGTAAATCGGCAACAAAATCTGCAATACTAAAATCAATTTCATGTCCCACAGCGCTGACAATAGGAATTTTTGAATCATAGATGGCGCGAGCGACCCTCTCTTCATTGAACGCCCATAAATCTTCCAGAGAGCCGCCGCCGCGTCCGACGATCAAAACGTCTATGCTGCCATATCGATTCATTTGCTCGATGGCTTCAGCGATTTCTTCTGCGGCGCCCGCACCTTGCACACGCACAGAAGCTAGAATTACTCCTACTGATGGATGCCTTCGTGACAACACGCTTCGAATATCCTGCAATGCCGCACCCGTTTCCGATGTAATGATGCCGATACATTCCGGGAACTCCGGAATTGGCTTCTTATGTGCAGGATCAAACAATCCTTCCGCCGCCAGTTTTTGCTTAAGACGCTCAAATGCAAGCTGTAGTTCTCCAATACCGACAGGTTGAATCTGCTCAACATCAATTTGATAGTTACCACGCGGAGGATAGACAGTGATAGAACCACGAGCAATCACTTTCATCCCATCTCCTGGCGCAATCGTAAGATTCGCAACGCGACTTCGCCACATCACAGCGGATATTTGAGCACCTTCGTCTTTCAATGTAAAGTATAGATGCCCGGAAGTATGCTGTTTAAAGTTGGATATCTCGCCTTCCACCCACATTCGCGGAAAATTAGTTTCCAGCGAGTGCTTGATTTGCCTCGTCAATTCGGTAATTGTAACGACATTTTTTTCGGTGGACATGCAGTAACTCCAACCTCAAATTACCGAATGTTGTTCCCACATTCAACCCTGGAAAATGAGAATATCTTAATATTGTTAGCCGTTTACCTTTTCCATTTTCCCTTTTTTACTTTTCACTTTTCCATAGCCCACCTTGTCTTTTCTTTCGCAGTTATCTATATTATTTACACAATTATGAGGAATTAATATGAATATGAATGTTGATGTCCTGGCAATCGGAGCACACCCTGATGATCTTGAACTTGCTTGTGGTGGGACAATCGCGAAGCTTGTCCGACAAGAAAAAAAAGTAGCATTATGCGAGCTTACACAAGGTGAGCTTGGCACGCGCGGCACGAAAGAAATTCGTGCGAAAGAAGCACAACAGGCGGGAGATATTCTTGGCGCCGTCACACGGCGGAATCTTTACATCCCCGACGGCAATGTTGAAGTCAATAAAAAGAACATGTTGAAGATCATTACACTCATTCGCGAACTCCGCCCCGCTCTTCTTATTATTCCTTATGGAGTTGAGCGTCATCCAGATCATGTTCATACCAGCGAACTATGCCGAGAAGCATGGTACTACAGCGGATTAGAAAAGATCAAGACGAAACTCAACGGTAAAGTACAAGAACGCCATCGACCGCATCACTACTTTGAATTTATGCAGTGGATGGAATTCGAGCCGACATTTATTGTGGACATTAGCGACACATTTGACCTGAAAATGAAATCTGTGCGCGCACATGCCTCGCAATTTTTCAATCCGGAAAGCAAAGAGAGCGAGACAAAGCTAAGCCGACCCGATTTTTTAGAAGTCATCGAAACTCGCTGCAGGTATTTTGGCTCTAAAATCGGAGTGAAATATGGTGAACCATTTATATCAAAATGGTCTCTCGGAATTGACAATCCATTCAGTTTTATTGTGAATAGAGGATAAGATTTATTCGGACTTTATATTTGAACTCACTGAGGAAGAGAAGTCCGAGGTGGTCGCAAATTGTGACTACCTATCCAAGAAAAATTCGATGACTTGATATTCCAATTTGGAATATCAAGATGGGGCGGCACACGTTATACGCCAGCTTCGCTTTCGTGGAAATCACGGATTGACTTGTTAACCGAAAGATTGTAAGTTTGTCTTAGAATGAACAGAGGAGAGATCAATGAAAAATATAATAACGGTTCTCTTCCTTTCAGGTGTGCTGATGGGATGCGAGAAGGATGAGACGACCCAGCCAACTCCGGAAAAAATCATCTCGACATCATTCTCAATCACCGATACGCTCGGAAATCCAAGCACCGTATTCCGAACAGGTAAGCCGTTCTACTTGATTTTCCAGATGACCAATAAGACCGGTATAGACCAGAACTACACATGGACGGAACCTATTTCGGAAATCTATATCACTCGAAACGACACAATCATTTCCCGGCAATTTTATGGCTATGCCTGGCCGCAAATAGTTCGTCGTGACGTACTGAAAGCCGATTCCTCTTTAACAAACCGATGGCTTGGTCCATTCAATCTTCTGAGTTCTGTGGCTGCCCTGAGTCCAGGTAATTATGTCGCGGATGTGTTCATTAATGCACGTTTTGACAATGCAGAAATTGAACACCCTCAGCGCATTCAAATAACTATTATCGATACTTCTCAAGTAGTCGTTATGAAACCCAATATTTATCTCTATCCGCAAACTACACGCAATCTATCCATCGCATTGGAATTTCCGCTGGGAGGATCCGTTCTTCAATCGATTCCATTGTATTCCAGTGGTTGGAATGTTTCCGTAGAACCGTCCGGCAAGATCGATCGACAGTACGACTATCTCTTTTACGAGAGCAAAAATCCGGATACCTTTCAATATACTTCAGGCTGGATTGTCAGCAGAGATACACTTACGTCATTCTTCTCGAACAATCTTTTTCTCGCCGGTTTTAGTCAGCGTGAAAAAAGTGATTTTATCGAGTACTGGATTCCAAGACTGGTTGGATATCCATATTATATTATTTATCCCCAATTTGCCGATGAGATCGGGAAAGTGATTCGTTTGAAAATCTCCGAACAGCCAAACAATATGCTTCGCCTCTTCTATGTCATACAAGGAACGAACGACTCCGGAAAGATGCTTCCTGTTCCGTCAATTCCTCAATTTGAAAGGAATGGTTTTGTCGTTACAGAATGGGGAGTAATACTCAAGTAAGTTTGCAAGGAATGAATCTTTTGCAGGGACGTTCAACTGAATGTCCCTACGAAGAAACATCAAGACTGTTTTTTCATCGCACCGGTTCGCCCTTCATACTTCGAAGGACATTTTGTTAAGATTTCTGTCGCGTGGAAGTAATCGCCGGAATATTTCCCCTTCACAACAACACTTGCCGCAAGATCAAAATTGTTTGGTCGGCCGCCGTCAAGCACCACTTTGGAAATTTCTCTGCTGTCGTCTTTTAAATAAAAGGTGAATTGCATTTTTTCTGTGTTAAAAGAACTCTCGCGGTCTCTCACCCACTCGCCCTTGACCTGAATTTTCTTTTGGATCCGGCGTGCATCGGCAAAATCACCATACTCGACATTGGAATCAAGAAAGTTGATCGTTCCAAGCACAATGCCGACGAGAATGACCAATCCGCCAATAATGATTTTTGTATTCATCCCATTAATCCTTTTTCAATTGCTTCTCGAGTTGTCCGATCTTCTTATCAAGACGAATGAGATACCATACGATGCCAAGCCATATGAGTAATGTTACAGTTAAGACAATATACAGTTGGTTCTGACTTAGGAATTCGTACATAGTTACCTCAATGGTCTTTTATTGAAAGTTGATGTTCCACTCGTGCCGCGCGAATGCGCACATTCAGGAGCCATATAAACAAGAGACTGAAACCAATAAGACTGGCAAAGAACACAAAGCGCATATTCGGAGGCATGTGAAGCTGCGCAACCGGTGTTGAACCGGATGTATCTCCTTTTGCCCCGGGATGCAATCCGCCGACAATGCGCGGCATAATAAAAATAAAGAATGGTGCAGTAAGTCCGGCGAGGATCGCATAGACAGCCGAAAGGCGAGCGCGAACTTCATCCGATCCGAGCGCTGAACGAAGCGAGAAGTATGCTCCATAGATCAGGAGGAGAATAAAAATCGAAGTTTCTCGCGGGTCCCAGTTCCAGAATGATCCCCAATTGAACTTCGCCCAAATCGAACCTGTCACCGTCGCTAACAAACAGAACATCATTCCAAGCCCTGCGGCAGATACGGATTGAATATCATAATCTAAATTCTTCGTCCGCAAATATTTGAATCCATAGTACAACGCCACCAGAAATCCAAGGACCGATGTCCACGCTACTGGAACGTGGAAAAAAATGTTACGTGCTTTATCTTCAAGTCCCGGAATAATGGGAAACTCAAGAATGCTCTGCGGCTCCGATACCATCGGTATGGCAATACCGGCAATAATAACAAATGTGACAAGAATAATCGCTAAATATTTGACAGCCTTCATATCACTCCTTCCAGACATAGTCGAATAAAAGATACGATCCGGCGATCATCACCAGCAGATATGACACAAGAATCTGAAACTCACCTAATGCCGCTGTGAACAATTCGCCATCCAACGCGCGAGCAGTCGATTTCATGACCGTCATCAATAATGGAATCAGTATAGGGAACGACAGCACAGGGTACAAAGTTCCTTTTGTGTTTGCCTTGGCGATGACAGCAGCGATAATAGTAGCGGCAGAGGCGAATCCAAGGCTTCCCAAAAAAACAGTGAACCCAAATATTAATGGCGATTTGATAACAAATGCCGGGAATACGACCACATAGAGAACCGTGACCGCTGAAGAAAGTATAAGTGTCAGACCGCTATTGAATATCAACTTCCCAAAATATACTACAGAAGGCGAAGCAACAAGCTGGAGTGTCAAGGTCGTTCCCCGTTCTTCTTCACTGACGAATATACGAGAGAGCCCTGACATCGCTGTGAAGAAAACAACAACCCAGAACATTCCGGAAAGAATTTCCGGATTCACCTCATCGTCACGAAGAGCGAACAAGATGGTCGCGACCGAAACAACGACGAACATCAAGAGGGCGTTGAGTGCATAGCGTGTACGCAATTCCGATCGTACATCTTTCACAACAATCGCCCAAGTGCTTGCTATAGAGTTCATATTGATTTCACAAATATTCTAAAAACAGGATTTGACAACAACTACCTCTCCGGCATTCCCACGTGAATATTTTGAGCACACCAACCGGCTTCTTCTTTGTCATTCGTTGCAACAATGAGAATACCTTCTTCCTTTCGTTGTTTCACCATACGTTGAACGAATTCACTCCCTTCCTCATCAAGGTTACTTGTCGGCTCGTCGAGAATCAACACAATGGGATTATGTAAAAGTGCAAAAGCGTATTTCAACCGCTGCTTCATCCCCGAAGAAAATGTACCAACGAGATCATCCCTGCGCTGCCACAAGTTAACAATGCTCAGCAGGTCTTTCATCCTACTTTCGTTTTGCTGAGGTGTTGTACGGATGCGGGAAAGAAGTTGAAGATTCTCTAGCGCAGTGAACTCGTCATACAAATTCAAATACGGCGAGACAAATCCGATATAATGCTTAAATTCTTCAATGCTGACTTGCTTATCATTCAAGGTATAGGTAAGAGATCCCCGTGTGGAACCAATCAAACCAGCAAGGATTTTCGAAAGCGTAGATTTACCAGCGCCATTCTTTCCGGTAATTGCCAGCGACGAGGGCGACGAGAGAGAGAATGATATACCGCGAAAAATGGGACGGCGATTAAAATCCTTTGACAGATCGTCGGCTGTAATAGAGACCTTACTCATCGTATAACAGCTACTTTCCATCGATAATCATTATTTTTTGTCCGCGCAACTACAAAATAGATGCCAGACGATAATTGCGATTTGACTTCTGATGCTGCTACCACTATGACAAGTTTGCCAAATCTATAGGTGATGATGGATTCACCTGAATAGACAAGACCAAGAGATGAACTATAAAAAAACACCGAAGCATTGTTTGCATTGTCTGCATTAATTGGAAGAAGAAGTTCTTTCGCTTCAGCAAGTCGGAAAGGATTGGGCGATGCTTCTAGACGAACCATGTTCGGCTTTATAACCGAAGAATCTATTCGAGTGCTTTCCTGGGAAAACACAGAGCGCCAGGCAGTAGTATCTTCGGGAGTTATTTTTGCATTCAATCCATTTTTAAACTTATAATACGGCTGTGCAAGTGATTGAGAGGAAAGCGTAATATCGATTTTTTGTTTTGCCGTATCATTGTTTCTCGCATTGCTCACATCAACATTTGCAATAATAGCAGTGATCGTATCATGGGGGACATCAAACTCATACATTGACGATGAAAGCGGAGATACATCTCCCCCAATTGTTATATCTGCGTTGTTGAATGCCGTTCTCTGTAATGGCTGGAACCGTGGATAATTATTTCCTTCCGAATAATACTTTATCGTATCAGAGCGATCAGCAGTATAATAATTCCAGTAGGTGAACTCAGCAAACGCCGTTTGCAAATTGGATCCACGATTTGCCAACGCATAATCGTTGCTCTCTAAGAATGGCTGAGTTCGCATGGCAGTCCAGACATCACGCATGATATCTATCCCAAATCGCTTTGCAAGATAATGTCCCCAGATGCAACGTTCATATCCTCCATAATGATAATCAAATGAACTATAATAGTTAAACGAAAGCCCAACAGAAAATAGATTAAAATAATTTGAAAGATATTGATAGTAATCGTTCACGTCAGTATAGACAACATCTTCCATCCATGTTGATGTCAATTCATGGGCGTACACCTCATCGCCATGAAATCCATAAGAGCCAATCTGGATCACATGATGAAATTCATGAGCCGCTGTCACTTTTAATGCATTCATTCCTTTCGTATAAAACCCGCTAAAATCATTATGCACTTGCACCCAACAAGGATATCGAGGTGCAGACGTCGTATCAGAATTCAACGGAGGAAGACTTTCATCCCAATCAGTAAACCCGTAGTCACTCATGTCTTGGATAAAAATTCGATAGTACGAGTCGACCTGCTCATGCGGGGGAGCTATATATCCAAGTCCGTCAACTTCAACAGAATAGACATAATTAAATATAGCTCCAACAGAATCCACGTACGCTTCAGCAGTATTAGACAATGGCTGGTTATTCGCATCTAATAAAGCTGGTACATTTGGAGTTCCAGAAGTGTCATAGAATATTTTGAATCGACCAATTACTCTTTCCTTTTGCGTGGAGGGTGGAACCATCTGCTGCTTGAGTTCTATTTTTTGCAGCGTGGAAAAAGCATTCCACTGACTGTGAACCTGCGCTCTAATCCCCAAACCGCATTTCCCGTCGTGAAGTTCATTTGAAAGCACTCTCTGCTGCGATGGATCTTTCAGTGAACGATAGTATTGAAGCAATTGATCAACGCTCAATTGTCGAGAGGGGAGGACCACTTGCGCTGATGCCCAACTAGACGCAGCAAGAAAGAACAGAATAACTGAACGGTATTTGAATCGACGGTAGGTCATTCTTTCAATTATAACGTTGCCATAAATCGTTCATTCAGCACTCCAATGTATGTTCATCGCGTGCCTGTTTCCCCATGAAGAAACAGGCGCTTTCCATTAATAATCTTCAATATGCCTTTCTTCGAGAGCGTCATTGCCAAATCATTGACGCCATCTCCATCAACATCGGCAACGACAAAATGACTTAATCCTGGTTCTACTGCCAACACTCGGGCGTCATCAAAACTGCAATCCCTTTGATTACGAAACCATAACACTCGTCCGAGTCTCTGCGAGCCGATAACGATATCGGCAAAACCATCACCGTCCACGTCAACTATTTGCATTTCGGATCGATCTGTCACAGAGAGGCCGCTGGCAATGATTTTCGGATCATCGAAATATCCTTCTCCTTTTCCTTTGGCAACCATAAAATACTCACACGGTGGTCCCGCATATATCAGCAGATCCAAAACACCGTCTTTGTCAAAATCAGCCAGCCAGATGAATATTCGTTTGACATCAGGAAGCGATAATTCTCTTGAAACGATGCGGCGTTTCATCGAATACGTGGAATCGCCAAATGCGATACCTAATTCCACCATCGAAGTATCGGCAGCCCGGTACGCGTACACGATATCCGGAAGACCATCGCTATTTAAATCGGCAACCGAAGCACCCAACAAATCATCCGGCGGCGAGAGACGAAATGTGCGTTCGATAAATGTTGTCGGACCGAGTTGCTCATAAAAACTGAGAGAGTTTCCTTCAGAGATCGTCGTATTCCAAGCAACAAATTTTGTTTGATCATGGTCATTCAGAGCTGCTTCCACAATTTGTGCATCACCTTCGCAGCCGATGAATGCGTTCGAAACTGAATTATTGGCGGAGTCGATGATGAAGTATGATATCTGATGCGACTGTGGGAAAGAGAGGACAAATTGCAGCGTCGTATCTGTTGATGAATGAAATGCAATATGACTCGGCTTATCCGTTAACGAATACGAAAACGGCCCAGAAGGAGCAGCTGTCTTCTGTCCAAAATAGAGTGACACAGATTGACTTTTCTTATTAATCAAAGCAATATCAGAAATGCCGTCGCGGTTGAAATCATTTGCGACGATTTCTGTCGGAAAGACACCTGTGGCAATCTGTATAGAGTCTGTCATGACACTTGATCTCATCGCATTCCGATACACAATAAATTGTCCACCGCTCCGATCAAAGACAATACAATCTTTCGGATTTCCCGATTGAGGTGATACGACAAAGATATTCTGTGGATCGCTGCCGGATGCATACTCAACACGTTCAGAAAAAGCATCTCCTTCATTATTGAAGGCAACTTGCAAAGAGGCGGGATTGACAGAAACAATTATATCATTCAAGCCATCATTGTTGACATCGGCAAGACCGAAATCGTTGATACGCCCTTCAACCGCAATACGATTCTTCAGTTGAAAATCGCCATAATCGTTCCCTTCCCAGATTTGAAATCCGGATGGATTCGTCATCTTCAGAATCAAATCGAGTGAGTGCCCACGAACCATCGAAGTTGCAACAACCATATCAACATCTCCTTGCACAGGAAACACACTCTGATCAATAAATCTTCCTTTCCCGACACCGTAGAGTACATGGAGTTCGCTTTTTACCCAATCCCACACTATCAGATCAATCAGGTTATCGTTATTCACATGAGCAAAATCAGCAGCACCGATTGCATTATCCGGCGCAATTATTTTCCCCAACATGAAATGTCCTTTGCCGTTTCCTATAAGGGGGAGAATGCCGGGAGTATTATGCGCATACAACAGCACATCGAGGTGTCCGTCATTATTATAATCCCCGATCAAGATTTTTTCAGGTTCGAATGGAAGTTTCGTCTTGCTCACAACCTGAAGTGTATCCCGCGACAAGTGAAGCACGAGCCCAATCGTTCGCTCTTGTTTATTCACCAGCAAAAGGTCTGGCGAACCATCATTATTGAAATCTGCCACAAAGAGATCATCAAACTCCATTGCGGTATGTTTCAAACTATAACTCACTGATGACAGGGCAGAATCAAATGTAGCCAGAAGAATTTCATTGTGATGTGCAGACCATGCGGCAAGTGTCGTTATCCCCTGGTGGGATATTGGAACCAATGTGCTCTTCTCGAATTTTGCAGGCAGCGGGAATGTCCGCACTTCACCGAATGCAGATTCATGTGTCTGAGCAGAGGCTGTGCGAATGGCAAGCCAGAAAATAAGCGACGTGGAACTGAATATAATCGAGTAGCGCTGTCGCCGAGAGTGCATACAGTACTCAGACGTGTTGTGTTTCCACGGAATAATAATGAACCTCACTATCGGTGCGACAACCTCGACTGCCTGCGCCGCGCCGCATCACGGTAACGCCGTTTTTCAGCACTCGTTACTGGCTTTACGGGATGAGCCGGGACAGGTCTACCTTCGTTGTCGATTGCTACAAATGTAAGATATGCAGTGTTTGTATGTTGCCGTTCGCCGGTCAATGGATTTTCTTTTGTCACACGCACTCCCACTTCGAGTGACGTGCGAAAGACTCTGTTCACCGATGCCTGCAATATCACTACTTCGCCCTGCTTCACCGGATGATGGAAGTGCAGTCCATCCACAGATGCCGTTACACACACTCGGTTCGTGTGCCGCGATGCGGCAATAGCGGCAGCGATATCCATCCAATGCATCAATCGTCCGCCGAGAAGGTTTCCCATGCGATTTGTATCATTCGGGATGACCAATTCTGTCATCTCCACTTGTGATGCCTTGACCGGTTTCCTGCTCAGTTGCAGCATTTAACTTCCCGATTGGGGTAATTGCTTGCTTGTATCTTTGATCGGTTCAGGCTTTTTTTGTTTCCGCGCTTTTTCTTCGATTATTTTTGTTTCGATATCTGCACACAATCGATCGGCATCTGATTTCATGGTACTGGTCGGATATTTTGCACGGAACTTATCCACTGCTTCTTTGGCATCAGCATACTTCTTCCTATTCGTTAACGCTTCGGCTTTCTTGAGCAGGGCCGGTTCGGCATATTGCGTGTCGTGATACTTTTCCAGAACAAGATCGAAATAGTACGTTGCCGCTTTGTAATATTCCATGTGCATGTACGTGATGCCGCTCTCATAATCCTTTTTTGCCAGCTTCGTGTTTAACTCGGCGATTCTCTCTTCTGCCAACGGCGCTAATGTATCTGCGGGATGATATTCCAGAAACGCCTGGTATTCATCAATTGCCTTCCGGGAATAATTCTGATCCAAATACGATTCGGGCGAGAGTTCATAGAAGCATGTCGCACGCCTGAAACGTGAGCGAGAAACAAATATACTGGAAGGCATATTACGAATGAGAATATCATACTCAAAAGCCGCAAGAATATATTCCTCACGCAAGTACCGGCTCTCCGCCATAAAGAATTGTGCCGAATCCGCCACCTTGCTCCCTAGATATTGGAGCGACACCACTTTGAATTCTTCGATGGCTGCCAGATAGTCTTCATCCTTAAATGCTTTCATGCCAAGTTCATACCGCTCTTCAGCGCTCAATTGTTTCGTTGCATCATCAGAAGAACCGCACCCTGAAAACAAAACTGAGAAAAGAAAGAGTAAAATGAATATATTGAAACTAGTGAGATGTTGGTGCAAGTGACGGTTCGACAAAGTAACCTCGCTCTGTGTGAGTAATAGTGATTGTTGATAATGTTTGAATTCGATCCATCAATTTCTGTCTATCATCTGTGTTCAAGTCGGTCGTGGGTTGAAATCCGGGGTGAAATGGAATTAATTCTATAGACGATATTATTTTTTGTTCGTTCCTCTTTTCAAATCCGACCAATGCCGCAAACGAGCGCTGCGTCCAGAACCGCTGCGGCTGATTGAATACGGCATTGCCAAGCGAGTGAAACATCAAGCAACCGTGATACATTTCGATCCCCTGCGGCACATGCGGGTGATGCCCTAACACGACATTAGCGCCAAAATCAGCGAGAAGCTTCATTTCCCTCTCGGCGGATTTTCCTGAAACATCTTTATACTCATCACCACCATGGTAACTTGCAAGAACGAAGTCCACACTATCCTTCAGGGCGCCAATTTCGCGCTGTGCCCGTGCAGAATCAAAAACGGAAATCAATCCGCTCTTAGTACCGCGAACCATGTTTACAGTTTGCGTATATGCAATAATGCCTATTCTGATCTTGTTGCGTTCGACGATGACAGGCGCAAACTCTACTCCAGAATCAGCAACTGTGCCAGTGAAATTGACGCTGTCTTGGTTCAGAAACTTGATCGTCTCCCGAAGTCCCTTTAAACCGTAATCAAATGCGTGATTGTTTGCAGTTGAAACGACCGTCACTCCGGCACGCCGTAAGGTCGTTGCCGCACCTGGAGGTGCACAAAAAATGACATTTGATTTCAGACTTTGTGTCTCGCCGTTTTGGTCAGTAATCGGACATTCGAGATTTGCGAAAACTATTTCGGCTCGTTTTAACACGTCGCCAAATTTTTCAAAGGGATAATCCACGTTGCCTTTGAGAATCTCCTGCCCTACTGTGCGTCCAAGATTCACATCGCCCAAAGCAAGCAGTGAGACGGATGCAAGAGAATCGGAACTCTGCGCATCCACCTGAGAGATGTACAGTAGAATTATTACAAGAGCATACATCACAGAGACTGATTTCAACTTCGCACCGTAAATAATAATAAGACAATGAGAACAGCACCGCTGATGATAATGAAGGGCGTTAACAATCGCTGCATCACACTTTCCTCTTCATTCGCTGGTAACACCAAAAGCTGAAGAGACGGAAATACTTGCGCTGTATCTTTCGCTACACGAAGAAAAGTGCCAAGCAAGCGAACCTCGCGTTCCGTCCCCAAGACCGTCCGTACTTCTAGTGCTATACTGATATTCCGTTCAGAATATTTTTCATCTACTGCTCGCACTTTGATATCCGTACTAAGCAGAAACACGTGAAGTGTTTGATCCGATGTCTTTCCTGTACTTAACACCGATGTGAAACTCCGTTTCTGAAGCGTCTCAACAAATGCGTTCTCCGCTAACGATCGCGGTCCTTCACCTTCCACCCAAAGAGCGACTCGAACTTTTGGATCGAGTTTCGCTTGATCGAAAACTTCATCGGCAATACTTTGCAATTGCAGCCGAATCACCGATGAGCTGGTTACTCCGATGGAATCACTAGCACGAGATATAGAAAACTTTCCGATGAAGAAAACTATCAGCAACGCAAACCATATCGGTCTCAGGCGATGGATCACATGAATACTTTCAGCGAATCCCGCCCATTGCAATTTGCTCGAGGCGTGCAATGCGTTCTTCTATCGGCGGGTGCGTAGAGAACAATTTTGTTAATCCCCCGCCGAACAATGGATTGACGATAAACATGTGCGCTGTTGCCGTTCCAGCATTCGTCATTGGAATTTGTTCAACACCGCGTTCAAGTTTTCGCAATGCATTTGCTAGACTTAAAGGCCGCTGGCTAATCTGTGCCCCGCCTTCGTCTGCCGCAAATTCCCGCGAACGGGAAACGGCAAACTGGATCAACATCGCCGCGATCGGAGCCAGAATGATCAGAAGAATCTGACCAAACGGATTGGAATTCTCGCGGTCGCGACTTCCGCCGCCAAATATCGAAGCGTACATCGCCATCCGCGCAACAAACGTAATTGTCCCAGCCATCGAAGCAACAAGTGTAGCGATAAGAATGTCCCTGTGTTTAACATGTGCCAGTTCGTGCGCGATCACGCCCTCTAATTCGTCATCCGAAAGTAAGTGAAGAATTCCTTCCGTTGCTGCAACAACAGCATGCTCCGGATTGCGTCCCGTTGCGAATGCGTTCGGCGAATCGCCGGGGATGATATACACTTTCGGCATCGGTAATTGTGCTTGTGCTGCAAGCCTGCGTACAATACTGAATAATTTCGGTGCATCCGCCTCTGTTACTTCTTTTGCACGATACGTCATCAACACAATCTTGCTGGAAAACCAGTACATCCCGAAATTCATAAGCAATGAGAATATGAATGCCATCCATAGACCTTGTTCTCCGCCCATCCAATCTCCAATAAAGAGTAAAATACCCATCATCAGAGCCATTAAAAGAATCGTTTTTAATGAATTTGTCATTGTTCTTCTTATCCTTTCAAAGCAACTTTACATTCCTCGAACACTCGAATTTACGAAAAAGTGTGCGGAGTATCAATATAAGACTCATTTGATTAGTTCGCCGATTACCTTCAAGACAATAGGAATTCAACTCTGCTATTAACCTTTTCAAGGTTGCGTGAGCATGAACCGAGAGCACCTTGACGAGATTCCACTTTTGGGCATGCTGTAAAATGGGATGAGCCAGCCCATGTTATGGTTCCTATCCCTTCTTCCTGAAGCGAAAAACGTGATATGCCATCGTGTAAATTACAACCCTTGGATAAATGTAGCGGTTAGGATATAATCTGACAAAATTATATATTAACAACCAAAGAATCAGTAGGGATTCTGTCTGGGAGCTGCCGGTCAAAAAATAATTAAGGTAAAATTACTCAAAGGTGGAGGTGAAGAATGAAAAAATATTATTGTTTTTTTATCGCATTTATTTTTACAACCGCATTTCTCCACCATACTGCATCCGCCCAGTGGATTCAAACGAACGGGCCATACGGAGGCTTAGTTATGTCCTTCGCTTCAGATGGCACAAATATATTTGCAGGAACAAATAGTGGCGGTGTATATCTCTCTACTAACAACGGCCAGAGTTGGTCAGCAGCTAATTCGGGATTACCTATAGGCGAACTTGCTTCTATTACAATTAACGGATCAATGATTTTTGGTGCGTCATATAATAACGGCGTATATCTTTCGACAAATAACGGAACAAGTTGGTCAGCGGTCAATTCCGGACTTGCTAATAGAAATGTATTGTGCGTTGCCGCAAAGGATAGTCTCATTCTTGCCGGGACTGATAATGGAATATTCCTTTCCCATAACAATGGTTCGAATTGGATACCAACAGGCAGTCTATTGCCAAGTACAAATGCTGTTGGTAAGCTTGGTTTTGGCGGAGGGAAAATATTTGCAGGTATGGAAGGATCTGGAGATGGGTACTGCAGTGCTGATACAGGCAAAAGTTGGACAAAATTAAATCTCGAAAGTCATGGGATTATCACTTGCATAGTCATCCATGAACCATATGTTTATATTGGGACCAGTGAAGGGATTTTTGTCTCCACCGATACTGGAGCAACGTGGACGCATAAAACATCTATTAATGTATATTCTCTCGCAGTGAAGGACTCGGTGATAATCGGAACATCCGGAATGAGCATCTTTAAATCGACTGATTACGGATATTCATGGGTTGAAAACAACACAACAACGCCTGTCGGTGGTGGGCTTTATAGTGCGGTTAGCAACGGATCTAGCTTTTTTGTCGGTACACAGAATAGCATCTTTCGCTCGACTGATAATGGCGAGAGCTGGACTCTTGCCAATACAGGGTTGTGCGCTATGAAAATTACATGTTGTGCCTCAAGCAACAATATACTCTTTACGGGCGGATGGGGAGGCGGCATATACACCTCTTCTGATAATGGAGAATCCTGGACGCATGACTACTTATCGCTTGAGTGGGCAGCTAATATATCAGCACTTACGGTAAGTCCTACAATCGATGGGATTAGTAATTCAAATATTTATGCAGCATCACTCGGAAACGGTGTATTTATGTCCAGTGACAACGGTCAGAATTGGTCCGAGATGGATAATGGATTGAACAAATATGTATATGCACTCAGCGCGCGTCCCACGACGGACAGCTTTATTCTATTTGCCGGTACTTCATTTGGTATGTTTATGTCGGTCGATAGTGGCAAAAGTTGGACTGCCGATGGATTAAAAGACACGATTGTTTTGAGTCTTGCAGCAAACGATAGTTGCCTTTTTGCCGGGACATCACAGGTATCATTTGCAGGTACATCACCGGCATACAGTAATCCCGGCGGAGTGTTTTCCTCAACGAATTCGGGAGCGAGTTGGAATCCCTCTGGATTATCACATCACGAAATATATTCTCTTACATTCACTAACGGTAATCTTATAGCAGAAACGCCCGAAGAAGGTTTCTTTGTTTCGACTGATGGAGGTCAGAGCTGGGCACCTCTAAATGCAATTTCACAAAATATTCAAAATGCCAAAATAAATTGTATAGCTGCAGTAAATAATAATATTTTCGCGGGAACCGAGGGAAAAAGTGTATGGCGGTGTCCGATTTCGGATATGATTACTGGCGTGAAAGTTAACGGTAAAACATTTCCTACTCAATATTCTTTGCAACAGAATTATCCCAATCCATTTAATCCCACGACAACAATAGAGTTTGAACTCCCGAAGAATGCGATGGTCGTGCTGAAGGTGTATGACCTTCTTGGCAGGGAAGTACGGACATTGGTTGACGAAAAGGTAGAGGCAGGCTTTCACACTACTAAATTCGATGCTTCAAGACTTGCGAGCGGTGTATACTTTACAAGGATGTTCGTACAACCGCAAGACGGTAGCAATCCGTTTGTACAGGTGAGGAAGATGTTGATGCTGAAGTGATATTCCGAAGTTGTTTATCGGAATCGACCCAATACTTTTTTAGCCGGATTATACATCACCGGTGGGAATATCACTTTCGTTTCAACTGGCGGCGGATCGTCTCGAGAACTATTTCCGGACGTTCATCAAGGAAGTGGCGAGAGAATCGCCTGGCACGCTGAACTTCGTTAGAATCAATTTCGGCGGTAATTAATCCTTCCTCTTGAAGCTTTGCGGTAGATATCATTTCCCCGCTGGGGGATGTAATGTTGGATCCGCCCCAAAAGTTTATACCGTCCTCAAATCCCACTCGATTGCTGAAAAGAATGTACACATTGAGCAGGCGAGCATAGGTACGATGATGTTCGTAGTTCACAACTTGATTATCCAGTTGCGTTCCTTCACCGGAGAGTCGAGTTGGACTCGCTGTAAGGCAGAGAATAAATTCTGCACCATCGAGCGCCAGCAAGTACGGAAGGGATATATGCCAGAGATCTTCGCAGATAAGCATTCCGAAACGGCCTAACTTTGAATCGAACGCAACGACATTCTTTCCATTCCCGAAGTAGCGTCCTTCTTCAAACATTCCGTATGTCGGAGGATAAATTTTTCGATGAATGTGCTTGATCTCACCATCTTCTAAGAACATCGCACTGTTATAAATTCCATGGTTCGAACCGCTTTCTACAAATCCAACGATGATAGAAATTTCCCGGCTCTTTTGCAGCAAAGGAGCGATAGTTTTATTTCGATGAGGATTGATCGCGACATCCCATGCCAAGTCGCGTAATGTATATCCTGTGACACTGAGTTCCGGAAAAAGAATAAGCTGCGCCCCCCCGGCAATCGCGCGGTCGATGAATTCGAGATGGTGCGCGAGGTTCTTGTCAACAGCTCCGACACGGCAATCGATCTGCGCTATTGCAGCTTTGAACTTCATCGTTGTTGGAGGAATGATGAACGAACCCGAAACACATTAATGCACATGCACATCATTCGGAAGTTCGTTTGTGTCGTTCGCTTTCCGCGGGAAGAATCGAGAAAGGATTCTGCCGACTGCCTGAACGCCATGGATCAGTCCCTGATGAAAATTTTTCTTTGAGAAGTGAGAAGACATTTCTTCAGCAATTTTAGTCCATGTAGCTTCTTCAACCTTGGTGTGAATGCCTTCATCAGCAAGGATAAAAAACTTCCTTTCGTCCATCAAGAGAAAGATCAAAATGCCCGTGTGATCCTTGGTCTTAGTCATCCCAAGGTCATGAAACTCCCGCCGCGCCATCTCTTCGATGCTCAGTTTTTTCTCCCGCCAGCGACGTTTCTGGCGAATGCTGACGCGAATTTCTCCGGCAGTTGTCTTTTCCGCTTCACTGATCGCTGCTGCAATAGCGGCAAGGTCTTCTTTCGTGAATAGTTTCTTTACGAGGTTTTTCATGCGGCATACTCCGCTACGATAAGTCAATCATCTTGATGTCTCTGATGTACTTCACTGTCTTGTCTTCTTTGAGATTTCGAAGTTTCTCCAACTTAACCTGCATCCGCGCAACATTATCCTTAATCAGATTGAGGTACTTTGCAGCTTTCTCCGGTACCTCTTTTTGTTCAATCGATGCGACAATCTTGTTCATATCTTCCAGCGGTTCGCTAATCTTTTGTGAAATATTCACAACAATTTCCTGCATCGCTTCTAAACGCTTCTTTTTGATTTCCAATTCCGTCAGCTCCTGCCTGAGTCGTCCCTTTTCGACAATCCGAAGAAGTGATTGAGGAAAAACACGGCTTGCGATATCTTTCTTGAGCAGGTAATCCTTCACACCCATTCGCATCACCTCAACGGCAAGATTCACATCCTCGCTTGTTGTAAGAAATACACTGGGAATATCATACTTCAATTCCTTCAGTTTACGAGTGAATTCTACATTACTCATTCCCGGCAGAGTATCTTCTGTGACAATGACATCCACCAACGGCTGCTGAGCAAGATACTCCAGCGCTTTTTCACCACTTTGCTGCCACACAACTTCGAATCGAGTACTCTCAAACTTTGCGAGGTAACTACCTATTACATCCGCATCGCTCTCAAGTTCATTGACATACAGTACTCGAATTGGTTTAGTATTCATCGTTATTCGCTTTTTAACATTTAATGAATTACCAGCTGCCGGAAGCACCGCCTCCACCGGACATTCCACCGCCGCCGCTAAATCCACCGCCACTAAAACCGCCCCCGCCCCCAAATCCTCCGAATGATCCTCCTCCATAGCCCCAGCCGGAATAATAGCGATGCCCACCTGAACCAATGACAGAACGCCGTCGCGATGCCATCATGGGTAAGAGGACAAATATTCCGAACATCATTACGAGAAATACCAACCCCATGGAAACCGCGGGGGCTTTCTTCCCTCTGCTATCTGCTTGATACTCACCTTTTGTTGTCCGGATGATCGCGTCAACGCCGGTCACAATACCGCCAAAATAATTTTCTGCTTTGAAGTGCGGAAGAATTTCCTGCCGAATAATTTGCGAACATACAGCGTCTGTTAAGACACCTTCCAATCCATAGCCAACTTCGATTCTTACTTTATGGTCCTGTTTGGCAATCAAGAGCAGTACACCATTGTCCTTTTTCGCTTGACCGATCTTGTTCAATGCGAAGGTTTTGTTGGCATACTCTTCTATACTTTCCCCATCAAGAGTATTGACCATCAGGACAACGACTTGTGTTGAAGTAGTATCCTCATAGCTTTTCAGCAGACGATCTATTTCTTGCCATTCCTGAAAACTCAGCGTATTTGTAAAATCGCTCACTCGCTGATTAAGTTTTGGAAAATTCGTCTGAGGTACAGCATAGGTGATGCATGCCAAAACCGCAAACACGAGAATAACCCAGCGTAGGTTTTTCATAATTGCTCTCAAAATTTAACTTGTGGTGCTTTATCAGAGCCCTCGACAGATTGGAAATATTGTGCTTCATGGAATCCGCCGAAGCTCGCAATAATCGTTGTCGGGAAACTTTTGATCATACTATTGAAATCTTGTACTATTTCATTAAACCGGCGGCGCTCGACAGCAATGCGATTCTCGGTACCTTCTAATTGCGATTGAAGCTCAAGAAAATTTTGATTGGATTTCAATTCAGGGTATTTTTCCACAACGACCATTAATCGTGACAATGCCGAGCTTAACCCATCCTGTGCTTTTTGAAAATTCTGGAATGCCTGTGGATTATTCAGTACTTCGGGAGTCACTTTCATCTGTCCGACACTCGCGCGTGCTTCTGTAACACCAATAAGCACTTCTTTTTCCTGCTTCGCAAAACCCTTCACTGTCTCAACGAGGTTTGGTATCAAATCGTATCGACGCTGGTATTGGTTCTCCACTTGACTCCACGCACTCTTCACGCCTTCATTTTTAGCCACAATTTTATTATAGACACCGACTCCCCATCCGATCGTTAGAAGAAGAACCAAAAGCAATCCGCCAATAATCGAAAGTGTAATAATCAATCCTTTATTCATACTGTACTCCTAAAGATGAAAAAAAATCGTTTCTGAAAATACTTTTGATCGTTCCTTCAAACACTGTAACACTCGATACACTGCGCTGCTATCTGCCGGTGCCGGCTGCCAGTTGCGAACAGAAACCGGAACTGCCTGAACTTCCATGGTATCTTTCGCAAACCGAACCTTCAATACGGCTGTTTCACTATTCGCGCTTCTTGAATTTCCGCCAAATACAAAATTGCCTAAAGAGTATGCAATGATTTTTCCGCGATATCGCTCAATTCCCTGCAGTACATGCGGATGATGTCCCACGATCAAATCGGCACCGCCTTCGATCATTCGGTGCGCAAGGATAATCTGATTGCTATCCGGTCTCGTTTCCAATTCTTCGCCCCAATGAATATTGATAACGATAAAATCGACACGCGGCCTCAGTCTTTTGATATCCTCAAGAATAAGCCATTGACTGCGCGATGTCGTACCAGGTTGCGTTCTCGAAGCGATGAATGTTCCCTCACCGCCGTATCCCAGGAAACCGATTCGAATACCATTCACATGGAGAACAACCGGCTTTCGTGCTTCTAAAAGATTTCGCCCGATGCCCGTATGCCGGATCCCTGCCGAATCCAGCTGCTGGATTGTTTCCAGAATTCCTTCTACACCAAAATCTGCTGTATGATTGTTGGCGCAGTTGACAATCGAAATTCCGGCGCCGCATAACTGAGAAAGATATTCCGGCTTCATTTTGAAGACAAACTCTTTCTCCATACTATCTGTAGATTGCGTTACAGCATTTTCCAGATTGACCATCATCAAATCGTATGTACCGATGCGTTGCCAACGGGCAAAGACATTGATGGGCCGGTATTGCGCAGCATATTCGAAATTGGCCGCGAAATTGAGATCACCTGCAAAGACAACTGTCGCACTGCTATCCGCTCGGTGCTGTGACCAAAGGAATCCTGGAAGAAGACAAAGAACAAATGCTCGCAGAAATAAATTCATAAGTACCAATATTGAGCTTCAATCTGATGGTATGGTACCAAAACTTCATACCAAAAACAACTCTTCACAATCCAAAATAAAAAGGTAAAAGTACATCCCGCTGGGAGACTGCACCAATACCTACCTATATATGTTCCCTGCGTCAATATGATTTTGTATTTCTTCCTGTGTATTTAACAAATATTTGATTCCACGTAACATCTACACGTTATATAGAGAACAAAGAGGATGTTATGATCGACATAAAACATTCAACCAATGATTCCTTTGCATATCCAATGACTTGTGAGTACTTTATGATAGACAATAGAACAGGAACAGTATTATGCGGATCTATCTTCGGTCGAAAATCCATAAAGCTACCATTACCGAAGCAAACCTCCATTATGTCGGCTCTATTACTATCGACGAATGCCTGATGAAACTTGCGGGACTTGCTGAGTATGAAAAAGTCCTTATTGTCGACAACACGAATGGCAACCGGCTCGAAACCTATATTATAAAAGGGAAAAAGAATTCCGGTAGTATTGGGATAAACGGAGCTGCTGCGCATCTGGTACACAAAGGCGATGAAGTTATAATAATGTCGTTCCAGATCTCTGATCGACCCAAGAAACCCATCAACATCCTCGTCGACAAAAATAATCACTTTGTAAAACATCTGATTGAAAAGTCGGGAGTGGACGAGTGCTGAGAGTTATCAGATGCGGTGGTCAGTGATTGATATTTCGCTATCTCTCTATCCCCTTCAAAGGCAATAGCGATCCTTCTTAAAACAGTCGAATTTCACTCCTTGTAATATTTCGTGAAATGTCACCACGATTCTCTCTCGATTACCGTGACTCGCATATCAACTATTCATGACTTTGAGGAATTCTTTGTTCGTCTTGGTACCCCGCATTTTATCAAGCAGGAGTTCCATTGCTTCGCTGGGTTCCAAATCACTCATAAACTTGCGAAGAATCCAGACGCGATTCAAATCATCCGGTTCAAGCAGCATTTCTTCTTTGCGTGTTCCGGAGCGGTTCACATTGATTGCCGGGAAAATACGTTTATCGCTCAAGCCGCGATCGAGTACAATTTCCATATTCCCGGTACCTTTAAACTCTTCAAAGATCACTTCATCCATTCGACTGCCGGTTTCTACCAATGCCGTTGCAATGATTGTAAGACTTCCGCCCTCTTCAATATTTCGGGCAGCGCCAAAGAATCGTTTTGGCCGATGCAATGCGTTCGCATCAACACCGCCGGAGAGGATCTTTCCGCTATGCGGGACAACGGTGTTATGTGCCCGGGCAAGACGTGTAATACTATCAAGAAGAATGATAACGTCTTTCTTTGATTCAACCAATCTTTTTGCTTTTTCCAGCACCATATCAGAAACTTGAACGTGACGCTCAGGTGGTTCATCAAATGTGGAACTGACAACTTCAGCGCTTACAGAACGTTCCATATCCGTCACTTCTTCAGGGCGCTCGTCAATGAGCAGCACAATCAACTTCGCTTCCGGATGATTTCTGGTAATACTATTTGCCATTTTTTGTAAAAGGATGGTTTTCCCAGCTTTAGGCGGTGAAACGATCATACCACGCTGACCTTTCCCAACCGGTGCAAGAAGGTCGAGAATACGCATTGCATATTCACCGGGAATGGTTTCCAGCTTGAGCCGTTCTGATGGATACATCGGCGTAAGATTCTCAAACAGGACACGTTCACGGATCAAATCCGGATGGTCATCGTTCACTGCCTCTACACGCAAGAGCGCAAAAAACCGTTCGCCTTCTTTCGGCGGGCGGACCTGACCGTTCACGGTATCGCCCGTACGCAATCCGAATTTCTTGATCTGTGACGGCGATACATAAATATCGTCCGGCGACGGCAGGTAACTGTAATCGACCGAACGAAGAAATCCGTACCCGTCGGGGAGAACCTCAAGCACACCTTTGCTGAATCCCAGACCGTCTTTCTGGGTTTGTGCTTCGAGAATTTTAAAAATGAGATCTTGTTTACGAAGATCGCTATAAGCTGTGATGTTGAGTTCTTTGGCAATCGCGTTTAACTCGGCGATTTTTTTGGACTTTAATTCAGTGATATCCATTGGCATGGAAAATATACCTATAATTGTGAGAGATGGGGATTGAAAATTTTAAAAACATCGTCAAATATCAGACAATTTTCTTTGATAAATAATTAGAATGGCTCGAAACAATTTTTTTTGAAGTAACCCTGGTCGGATGAACCGGAAAACAAACTTTTCTCTGATCTTCCTTTTTTAGTATACACGATTATTGATTGATTGTCAAGTATTTTTCTTTTCTGAGAAAAGCAAGTGCTTCACCCACAACAAAATGCGAACCGGTAATGAGTATCGGGACGCCATCGTGTTCTCGAAGGACCTCCGCGATACCACTCTTGACGTCAGTAAATTCTTCGACACGTGTTTCAAATCGACGAAACTCCTTTGCTAACTCTGCTGCACGACGAGATCGATCTGTACTCGCTTCCACAACAAAGACAGCCTTGGTAATTTTTTGAAGCACTTTCACAATCTGCTTATAGTCTTTATCCTGCATGAGACCAAACACGATGTGAACTCTCCCGAGACGTAATTGCCGGAGTGAATTACAAAGCGTACGAACAGCCTCCGGATTATGCGCAACATCGGCAAGGATAAGAGGATTTTGTCGAACAATCGATAATCGAGCTTGAAGTCCGGAATATTTTTGGATATTTCCTAATCCTTTCCGAATAGATTGTTCGCTGATTTTGAAATCACTTTGCCGGATCACCACTTCGATCGTATTCAGCGCAAGAGATGTATTCATCGCTTGATGCTCACCGGCCAGCGACACATGCACATTCTTCATCTTGCGTCCTGCAACGAGGAAATCCGACACAATTCCTTGAAGATAGAAATGCTTTACACGAATTCCTCCGGGATGAATTCGAATCAATTGTGATTTCTTTTGATTGCAGATATTTCGCAAGACTTGGATTGCCCTTTGCGATTTTGTTCCGGTTACACAGGGAATTCCTTTCTTAATAATGCCTCCTTTCTCGAAAGCAATATCTGTTATACTCGTACCAAGAATCTGAGTATGTTCCAATCCAATCGTTGTAATAACCGAAACAAGCGACCGAAGAACATTGGTTGCATCCAACCTTCCTCCCAAACCTGTTTCAATAATTGCAATGTCCACTTTGGACTCTGCAAAGTGCTTGAATGCTATCGCTGTTACTGCTTCGAAGAAAGTGCAGGCATTTTTTTCGAATTCCGGTTGAATGACCGATACAAGTCGCGCTACGGTGCGCGAGGGAATCGGCTTGCCGTTGATTCTGATCCGTTCATTGAAGTTTATGAGATGTGGTGAAGTGTACAAACCTGTTTTATAACCGGCGGCTGTAAAAACTGCCGCAATTATCGAAGCGGTAGAACCTTTGCCATTCGTACCAGCGATGTGGATGGAAGGAAATTTCTTTTCCGGATGATCGAGGGAACGGAGCAGCGTCCTGATTCCTTGTAATCCGAATTTCATTCCGAACTTCTGGAGATTGTAGAGAAACTTGATAGATTCAGTGTATGTCAACGTAGTATCAAAGATGGAAAGAGAAAAGCGATTTTCAAAGAATGTCACAACCAGGACTGAAGAACCGAGAACTTCAGGTCTGCATCCAAGGCACCGACAAGCGAGCCCATATCTGAAATTCCATGCTCACGGGCATAGATTGCCAGACCATCGGCGATCTTCACTGAAATTGCAGGATCGACAAAGTTCATCGTACCAACCTGCACTGCTGTTGCTCCTGCCAACAAGAACTCAATTGCATCTTCAGTGCTGGCAATTCCGCCAATCCCAAAGATCGGGATTTTCACCGACTTGGCAACTTCATACACTTTTGCCAATGCAACGGGTTTGATGGCCGGACCAGAGAGGCCGCCAGTGACCGTAGAAAGTTTCGGCTTTCGTGTCTTAATATCTATAGCCATTCCGATAAGCGTGTTGATCACAGAAACCGCATCAGCGCCTTCCGCTTCAACAGCGCGGGCAAATTCAGAAATGTGCGTTACATTCGGCGTCAATTTTATGATGAGTGCTTTCTTCGTCAGCTTGCGAAGACTCGCCGTGATTTTTCCTGTCATCGAACAATCAGTGCCGAAATTCAGTCCACCCTCCCTCACGTTCGGACAGGAGATATTGATCTCATAAGCAGCAATTCCCTCCTGCTCTTCCAGCAATCCGAGAACGTCGCAGTATTCCTGGAGAGAACTTGCGGCAATGTTCGCTATGATCCTCGTATCAAGTGCACGAAGGTTTGGTAGTTTTTGTTCAATAAACGTATGAACACCGATATTGGCAAGTCCGATGGAATTCAGCATACCACTGGCTGTTTCGACAATACGCTGCGGCGGATTACCGACACGCGGTTTCCACGAAAGCGATTTTGTAAAAATGCCTCCGAGCCGACTCACATCTACCAATGTGCGAACCTCATCTCCATATCCAAATGTACCCGAAGCAACAAAAACACGGTTTTTGAATTCAACTCCGCGAAGAGTAAACGATGTTTTTACTTTATTTTTTATCGGTGCTGCCATTACAAAATTATATCCGTTGTAAGAAATATCGGTCCGTCTTTACACACAAGAGCGTACTTCGCTCCGTCGCCGGTGCGTTCCACCGGACATCCTTGGCAAAGTCCGACTCCACATGCCATATGTCCCTCTAACGAAACTTCGCAACAGGTGTTCTTACGTTTTGCAAGTTCCGTGAGAGCTTTGAGCATAACAGTCGGACCGCAGGCAAATATTTTTGCTTTTCCGAGATCTGTCCGATCAAGAAATGATTCGAACAGCTGCACAACGTTTCCATGAAATCCTTTACTGCCATCATCCGTCGCTATGTGAATATTTTGCAGATGTGAAGTAAGAATTTGTCCGGCATTTCTATATCCGACAAATGTCTCAATACGTTTGCCCCGCTTGAGCAAATCTGCTATAAGAAATGGAAATGGTGCCACGCCGATTCCACCGGCAACAATAAGCGCTGTGTCATAGTCGGCATCGACACGGAACGACTGTCCGAGTGGACCCAAAACATCGATCGTTCCGCCAGGCCTTTTTCGAGAAAGAAGGACTGTGCCCGTTCCAATAGCATGAAAGAGCAACTCAACAATATCACCGTCAACCCGTGCAATACTGAATGGTCTTCGCAGTAACGGGCCCTCACCGGTTTCAGCCGCAAGCACATTGACAAATTGACCCGGTTGTGCTGAAACGGCAATTTCGGAAGAAGTGAACCGAAGGAGAAATGTCTTTGCAGCAACTTCATCGCAAGATTGTACCTTACACAATTGTTGCACCATGCCGCTCATTATTGTTTCTCTGCTCTCAATAGATTCTTTCGTGCAACGATGAACATTCCTCTTCGTTCACTTTTCATTTTTTTCCTTCGCAGCCATCGATTCTTAATTTTCTATTTTCTTTCTAGAGACTACCGAATCTTTCCCGGCACCCGCCGGACCTGGAGCTTTCTGGTTCACCGGACTGGAATTTATCTCGGATGTATCTATCTTTGTTGCCTTCATCTTGGATGTGTCTATTTTCACAGTGTTAGATTTGGATGTATCTATCTTTTCAATTTTTGATGTATCTATTTTTCTTTTGTTGGTTTTTATCGTGTCTATCTTCGCAGCATTTATCTTTGTTGAATCTATCGCTGCTCTATGAATCTTAGATGTATCCGTCTTTGCATCATTGATCTTTGCTGCATCTCGTGTTACGTTATCAGATTGCGCAATGCCTGTTGATCGGTTCGCCGCTGCGATTGCGTACTTCGTGCCGTCATAGTTCTTCACAACATATTTATACTGCACAAGAGCGCTTTCCGGCAGTTCGAGATGGTTCTCAAAAATCCATCCAATCGCATATTCACTTTTAGCAGCTAATGGCGATTTGGGGTATGATTGTGCAATGTTGCGAAACGCTTTAATCGCATTGTTGTACTGTTTTGTCTCAATCTGTTTCTCAGCATGCTCATAAGAAATCGCTGCACTATCTGTTCTCTTTACAGAACTTTCTTTTCCAAGAAATCGCCGTGCCTCTTCTGCATAGATGGATTCCGGAAAATCATGATCTAGACGTGTGTAGTATTCTTCAGGCGTATGATATTTTTTCCCCGTATTCATCCTGGAAAGTTCTGCAAGAATGTAAAGAATACGCGGGCTTCGGATAGGAGAATAGTCCAAAGCAAGAGATTTTTCATACCAGTAGAAAGCAGAGTCCGGCACTACTACTTCTGAATAGAAAATATCTCCCATGTCTTGTGCAGCAATAGATTTAATCACGTTAAGTGAATCTACAAGTTGAGAAGAAAGCAGAATTATTTTGCGTTGTATTGAATCTGCAACAACTTTAAGCATAGCCAGTGAATCAGCTCCGATCTGCGTGCGTAGCGATGAATCCTGTGCCATTATACGTTGTGTTGAATCCAATACAACACGAAGCATCTTCAGAGAATCAACACGAATGTTTTTTTGTCGAGAAACAACCGATTTAATTTTAGGTTTCGTGCTATCGGACGCCGATCGAAGCGAATCGGCAATCGATAGATTTAATTGAGAAAAAACCTGTGCGCCCGTATTCTTTGTGGTATCAGATAGTATCGTAGTAAGCGTATCTGAAATTGATTTTTTCGTTGTATCGGTAATAACGAACAAGAGACTATCCGCCATTTGCAATTTCTTTCGAGCACCAAAATATCTTGTGAGAGCCGCAAATTTCAGACGACCATCAGCCACGAATTTTGATTCTCTGGCCGAGTCCACTTCTGTATAATACTTCAATGCTAACCGATAATCACCTATTTCCTTTTCATACAGTACTCCAAGCTGATACGCAGAACGTAGGGCGTATTCCGATTTCGCGTATGCTGTGTCAATATAGATATATTCGTCTATCGCCTCATTTTTCTTTCCGCTGGCCGCGTAATTATTCGCTCGTTCAAAAAGCAGGTCAGGTAAATACGCTTTATACCGAAAATTCTCAATCATTGCGTCGACCAGAGTTAATCCTTTTTCATATTCCTTGATCTCGCGATACGCAATAGCCGCTTGCATCTTGCTGTAATAGTTCGAGTAAATATCGGATGTAAAGTCTCCAACTTGGAGATATGCTTCTGCCGCCTTCTCGTACTGTCCTCCAGAAAAATAAATGCTTCCAAGATTCATCTGCACTTCGACTTTCTCATTGTCATCGTTTGAAAGTGCAATCTCCCTTTCATATTCCGCCACGGCTTTATCGGTTTGCTTTTCCTGAAGATAGAGTCTGCCGAGGATATGGTGAGCTTGAGTCTCGATTTTACCATTACCGCTCGCTTTTGCTGCAGTAATCGTAGAATCACACATACGAATGCCCGTTTCAATTTTATTTAATTTTTCTTCCGTTCGAGCATACCAAATCTGGGTCTCTAATACCAACGGACTGTTAGGATACTGGGCCAACAATTCCGAAAATTTTCGTTCTGCTTTAAGATATTCTGCTTGATAATAAAAAGATTTTCCAATGAGCATAAGTGCATCGTCTACCAATGTGCTTGTAGCGTGAAACGCAAGAATATTTGAACATTTATCAATGACTTTGAGAAGTTTCTCTTTTGCACTTGCGGGAATTTGATAAGCTGTTGCCATTGAACTTACTTGACCGCGTTTTGTCAAAGCATCTGATCGGATTTCATCTTCTGCTTCATCAAACAACCACTTTGCATTATAGTATCCGTTGAAGTACGAGATAGAATTTTCATACCCCTGCGAAATCGCATGTCCCACGGGTCCGAAAATAGAACAACCGTTAAAAAGAAATACGATCACCAAACAGACGCTGCTGAGAGTAATTCGGATGTACGGTGTACGTTTCATTGATACCTCCAATATATCAAATGGTGGATTGTGTATCAAGTTGCAAGAAAACTCTCCGCTGATTTTCTCACATCACAGCTCGCTGAAGCAATAACCGTCTTCAACGTGGAAGTATGGGTTTCAATCGGCAGAGTGGTAGCAAAAAGGCATTCAGTCCTGAGGTAAGGGTTGAATCATGATACCTGTAAATCTCCACCTTGCGGCCGGAGAATAATTTCTTCCACCATGAGCGATGGCGGCTGGATCGATACCTGATAGAGCATCTCTGCAACTTGTTCTGGTGTCAACATTTGATTTCCGAATTTCTCACGTTGGTTTTGACGCCAGATCGGAGTGGAGACAGCGCCAGGATAGACATTTACAATATTGATACCCTGCCGCCGGACTTCAGAACGAAGAACATTCATCATCGCTTCAACGCCCGCTTTTGAGGAAGAATACACGGCAGATTTTACGTACACTTCTTTTACTATATACGATAGAATGTTAAGCACTAATCCGGTCCGGTTCTGAAGCATCGCCGGCAGAACGGCTTTCGTCGCGAGGAATGTTCCGCGGAGGTTGGTATTAATGACATGATCGAACTCTTCTATTGATGTATCGATGAAATCTTTGAAGTACGTAACCCCTGCGTTATTGATAAGCACATCAATATGTCCATGCAGTACCAATATTTTCTTTGCGGCTTCGAATACTGAAGCCTCACTTTGCACATCGCACTTGATGATTTCGCACGTACCACGGGCAGTAGAAATTTGTCGGCACAGTTCATTCAACTTCGATTCAGTTCTTGCACTTGCAATAACGGTGTCGCCGTGTGAAGTGAAGACTTCTGCGAGAGCTCTCCCGATTCCCGTACTCGCTCCGGTGATCCAAGTGACTCGCGGTTTCTTGGTTTCCATGATGTGCTACGGCTTTCTGCCGATGAGCGTGAGGAATTCGCTTCGTGTTTTTTCATCATTTCGGAACGCACCCAGCATTGCACTTGTTGTTGCCACAGAATTCAATTTCTCAACTCCGCGCATGATCATGCAGAGATGTTGTGCTTCCATGACAACTGCAACTCCCAGCGGTTGAATATGCTGGTACAGCGTATCAGCAATTTGCTGCGTTAATCGCTCTTGAACCTGCAATCGCCGTGCGAACACTTCCACGAGCCGAGGCATTTTGCTCAGACCAATGATTCGTCCATTCGGAATATAGGCAATATGACACTTACCAAAAAATGGCACGAGATGATGCTCGCACAACGAGAAGAAGTCGATGTCTTTGACGATGACCATTTCGCTGTATTTTTCCTCAAAGACGGCACTGTTCATAACTTCTTCAATATTTTGTCTATATCCCTTGGTCAGGAATTCATACATCCGTGCCACACGATCCGGGGTCTTGCGAAGCCCTTCACGTTGTGGATCCTCGCCGAGCTCGGCAAGAAAATCTTTGATGATCGCTTTTTTTCGATCGTCATTTCCGGTGGTCATTCTTCACCTCGATATTCTACTATATTATTCTCTGTCTCATGGAGACGGATTGAAGAAAGCTTTGCCTTAGTGATTTTCGTTTCCAGTATTCGCCAGAATGCACATACAATGTTTTCTGCAGTAGGAATTTTTTCTTTCAGGAAATCGACATCATAGTTCAGATGCTTATGATCGACTTTTGAAATAATTTCTTCCCGGATAATGTCTTTGAGTTTTTTGAGATCTACAACATATCCCGATTCGTTTTTTATTTCACCGACGACTGTAACTTCAAGAACAAAATTATGACCATGTCCGTTTGGATTGGCACATTTATCAAACAGTTCAATGTTTTGCTCTTCCGAGAGGTCGGAATTCCAAAGCCGATGTGAAGCGCTGAAAACTTCCCTCCGTGTAATGTACATTTTCGGCATGAATCACTTTTCCTTTTTCAGAACGTTCAGAACCTCATCAGCATGACCTTCCACTTGGACACGATGAAAGATATTCCGGATAATTCCTTTTTCATCAATCACAACGGTCGTGCGCTCCATACCGAAGTACTTTTTGCCGTACATCGATTTCTCTTTCCATACACCGAATACCTTGACGACACTCTTTTTCTCATCGCTGAGGAGTGGAAATGTCAATCCATATTTACTCGCAAACTTTGCATGCGAATCTGCACTGTCCGTACTCACTCCAACGACAAGTGCGCCATTCTTTTTCATTGCCCCTCGCTTTTTTTCAAAAGAACGGGCTTCTTCCGTGCAACCCGATGTATTGTCCCTCGGATAAAAATAGAGCACTAATTTCCTGCCTGCAAAATCTTTCAAGCTATACTTTTTTCCATCGCCTGATAACAAATTGAAGTCAGGTGCTTTCTTCCCAATTTTAAGCATAGATATTCCTCAACTATAGAATATGAATAATCTCGTTGAAATTCAAAAGAGATTTTGGCTGGTCTCTATTTCAGCGCCTTGGAGATTGCATCGTACTCCGGCTCGACACCGGGATTTTCCGATATCCACGCATACTTCACAATGCCATTCCCATCGACAATAAACACTGCGCGCTTCGAAGCAGTATAGCCCTTCAGTCCGGCGAAGTCCTCATGCACACCGCAGTACTGCCTGATCACTTCACGAGAATAATCGCTCAAGAGCGGAAATTGCAGATTATTCTGCGTAGCAAATTCTTTATTTGCAAATGGCGCGTCTACGCTAATGCCGACAACGTGCGCATTGAATTCACTAAATTTTGCCATTGTATCGCGGAATGTGCACATTTCTTTCGTACACACTCCGGTGAACGCACCCGGATAGAATGCGAGTACAACCTTCTTTCCGAGAAACTCGGAAAGTGAACGAGATTTCTTCTCCGTATCGAATAATGTGAATTCCGGTGCTTTATTTCCAACTTGAATTGCCATGGTATTGATCTCCTCCATATTTTATTGTGAGTTCAGAGATAAGAACATTAAATCACCCGAGAAGGTTTCATCAGCACATCTTTGAATTCGTTACTCTTTATCAGTATATTTGAACCTCAGAGACCAAACTTGGAAGGGTGCGAGAGTGGTTGAATCGACCGGTCTCGAAAACCGGAATAGCCGCAAGGCTATCGAGGGTTCGAATCCCTCCCCTTCCGCCAAACTGCATTCTGTGCAAATTTGGAAATTTGAAATATTTCCCCGGCCATTGGAAAAAGATTCTTGATTCAGTATATTTGAAGTATCGGAGAGATGCAAGAGTGGTTGAATTGGCTACCCTGGAAAGGTAGTGTATCCGCAAGGGTACCGTGGGTTCGAATCCCACTCTCTCCGCAAAACAAAGAAAGGTACCGTGGGTTCTCCCAAAGGGACTCCTTTGGAGGAATCCCACTCTCTCCGCAAATGTACTATGCGTATATTTTGCAGAGCCGGAAAGACGGTTCATATTACTATGGCTCGGCAGAGAACATCGTTCAACGCCTGGATCAACATAACCACGCTAAGGTTCGATACACCAAAGGACACCTTCCATACAAATTACATTACAGCGAAGAACTTTCATCTAGACCTGAAGCTGTTCAGCGAGAAAAGTTTTTCAAGTCGATTGCAGGTTATCGATGGTTGAGGAAAGAAGGGATCATCAAATGACCGTGGGTTCTCCCTCAAAAAAACATAGTTTTTTTTGAGGGATCCCCCTGGGAGAATCCCACTCTCTCCGCAATTTCATTATCAAAATCTCGTTCCGTTGTGCTCTTGTTCCTATGTCTTCTTTCAGTTATGAAGTTCACTTTCCATACCCTATTACACTATGGTGATCATATATGAAGTATGAATCCTCATGCAAAAGCGTCCTTCCTTTTTTCTTCATCATACTATGTGCTCTCTGCAGTACGGCGTCTGCCGATGACGGCTATCAACTCTGGCTCAAGTATCAAAGAATCGATGACAGAGACCTGTTACAAAAATACCAGCAGACAATTTTCTCTGTTGCCATCACAGGCACATCAAAAACCTGCAGCATCATACAAAATGAATTGAAGAAGAGTCTTCCTCAATTACTGGATAAAACTATTCCTTTTGAAAAGGCGATAAAAAACGGCACACTTTTTATCGGCACACCGCGCAGTTCCGCATTCATAAAAAAAATGAAGATTGCGGGACAACTGAACAAGTTAGGTCAAGAGGGCTACCTTATCAAATCGACAACAATAAACGGCAAGATGTGCATTGCGATTGCAGCTCAGAAAGACATCGGACTTCTCTATGGTACTTTTCATTTATTACGTCTTATCCAAACTCATCAACAGCTTGAGAATATCGATATCGTCTCGCAGCCAAAGATACATTATCGGCTTTTAGATCACTGGGATAATCTCGATAGTTCCGTTGAGCGCGGCTATGCTGGAAAATCTCTATGGAAATGGAATGATTTGCCGGATAAAATCGATGACCGCTATTTCGATTACGCCCGAGCAAATGCTTCCATCGGTATCAACGGTACGGTTTTAAACAATGTGAATGCAAATCCCAACATACTCAGACCGGAATATCTCAAGAAAATTGCAAAGTTAGCAGATATCTTCCGCCCTTATGGAATTCGTGTTTTCCTTTCTGCAAATTTTTCATCGCCTATTTCTGCTCAATTTGCTTTTGAGCAAAATCGAAGAGGTGGAATCGGGAATCTCGTGACTTCCGATCCTCTCGATCCCGCGGTGAGACTCTGGTGGAAAAATAAAGTGAAGGAGATCTACAAATTTATTCCGGATTTTGGCGGCTTCGTTGTGAAGGCAAATTCTGAAGGAATGCCTGGTCCGCAGGATTACAAAAGAACGCATGCCGACGGCGCCAATATGCTGGCTGAGGCGCTTCAACCGTATCATGGTATTGTGATGTGGCGTGCATTCGTATATAACGCAGAAGTCGATCCTGATCGCGCAAAACGCGCGTACAAAGAATTCGTTCCTCTTGATGGAAAGTTCCTCCCGAATGTTTTTGTGCAGGCAAAGAACGGCCCCATCGATTTTCAGCCCCGCGAGCCGGTCCAGCCGCTGTTCGGTGCTATGCCCAAAACTCCTTTGATGCTTGAACTTCAATTAACTCAAGAGTATCTCGGCCATTCCAAGCATCTGGTGTTTCTTGCCCCGATGTGGAAAGAATATTTCCAGTTTGACACGTACGCAAAAGGTCAAGGTTCAACTCTTGCTTCAATAGCAGACGGATCTCTGGAGCAGTACAAAATGAGCGGTATCGCCGGTGTCACCAACATAGGAGACGATCGGAACTGGTGCGGACATTTCTTTGCTCAAGCAAACTGGTATGCGTACGGCCGGCTTGCCTGGGATCACTCACTCAATGCAGAACAAATTGCCGATGATTGGATAAAAATGTCTTTGAGCAACGATTCCTCCACTGTAAAAACTGTTAGTTCAATGATGATGGGTTCTTGGGAAGCATGCATCAACTATATGACACCGTTAGGATTACATCACATTATGCAGGTAGATTTTCATTACGGACCGATGCCTGACAACAATCAAGGAAGAGAAGATTGGACATCAATCTACTATCATCGCGCAGACACTATCGGACTCGGTTACAATCGCAGTTCAACAGGAAGTGATGCAGTAAATCAATATTTCTCGCCTTTACGGGAAACATTTAACGATGTCAGTACTTGCCCTGAAAAATATTTGCTCTGGTTCCATCATGTCGCATGGGATTATAAAATGAAATCCGGCAATACTCTTTGGGACGAGCTTTGTAAAAAATACTACTCTGGAACCGACTATGTCAATGAGATGACAGCAAAATGGTCGTCTCTTGAACCATCCATCGATCCTGGAATTTACTTGCACGTAAAAGCGAAATTAGAAAAGCAGAAAACTGACGCCGCAATTTGGCGGGATACATGCCTTCAGTATTTCCAGAAATTCAGCAAGAAACCAATTTATGTTTCGCCGTAAAGATTTTTTTAAATAAACTACTTCGGAGCAACCTCTAAGGTATTCAATCTGTTTTTCTGGATTCACGATAAAAGCATTCGGGAATGCCATTCCTCTCTTGACATCACCGCGGATTGTGCACTGTATGCATTCCGCATTGTTTGACAGGATGGGCGGGAATCTCAAATAACCCACGACTCAAGATTGCGGATCAATTGATTATTTGTTATTATTCAACCCCTAAAAAAATCTACACTGGAATGAATTTTTTTTGATTAAATCTAAAGGAAGGAGACTCAGTATGTCTTGTAAAAGTCTTTGCAGTGCCTTGTTTATCCTGATTGCTATGGTATTTGCATGCGCTTATAGCGATAATAATATCCTGACCAATCCCGGTTTTGAACGAGGAAAGAACGGCTGGTTCGAGCGGACATGTGCGATTGAAGCTGTTTCATCACCTGTTCACAACGGCACCGGTGCCATAAAGGTAATTAAAAGATTAGCAAATTGGCAGGGAGTAAAACAGTCGGTATTCGGTAAATTGGTGGAAGGAAAGACTTATAAAGTATCGGGCTGGGTACGACTTGACAACGCGAAGAGCGATACGGTTGCTTTATCATTCGAACAGCAGGATGACAGCGGCACAAAGTATATCGGAGTCGCACGGGCTGTAGCAACAGACAGTGCATGGGTTCAGCTTTCAGGTGAATTCACATTGAAAGTTACGGGCACTTTGTCGGTATTGGACATGTACTTTGAAGGCCCTGCACCCGGTGTAAACTTTTACGTCGATGATGCGAAGGTATACGGCCCCGAGGTCGATGCTCCGAAGGTAATACCCGCTTATCCCCTTGGGAAAGGTATGATTGATGTCAACACGCGATATCAAATAATAGAAGGCTTCGGCGCTTCAGGTGCATGGTACACTAAGGATTTAGTGAACCACAAGAAAAAGAACGAGCTATACAATCTGCTCTTCAAGGATCTTGGCCTTGATATATTCCGCATAAGTAACTATTACGATACGGAGCCGAATTCCTTCCGCGAGGCGTTAGAAATTGCCAAAAGCGGTGAAGCAGTTCTCAAGCGAGATCTGAAAATTATGATATCGTCGTGGTCGCCTCCTCCGTACCTCAAAAGCAACGCAAACGTAGTCGGCGGCACTCTTAAAAAGACAAATGGAAAATTTGCGTATGATGAGTTTGCACAGTGGTGGTATAACAGCGTAGCCGTTTGCACAAAAGCGGGCGTTAAGGTGGATTATATAAACATACAGAATGAACCTGACTATGAAGCTCCATATAATTCATGCAAGTTCACTCCGACAGAAGCTTTAGATACAAGCATTGCCGCCTATGACAAAGCGTTCGAAGCAGTCTGGCATAAGTTAAATGCTGAAATGGGTCCAAACATGCCGAAAATGCTTGCCCCCGAAACATCCAGTTTAGGTAATTCCAAAAAGTATATAGAATCTATAGACAGCTCATCTCACATCTATGGGTATGCTACACATCTGTATGATTGCAGCGGATGCGGCTCGGCTCCCGACAGATTCATTCCCAGTATGAGCAGTTATAACAATTTTGCTATTCAGCATATCAACAAGCCTGTTTTCCAGACAGAGTTCGAAGACGGGGCCGGCACATGGGCGAACGCAATCAATACGGCACTTGTGATGCACAATGCTTTGACTATTGAAAAAGTATCTGCTTATTTGTACTGGGATTTATTCTGGGGCCCTGGAACCGCTCTGGTCAGCATGAACGATTCATCCTCATATACAATCAAACCGACATATTATACTTTCAAGCAGTATTCAGCTTTCATCGATGCTGATTGGCAGCGCGTGGAGGCATCGACCGATAATACAGGCTTGAGGATTTCTGCATATATCAGTCCGGATAGCAAAAAACTGACAGCGGTCATAATCAATACAACTGATAGTACTGATATATCACTCAATTTATCTATTAAGGATTTCTCAATTTCCAAAGGTGATATTTACAGATCCAGTCAAACGGAAAATTGCGTTCTTGCAGGTAATTATAATAAGCCGGCACCATTGAAGATTCCCGCTAATTCCGTAACGACCTTATCGCTGACCTCCAGTAAAAAGTAAAACAAAAAAAGTAATATAAAACTATAATGTAAAACAGAAAAGCCGGATCATTCGTTGGTTCGGCTTTTTTTGTTTTGTCATTCCTGATTGTTGTTGTCAGAGACCAAGTATTATCTAGGTAATCTATCGATTTAGAAACCCAAAAAGATCAAGAAGGAAATGTCGTCGTTTTGCTCCATCATAATTATTCCCTTGCGTTTTACTGATGCAATTGATAGATTACCAGCGCGCATAAGAAAGATATAACGTAAAAGTATCTGAAGAAAGAGGGGAATTATTGGGAGCCATCGGAAGACTAAGCAGCACTATCGCCAGATTTTTCTCAAAAGATATTGACCTCGGCTATCTGGCAACCCACTGTAAATTGTCTGCCAATTTTGCCGACATTTGTATCTCACAATATGCGGGGAGCAGTATATATTTTCGCAAAATTATAGACAAAGTCTATATATCATCCTATTACGGACAAAATACAGACTAAGTCTATCTAATCACATGTTATGCCGCACGTGCGGTGCGCACGTTGTGTGTAATGTGATTTTGAAGAATGTTTTGTTATTATTTAATCGTGGGGTGCTTCTTGGAGAGTTTCGGTAAATTAGGCTATCGTTTGCACCGCACGCGCAACAATCTATTGCGTTGAGTACATTTTGTAAGTATTGGTCGTTGTGTGTTAACCAATGATGGTACATTTGTAGTCTTTTGGCATAACCAGCAACTCAAGCTGACGGTTGGAGCGTAGGTGTTAAATTCATGGCGTTCAACACACGTTATTTTTATGGCGCGAAATAGACGTGTGACTTGGTTCGTTGATTGCATGGCTCGTACTTATCAACGCCGCAGCTTAGTTGCCATCCGTTAGCTGGCACAACTATGTTAAAAGAAAGGATATCAACATGGTCATTGCAATCAAAGGGGCTGTAATAATCAAGACAGACAAAAATGGATTTAGCTGTTATAACAAGTGTGAGAAATGTGGATTTGTCGATACCTCATTAACAATAAATGATTATAGTGATTTAAGACCTGGGCAATCAAAGTCTTCTGGATTTAGTTGTAGCCATTGTGGTCAATATCAAGAAATATTAATTCAAGGTGCAGGATAAATATATGCCAGATCAAAAAGAAGTACAAAAAGCTGTGGATGCTTTCATGTCAAAGCTAAAAGTTGTCCCTTTTATTAATAAAGATTCTATTACTATAGAGCAAGCAAAAGACAAATCGTTTCTTAGTCATAAAGTCTGGTCGGATAATCCGGGTATATACTTATTTTTTGGCAAGGGACAAATAAAATATGTTGGTCGTGCAACTCGAACGACTGGGCTTAAAAACCGCATTCACGAACAGGCAACAGCCTTTGGTGATCCTAATTGGGATGTTGTCATAAATAATTCGGATTCAACAGTGTCGGTCATTTATTTCCAGCCTGATGATTGGTATTGGGTTGCATCATTGGAAGTATTTTTAATTGAAATATTTCGTCCTCATTTAGTTAACAAACGCAGGGCTTAATCTAATTGTTGTGCCAGCTAACCAGGCGCTCAAGCTGACGGAATGAGCGTGGGTACAATTTACATTGCGTGTGGTGGGTTTACGTTTTTATTATTAACTAATTTGTACCTCGTTGGTTGAGATAAATTAATTCAGTTATCAGCATGAACTTGTTTCGTTTTCAGCAACTTGAAAATTATCAGCGCCGCAGCTTAGCGCCGGTCCGTTAGGCTGCATATAGCAATTATGAGCATAAGAGACCTATATCGAAATCGTAAATTAACTTTTTGGTCGTATGCGATAGGAGGAATACTCCTTTCTTTGTCATCCTATTTTATCTTACAACGTTCGATCCCAGATAAGATTTTTAGGATAAAAGGATCTATCTGCATTCTATTTGTTACTGTGCTAGTCGAGTTATGGTTTTTTATAATTGATCCATGGGTTCGAAGGAAACTGGAAAACATATTTCACGTTGAAATATCAAATGGTAGCCCATGGAAAATCATGGAAACTGACCAAAGGGCTAAATACTATTTTATTTATTGGTTGCAACCATTACTTATGTATAGTTTCGCAGTGGCATTTGGTTTGCCTTTTGGCTGGCTACTTTTTGAATTACTATAATAAATATGCCGCCTAACCAGGCGCTCAAGCTGACGGAATGAGCGTAGTACGAAATTCATGGCTAATGGTGGGTTGACGTTTTTATTATTCAGTTTTTAGTACCTATAATTTTGATACTTATCAATTTAGTTATCAGCATGAACTTGTTTCGTTTTGTAAATATTGAAAGTTTTCAGTGCCGCAGCTTAGCGCCGTTCCGTTAGGCGGTTACAAGAACTAAGAAAGAGAGATTAAAATGATATGTCCCTATTGCAATATAGGAATTAAATTCGATGCTGAAGACATTGCTAATGTATGTCAAGAGTCAGAATCTGAAGATTATGGGTTTGATATTCGCTCTGGATATTGTTCTGAATGCAACAAGCCTATTGTTCTTCTTTGTCATGGAAAATTAGAATATACGGGTGGGCATGAAGTTGCTATTGTGGAAGTCACCGAGGAAAAAATTATTTACCCTATTTTAAAACCAAATATTCCTAAAATCGAACCAGAGGTTCCACAAAACTATAAATCTGATTTTACCGAAGCAGCAGAGGTTTTACCAATTAGCCCCAAAGCCAGTGCTGCAATTAGCCGTCGACTTTTGCAAAATATTATGCAGGATAATTACAAAATTAAAAAACGTAACCTTGATCAAGAGATCACTGATTTCATTAGTCTTCCGGGCATTCCATCACATTTGACTCAAGCAGTTGATGCTGTTAGAAATGTAGGGAATTTTGCTGCTCATCCATTAAAAGATACAAACACTGGACAAATAGTTGATGTCGAGCCAGGTGAAGCAGATTGGTTACTTGATGTTCTTCAATCACTTTTTGATTTTACTTTTGTCCAACCGGAAAGATTGAAGAAGAAACAAGCTCAATTAGATGCCAAACTTGCCACTCTTGGCAAGCCACCAATGAAAAAATAATATGTAACCGCCTAACCAGCGGTTCAAGCTGACCGGATGAGCGTTGGTACGTTAAGCATGGCTTGCATAGGTTTTGGTTCTTAATAATAAATATTCAGCATGAACTTGTTTCGTTTTGTGTATTTTGAAAGTCATCAGTGCGGCAGCTTAGCCGCCATCTGCTTGCTGAATGTCAAGAGAAAAATAGAATAAAGTAAAATAGAATTATTTATTGTAAAGATATACATCTTCTGTTCTTTAGAAAAACAATAGCCATTATGTTCTTATTGTTTGACTCTTGGGCA
>Ga0208036_1000060_pt1 | contig 86567 bp, 94 predicted proteins | sample June2015DPH_11_1_2_FD_184706 | JGI IMG/M metagenome (GOLD analysis project Ga0208036, IMG submission 184706) | Peatland microbial communities from SPRUCE experiment site at the Marcell Experimental Forest, Minnesota, USA - June2015DPH_11_100... | ecosystem: Environmental > Terrestrial > Soil >...
ACATAAACATTAACACGCCAATACCATACGGCATACTAAAGCCCAAATTGACGCAGAACCTCAACCACCTTCCCAAACTCAACCACAAACGCCCTACCCTTCTTTCCACCTCCAGCGAGCCTAATCAAGTCGATACAATGATTGCGAGTAAAGGATCGAGACGAGCTTTCGTGAGGTCAACCCGGTTACAGGATATGTTCTCAAAAAAATTCGTATCAAGAGAACCCAACAATGACGCGGACACCTGCATCTGAGTTTTCAGCCACTCTTCAACTTTCCTAGCCTTTAGCATGGATTTTCTTGAACACAACTTTCTCTACAGTAATGTGATGGGTCACTGAGGAAACTTGGGAAGGTTGTACCGGAAAAACGGGTAGGGCGGGCAAGTGTTGCCCGCGTTGAAGTTCTTAGCTACTGCCTCCGTAGGTTACTGAGTACGAGAAGACTCCACCGTCAGGCGTGACAATCTTCAACGGATACGCTGCACCAGACGAAAGACTGGCATAACTGGCCAACGTTACGGTGGCTTGACATGACCCACCCACTGTCATCGCAGTCATCGAAGCACATACTCCACCTAAAGTACCAACGACGCCGTTGATGAAGAAGTCAGACCCTCCAACGTTGACTGTCGCCGAACCAACGTTTCTAACCGTCATGGTGAGAACACCGGCAGTTGAGGGGAAGCTATACGCTTCCATGATCAATTGCTCCTTCGTTTGTTGACCACCACTAGACCCGAGGCTACCGAGTAATCCAATGGCGAACACGTACAGCAAGATGGCTGCGGCGACTGCTATTGCTATCAGGAGCAGCGCTGCGATGACCTGTGAAACCGCACGATTGTTAAAGTGCCTATTCATAACATACATTATCAAAATTCACCTCCATATGCTTAGACATTAGCTGGATTTGACGAGAAGAGCTAGTTAAGTCGAAATAAAAGGGAACACGTAACTAACGTACCTTTAGTGAGGGGACATAAACATTAACACGCCAATACCATACGGCATACTAAAGCCCAAATTGACGCAGAACCTCAACCACCTTCCCAAACTCAACCACAAACGCCCTACCCTTCTCCGTGCTAGCCAAAGTCTTCCCGTACTTCACGAGCTCAAGGGCATTCATCTCACGCAGGTGCGCGCGTAGCCGATCTGACGGAAGGCGAACGTCATTTTGAACCCTCGTAATCTTCGGGTGAGATTCCGATTCCTGCTCAATTATCGAGTTTAAGATGTCATAGAAGATTTGGGAGCGCTCACGCCGGCGGAGTTTCCTGAACTCTTCCTGCAAGCTAGGTCCCCTTCCTCTCGGGACTTTGAAATCCTCTCACAAGGAAAACCGTCAATATGAAAAGTCCCGCAATTCTCACCAGTTGCGCGAAAATAACCGACCAGACGAACGCGCGGTCCAAGGTGTGGAGGAACAGACTCGATTGTTCGATTGCGAGGAATGTGAAACCTAAAACCACAGCGCTGAGTTCAACTTCAGCCTTCAACGCCCGGTTAAGGCTGAGTATGATGTACCCCAAAAGAACGAGGTTGATTACCCGGAAAACCAATTCTGCGCCCAGATAATCCGGAAGCGCGGAGGACAAAAGGAGGATGAACCCGAGAGAAGCGAACGTGGAAACTCCGACTACCCCGAATGCTAACTCAGTTGAACGTGACTCGTCCGTCTCCGCTGGACCGTACCTGCGAAAGTACGTCACCACCAAAAATGCGAATCCCCAACTGCCGAGAAGCAGACTAGCCCAATTCCAAATGCTTGCCAAAGGAAAAGCATAGGCCATGTCACCTATTACAAAGGCCAAGGCCAGAAGGCTGAAACCGGCTGGAAACCCTAACAAGTAGTCCAGTCGAACCAGTTGCCAGGATTTGAACATCAGGTACGCAATACTGAACGATAGCGATGCAGAAAGGAGCCCGCAAGCGAAGAAGAAAAGCAACGGTAGGGAATAGGCCATGGAGCTCACTCTCCACGCTCATCATCAATTAAATTTGTCCGCAAGAGTATCAAATACTGGCTACAACCGAACCTATTCGTAGGGTGCGGATATTTCAGAAGTTCGGACCCCGCTGCTGCTTGTCTCGCTGATACCGTACACCGCAGAGCATGAAATTCGCAGATCATATTCCAAGAAAAACCTCAATTGCAGCAGCTACAAAAAGCCCCGCAATCGAAACAAACAATAGCGTACGATCATCAACCAGCTTCACAAGAGTTCCCCGATCCGTTGGGTCCCAAGAGATCCTCAGCGGTTCCGCAATACACAGTAGCACGAACCCGAATTCAAGCGGCCCGTGAATGCGAGCTCCGGAAATCAAGGAGAGAAAGAGGTTCGTTCCGCCAAGAACCCATCCAGTAGCCAGTGGAGCTCCAAGGGAAAAGAACCCAATTAGGAAAGCAGCGATAAACGTGTAAGCACTTAGGAAGAAAAGAAGTCTATGCCTACTCAGCGGGGGCGTCCAATTAATCTCGGCAATCGCAAGTGGGTATGCGAATGAGAGGACCGTCGGAATCAAGTTGTTTACGAAGACCGCCACGAATACTGCAACGTCTCCGAGATGGGCCACAGTTTGCATTGGAGACAACATTCTAGTCCGCAGTACCGTAAGGCTGAACTCTCTGAAAGTCGACGAGAAAACAATCAATGTTGCTCCTACAAAGGCACCCAAAAGGAAGACCATCACCGTGATGGCAAATGCATGGTCGATGAACCTCATCCGGAAAACCACAGATATTAAGATAAGATACCTGCACTCAAACCTCGGTACCGTGCTGTTAACATGGCCTCTGCGCTTATCCTAGCTGTTCAATTGATCTCAGCGTTAGTTGCGGCCAGTCTGCTTCAGTCGACAGTGAAACCCTGCAAAGAGTCACATGTCTCCTATTTGCTTGGAATCCCAGCCGGCTTCAGTCTCATGACAATCGCCTTCGCAGTAAACACGCTCCAGTTCATCGGCGGCGGGCTCGTTATCGACGCTATGTTCCTCCTCCTGCAGACATACGGGCTACTCTTCATAGCTTTAACCTACGCGCGCCGAACTCGATTGAAATTCGTGGGCGAATCTTATCCGATCGAACTGGCTATCCCGAGCATCGTGACAATCCTGGTGCTTGGTTACGCCTTGAGCTTTGAGAATTTGGGGGCACTCAATGCGGTCCCATTAAGCATGAATCTTTCGCTTCGTGGAGTGATGGCAGTAGCGGTCGTCTACTTGGTCTACGAGACGGCGCGGAATTGGGCTTTTACACAGAAGGCAAGTGGAGGATTCGTAACCGTTGGATACGCGCTCTTACTTGTTGAACAACTTGGCTTTCTTCTCCAAGCGGAGCAGTTTGGTGATGTAGGGCTCCTGTTGGCATTTGAAGGTCGAATTGTCGGACTGTTCGTGTTGCTTGCAGTCACGCATTTGGCCATCAAGAAAAACGATAACACTGCGATTCTCAGGAGACTCGGTCTCACAGCAATTGCGCACTAATCGCGGAGAGGCTCAATTCCAATGAATTGAGCTGAAGAGGCCTGAAAATGATTCTCGCTACTTTACCTATTGCAATTCTGCTACTGCTTCTACCAGGCTATGCGTGGTTGCTTCTCTCAGGGTTGATCAAGCGCATTGGCGGCCTAGGCTCGATTGCGTTTTCGTTCATCTTCAGCATCTGTCTGCTAAGCCTAAGCTCTGCTGTTCTGTCGCTGCTAACGCGAAATTACTTGTTCTACACAATTGCGGGAGCCACCATTCTGCCAATTATCTTGGTTATTGTCTACTTCCAACGGCAAGGGTTCGGTAGGTTCGTCCATGGAGCCGATCTCTCAGTTTCACTTCTGCTCTGCCTAGGCATCTATGTGGCATTTCTTTCGGGACTATTTTGGTCAACCCCATACTATCCAACGACGCCCGCAATAGACTCCCTAGCTCATGCTCAGATTGCACAGAGCATCCTTAACGGAGAAGGGAGAAGTGAACTCCTTCACGCCAACTATCCGGTTGGCTTTCACTTTGTCGCTGCCATCGTGATGGCTCTTCTTGGATTAAACGCGCTTCAATCGGTTCGGCTCTTGGCTTCACTTGTGTTGATCAGTATTCTTGTTTTCATTTCCTCTTCCGCGCATGCATTGTTCGAAAACAAGAATCTGGCCGCTCTGACTACTATTGTCGGAGCTCTGGTCCTCCCGGTAGACGCGATGCATTTCGTTCTCATCGGGACTTATCCTAACATCGTCGGAGACGCCATCGTCTTTGCAACGGTCTGTCTGCTGTTCCTGTACTTGAAAGAACCAAATCTGCCGCTCGCCGCAACGTTGGGGCTCATGGGGCTTGCAGGGGTGTTCATGCATTCTAGTTTTCTGTTATTCCTTGCCGCATTGTGGCTTATACTCCCCATATTCTTGCTGTCACGAAGAAAACATGAGTCACACCTCTACCTCAGAGCGTGCATCTATTCAACGATCGGGATTCTTGCTGCAGCCATAGTTGCCTTGCCCTTCCTAAGAGGAAACATGGCACGCATCCGCGATGCGTACCAGATTTCCAACTTTATTGGCGGGAACACGACAGCGCAACTGTTCCAGAGCATATCGGTCGTTTATGCGACTCTCGCTTACAACATCGTGTTTTTCGTCAAACCGCTGAACATAGTCGCAGTTGTTCTTGGCTTCATCCTAGTCCTCTTGAGAAGACGGCGAGCGCTTGGGCCTGTTTTTGCAGCCTCCTGGTTGGCCGTTATCGCCATTCTGAGTCTCTTCTCTGGAGAAACTGACCGGTTCGTTTTGTTCTCTATGATTCCCGCGATATTTATTGTGGGAAACCTCGTGGGAAACATCCCGCTTCCGGCCAAAGTCAACTTGAACCCCGTTCGGCGAAAGGCCGTGGTAACTGCAGTTTTGATCATTCTGGTGATTTTTGGGGGATTCCTGCCCCTGATTCCCGCCGCTTTCAACCCAACAACCCGACTCCATCAGCAAGACGTCTTCGCATCGATGACGTGGCTGGAACAGAATCGCTGTTCTTCATCCGTTGCAAGCCTAGGCCTGGATCTCGACTTCCGATATATCGAAGTCCTGACCGGCCTTCAATATTCAGGCACTCTGCCTGCAAATACAACACCTAAAGAAGCTTTGCAGAAATCGGCATCGATGGGATTTGGCTGTTTGGCCATGGAAACAGGCAACCCGAATTTTCCATCATTCGCAGTCGACCAAGCCTTTCAGGAGCGCTATCAAAACACAGAAGTTGCAATATTCTTCATCATTGGCAAAGCGCAAGGCATTGGGAATTGAGCTAGCATGGGATTCAACTGACTCTTGGGTGAATCGTACGACAGTCGCAACAGTAATCCTCGCAGCTTTCGATTTCCTTCTGCCTGGCTACGCATGGATCCTCGCTTCCGGTTTACACAAGCGAATCTCTTCCTTGGAAAAAGTGGTGCTTTCGTTTGTTCTGAGCATTTGTTTCTTGAGTCTCGTAACTGCGGCCATGACCTTTGTGACTGTCCACTATCTGTTCAGTTCAGCAGCGATTTCTCTCATAGGCGCAGTAGCCGTCATTGGAGTGTGTCTATTCAAGAGACACCCAACACTTTCGAAGAACACACGAATTTCAGTAAGTATACAGTCTTGGGCTCTTGGTTTTTCCTTTCTGGTCTATGCAATCCTCATTTTTGGCCTATTCTGGTCTGCGCCATACTATCCAACCGCGCAGGCGCCTGATCTCTTAACCCATGCACAGTTCACTAGTGCTATCGTCTCCGGTGGCGGTAGGAGTGTACTCCTCAGATCGGATTTCCCGATTGGATTGCACTTTGCTGCAGCAACAATCGCGAGCCTCGGGAATATCGGCGCCCTTCAAGCCCTGAGAATTGTCGCTTCCGCGGGACTGCTTTCAATCGTGCCGCTTCTGTTCCTATCAGCTCGCGAAGTGCTGGGGGATGCCAAAGCTGCAGGCGTCGCGCTATTGGTCGCGGGATTCGCGATGCCTGCTGACGCACTTCACCTATTCCGCATTGGAACATTTCCTAACCTAATGTCGGATATGATTATGCTGACCGTTGTCTGGCTCGCATTTCGCTACATGAAACAACCGAGTTTGGCCCTAGGTTTGACGCTGACGTTCCTAGGCGTTGGCGGAGCGTTCATGCATTCAAGTTTCCTGATCCTCTTGGCCGTGTTTTGGGTTGCTGCCCCATTCGTCTTCAAGTTGTACCGGAGAGAAGCACGTGTGTATGTCAAAGCTGCTGCTTTTTCTACTGTAGGCGTCGCTGCCTTCGCCCTCTTGGCGTTCTTCAGTTTCCACGCTAACCTACAGAGATTAGCTGGCTCGTACGTCGTTCTTGGTGAAACCTCGGTTTCCGGAATAGCATTGAACGAGTTCGCTCGAAGCGTATTCACGTTCCTCGGGCCAGTTAACGTGGTGGCACTAATTTGCGCGGCCGTCTTCGCGTTGAAGTTCCGAACAACCTTAGGGTTGGTTTTTGGTTTCCTCTGGCTGCTTCTAATGGTTCCCGGCGCGTTTGTCTCAGGTCAAGAATACAGGTTCATCCTATTCGCGATGCTTCCCGCATCGTACTTAGTGGGATACATGCTCGCAAATACTCACGGACTACTAGGCCCCTCGAAAGACGTGAGGTTGCAGAAAGTGGCAAGGACGGTTGCGGGGTTGATTTTTCTTCTTCTGATTGTTTCAGGAACCTTCCCGAGCATCGCAGCGCAAGCGTTCAATCCTTCCGGCAGAAACTTTCAGTCCGCTGTCTACGACTCAATGGTTTGGGTGCAGCACAGCAGCTGTAGCACTGGAGTTGCCAGCCTAGGTCTCTGGCCCGATTACGAGTACCTTCCAGCCCTAACGGGAGTACAGTACATGGGTGACTATATTCGCTCACCGGACTACGTCCTTCAGAAATCCACAACCTTGGGCTTTCATTGTCTCGTCGCGTCAAGAAACAACCATTACTTCCCTCAATACGAAAACAACACCGCGTTCCAAGAGAAGTACCAGAACGAACTGATTACCGTCTTTGCGATTGCTTAGAGTTAGAGGTTCAACTAATGTTTGATTGTGAAAATTACGACAAAACTGTTCCTGTATTTCTGTTCAAACGCCGCAGTTGAACCGTAGGTTAGGAGGAAATGGTCTTGGGCTGAAACGGCAACACAGCGGAATCCAAGTCCAGAGGACTGATTCAATGCTGCGGCAGCTGACTCTTCATAGTCACCGAAATAACGAAGGCCAGTCAGGGCCGGTAGGTATGGATAATCGGATCCCAATCCCACGCTCACCACGCCGTCTGTGCATCCGTTTTGGCTGAGCCATTGCATGGAGTCAGCGATGGCGGTTTGCCGCTCCCGCGTCGCAGGGCTATAGGATCTTGCAACTAGGGTTGGAAAAGGTCCGGCGGCAATTAGGAAGAGGAGAACTGCTGCCGGAATTAGGTGCGCGATTTTCTTTGCTGGAATTTTCGTTAGCTCCGGCAGTTTCGACGAGGAGGAGATAAGGCTGCCAACGAGCAAGTACCCTGGGACCAGCGCGAACAGAGCGAACCTCCAAGCTTGGCTCGTGAAGAACGCGCCTAACATTAGGAGAGCCGTCCATGCGGTCAAGAGCAATTGGCCTAGGTGGCCCCGATAGCGAATCGCGAACACTATGATCGAGATTCCGATGGCAGCAACGGCCACTGTGCCCGCGTACAGTTGGAAGATTATCCACAAGGTGAGGTACACGGAGGAGAAGGCGCGAAGAGTCAATGGCCTCCCTATTTCAGAGTAGATTTGGAGGCGGGCTAAATTTCCTCCATAGATTGGTAAGAGGATTATAGCGAACAAAGTCAGCATTGAAATCGAGTACAAAGCCGACTCCAAGTAGGCACGGAATCTTGGCCTGAAGAGGAAGTATACGATCGGAGCGAAGACCCAGACGGCGCCCAGAAAGAGAAGTACACTACTGTGATCGAACACACCCGCAAGGGCCAGAAACGCAAGCGTAACGCCCAGTTTTGGAGATTGTTGGGCTAAGTAGCTGAGAATCGCCCAAAGCAACATGAGAATAATCGAGTCAGCCAAGAGGTTCGGATATAAACCCACCGAAATCAGAAGGCTTGGATCGACTGGGATAGCGAAAGCTGCAACAAGCGCCACGAAAACAGCCAAGCGTTTGCTTCCAGACATCACCTGAGCCGTTTCGTACGCTATTATGAAACCCGCCAAAGCCACGACGGAAAGTAGGGTACGCAATGCCTGCAATGCTGTTATCGGCATCAAGGATGCGAGGAGCGCTGCCGTAAAGTGGAGGCCAGTGGGATAGTAGCTCCTCAGCAGTATGCTTGCTCCTTTCCCTTGAAGTATTCCGGTTACGAATTGAGCGTGATTCGCAGGATCAACGGTTACCGTGTCCGGGTAGAATGGCGCAGACCAGAAGCTCAGAAGAATTACGAAAAAGTAAACCACTAAGATAACCGCGAGTGGCAGACTCCCATCTCCTATTTTCGCTTCAAAGGAGCGCAAGCCCGCTCTGAGAATATGGACCACGATTATCACAAGCGAGGTTAGAGGCAGAAGGCCAGCGTACAGTAGGTAATCGGCTGTCAAAACGGAAAACCCCGCCGTCAAGAAACTTAGGAAACATATGCTGAACAGAAAGGAGAAAGCAGCCTGCCCGAATAGGCTGAGTCGTTTGCCGATACCTGTGATTAGAATCCAAGCAAATCCCGGCGCGGTGAAATCCAAGACAGCCCATATGACGGAGAGAGCGGTCAGCATTCGAGCAAATCCGCCCAAAGAAGTCGTTTACGTGCCCTGTGCATCATTTAGTCGCGTCCCTTTGTGACTTGATACAGGAATTGTTCCAGTTCTTCGGCCCTTCTCATCCAAGTAAAGTCTGATCGGACCTTGGCAGAGTCCGCTAGAACACTATGGTGATCGCCTTTGCTCAGTGAGTGTTCTATGGCTCGGGCGAGGGCATCAAGATTGTGGGGCGGCACGAGAACTATGCTGTGGAAAAATCGGGTTTGCTCCCTGAGAGCGGGAATATCGTAGCTGATTGTGTTTAGGCCGCAGGCAATTGCCTCGGTTATGACATTACCCCAACCCTCGTCAGTTGATGGAAGAACCAGAAGCTCTGAAGATTTCATCAAACGTATTTTCTCTTTATCCTCAACAAACCCAGTGAAGTTCACTGAACTACCAATACCGAGTTCCTGAGCGAGAGAGACAAGTCTGCCCTTCTCGTCTCCATCACCAATCACTATCAGCTTCGCATTTGGCTCTCGTTTCAGTACCCGAGCAAATGACCGTAGAAGATCATCCACGTGCTTGTGTTTCAGGAGTCTGCCCACGAAGCAGATCTGCTTCGGGATTTTCCGGGCTGCAGTTGAGTCGATTAAGTCGACGTCAACGGCATTACGTACCACTTTGATTTGGGTTGTCTTGCATCGAAAACGTCTGAGCTTTCTCTCGGTTGCGTCACTGACGGCCACGATTCCGTCGTACCGGAGCCTTGTGATGAGAAGGTCACCGAAAACATATCTGATCAACCCACGGAACAGGCCCTTCTGCTCAATGCTGGACTCAAGACCGTATACATCGTGGAAGATCGCGACAATCGGCAGCCCGCGGATTCGGGACACAAACTTGAGCGGCAGAAGTGGAGTGTACTGGGCGATGACAACATCAAACCGCTTGCCCTTCATCAGAGCAAGAAAACTACCCGTTGCATGTATGAGAAAACGTTTGAAATAAGGTCTGGACCCCGCTATCACGAATGGCCTCCCGATCCGATGAACCTGAACACCAAACACCGACTGATCATAAGTTGCAGCCGGCATCCGGTAAGTGAAGATCTCGACATGATGACCAAGCGTGGTTAGGCAACTTGCCACATTCGCAGTCCATGTTTCAGCGCCGCCGACATGTGGGTAGAAGTATTCCGGAAAGAAGGCAACCCTAAGTTTCGATACGGGCAAGGCGACCATTTCATGTATCTTTTCTCGCCGAAGGCATCCGACGCGCCATCCTTCTGAGTGCCGCTCGTGAACCCCAACGGCGCGAATAGATGTAGTAGTACGAAAGTGCCTTCAGGGCAGAAGCGAAGACTCCAGATCCGAAGAGCTTGTCTAGGATTGGGCCTTCCGGAAGATATCCAAGCTCTCTACCGCTTCTAAGCCTCCGATGTCGGTATAGAACCGGTTTCTCATTGAGAATTGAACGCATTATATGTCCGTAGAACTGCGGGTTGGTGCGTTTCAACTTGTGACTGCGGCTCTCTCCACCAATGTCGACGAAGTACTCGCTGGTGATTATTGGTATATGCGCGAATTCAGTGATTGAAGCAAGACGCAGAAGGAACTCCAAGTCTTCTGCAATTGGCAGATCTTTGAACAGCCCCACCCGCTCAAGTAGATCACTTCGATGAACCACAGATATTATCGGCATCGGAGCCCCAGAAGAAAGCGCGTCCAGATAGAATTCTTCCAGTGGATCGACAAAATCGGCGACAACTTGCCGTGCTCCGTCGGTCGTCAACACACAACTCCGCTTCACGGTCTTGGTGTAAACAACCCCAATCGAAGATTCTTCGTCAAGATAACGTGCACACAACTCCAGATGGTTTGCGTACCACAGATCGTCATCACCCAGATAGGCAATGTACTTGCCACGCCTTCTTTTCAAAGCAATGTTCACAGCATTGGGCATTCCTACGTGTGAGCTGTTGACGTAGCTGAAGCGGTCGTCTCCAAGAGATGCTACAACAGAAGAAACATCATCGCCGCCGTCATTGACTACTATGCATTCCCAAGAAGCCAACTTCTGGTTTTGAACACTGCGCAAGGCCTCAGCAAGTAGACGGCTCCTGTCATACGTTGCCACTGCGATAGTGACTTTCGGTTGAGTGTTCCACATCATTACATCAACAAGCAGAACCTCAGCTGTCTCCTGTACCACGTAAATCGAGCGTTAAGAAAACATTTTCCATCAATGCAGACCTCCTTCAGGTCCTGACTACCGACTTCAACTGAGCTTGCATGAATTGAAACGGTTACAGGTACTGCTGACCCTGAAACCGCTGACAGATCTCACACTCTCTTCGTGAAATGCGGGTCGACATGCTCTCCTAAGAGGCCATTCTTATCATCATGTCTTTCAGCAGGGATACCGTACACAAGTGTGTGAGGCTCTACGTCCCTGGTAACAAGCGAGTATGCGCCGACGATTGCTCCTTCTCCAATTCTAACACGCGGCAGCGTCATCACATGTCCTGCTATTCTGACATTGTCCTCTATGACTACACCGGTGAGATTTTCCCCATGACCTTTACGATGGTAACTCATCCTGCTGTCGTTCGTCGACAGAAAGAAGGGTGCAATGAAGACATTATTGCCTATTTTGCTGAAACGCGTGATGTGGCACTGTGCGTTTATGCAGGTCTCGTATCCAACAGTCGTCTGGCCCTCGAAAACGCACAAATCCCCGATATAGCAGTTCTTTCCTATCTCCACCCCGTCACGTATCACGGTTCCTCTGCCGATGGTTGTTCCCTTACCGATGTGAGTATTGCGGGCACTAAGGCCCCAAGCGCGGATCGACATGTCGAGGAACAAGAAGAGATGGTATGCCTTCTTGCGGAGATTCATCTGTGCAGTCACCGCAGTTCAATAATGAACAGGTCCTTCCGCCGCTGAGATTTACACCCTAAATGAAGCAATTTGATTCCGGGGCTTCTTGTGTTCTGTGTGCTATAACTCATGTCGTCTACAAGATAAATGGGGCATTTGATGGATCACGCAGGATTGCAGTAGCGGTTCCTTCATACCACTTGTTGTTCCTCCCTCTGCCGCCGTAGAACATGCGGATTCCTCGATCTGATTCCAGCATATCATCGACGATAAACGGCGTATCGAGTTCCGCGGCGCACCAATCCTCGTATGGATTGGTCAAGTATCCCAGAAATTCGTTTTCTGTGTTCTCAAGAGAGCTCTTCATTTTCCATACACCGAGCGCACTCTTGGAGTAGTCTTCATTGCTTGTTGCGACAAAGACGAGCAACTGCCCTTTCACGCGTGCAGGCCATGCGCAGTACTTCATGTAACCAAGCTCCGATGGCATACCTTCACTAGGGATCAGCGGATCAGAAGAAAGAGGCGTCCAGTCGATCAAATTCGTAGATTCAGCCACAAAAATCTGCCTCGGCTTAATCGTCACCGTGTTGTAGAGAAGAGAATACTTGGAGTCGGATCGTAACAACCCCCAACCTTCAGTTTCAGGTAACCCAGCTCGGTTTTTGCCGAGCGTGGGGTCGCAGAAGCATGGATTGTCGTTCGACTTTGTCCATGAGATGCCGTCGTCGCTCTCAGCGTATCCTATCTGATAGTGTCCTCCGCGATTATGTCCAGTGAAAATCATATTCCACTTGCCACTACCTTGCCACACAACGGGACAGTACACACCGAGAGAATCCCATTCGGCCCTTTTGCCAGTATCGAGAACTGGATTCCCATTGTATTTCTCCCATCGCATTCCATCACGGCTGAACGCCAAACCTATTCTTAGTCGCGGGACCCGCAACCAGCTTCCTCTGTTCTTACCACTGTAATACATTCGCCAGTTGCTCCCATCGACTTGCACGACGGAAGCCCATGTGGCATAGGCGGCGTCCCATGTTCCTTGTGGACCCAAGGCCATAATCGGGTTTCGCTTGTATTGATGCCATTCCATCAAGTATCAAGCTTACTAGCAGTGGTCACGATTTATCGGTTACCGCGCAAACATTCTGAAAACGTAACTAGTGCTGTATCTGCCGGCCATACCTTCATAATCTTCAATCGACCGGTTCAGTTCCTGTATAGTCAATTCATGTTTTCCGGAATATCATATACAAGCTCGGACCAGTTGGAATTGCGGTGTTTGTCCAACTCGACAGCCGACAAAGCGTCATGGCCGAGGCTGCAAGCTAGATTGTGCAGGTTCGGTATATATCTACAGAGATACCGGAAGGAGACGGAGGACCGCAACTCGGATTAGCGCTGCAATACTGCAACTCGCAGACCAGTCCTTGGTCTGAGGTAGCTTCAAGCTTGAATTGCTCTCGACCAAGAAAACGATACTCACCTATGTTCCAGTCTACTCAAAAACAGACAGGCGTGTTCCTTCAGAAGACGTGACTTCAATTCACAGCCTGGATTCATAATAAAGTGGGTTTCTGTGTTTTCTGGTTTGATTCTTGTAGGTCGCGGGTCATTTGATCGAACTGGTCTTTCGTGATTTCTCCTCTAGCGTATCTGACGCGTAGTATGTGGTACTCGTCCCGGTAACCTCGATACCTCCTACGCGAACCCCATCCCCAGGGCCAGAAAATCCATCGCAACAGGAAGAAAAGTATCAGGAATCCGAAGATCCAGCCGAACGGGAAGAAGAACGGGTAGTACCCTAAGAAAGGAAAGAAACCACGGGTCACGGGTTTGAGAACGAAGAATACCGCAGACACCAAGATGGGAATAATAATCAACATTGCAACAGCGACGAGAATCCACCCGAACACATGCCTTCGGGGCCTCCAATTATCATCGCTCAATCCCTATCCAACCTCCATCCCTGAAACATGGGACGCGATCTCCTACCGATGAACCTTGCCCTAAGTGGGCGAAAATGCCTATTGCGAAAAGCGTGGAATGACGAAGTTCACATGGTAGTAAGCGTACGCTATGGCGCCTAATGCGAACAAAATCTGAACCATGAGACAATTCCTGACGACGTTCTGCTCCTTCGTTGGATGGTTGTGCATGAACAGGGCCCACAAAGCGTTGCGTTTTGTGCTGCGAACCTTATCTCCTGGTAGGGTTTCGCCGACGGACCATGTGAACCGGTCGAGTGCTCGCAATATGAAGTTGATAATGTAAGGCATGAGGGCTATGACCCCTACCACTTTGATTGTGCCCGCGACTATGCTACTCGCCAGAACCGCTCCGAGCAGGTAGGTTCCTGAGCCTCCGATGAAAATCCTAGCCGGAACCCAGTTCCACTTCAGAAAAGAAAGCAGCGAACCGCTCAGCGCAAGCAGTGCAGCCGCGGATTCCAGAGACCCGTAGATCAGAGCGCAGATTCCCAGCGAGACACATGAAACGATGCCTAGTCCTGCCTCCAACCCATTGAACCCGGCATAGATGTTAACGCCATTCATCAAGAACGCAAAAGCGAAGGGTACCAGAAGCCAGAAGAACCAACCAAAATCCGCCGGCCCAAACGGAGTCAAATACACCAACGTAGACCCTGCCCGAAACGCAACGACAGGCATACTAATCAGGAAAGTGAGGACAACAAGCGTCATCTTCCCTAGCTTGAAGAGGTCATCCACTAATCCAGCCAGTAGCGCCAACGTGCCGGACAGGAAGATTGCGAACATCAACCTGTAATCCAATTGCAGGACCGCCGACAAAGTCATCGCAGCAGCGAACCCAACAAAAATCCCGATTCCTCCCATCGTCGGAACCTTCGGAGTGCCCTGCTTGTGAAGGTCCTCTCCCACGATTCCAGCACGCGTCAGAGCAGCGATGAGCCAAGGCATGAGTAGATAGGTCAATAGGAAAGCGACAACCGACAAGGCAATTAGCGGAAGGAACGCCCAGAACGCCATGAGAATCCTCTGAGAGACACAGCACCATTATGTGTTAACACCTTCCCTCGAATCAGTGTACAAAGCCAAAAGTGGGCACAATCCGCATTGCCTAGACTATTACAACACTACAGTTTCTGAACCCGTCAATTCGCGACAATAAACAATCAGTTTGGCAAACAGTAAACCGAATAGTTCGCCTCTTCTATCGAAAATACAGCATCAGATCTCTGCAGAACAGAAAAGATAGTCTTCACAAAATGGGCGTTGCAATGGCGTAGTTCAGCCAAGTTTGGCTGCGGTAGTCGTATGTCCAACCCCATTGCTTCAGGTCGTGGAGGAAATGCTCATCCTAATGGGCGGGGGTTTGTTCTGGAATAGAAACCTCAAAGAACTCGTACCTGGTCATGCGGTGAGAGTGTAGGTCATGTTTCTGGGGTTGGTCACGTTTTGATACAGGATGGGTGTGCTGTTCTCTCGTCCCCAAAGCTATTGAGGTGCTGCCTCAGGGCTTCAAAGTCAATCATAATCCCGGATGGGTAAAGCGTTCCACACTTTTGACATTTCACGAGGAGCCGTCCCCACTCTATTAAGCTCCCGGGTTCGTTTTCTGCAGATCAAAAGTACTCTGAGCCCGCTAACCAAACGTTTCGAACAGACCTGGCGCGATGAAATGACATGATGATCGTGTCGGCAGCGCTTCTTCTCTTGTCGATGAGTTTGGTCCTGCTCGATGCCATGGTCACTTGGCGAGGGCGGAGTGAGGGGTTTCGTGAGGTCAACCCGGTCCTGCGCTATCTCCTGAACAGGTTCGGATCGAAGGGGTTCGTGATAACGCGAATCACCGCTGGGGGTCTCCTGCTACTTCTCTTCTGGCTTCTTGACCCCTGGGTATGGATTCTTTTCAGCTCCACCTTCTCCGCGGTGATGGGATGTGTCATTTTAACTGGGATCAAGAGGATTTATGGACCGTAAATATGTGAGACCCATGGACATTCCATCGCCACCTCACTGGCGAAGCACGGGTTACGCTGGCCAATTATCCGGAAATGCAAATCAAACGCATACTGATGAGAGGCATGAAGAGGCGTCTCAACAACCGGCGGTCTCACAAATCATCGCAGCCCTACTCCTGATTGCAATAGCGACCGCCGCAGCCATTCTACTCCACGTGTTCTCGATTGGGTTGCTGGGAAGTTTGGGTTCCGGCGGAGCAGCCTAGATTTATCCAAACGCTTCAAGAGCCTCCACCCTTAGCAGCAGCTATGGAGCTCAAGGACACCTGTACCTCAACGAATCTAATCATTTTCTGTGTCCACACCCCATTAGACCCACACACAGGATTCGTTCCGTTGGCTAGGCACCTTTGTACCGGTTTTCTTTTATGATGACCACCCTCACTTCAATTCAGTAAGCTCCCAGCCGAAGCTGGACTTGACCCTATGCGGAACCGAAAAGGCGTATCTCGTTGCCACACTGTTTCTGATAGCCATCACTGTGACTATGGCACCCCTCTTCTATGCTTACTCCGCGGGGTTGATAGGTCCGCTACAGCTGGTACCTTCCCTGCGAGTAGCCACCTAGATGTCAACGGTCATAGAGTTGTCTTCGATAACGGCGTTTACGTTCATCTTTGGTCTTGCAGTTCAATTGCTGAATCTTTGGGCGGTTAGCCCTCGTTCGTCGTAGACTAGTTGGTTCGAGAAGAGCTCTCTTAGGCTTGCGACATCTCGAGGTTCGTGGGCAGAAGGGTTTAGCAGAAAGACCGCGGTTACCCTACGGTCAGCCAGCACCTGAAGTGCGTTTTGGGCAAACTTGAAAGTCGTCTTGTAAGCCGATTCGCTGAGAATGGATAAAGTCGTCAAACTGTCGAAGACGATGTTTAAGCGCCCCCTCGGATATTCATTCAAGATAGGCGGGAATATCGTCAGATTCGCCAGATTCATGTCAATGAACTTGACCGCATTGTTGCCTTCGAGAGCTTGTCGAAGTGCGCTTCCCTTGGTCGTGACGATAACCGTTACTTCACCGTGAAAGTTGCATTCAAATACGAAATCCTCGATTGCCTTGTCGAAGTCCGTTCGAGGGTCGACCTCAAGTAGGATTTTCTTGCCGGTTAGATCGTCATGTTCCATTCCAAAGCGTTTAGAGAATCTCCATGACTTTCCCTTTTCAACCCAAGAGTTCACTTCTGCCAATAGGTCGCCTGACGTGACAGGCTTATTGAAGTGGGCGTCTGCTCCAGCCCAGTTTGTCAGTTTCTCATCGACATCTCGATCGGATCTGGTGAACATGATAACGGGAATATTCTTTGACCTCGGCTGAGACTTCAAGATCCTGCAGACCTCCAGCCCGCTCTTACCAGGCATAACCAGATCGAGCATGATAAGAACCGGTCTTTCTGCTTCGACAACCTTCAGTGCATCGTCCCCGTTGAGGGCGGACAAGATGGGATATCCCGTTTTCTCCAAGATTAGTCTAACCGACTTAACGACGTCGGGGTCATCATCTACAACCAAAATTTCATTCATTTATTCTACCATCCTGTCTGTCCCTTAGTTTCTGACCTAGGCTTGATATGATATTCTCGAGGCAGTTTTCCACTTGGATCGGGTTTAATTCATCCTTCAAGGAAGTGACGAACTGCTTCCTCATGGTCTTCTATGGGTATGTACTAAGATTTTTGCAATGTGCCTGGTTTTGTCCTAATCCCGCCAGAATGCCTCAGGTTTGGTTAGCATACTGAAACCGAGGCCGAAGCTGACATATCCCCACAAGTAGAATCTGCTTCGAAAGAACACGAGTATCATAACCGACAACATAATCAAGAAACCGTCCAGGACAGGATAGGCAGCGTCCAGAGCTACGGCCGCAACACGAGCCACGCTATGCGATAACAGAAAGACAAGCCAACCCCACCAACACTCATGACGAACGGCATTCTCAACATTGGAGAGCACGTTTGGTCCTCCTAGCTCCAAGGCTAACGGTAGAGCAATTGCGAAAAAGTTCTATACCAAACTTGACTTAACGCATCTTGATGACCCCGGCCGAACGCTTCTTGAATATGCTGAAGAGGCGAACATCAAACTACGAAAAGGTGAAGGTCAACCTTGAAAAGGAAAGGAAAGAATGACTCTAACGATTTGCTTTACGCTACCATCGGAACGGAGTTGACGAAGACAGGAGATTAGTGGTCATGCCGGTCTTCGTTCAGGTGCTCACTTTTAGGGCTGTGAGGCGATTCGATGAATCAGAGGACACCAAACGAATCAACGATGTCATGAAAGAACTTCAGGCGAAGGGAGCTAAGATACTCGATGTAAAAGTCGCCCTCGAGGCCGGCATTACGGCAGTGTACATCATAACATATGAAGCAAACAACCCCATATCACCAGATTTGGAGATAGAAGAAGAACTCGAGGATGAAACGGAGCAAATCAGAGGCCCTGTCGAACATTGCGCATGCCAACATCCGAAACACCTCCACGACAATAACGGATCCTGCAAGATTTGCACCTGCAAGAAATACAAGTTGGCTGCCGTCTACTAGCGAGTTCTGAGCCATCCAGCAGAAACAGCAGTTGTACGCTGCCGCCTTTGTGATATTTGAAAGGGAAATTCGTAGGATGACAGCGCTTGAGAGGTGAGGACTACAGGGCAATATATGAAATTGACAGAGCTCAAAGGAAAATCACAGTGTTGTACACCGGCCACAGAATGCATATGACGATTTCTCTAGACTCGCATAACGACTGTAGGTGCGGCCTCGAATATCAAAGGAACGACGATTACCAACTCACAGACTACGTACAGAACGCCAGAAACAAGCTGAAATCCGCGGCCCCAAGTTTTCAGCCTAAAAGCGAGAGAATACCTCTGAAGGAAGACTTCGACCGACTCTTGGTCGAATCTGTGCGAGAGGCGATTGAAGATGCTCTTGGTAAGGATTCGGCGGAATCGGCGTTTCGGATGCTGGAACGTGATGTCACATTCGACAAGTTACCGCAGCGCCTATCCACTTTCTACATAACGCTGAACAAAATGTTCGGTAAAGACCACGGAACGATTGAGACAGCCATCGCGAGAAAACTCTACCTAAAACTTTCGCTTGAATTCATCGAGACCCCAAACACTGCATTGTCAAGATACGTTGAGCTAGCATTAATCAAACTAAGCGAGAGGGAACAACAGGGCTTCCACATTTCCGGTTAGATGGAACGGCGCCCAGCAGCAGGGCAACGAGCAGTTAACCCAGCATCCACTCGATCTAGGTCCCGAAGTTCACACTTGGGATCCGGGATACGCATTTGCAAGTTCTGTGGAAAAGGCATGGGGAGACCGATTGTGGCTGTTCAGGACAGGCAATTTATGGCGCGTTTCTCAGCCCTCCCTTCCTTCTCTTTTTCTTGCGTTAGGGCTGCGTAAGTGGAACACATGTAGAACCACAGAAATGCAGCAATCGCGCTCTTGCGAGACTTGAAAAGTTTAGACATTTCTAAGGAGAGATTGTGTAATTCCTTAATGGCCTTATATCTAGCCCTCGGCAGTCGGCTCTCATCCGGGGGCTACCTCCTTTGGACAAGATTCTCGCTATTTCCGCTGTTACCGAAGATTCACCCGCTCATATGAGATCGAAAGCGTTTGACGCTATGTTTCTTGAATGCTTAGACGAAGTCCTAACTGAGCTTCTAGGAGCCAAAGTAGTGAGGGCAGTCTACGAAACTTGGTTGAGGTCTCTCTCCCTCGCCCGAAACGATATTCCATTGCACCAAGACAGGTTCCTGGCCGCGCTAGAAGTCACGTTCGGAAAAGCGGGCAACACAATTGCGAAAGCCGTTCTGCGAAGGGCCTTCACCAAGCTTGGATGGAAACTCGAAGAGATGTCCGACTTTACGTACCCGAATTACGTTGAGCTAATGCGGGCCAGAATTCTCGAACGAATCTGAAGACGAAAACGGTCGGCTGAATATTAGTTAGAACTGGTCCGGACAGAAGTGCAAGGTAATCAGTCGTAGGAGCCGAGGCTCACCTGGTAAGAAGGCTAACGCGCCAGCAGATTCGAAAAGAGCCACCAGGCAAGAAGCCCCAGAGCTCCAAAGAGAGCCGCAAGCTCAAGAGCAAGGAGCATTATGGATCGTGAAGACGAGCCGAAGCCCACGATGGCACCGGCATCCCCGTCCACTTCGAGTTGGAACCCCTTCGACGGAGTCATTCGCGAAGATCGGTATGAGCCTTGAACTTGCCACGTATGATCTGCTCCGCGGTACACGACTTCATTGATGAAGACCCGTGAGGACCGAGTTGTCCTCGCGACGTAAGTTCGCGCAATCTCACCAGCGTCCACAACCGATCTTACGGCGCCAAAGGTGCTTCTTCCGATTTGAAGTTCTTTAATGAAGCCGGGAAGTGCATCGTTCACCGTTTGCATCGCGTTGAAGAAGATCGAGGGTTCTGTGCTTATCGCCAGTAATTTATCCTCGTCAAAATAGGCGAGCATGACGCCCACGTTATCGTACAAGATTCCTACAAGCCTCAATGAATCTGGGAGCTTAGTCATCTGCGCCGCCGCCCCAAGAATGAGCGCGGGACTGAGTCTGCCGTTTGTCTCATTGATCCTGCTCGAAAGAAATCCGCCTTTGTCTCTAGTCGCCTGCTCAGCTACAACGAAAAGGCCGCCTTTCTCCTCCAAGATCAAGACTTCACGTATTCCATCGTGAACAGCAAGAAGCTGCTCGGTTAACCTCAACGTCTGCGGCCACATCTCAAAGTCTACGGGTAGAGGATCAGCTCTATGTAGATATTATACTTTGGACCGCGATTATTGCTCAATCAAATCCTCGCAAAAGCCTGGTCGAAGGAAGGGACCGCTTGAAATTAGGGGAAAGAACATCTAAAAGCCTCCAGCAAGTTTGTCTTGGCAAAATGCTGGGGCAAGTATGTCTGGGCTCTCCCGCGCGCGCCCTGCAGTGATTCTCATACTAGTCCTATGTCTTTCTACTTCAGTCGTGGTCTGCGGGTACGCGAGCCGAGGCATAACCGTCCCATCTCAAGAAAACTATTCAGTTCAACCTATGCAGTCACAGCAATTATCGACTGACCTGCCACTGCTGCAGAACGGTGGCTTCGAGTCAGGTCTAGCTGGTTGGAGCGAAATACGAGGAACTGGAGGCTCCATTGCACGCTCAAGCACAACTGTGCACTCGGGGTCTGCAGCCCTAATCATTGGCCTCGCTCCGCGAGCTGGAGCAAGCGCTTCAACGCCTACCATCGAAGGCGTAAGCCAATCAGCCACGGTCTCTAATCTGCGTGGGTTGAGGGTTCAGGCGTGGTATTTGCTCCAAACCAATACGTACCTGGTGGCGACGAGAATTCGAATTGAGGCGGGGAATCTCAAGTTGAACTATTACGCTGTCATATCGCCGCAAACAGTTCTTTCTAGTACACTGAAAATGAAATCCATCTCGTTGCCTCCTAAGAACTGCACTCCTTGGTGTCTGTTGGAGGCCGACGTTGGCGCCGATATTCGTTCATATTTCGACTCAGCAGCATTCGCCAACGTCTTCCAGGGCACACAACCAATACCGATCAAGATTGCCTTAGAATTTCTCCTCTACGGAGGAAATGACAGGCAATCCATGTACTGGGATGATGTGGAACTCATTGCGTCCATCCCCTCCCTGACAGCAGCAACTACAACGACCACATCCACTTCCTCAATTTCAAACTCATTCAGCACGACTTCCACTTCCCGCTCCTTAGTAATCGTAACGACATCGACCTTGACCACGACCGAGACTGCTGGATTCGTGATTACCGATAAACAGAGTTACCTAGTTTTGGTTCCGATCATAATTCTGAGTCTAATTGCGGCTCTACTTGAGTTTTTGAGAATGAAGAGGAATACTCCAAAAAGATGAAACCAATTGAGCAAGACTGAAGTTGCAAACGGAATTCAATGTCTTCGCTGTGGTGCAAACCTCGCACGTGGCGACAAATTCTGCTACAGGTGCGGATCAGTACAGTAGTATTTCCATCATTGCCGATTACGCGAAAACTTGTTCTGCTACTTGAAGATTCATGTAAGCCGAATTCACTTGAACACGTACTGGGTGAAATGGTAGAGAAACCCCGAAAACTTGGGGAGTTCAGGCAGAGAATCGGACGGCTACACGATGAGTTTGAGGTCGACTCTTGGGAATCCTTCAGAGTAGTCGTAATTCAAGTACATTAGTTGGGTGGGCGGTTTCACTAGGTATAGTACTGAGGTCCCATCCACCTCATCGATCATTAAATGTGTGTCACAGATGTCAGAGAGTTGCTTCTTCAGCTGGCTCCCCGATTTTACGACGAGGAACATGACATCTCCATTGTCTCGAACATGCTGTAACGCTTTCATCATGAGCCTCAATATGTTATGTTGGCCGTAGGTGTATTCCATGATATCCATCGGTATTGAGATGTAGCAAGGCCGATGCGATTCGCCTTTTACCTCGTCAACCTTTTGCCAGAAAGTTTCGAAGTCGTGCTCCAGAGACGCCCCTTCCAAAATGAAGAAGCATGGTTCTTCCGCGCCCTTCTCGAACCGTCCTATCCTCAATCCCCGGTCCAGGATTTTCTTGCCCAAGTGTGGCGCGATACTGTCTCGAAGCATCTCCGGGGTTATCCCCCCAGTCGGTAGACTCACACTGCAGCCTCCTTGAGCAAGGAAGTTGCATCGTATGGCTGCCGCCAACGGAACGTAGATGTTGGGGCCGACTGTGTTGCCAGTTTCGAATAGGAGCATCAATCCTCTTCGCAATCCTCCCCCCAACAGTTGATCCAGTTCCTCGCTCCCTGTTGAGTAATGTTCATTCGAATGCGGAACTGGTTTGAACATCTGAGGTGCAATGCTTTTCGGAAGTTCGATCGCTGCTCTTTGACATATGGTGAACCTTCCGTCTGCAAGAGTGAACAGGTATTTCTTCTGGGGAATTTCGGTTCCGCGAAGCTTCCTCCACTCCATGGTTCTGATTCTTCTTCCTTCATGTTCTTCATCGCGTAGCTCAACGATCGCATCAACCAGATAATCGAGGGGATTCAGCTCTGGGCCTTCGCTAACGAACACAATCTTGGATTGGTTGGTTTCAACCATTCCGACTAGGGACCTCTCAACTCTCAACCGCTCCTTCTCATCTAGCTCCCTTGCAAACGCATCCCATGAATCCAGAACTATGAGATGCTTGGTTAGACTTTGCGCGGTTTCCATGACCTTCTCAGCAATTCGGAAGGCGCCCTTTCCCAAAGTTGAAGTGACTTGCTGACCTCCATAGATTAGGTTTTCAGGCTTTGGTTGGAACGTGTACAATTCTCCATTTTCGATGAGAGACTGAAATTGGGTATGCTGCTTTATCAACATCGGTTCGGAGACTCTCGTTGAAACATACAATCCGCCAGCAGCTTTCTTGATCAGCTCGAGTACTAGAGTGGTTTTTCCAGCTCCGGGGAGTCCTTTGATGGAAACCGCCTTGACACCAGAACCGATCAGGCTCTCTACGCTGAGATGGTGTTGCTTCTTTTCGGTCTGAGTGTCATCAATCATTTCAAATCATTTCTTTTCAGGGGGCGGATCATTAGTCCTTGATTCGGAGCTCCCCTTTCTTCAGTACGACCTCACCCTTCTCTCTCTCAACGAACACGATTAGGTCGCCAGCACCAAGCCTCAGCAAGTCCCTGACGTAACTCGGCACCGTGGCCTGATATTTCCTCGAAAGCCGTGAATCACCTATCACTTTCATGGGAGGGCAGTCGCCAAAGTAAAGATGTAAAGCAGTAAAGTTAAGGCAGGCGTCACGCAGACGCAGCGACCCCGATAACAGAATCAACTGATGATGGCATTCACTACGGCGATTAAGCTGTAGTTGTGTTGTGATTCAGACAGCTCTTCCCTGAGAATACGCGGCTACGTCTTGGCCTTCTCCCAGCTCCAAACCACTCTTGGGCGCAGTAAGGTTGCCATTGAGAGCATTATGGCGAATACCGCAACTCCAAGAGTCCCGAATAGCAGGTATCTGAAGAAACGCTGATCCAACGATTGTCTCGTTGCGAAATCAGCCTCGTCTCGGTTAAGCTTAACATCAAACGAATATTTGCCTATCTCTGCCCCACCAACAGTCACTTTCACTGACCATACTCCCACAGGCGAGGTTGCGTTGAGGACCTGGGAGACGAACAGCGTCCTAGACTCACCAGACCTTAGCGGTAACGGTGTGCTCTGCGCCACTTGGCCTCGTGGGGTGGTGACATTCACAAGGACTACCTGAGCCTCGGGGGCGTTGTTCGACACAATGACTGTGAAGTTGGCTCGGTCATATGCCACTCCAACGTCGGCATCCTTCGAATACAAGTATGTCGGAAGAATGGTTAGTTGCACTCCGCTCGCGTTGGCTGAGAAACCGCTTGCTAGAAGTCCGGAGGCGAAAATGTAGAGCAGAATTATCGCGGCCACAGATACAACTACGATCAGCAGTGCGGCAACAACGGGGGCAATGCCTCTCCTGCTGAACCGGTGCATACGATCCTCACATTTCCGAAGTACATGTTTGGCTCGGCCTCTTTTCAAGTCTTGCGTTCACATTGCACTGTTCATGTCACTGCACATGCGGTCAGAGTCACTCTCCCGCATTTTCTGAACCTGAATGGAACGAACAAGGCTCTTGCCAACGGGCACAGATTGCATTATGATTGTGCCGTGTGCAACGTATTCTTCCATCTGAATATTCCTCAGGGTAACTGAGCCGGTCCTTTGCAGCTCGGCAGCGAAGAGAACGGTAGCGTGGGTTTCTCCTCTACTCAAGCCGGAAGGAATCCCAAGGAAGGAATCCAATGAGTAGTTGACGACGCAGCAAATGGGGTAACCGTACTTGTGTCGAAGTGAAGGCACGAATGGCTCCAGAAATTCGATTAAGCATCCGTACTACGCCTTCCCTCTGGCAAATACTCAAGACCTAGTCGCTGTTTACTTGGGTTTGTCACCCGAAACGTTGAGGAACAGTTACAGCTTAGCTCTATCAGAATCTGAGATTAACCCAAGCTATTGACCCTGGGCCGATTGCATAGGTGGTTGAAGGAGAAAGCCGTAGGAAGCGAGGATCCTGCATGGGGAATAAGCATTGAACCTTACATCCACGTACAAGGTTGCAGTGGTTCTAACGAAATCTCAAATTCGCGGGTATCAACACCATAAACTTCCCGCCCGAGTAACAGGAAACCCTCAGATAATCTTAGTTTTGGATATTGCACTGTTCAGTCTACTCGCATTTGTGAGCTATTTCATGTTGTCCAGAATTCCAACTGACACCATTCATATGACTTTGACAGGCATGGAGGCTGAAGCTCTTACTGGTATCCCACTGGCAACTGCCTCTTCAGTGATTCTGTTCGGAATTGGCGCTGAGGTAAGTCAGCCAATTCAGGCAGCCAACACTGACCTAGTCTCCTGGTTACCCGTCTCGCCATCAGAGTATGCTGCAGCTTCCACGATGTCTTTGTCGTACACTTACTCGTTCCTTCCCGCTTTCTTTCTCGGGTTGACTTTCGGCCCTGCCGTGGAACTGGGATTAATCGGGTCTTGGCTAGCGGCAGCGATTATGTCAGTGATCTCGTTGGCAATTGGGGCTTCGGTCGTTGACCTTTTGCGAACATTTGCGAACCGAATTTCTCGCAGTTTTTACAGGAATAGTGGACAGTCCGGAATCTTCCTTCGACTAGCCTTAACCATTGCAGTTCTGGTGTTCTTTGAGGCACTTTTCAGCGGCAGGATTATCGTTTACCTATTTCAGAGCATAACACAGGCAGTGGAGGCTGCCTGGTTCCTACCAGTCGTTTGGCCTTCCTTGACTGCCATTGAGGTTCATGAAGGCAGAACCTCGGCAGCTCTAATCTTCGGTGTACTTTCGTTGGCATTCGCCTTGGTTCTTTTCAGTTTCGACGCAATTTGCCGAGGGCGATATTGGACTCCCGTTCCATTCTCCGTCAGGCTTGCCACCAAACCAAACGTACTGAGTCGTATAGGAATCGGTTTGCCGGGATTGGGTTCCGTTGAAGCCGCAATCTTACGGAAGGACTTACGTTCTCTTGTGCGCCGGCAAGAGATGGCTAGATTCTTAGCTCTACCAATTCTTTTCATCGTATCAATGGGCGTCTCTTTGATTCCTCTTAGCGGAACCTATTTTCCGGAACGCCCACAATTGCTGGCTACGGTTCCGCTCTATCTGATACCTATCGCGGCCGTTTGTGGCTTAATTTCGATGACCAGCATCGGCCAAGAAGGCTCCGCCGTAGTGAACCTCTACCTCGCACCGATAGAACCACGGCGATTATTGAAGCCAAAACTGATATTGACTATTCTCGTTGGGCTAGTCTTCAGCCTAGCCCTACTAGCTGTCATGGGGGAATTCATCAGGGTTATTTCTGGCCACGGGGTTGTCTTGTTCATGCTCGCGACAATCACCGTTCTCGATGAATCAGCACTTGGACTATATTTCGGCGCTAGGTTCGCTGACTTTCGAGAAACTATTCGGAGCCGCTACGTGAGTGTGTGGGGATCTGTTTTCGGATCCTTGATTGGAACAGTATTGGTTATTTTCACGGCTGCCCCTGTCCTCCTTTCGATCCTATTAGTTGGTACGATAAAGTACCAATACGTGATCCTGACTTACGTCGTAGGAGTCTTGGTTTTCGCTCTCGTCTGGAAGCTCGCAGAACGCCAAGCGGAGTTACTGCTTCGAAATATGCGAGTTTAGACCTGGGGTCCTTCTAGCATTCCGGTTCCACAAGACGCTGATGGTCTAGGGATCTTCCTGTTAATTCGAATAGAATCCGGATCTGGGTCAGAATTGAGTTTGTGGCCGCATTGAGGGCACTGTAAGAGTCTGTTTGCGACCTCGGCTGGTCGCTTGGAGGGAAAGCTCACTGCCCCACCCTCGTAGGCTCCGTCATTCCCACTGTGATAGAGCAAGGCACCACATTCTGCGCACACGTAATTTATCCCAGGTTCCCTAATAAGGTTCATTTTACCTAGGCTGGAATTTTCTAGTTTTGTGGAAACTACCAATAGGTGTTCAACCTTGAAGCTTCGTAGAATCGAGGCCTGAACGTGCTGACATAAATCATCCCTTACTTCCAAGGATCAAGCGTGTTCCCTGGTCGCTGAATCAGCTTTGTCAATCTCAGATGACTGTGAATGAGTTTGCGGATTATGTCGTCGTATGTATCGCCTTTACTTCCAAGCTTGACGAGTTTACGTTTCGTCTCGTCCTTAACTTGGATGGTCTTGATCTGGTCCAATGTCCCTCTACAATCGTAACAGGTACCACGCGTGGCCTCTAATTCCCGCTGTTACCCCCAAGGAACAGCAACAGTAACAACCCAGTAGCAATTACTTCGCGCCCAATGCCTTCAACACATACGAGATCATCTGAAATCGTGTTCCCATTTGTGACCCTAATGGTGACGCGAAATCCCTCATTCACATAGAGCCAAGTCTACTGAACTCATGCCGAACATGTCACTGTACGTTTCTCAGAGTAGTAACAGCACAATTTACAGCAACTGCAGCGGCTATAGTCACAGGTAGCAGGTTTGAGCGAGACTAAGACGATTCAGGTTAGAAATGAAACAAAGCGAAAACTTGATGATTTGGGAAAAAAAGGCGAGACCTACGATGGCATAATCTGCAAGCTCATCAACACCTACAACAGACACTCATCTCAAACTGATGCTCACCTAGCAAAGTAGCAAGATAGATCAAGTGATGGAAGAAATCTCGATGTACTCTCTCAAACCCAGTTTGAAAAGACAGGTGTATGGTCAGCGGAGTGTGAGACGCTTTTGCTGAATCCCCGTTCGCTAATAGTCTTAGCCATTGGTGTTCTGACTATCTGGGCAATATACGCAAGGGTTGATCTCACAGTATTTGCCATCCTTGCGGTCTTCGTGGCGTGCAGTGTCATCCTCTCTAAGACTTCGACAATTGAGAAAGGAATGATTGAGAGATTGAGAAAACACAATGAAAACTACGTCTCTTTGCTCGACGGCTTGCCGGTCGGAATCTATCGGGCCACCTTTGATGGGAAGATTCTTGAGGCAAACAAAAAACTCGCAGAAATTCTCGGTTACGAGGACGTACAGAATCTTAAGAATGTCAATTTGAACGAGATCTACGAAAATAAGAACGACCGTGAAGAACACCTCGAAAAGCTTCGTAGCGGTAGCGTGTTTGCTGAATCCGAACTACGCCAAAGAAACGGTGGCACTGCTTGGGTGCGGGATTATCCCAAGGCAGTTCTAAATCCAGACGGGACCATCGCACACATAGACGGCGTTATGGTAGAAACTCATGGAATCAACGCCATTGTGCGGGGAATTACTGAGCACAAAAGACTTGAGACCATGAAGGACCGATTCATCTCAGCCTTTACGCATGAACTCAGAACTCCTCTTGTATCCATCAAAGGCTACGTTGATTACATCTTAACAAAGGAGCCAATTCTACCCGACGGTATCAAATCGAAAGTTGAGATCGTACGCCGTAACACGGATCGAGTACTCGCGCTAACAGAAGACCTTCTGGACATCCAGCGCATCGAAGCTGGACGATTTGAGCTAAAGATTGAGACCTTCAGTCTGCGAGAAATACTACTGCAATGCATTGAAGAAATGCAACCGTTGGTCAAAGAGAAAAATCAGGTGATTCACTTTGAATTCCCACCAAGCGATTTCCCTATCAAGGGTGATCGACTGAGGTTGATCGGAGCACTGATCAATCTCCTAAATAACGCAACCAAGTTCACACCAGAAAAAGGAGAAATCAGTGTTCGCGCTGAAGAAGGAGAAGATGGCACAATAACAGTTTACATCGTAGACACTGGAATTGGGCTAGATGAGAAGGATTTCGAACGTGTTTTTGAGCCCTTCGCGGTGATCGAGAAGTCAACTTATTTTAGCGGCACAGGTCTGGGTCTGAGTCTAACAAAACAAATCGTTGAAGCTCACAACGGGAGGATTTGGGTCACTTCACCGGGTAGAGGAAGAGGAGCTACTTTCGCGTTTACCTTGCCAAAGCAAAAAGAGGAGTGGATGAAAGTCCATGGATAAGATACTCGTTGTCGACGACGAATCCGACATTGTCAATTTGCTGAAGCTGATCTTGGAGACAGAAGGATTCCAAGTCCTCACAGCATTCGGAGGGGATGAGGCGCTCAATCTCGCCGAAGTCGAAATTCCAGACCTCGTTCTACTTGATCTTCTCATGCCCGGAAAGAGTGGGTTAGAGGTCTGCAAGATCCTCAAATCTCAGTCTAAAACCAAAAACGTCCCCGTCATCGTACTAAGCGCCCTTGGCCGAAACGTCGATAGAGAGTTGAGCACGGAAGCGGGAGCGGAGGCGCACCTCACTAAACCATTCACCAACTCCGGATTGTTGACAGAGACGAGAAGATGCCTAAACGAAACTAGGAGTTGGAAGTTCTCGAGGCAATTGGGGATTGAACACAGCAGGCTTTTGGGCAAGAAGATTCTCCTTGAGATTGATCCCAGGACGGATTACGGTAGAGTAGTCAGAGATTTCGCCTTGGAATGCGCCTTCCTCGGAGATACGGTTATCGTAACAACCCAGACAGGAAGCAGTGTTCGTCAAGCCCTTCAGGACGACAATGAAATTCACATCATTAATGTCGACGTCGACAACGGCTTCCAAAAAACGTTAAACGAGTATTCTCGAGGACCAATAAGCCTCGTCTTTGATAGCCTCACCGACCTTGCTTTAGCGGAACAATCCGAGACAAACGCGTACAAAGGCATGTACAAGTTTGCTAAGGACTCGCTTCAGACCCTAAACGACCCACGCATAACCGCGCTCTTCCTCTTCAATCCGTCTGCTCACGATCCGAAGGACGTTGCCAGCCTAAGAGGCCTATTCAACAATCAACTGGTTTACGAAAAAAGGGGAGTCAGCATTGCCAGACTTGGGTGAAAGCTGCAACTTAGATTCTGATGCGCGAATTGGCCTCAAAACGCCTACGGGAGGACAAATCTGAGTTTGAACGAACAGAAAACGGTTCCTTTACTTCGAGACCTTTTTTCCATCAAGGTTACGAGTTTCGATGGAAAAAGCATCAATTATCTGTTCCTGGAGTCACTAGATGAAGTCTTAGTTGACCTCCTGGGGCAGCGGGTTAGGGACGCATTCTACGATCACATTGAATCGCACTACTACATGACAAGGACCGAAATACCCGGGCGCCTGAATGACTTCCTCCTGGTTCTTGAACGCACATTCGGCAAAAGTGGCAAGACCATTGAAAGAACTATAGCGAGGAGGCTGTGTGCAAAACTCGAACAGCATTCTCCGCCATGAGCATATTCACTTGAGGCAAGGGTTGACCGTTGCGACATCTGACCAGATTTGGATGTCACTGTATGTGCCACGCAAAATCACTGACAGAATTGAGCCGAAGTATCAATGTGTATTCCCACATAGGCTCCCCGGCGGAAGGAGAATCAGTTTAGAAGAATTGAGCTTCAGCGTGGAACATTTCCTCAGGCGTGTCAACTGAAGAGTAAGCTTCGAGGGGTTGATGATTCAATGTCAGGAAAGTTCCTCCCCACTTGAACGATGCGAGTAACTTTGCCGCCATTTCTTTGAACCCTGTTATGTAAAGTGAGGCCGCCAAGGCCTCGACGGACGAGAGTTTGTGCGGCTTCCCGTAATTCACCGGATTTGCTGCCAGCAAGGTAGGGAGCCGCCTCCCCTGACCGGGCAGACGGATCGCGAAGACTCTGTCTGCCTTCTCCCAAGAACAGTCAACGACCACTATCCCGTAGCTCATACAGGCGGCTGTATCGCTCCGAAGGAGAACCCTTGAAGCTGTGGGGTCGAGGACCAATGACCTACGTGGGACTTGGCGAAGTCGGTGTAGGGGCGTTGCTAGTTTCAATCTGACGAGTTTAGAGGCTGTGCATTTTCGCGGGTCATCCTGTTTTAGAAGAAGCACGTACACTTTCGGCTTGTTGACACCCGATTCGTCTTGCAAGGTTGACCCGGAATACATTCACAGTCGTTTCTCACGAATGACTTTGTAGCTCATCGGGTCGTTAAACACCTTAGGGATGTGTTCTAGGAGATCAGTTGGGGTCAAATGGTACCCGAGCACGTCGGCAGCGATGTCTCCTGCTGCCCCGTTTACAAAGGCGCCTGCGACAGCCGCCCTGAACGGGTCAACGCCTTGCGCCATTAGACCGGCAACAATGCCGGAGAGGACGTCTCCGGTTCCTCCCACCGTCATGCCTGGGTTTCCGGTGTTGTTCAATTTCAAGCGGTCACCATCAGAGATTATGTCAGTGTGTCCCTTCAGCAGCACGATAGCCCCACTTCTTGCCGCGAACTCCCTCACTTCTTTTGAGCGAGTGTTCAGGTCTCGTGATGCGGCTTTGCCGGTTATGGCTTGGAATTCGCCTCCATGGGGCGTCACGACGGTTGTGGGGAGGAAGATTTGCTTTCTTATGACGCCGAGAGCTTTCAAACCGTCAGCGTCCAGCAGGAGCGGTTTCTTTGCTTGATACGCGTAACCCACGATTTTCCTGACTGCCGAAATCGTTGGCTTCGCTAATCCTAGCCCAGGCCCAATTGCAATGGTGCTTGCATTCTCCAACTGTTCGCGCAGAAGTCTGAAATGTGAAATCGCCAGGTTCGGACCTGGGAGTTTGATTGTGATTAGATTTGGGGAAATTGACGCAATTATGTTTGCAGTGTTCTCTGGAGCTGCAATGAAGACTAGGTCAGTGCCCGTTCTGTAGGCCGCGAGGGCGACAAGGGACGGCGCTCCCGTGAAGATTTCGCTTCCTCCAATGACTAGCAGGCGGCCGAACTGTCCTTTATGTGCCTCCGGAAGTCGGCGGATGGCAACAGCTGCGACATCTCCCGGCCCAGCTATCAGCGCTGCTTCCGGCGGAATCCCAATATCAGCAACTTTGATTTCGCCACAGAACTCTTTCGCCCTCAACAACCCGTTCTTCATGGCATGTAGAGTCACGGTGAGGTTTGCACGCACGGCCTCGCCTAGCACTTCGCCTGTGTCGGAATCAACTCCGGATGGAACGTCGACTGCGACCTTGAAGCCCGCGCTGCTGTTGATAGCTTCGACCCCCTTGAGGATCGGTTGGCGAAGTCTCCCCTTAGCACCTGTGCCAAGCAGTGCATCAACAACCACATCCGATTCACATTTGGGTACGTTTGAAGAGTCATGGTATTCCTCAATTTTGACTGTTGAGGACATGGACCTGAGAGCTAGCCAGTTGCGCGAGACAATGTCGTCGGAGATTAGGGCACTGTTGCCTACAAGTCGGAAGGTTACCTTGAAGTCCTGCGCAGCCAGGTGTCTCGCGGCGACCATCCCGTCGCCGCCGTTCTTGCCTGTGGCGCCGTAAACAACAACAGAACTCCCCCTCCCGAATCGAGATATAATCTCGTCCGCCACCGCGCACCCAGCGTTCTCCATCAGTTGAAGTGTCGAAACGCCCAGGTACTCGGAGTTCATGTCGAGTATCGCTATGTCAAGAGAGGTTAGGGTTGCGCTGCGGCGTAGCAAAGAAGCTTGCCCCGCTGTGTCAGTTTAGGGGGCTGGTAAAGGTTGTGGGTTTTGAGCAGTAACGGTTGAATTTGGTGCGGCAAAACTGTACCCTGAGCCGAGGTGACGCTGTAATGTTCGTGAGCAGTGATGTCCGGATATGCCGGCCACCATAACATAAGGAATTGCTCTGAATTTCGTAGTAGAGGAAGCAAAGCCGTAAATGACAATAACGCCATACTTGCGCCGGTGTCTAACTTGCCTCGAGTTGCCCTTGTGACTTTGGTTGTCGACTCAGATCAGCATGAGTTACCGGCTGGCGAGCTGACTGCAGAGATCCGACGCGCCCTCGAATCAAGCCCATTATCGCGGTTTTGGGCCGTGGATAAAGTCACCGTGATTGACGAGGCTGTCGACGTTGAAGATGAGCCGCTGCTGCAAGGCGAATAACCGCTCCTATCATTTTTCATGTCCGACTTCTCGTTAGGCAAGTCTTTTTGCAGAGTCGTTTCTGTCCAGCTTTCGCGGCGTGTCTAGGGTAGCCACGTATATCTGAGCCTAGATTAGTTGGGATCCGCCAGTGTCCGTCTGAATCACCACTGAACCCACCACACCCTTCAAAGATTTGTAGATCCATACTGTTGGATTGGAAATGCTGTTAGACGGATCTAAGAATGATTGTTCCCTAGAGCGAAATCTACACCTGCCAAAGCATGGATACGCAATGTATTGAACAGAGGCAGTGTCGTATCCTGCGATCTGATAAGTAGTGGAAATTCGGTGCAACCCAAAATAACGCCTTCAGCGCCTTCCGAATGAAGACGATTCATGATCTTCAAGAATCCGGCTCTACTCTCGTCCGTGAAAACGCCTTTGAGAAGCTCGTTAACTTCCTTACTGTGAATATACTCTCTCTCGTCAGCATTCGGAATAAGGACTCCAATGCCTTCCCGGTTCAGCCTGTTCTTGTAGAAATCCATCTCCATCGTGTATTTGGTACCCAGCAGTCCAACAGTTGAGATATTCTGCTTCTTGATTTCCTTGGCTGTGGCAGTCGCGATGTGAATCAAAGGTACAGAAATCTCCTTCTCTACCCGCTCAGCGAACTGATGTAGAGTGTTAGCGCAGAGCATGATACCCTCTGCACCAATGCTGGTCAACTTTTTTGCTACGTCAACCATCAACGTGCCTTGACCTTCCGCATCGAACGATTCATTCAACTTATGAATTACAGCATAATTGAATGAGTACAGAACGCACCAGGCAGATTGCAGCCCACCAAGCCGACGATTAACCTCCTCATTCATAATGCGATAATACTCAACGGTTGAAACCCAGCCAGTGCCACCTACTAACCCAATCAATCTCATCGCACTACCTTCCTGTTCCAGAGAACTGTGGAAATACGCCCTTTATCGAGTAAAGAACTAATCACAGGACGACCTCGAAGTTCTAACTTTCGGGTGCGGGTGGCGTGCCGGGTCTGCTTTTGGGGCAGCTCCTTCAGACAGGGCCGGAGGCCACTGGGAAATCATAGAAAACACAGGCTACCGCAACCAGCACTCACCCAGACCACGAAGACCCAACCAGAAAAACTAGGCAGGCAAATCTTTTTAGCACTACCCGAAGCACATGGGTTTACGTCGAGGCTTTCCAATGCCATTAGCCGTTGTCCTGATAAACGCAGAGATAGGCTCGGAGGACGAAGTAGCTGGCGAACTACGCAAGATCAGCAATGTCAAGGAATCATACGTTGTTTACGGCGTCTACGACATAGTAGCAAAAGTTGAAGCTGACTCGATGGACAAGCTGAAGGAAATTGTGACATGGAAGATCCGCAGGCTCGACAAGGTTCGCTCCACCCTTACGATGATTGTCGTGGAAGGAACTTAACCCCTTTAGTCCACTTGCACTGGTCGGTTCGCCGAGGATAATGCCGACTGGGCTAGAATTGTGCAACTAAACATAGGAATAGATGATACAGACTCGACGAAGGGGGGCTGCACCACTTACATTGCAGCCTGCTTGGTCGAAAAGCTCTCGGACATGGGAATCAAGTTCACGGATTATCCCAACATCATTCGCCTAAATCCCAACATCCCTTACAAGACGCGGGGAAACGCCGCCGTAGCTCTGCGGCTTGAAATCCCGAGCCACTTCTACAACCCAATCCTGGAAGCCGTCCTCGAGGAAATTGAGCGCAACAGCCATTTCGGCCACCCAGGCACGGACCCTGCGGCAGTCTTCGTCAAAGGCGAACCGTCGGCCACGATAAAGCAACTTTCTCGGAGAGCGTTGTGGGATGTCCTAACCGGCCGCGATGCCATGATTTGCCTCAAGTCATCCGGAGCGGAGGCTGCAGCATATGGAACCAGCTTGGGCCTCATTGGAGCCCTGGCCGCCGTTGGACAAACCCTTGCAGGCGACCACACTTACGAACTTGTGGCATACCGTGACAGAAAGAACTGGGGGACGCGGAGGCTTGTTGACGAAAAATCAGTCCGCAAAATGGACCGCCTCACATCCCCTGAAACATTCAACAACTATGACGTAGAGAACAAGCGAGTGCTTATCACACCCCACGGGCCTGACCCCGTTCTGTTGGGTTTGCGGGGTGAAAACCCAGAGGCCGTCAAACGCGCATTCCGAATACTGAAAATCAGAGAACCCGTGGAACGGTGGGTCATCTTTCGTACAAACCATGGAACTGAAAACCACTTTCTTCAAACCCCAATTCACCCAACAGTTAAACCAAACCGTCCTATCATTCTGCACGGTGTCTTAGCTAAACACCCTCACAGGATTCGTGGGGGGCACGTGTTCTTTTCACTAGACTACGATGAAGGGACGATACAGTGTGCCGCATTCGAACCGACGGGCAGACTCTGCAATATCATTGCACAATTGATTGCAGGGGACGAGGTGACAGTTTTTGGTGGAGTGAGAAATAACGAAAGCGACCAGCCATTGAATGTCAATCTGGAGAAGATTAGAGTCGACCGCCTAACGGAACAACTCAAAATCGAAAACCCCGTCTGCTCACGGTGCGGCAAGCACATGAAATCGGCAGGGAAAAAGCAAGGGTTCAGATGTGAAAAATGCCATCTGAAAGAACCCAAAGCCGTGAAGCGAATCATTCGGCAACGGAGAACGTTACAACCGGGAATTTATATTCCCACACCTAAGGCGCACAGGCATTTGACTAAACCTTTGCACAGGTACGGCCACGAAAAGAACTGGAGCGGCAAACCACCCTCAGGGATATGGCATAAGCCGTAAGCAGGGATCCTCGCCGGGAATACGCGAAGTATCCAATCTCCAAATGAAAGGATGGTACGCGCTCCTCCTACCTTAGGAGGAAACGCGCTATTGCACTCTGACCGGCGGTGAGTGTGTGTAGACGATTTGTCCGGGTGGTTGGTAACTGTATACTACGGGGGGTGGTTGGTATGCGTAGGCAACGGGAGGCGGAACAGCACAGTAGGCTTGTGGCGGCGGCTGATAGTATACCTCAGGTGGTTGTGGTGCAACGCATTGTTGCGGTACGTAGCAAGTGTATGGGACCGGTGGTCTAGGTACGACGATGTATGACATTTCTGATCTGGGGAAACGCATGAAACAAGATGAATAAGGCTTCCCGTACCCATTGCGCAAGTATTAACTTATTTACAGCAAAGGCATACATCTACACCAGGAAAGTTGTCAAGAGAGTGTAAAAGATTCCGCAGAGCGACCGCGGCAGAGACCGGCTGGAAAATTCTCCAACTGCGGTAGTTTGCAGAGGCCTCCACAAACGATAACGGAAAGAATTCTTGGGAAATCAGGAAAGTCTTCACTCAACGTTCCATGAGGCGAAGAATCATAGCAGCCGAACTCTTTGTCCCGCGAAGCGAAGCGCGTGGTACACTCCCACTGGATGGCCTTTGAGAAAATTGACAAACGGTCCAAGGCTCGGTCGCGGTTCAGCTTACAGTTTGGATGAACTGCCGATTCCTTTCTCGTGCGCTTACGAAACAAACTTATCTAGCGTGGCAACAAGCCTGTAGCTCGGCAACAATCTCTGCGGGTTCCAAAACGTAGCGGGGTGGGGTAGCCAGGTTTAACCCGCAGAACCCTTCAGTGCGGAGGGCTCATATCCTGGCGAGAAACCCTGAGATTGAGCCGCGAAGGCTCCTCAAACGGTGGTTCGAAAGGCCACAAGAACGCCCGAACATCCACCCCCCGCTACCAACGACCAATACCGACCAAGCACGTATCTATTCGAAGGTTTCTTAACACCCTGAAGCAAGATAGAAAATCCGAGGAGTAGCCCGATGATCCCAGTCATGTTCCGGCCTCCAAGGCTGCCTGGCGTTACGATTCTGACAGTACTGCAGATCCTTGTTGGTTTCATTGACATATTGATCGGTATCATTCTTTTGGCGGTTTACGCGTTCGCCCTATCATTTGTTGGCATGGGGTTCTCAGCGGCCTTCGCTTTCTTTCTGATTCCTCTAGCCATAGCCTATTTCGCGTTCGGATTCATCTCATTCGTGTTGGCTTACGGGCTCTGGACCGGGCGGCCGTGGGCGTGGACAGCTACAATGATAATCTCAATTATCGGCCTCATAATCGCAATCGTGGGGTTGATTTTCGGTAGCCTTGCCAACGTCATCCCGATAATCTTCTACGGGCTGATTCTCGCCTACCTCAGCACGGCCAATGTGCGAGCTTTCTTCGGGCGACCCGTTGGACCTCCCCTAATAGCACGACCAGGCGTACCAATGTATCCTCCTGCCTCGCCCCCATACCCGCCAGCTGCCTACCCACCCACAGCTTTTCCGCAACCTGCACCACAACCCTACTACCCGCAACCACAGCAAGTGCCCTTCCAACAACCCGGGGCCTTTGGTTCGTGCCCAACCTGCGGAGCACCACTAGCGTACTATGCTAGCTTCTGCGACAGATGCGGAACGAGATTCAGGTAGAACAAACGGGACCAAGCCTGCACGCCCAACCAGTCCAGACACTCACGGATCCAGAATGTGCAACGTCACCTAGGTAACTTTCTTGAGGACAGAATAGGTCCGCTTGTACTTATTCCTCGGAAGAACGAAATTAGCTATCGTCTTGAACCCAGAAAGTCGTGCGAAGTCTCTTATCTCTGGCATCGAAAAGAACCGCACACAGGAATTGTCGACATATATCTGAACACGTTTGCTCTGCCTGACAACTTCATATCTTGACCTCTCATCCGGCAGCGTCGGTTCGGAAGACTTCCAGTAGATCAGGTAAACGTCCTTTGAACATAGTACTTTTGAGGCTATATGTCCAACTGAAACTCTTACAATCAGCTTACCTGGCTGATCCCATGACTCCGTGATTGCCTTTCCAACGTCGCTCCAGACAATTTCCGAGACCTTCTCAAAGTCGAAAATCAGCAATCCTCCGGGGCGAAGCAAGTGGTACGTATTATCAAGAAACCGTTTCACTTCATCGTCCCTTACGGGGATAGACCAGTTCAAACAGAGAGCCGCGTCAAAAACACGACCGGGGCGAAATTTGTAGTAGCTACCGTCAACAAAGCTCGGGCGAATGTTTTCCTCTTTTGCTCTCTTTCTGGCGAACTGGATGTTTTGTTTCGAGATATCAATCCCAGTTGCCTCGAATCCTAGCTTCGTTAAGGCTCTCACATGGTATCCAGTTCCGCACCCCAGATCAACTACAGATTCTGACCCGTAATTCGTCAAAACAGAACCAATGAGGTTGACCTCACTCTTCCAGTCCCGGCCTTCGACGAGTTCATAGTAAGCAACGAGCTGGCTATAGAGTGGACGATTCATTACCTGAAATGCACGACAGAGGTCTAATATAGATTATTTTCTTCCCATTCAGTGAAGCATATGTCAATTAGCGGACGCAAGGTGTGCTTTGACAAATCCGAGTACATTGTGTACCAACCTTATCCTGGATTACATCTCGCGTATCATGCCAAGAGATTCTGTTTCTCGGAACGTTCGAAATATCAGAAAATAGACATAATCGACAATGATTCCTACGGTAGGATGTTGTTCCTCGACGGTAATGTTCAGCATACCGCCTATGATTCACGTATCTTCAATGAAGCCCTCTGTGGTACTGCTAAGAGAAATCAGGTTGCCCGTGTTGTCGTGCTTGGAGGTGGAAGCGGTCAGACAGTGCAGGCATTGCTTGAATCTTCTTCAGTTGAGCACGTCACCGTCATTGAGATCGACCCAATGGTTGTTGAATGTTGCCGGAAGTACATCAAAGGAGTAAACCGAGCGTTCAAAGACTCCAGAGTCAGAATCGTGATCGGCGATGCTTTCGAATACCTTCATTCCGTTAACGAGGAGTTCGACGCGGCGATCATCGACCTTACTGAGCGGCCGTTTTGGATTAAGCGCAATTCAAATCCATTGAAACGAGCATATTCTGACATCAAGGAAAAATGCAGCGGCCGCTGCAGTCAATACATTGGGTCATCAGTTGGGCTTGCTCACAGTCAACGAGAGAAGAGCCTCGTGGATAGTGCGAGTAGGCAGCTCCTCTCGAATATAAGATTCGAGGATGTTTTCATTCCATCTTTTGGTGCACCGCATGCGTTCATGCATGCGGGATACGAGGAATGACCATTCTCCGGTTGGGTGTTCGAGGTGAATTGGGTTGCTCAAACTAGAATGAGGTTTATTCCGACTCAAGACTATTGGTGACTTTCAAAGCAGATACGTCTTATTTTGATGGGGCGGGAGAACCCCACCGCATAGGTGCGGTGAGTTGCTCGCAAATCGGCTCGTTTCTGAGCGATTTCATTACTGTCGTTTTCCTATTCCAGCAGCCGCAAGACTCAGAATGGAAAGTTTCCATCTCATCGAGCTTTCATCTTCCTGAGAAGCATCAGCCCCAAAACGAGTGCAGCGACTGCGGCTATGATTATGGTCTCTATGAGTTGCGTTCTGGCTGCTGCTTGCTGTTCTGCGATTATCTGCGCCTGTCTGTTTGCTTGGAGAATGTCCTTCTGGATTTTGTATTGATAGGCTAAGAGGCCTAGGCCAGCGGTTTCACTGTTCGCTTCCCTGTTCGAAGTCAAATTACCCAAGTAGTGCGACCGTATGCCGCCATCCTCCCTTTGGAATAGCCAAATATGGTCTTCAAGCGTGGTCCTGTAGGGAATTGTTTGATTCAGCATGTCAGCCGCGTACATGAGCAACGCGAGTTTACTCGTCGTATAGAATCCGTCTTCCTGTGTTGGGCGGTCCCATAGTCCCGCGCCATTCCACATCTGTAAGGCTCGGTTGAAATAGTAGATTGCGAGCTGATCGTTGCCCGTATTGTGAGCGCTCAGCGCAGCGTAGATTGAGAGGTCAGCGTATTCGGTCCAGTCCGGTTGCAGCTTCCCCGTCTCATTGCTTCTGACCTCAACTTTCACAAGGTATGAATCATTTTCGGCCACCTTGACTATTGGCGTGTATGGGAGCAGCGGTATGGCAGCTCCGAATAGTGCTTCGTGTAGGCCGTCGGTGAATATTCCGAATTTCTGCATAGTCTGATTGATTCTTACCGCGATCTCTGGGTGATCTTTCGCTAAGACATGCATGGCGATTAAATTATCTGACAGGAGCCAGTAGTCTCGACTGATTGAATGGTCAGGTGATTCCCTGACTAATCCGACTGTGGCATTGAATTGATTCACTAGGAAATCTTCAAGTCTTGAGAGACGGCTTTGCAGTTGCGGATCAACGATTTGAGCGTAAATGTGAGGTTGCGCTGTTGCTTGCGTGACGATGAAAATCAATCCAAATAGAGCAGTGACCGTTCGAAGCCTCATTTGCATCCCCGCATTTCCCTCAGAGCCCATTCAGCTTGAGGTTCACCATTAAGGAGGCCGTCCATCTTGGCTTTGTTCTCATCATATTGGTGGGGCGGGAGGGATTGTCATGATCGTTTGCGATCATTTTGAACCCTCGATCACCGGTGTGCTCGCCGTTTCAGGCAACTGGCCCCGAGACCGGTTTTAAGGCGTCTCGCGCTATCTTAGACCAAGTTGTCCCCACGCGGGTTGACTCGCGGTCTGGACCACCGCCCCTAATCCCCAAGGAAACATCCACTTCCTTAAATCCTTCCGCGATCGCGGCCAGTGCCTCATACCGACGCGCAGCAGATTCCTTACTATAGGCGAATCTTAGGTTTCAAGGTCGCTCCGACTTTGCTGACACTATCACGTTTTCGACTCAGATAGGTCAAATATTCGGAGGCAATAAGAGCAGAGTTGCTGACATCCTCGTTCTTATCGTTGATTGCTCGTTCCAGTTCAGGGAGCGCATCTTCTGCCCCAATCGAGCTTAGGGCTACCGCCGACTCATGCCGTACAATGGGGCTCTCGTCCTCGAGCATTGCTTCAACAAGTGCTGGTACGGCTGAGCGGAAACCTAGCTGGCCGGGGTGAAGGCTGCTTCATGCCTTGTTAGTGGGCTAGGGTCATCTCTCAAGACCTGACCAAGTGCCTTCACAATGTCTTCGTTTCCCATGTGCTCTAACATGCAGACAGAGTGAACACGCAACAGCAAGGGAAGACCACTCGATTTTCCTAGGAAAGTCTTGAAGTATTCAAGGTCCTTCCTTTCGAAGGCGTCTTCTAGCTCTGCGAGTTTCGCGTAATCGGCTTCGTTCATGCGCAATTCGCCCAAGTTCTTCATCTCCACTCTCGGCTGTCGACGGCGCCACGGCTTGATTAATCTCAAATAAACTGTACGTAATCTGTCGAGATGCACGCAACTACAATTTTTTAAACATAACCCCATGCCTATAGTACTTGTAATTCACCTTCTAGGCGGTATTGAGTTGCAACGTTCATCGGAGAGAGTCGGTGCCAGCATCTTTGACGCCGCGTCGGCGCCCGTTCGACTACAAATATTGCGACTGCTTTCGATCAAGGGCTCACTCCAGTATACAGAAATAATGTTTCAACTGAAGCTCGACCCTGTCCGCGACGCTGGCAAATTCGTCTACCATCTTCGAAGTCTAACAAGCACTGGCTTGGTCACGCTGGATAAGAAGACAAAGAAGTACGAGCTGACTGAACTCGGCCGAATGATCGTCTCATTCGCAAGAGACATGGACGAATATGTGAACGTGAAGCGCGGTAAACTCTACGTTCGTACATCCAGACTCGCGATAGAGGAATTTCACCGCAACAAGATCGCCAAATCCCTTGTGGTGGAGGCAGGTGTCCCGCAGGAAATTGCTGATGAAATTGCCGCGGAAGCAGAGGACCGCCTCATTAGGTTGAGGACTGTGTACTTGACAGCGCCTTTGATTCGCGAATTCGTAAACGCCATCCTCATCGAGAAGAGGCTGGAGGAGTATCGCCACAAACTCACGAGGCTCGGCATGCCCGTCTATGATGTCGCTCAGCTTATTCGAAATGCGGGCGATAGCCAGTTAAGTGCGGACTTCGTTCATCGTTCTTCCGCTAAATCCGTGCTCTCCGAGTATGTCTTGCTGAATTGCTTACCCCATAAGCTGGCTGACGCACACCTATCAGGATCGATACACATCGCAAACCTAGAGAATTGGATACTCAAACCAAACGAAATCGTCCATGACCTTCGCTATTTCTTACGCAATAGCCTTCCAGGAACAGAGCCTCCAGAAACATTCGAGGGAGCTTTGACTCTGGTGAGACAAGTGCTCGACATGGGTTCGGGAGAAGTCTCCGGTGAACAAACGCTCGAATATCTCAACACATTCCTTGCCCCGTACGTTCGAGGAAGGAAATTGGATGATACGACGAAGGCACTAACCTATTTTCTCACATCAATTAGAAGAGACATTACCTCAGGCAGCCCACAATCAGGTACCTCGTTCACCATTGACCTAGAAATGCCAGAATTCCTCTCACAAGAGGAAGCGATTGGGCCCGGAGGAAAAGTTAGCGGCCATTACGCAGATTTCCAAGATGAGAGCTTCAGGCTGGCCGAGGCAACCGTTGAAGCCTTCCGAACAGTGTCTGAGGCTAGGCCGCCAATCCAGCCCCACCTGATCATAAGAATCAGACACAAGGAGCTAGACGACCCGAAAACTAGGAAGATTTTGGAAAAAGCACATGAGCTCGCAGCTTCAAGGAGTGTTCCCTACTTTGAGCTAATCGGCGACGGGGAGAAGAGCAGCTACTCCGCGACAGGGCTAAGGATTTCTGACGACTGGACTGGCCACTGGGACGCGGACTGCATTAGAACGGGGAGCATGGATACGATCTTCCTCAACCTTCCACGGATTGCTTACAACTCAAAAAAGAGCGATGAGAAGTTCCTTGCATTACTCAAGGAATCGATCTCATTAAGTGTGGAGGGCTTCAAAGCAAAGAAGAGGTTTGTCGGCGAACGGCTCAAGCAGCCACTGCTGCCTCTGCTGGCAGGTGGAAGCTCCTCGGCTCCTTACTTTTACGAGAAGAATGCTTCCTACAATCTGTCTCTGATCGGTATTAGCGAGGCGGTGGAGGCTCACACAGGGCAGAGGATAGATCGGGACAAGATTGCAGTGGATTTCGGTTTGAGGATTCTGGAGGAATCATCGAAGCTCGTCAAAGATGCTTCGGAAGAAGCGGACATGAGAATTCGCGTTTCGCAGCGGCCAGGAGATGAAGCTGTGGGACGGCTTGCTGAATTGGACATCGAAGAGTATGGTAGAGCAGTAATTGTAGCTGATGGGTCACGGGGTTTGTTTCACTATACGGATATGCCCACCGTTCCACTCACAGCTAAGGTGCCCATTGAGATTAGGCTAAGAATTGAATCGAAATTCCAATCAGCGACACCAGGTGGACATTTGAGCGTAATTTGTACGGCGCCAGATTCTTCGGGCTCGGGTTTACTGAAGACTACTGAGGCGGCCTTTCAAGCAGGCTGCAAGTTCCTGACTTACACGTCGAACTACTCCGCTTGTACTGCCTGCGGCAACACCGACCGGGGTACAGGTCCGAAATGCGGCAAATGCGGGTCTGACAAACTGACCTACATTGGCCGTGCGTCCTACGGGCTCCTCCCCTTCAATCTTTGGCCCGAGTCAAAGAGGCGGAGCGCGGACAAGAGAATAGAGTACACGCTCGCCAGCTAGTTTCTGCTAGCTGATGTATCTGTGGCTACTTCCCTCTAAGTCAGGGATCACTTCGATTTCAGGGTCCTGCGTCGGCGACTCATTTAGAACAATGTCCGGGAACACCGCGCTTGGGCCTTTCGAGGCGATTTGTGTAGCTGGATGCTCTGGGCCGAAGGCGTCGAGTGAGACATCGTATACTAGCTTTCGAACATCACTTTCTTCCACGTACCCAAGTGAGTGCAGGTACTCGTGAAGCAAGATCGAGTAGACATAGGAGTTGATTTCCCTCAGCGAACGCGCGCCGTGAGTGACTATGTCCAACGTGTTTCTGTTCATCACAATCCCATTCGTCCCCATCGTATGGAACGCTCCAATGTGTCTCGGCAGTCTGGCCAAGTAGAGCATGAGACCTGCCCGGCGTTGACCCAATGATCTCTCAGCAGTCTTCTTGACGAGTTCGAATACGTCTACAAAGTTCTCACATTTGTCTAGGCCTTCAGCTATCGTATTCAAACGAACCACCTACGTTTACTCTTCTTCCTTGTCTCCCTTCTCCAGAAGGTCTCGCACTTTCTCGACGAAAGCTAGGTACTCTCCTAGAATCGTCGTGCCGATCGGCGTTAGTCCGTACAGGTCGTCGGACAGCTCATCTATCATGTTGTGTGTTCTCAGGAGTGGGACGTTCTCGTAGATCAGCTTAGGATTGATGTCTTCCCTGAAATGCTTCTTCCCCTGTGGGTGCTCCAAGAGGGAGAGCAGCATCTTCACGCGAGTTTCGTTGCACAGAAGGTCCATTAGTTCCAATGCTTGGCGGAACGCCTTCTCCAATCCGCGGTCGCGCCAATTCAGGTGCTCAATCACTACCTTGCCGCTTTCAATGGCGCCAGGGAACTTTGAATCGATAGGTTCAGCATCAACTCTGAATGGATAAACCACGACCGCTTTGGAATTCTCAGCACCGTCGACAACCTCCAAATCCTTCATCAATGCCTCGTCCGGCGGTGATGTTTCGCAGAAGACAGCGGTGAGGTTGTCCTCCTGAATACCTACTAGGTCCGCAGTCAGCAGTCTTCTCGAATGCTCTTCAGGGTCGTAGAGTATGGGTTCCACATAAGTATCTACATCGCCGCCTCGAGATAGAACTCTCGCGGCGTGGAACTTTTCCAATAGATGTAGTTCGCTCTCTTCATTCTTGGTTTTGAAGTCTACGCGAAAAGCAGTGTAGTTGACGACGTGCATGGGCAGGACTCGACGTTTTCGCGATGCAGGTTGAATTTCGAGTCGCATCCCTAATCCTGGAACATGGTGGCGGAGATCGTCATATAAGCGTTACCTTAGGTAACACATCCGCTTAGCTCAGGGCGCCCAACACTAATCCAATGAGGCTCATTCTGACAAGCAACCCATACCAGACTTGCTTGAAGTATTTTGCATGGGGCGTTCCGTCCACGCTATCCGCGATTTCGTCAACCCTAGGCAGCGGGTGCATCACGATCATGTTTGGCTTCGCGACCGTCAAATCCTCAGCCGTCAGCCGGTAAGACCCACGGACTTTCTCATAGTCTTCCAGCGACCCGAACCGTTCCTTCTGAATCCGGGTCATATAGATGACATCGGCCTTTGACATGACTTTCGAAAGGTCCTCTAACTCCTCAATCTTGATTCGACCTTGTACTTCTTCAAGGACCTCCTTCCTCATACGAAGAATAGAAGGCGAAACCAAGTACAGGTTGATGTCGTACAATGAGAGTGCATATGCAAGCGAGTGAACCGTGCGACCGTATCTCAGATCGCCGGCCAAAACCACGTTCAACCCATCAATCTTGCCAAATTCCTTACGCATCGTGTAGAGGTCGAGCATGGCCTGTGTCGGATGCTCCTCAGCACCCGTGCCTGCATTAATCACGGGTATGGAAGCGAATTCGGCCGCAAGACGCGCGGCTCCTTCCAGCTGATGCCGAATAACAAGAACGTCCGCATAGCTCTCCACGACTCGAACCGTGTCCGCTAGGTTTTCGCCCTTCTGAACTGAGGCGACCTTCGGTTCCGCGAATCCCAAGCATTTGCCACCGTAGCGGTACATCGCGGATTCGAAGCTCAACCTAGTGCGGGTGCTTGGCTCAAAGAATAGCGTGGCCATAATCTTGCCGTCGAGCCCGTGCGATCCGTTCTTGGCCATAGGCTCAACCACATCTGTCATCTGAAGAACGAAGTCAATTTCCTCACGTGAAAAATCCTTTATTGAAACGATGTCACGCCCAGCGAAATCCACGTGTCAGCGCCAGCCTCTTGTTGGTTTTCATGGTTAAATAACTCTTGGGAGGCTTAATCAACTGACTAGCGTTGCAGGCGCGCCAAGAACTGTACGTGAAGAAAATTGAAGACGGTTCCGTCATCGACCATATTACCTCTGGGTTCGCGTTAGATGTATTGAAGATCCTTGGCATCGACGGCAAGGACGGCGAGGTTGTGAGCGTGGCTATGAATGTGGAAAGCAAACGGCAACAGCACAAGGATATTGTGAAGATTCAGAATCGGGAGCTCAAGCCCGGTGAGGTCGACAAAATCGCCTTGATTGCTCCAAATGCGACAATCAACATAATCAGAAACTACGGCGTGGTCTCGAAAAAGGTTGTGCAACTTCCGCCCGACATCAGAGGAATTTTGAAGTGCGATAACATTGCATGTATATCAAATTCCAGAGAACCTGTTGAACCACAGTTCGGCGTGGACCAGAAGGAACCGATACGTTTACGGTGCCACTATTGTGGGCACATCATGGAACGTGAGGATGTGCTGCGACAATTCTAATCTGCCCATGGACGCTATAGTGGAGTGTGAGGAATTTCGGGAAGGATCGCGCTGATTTCCGATCGGGCTACGTCGGCATATTTCAAGGTGACCGGGATAAAGAATAGCTACGCAGTTAAAGACCGGGAGGATGCGGAGAGAGTGTTTAGGAGAGTGCATTCGGATGAGACGATCTCGCTTGTCATGGTCACTGAGCCAGTGTTCGAGTGGATTCAGCCAGTCTTGGAACGGACCAAGAAAGAGTTCCCGCTTGTAGTCTCCATCCCTGCAAAGGGTGGGGCGAAAGCGCAAGCCGATGTTCTAGCGCAACTCATCAAGCGAACTGTTGGCATAGAATTGAAGATGAAGTAGGTTGGTAGCCCGGGGGAGACCTTCGGGCATTCTTCAATGCCATTCGAACTCCCGTCGGAGGGTCCAAAGCCCTCTATGCTTCTGCGGGTTTGAACTGTCCACTACACCACCGGGCTACAACGTCATTGTGGAAAACCGCGAGTGCTATCTAACCTTTTGTCTGAGACCGGATCATATGTTCGCAGGATAATTCAATTGAGTTCTCTCAAGCCAATTGGCTCTGAGCCCGCACTGCTTCTGCGGAAAGGGTCTGAGAGAGTCGTTGTTGTCGGTGATCTTCACATTGGTTGGGAGGTTTCATTGGCTCAGCAGGGGATTCATGTTCCCTCGCAAACCTCCAAGATGCTCCAGAGGCTCAAGGCAATAATCGAGAAAGAACATCCCACACGCCTCATAATGCTAGGAGATGTCAAACACAGCGTCACGGGGGCTGAGCTCGAGGAGTGGCGAGATGTTCCAGAGTTCTTTGAAGTCCTGGTGAAACTCGTTCCCTCTGTTCAGATCCTCGTTGGAAATCATGACGGCAATCTAGAACCGTTAACTCCGTCGAAAGTCGAGTTACTTTCGCCAACGGGGATCGCACTTTGGGGTAGGTTTGGGTTGTTGCATGGCCACGCTTGGCCATCGCCTGAAATACTTGGGTGTGAAACCGCAATTCTCGGCCATCTTCATCCTGCCGTGACATTGCGTGATGCTTTGGGTTACAGGTTAACGAAACCTGCATGGGTAATGGCACCTTGTGACGCGAAAAAGCTACTTCGGGGAACTTTGAAAGCTGCGGGCATTAGGACGAAGGGAGACCTGGAAAAGCAGTTAGAGGAGAACTTTCATGTGAAACTCAAGGTTTCGCGGTGTGTCTTTGTTCCGCCCTTCAACGATTTCTTGGGAGGCCGGCCGGTTAACTCGAAAAGAATGGAAGAGGCTCATGCCAGTGAAGGTTTGGGACCCTTGATTCGGTCCGGGGCTGTGGACATGGATAACGCTGAGGTTCACTTGCTCGATGGAACCTACTTGGGCCGTGTCAAGCAATTGAGGGAGTTTGGATAGACGTTCTGGTTTAGCGGTTGCCTGGGTTATCGCAGGTCTGGCAATACCAGCGTCTATGGTTAGCGGCGTAGTAGAGGTCTTTGCCGCAGGTCGGGCACAGTGGAATCCTTGAAGGTGCACCCGCCGGTTGAGAGGGTTGCATAGGTGCGGGACCTCCTGACATTGGTCCGCCGAGTGGCATCGAACCTGCGGGCATCGGTCCTCCCATTGGTGCAGTCATTGGCGCTCCCATCGGTCCACCCATGGGTCCACCCATGGGTCCACCCATCGGTCCACCCATCGGTGGAGGCATTGGAAGTCCCATTGGTGGAGGCGGTGGCCCTGGTGGGCCCGCGAATGGGGCTCCTGGAACAGCTTCACCTAGAACCGCGACCGGCCCGTACTTCGCGATGACTTCACTGAGTTTTCCCCACGCTAGCAGGAAGAAGAACGCTGGAAGTATTCCTACGATGCTTCCGGTGAGTACTGGCGAGAATATGACGAAGAAGGCGGGTAGCAGGAACAGTACGCCCCAGAAGAGTGAGGCATTGCGGGCCCTCTCGTAGCGGCCCCGGTTTATGTTGCGTACGGTGGTGAAGTAGACGATGAGCAAGAAGATTAGGAGGATTAGTAGGCCACCGATTCCTAGGCCCAAGTATGTAATGTACGAGGGAGTGAGGACGAAGACGAGAAATGCGATGAATGGCCCGATGAGCGGTATCCCTATGATTGATGATGGCACAGTCGGGGGCAGGAAGTATGGAGCCCCATAACCATACAGGTAGAGGGCGTTCAAGGCACCATAGTACCCAATTACTCCAAGTATGAGGAGCCACGGAACAGTGAGAATTAACGTCAGGATGTAGGCGATCATGGCGAAATCATGAGCTGAGCTCACTTCTGGCGGCCTAATCACGACTGGCTTAGATCTGTCACTTACAACCATTGGAGCCGGCATTAGGCCTGGTACGGTTTCCATTCTTGAATCCTCAGTGAACATTAAGGGTCCGTCTACGAATCACATAACGGTTGCCGCATTCGGGGTAAGCAAAAATCCGCCTATACGCGATGGTTTGCCTTTGACAACCAACATTAAACATGCATCCGCAAGTCAAAACCCGTTGACAGCCACGTGTTGATTTATAGCTGCAAGCTCAAGATGAAAAAGGCACGAAGGATGGTGCGGCTCGCACAACCTTTATCACGAGTAAACTGGGCTTAAATGCGAATAGTGTTAGAAATGTCATACGTGTATTTCGCTAGACCAGTCTACACGCCCGTAGAACTTCAGCCACCCAACCAGCTACCTATAGTCTACTTCCCTCTGAACTACGTCACATACAGGTTCCCGGTGCCAGTATTATACTCTAATCCTCCACCAGCCGTTCTCTAAACCTCCCATTTTTGGGAACCGCAGATACAGAGCCGACGAGCGGCTGCTGTTCAGCCTATTGCAGCTTTGTCTTTCCGGCCATCTGTTATTCTCCGAAACAGCTAGCTCATCCAATTCTAATCTTGACACTTCGGCTCATAGGTCAATTCGAAAACCTGAATATCCAATGAGTGCTTGAGACCTCTGAAAGGAATTGGTCGATCTAGAAGTCCTTGATTTCCTGCTGGCAATAAGGTCTCTAATGACGGTGGGAAGATTCAGCGTCTACAAGTGCCATATCCGCGAAGATGTAGCTCAGCATTCATACTTCACCGCTCTCTATGCAATGATTCTCGCAGACCTCGAAATTAGGAATGGGAACCAAGTCAATGTTGAAAGACTACTGAGAATGGCTTTGCTACACGACGCAGAAGAAGCTAGAACTGGAGATATTCACCACCCATTCAAACACCAGGATACATCCTTCGCGGGGGTGTTGGATGCTCGCGCAATGGAATGGTTCGAAAACCTCATGGGAGGGCTTCCCGAGGAGCTTGCCCACGAATATGTCAAGATCAGAAAAGCCACAGCCGACATGGAAAATACGGAATCCAGCATCGTCAAGGCAGCCGACAAAATCGAAGCTCTGCTCTGGGCGTACGAAGAATATTCACTTGGAAATGAACAGGTTCGACGAGCACGCATAGTTGAAGACATACTCTCGAAACTCGAAAAAATCAAGCTACCAACTGTCATGGCTCTGGTGGCTGAGACTCGCAAGAAAGTAAGCACAGCACAATTCGATAAGCCGCTGGAATAATGCCTCCCGCCGGAAATCGAGTGATCTGTCAGGCGGTTTCTGTTGCCTAGTCCTTAACACAGCTTCACGATAGACCCAAGGCGCCAAAGCGGTTTTTGGTGGACCGGGCGGGATTTGGACCCGCGACCTTCCGGACTCTTGGTGTAAGAACTTGCAAACCGGACATTCTTTGGCCCAGTAAGGATCTGGCATACCAGGCTGAACTACCGGCCCACTTCCCCTAACCCCGTTCGCTCGAACCTTTAACCCTTACCAGCTATAGCACCGAAAAAGGTTGCAGCTCAGTTTTCGTTATCCTACCCCAAGACCGCACAACGAAAACTCCAGCAATCTACAGCCGTTCAGAAACGAGATTTGAAACATTCTTCGCTTTCCCCAGAGCCACCAGACATTCTTCACACAACCTCTTCTCGAAATTCGTTTCAACCATAGCCTCCTCATCGAATGGCATGGTCGCTGCCGATTCAAGGGACTGCGCCGTGAATTTGGCTTTCCTAGTTGCAGGGCGTTTTCCACACACTTCGCACGAACCCGGTCCCGTCCGACGCTGCATTTGATCTATGATTGTACATCCCATCCGTACAGACTGCAATCTCTAGAGTTCAAGTGCCAGAAAAATCATCCGGAATTTGAGGGCCGCCGGTGGGAGTTTCACGCCGTTTTTGAGGGCGCTTTGAACCCACCCCGCAGGGTCCACAGCCTTGTACCCATTTATGGTCTGTACGCTACCAAGTTTCGTGGAGTTGTTGGACTCCTCTACGCTACGGCGGCCATCGCTGCACGGTGCAGGTCCGTTATCATATCAACCTTTCCGACAAGAGAACCCGATGCAATTGTGAGTGAAAGCAAAGTGGAATGATACTCTGGAACATCTTTTTTATTCAAACAATCAGCTAGTTCAATCACTTCTCCACGAGGTGCGGTTTCACTTGGTCAAGCTAGGTGTGCACGTTTCAATCTCCGGAACCAAAGACCAAGCATTCGACCGCGCGCGTGAATTGGGCTGTGAATGCTTCCAGATGTTCACACGAAACCCTAGAGGGTGGAAATTCAGCAAGCTAGGCACAGATGAGGTGAAAGAGTTCAGGCGGAAGAGTGAATCGTACGGGCTCAGCCCAGTTGTGACACATATGCCCTACCTGCCCAACCTCTCAAGCCCAAACAAACCCATCTACAACAAATCACTCAAATCGCTTTCAGCCGAGTTCGACCGTTGTGCAACCCTTGGAATACCGTACATCGTCACACACCTAGGTAGCCACCTTGGCAGAGGAGCAGAGATGGGCCTTGAGAAGCTCACTGCCGCAATCAACACGGTTCTGTCCGCCGACCGTGGTGAAGCAATGTTGCTCTTGGAGAACACTGCTGGGACGAAGAACAGCATGGGCTCCACTTTTGAGGAAATCAAACGAATCATCAACGGAATCGAAGAGAAGAACAGAGTGGGCGTTTGTTTTGATACCGCACATGCCTTTGCTGCAGGCTACGACCTCCGAACCCCCCATGGAGTTGACGATACATTCAGTAGGTTCGATGCGGTTCTGGGGATCGAGATGCTAAAAGTGGTCCACCTGAACGATTCGAAAGGGCCACAAGGTTCAGGGCGCGACAGGCACGAGCACATAGGGTTGGGATACATCGGCGAGAATGGGTTCAAAGCTCTCTTCAAACATGAAGAGATCCGAAACCTACCCTTCATAATGGAAACTCCAATAGACGAAAATGGAGACGAACTGCGTGACCTCCGCAAAGCGAAAGAGCTAGCGGCCTGATTCAGCCCGACATTAGCCCAGACAACACATCCTGGATTCTGTTGGCAAAAGCGCTTCGTGGAAGAACCAAGTCAGCCCCAAACTTCCTAGCCTCCTCAGCCAACTTGGCATTCACATGAGAGTAGTAACCCACGATTTTGAACGACTTCTTATCAGTCAACTTCCCCAGGGTTTCTAGTTCCGCCGCCAATGCGTCTAAATTGACCACCAGAACCTTGGGCGCTTCAACACTCAGAGCTGCTCGAAGATCTTGCAGGCTTGTCAGAATCCGGATTTCAATTCCAAGTTTCGCGGAAATGCTCTCAATCCTAGATGAAAAGAACAAATCAGGTTCGAGAACAATCAGCTCGACCACAATCTCACTGTCCCTCAAATTGAATGGTGCAATCGAAACCGATTAAAGCTGGCTGATTCCCCTAGCAGCCACCTATGATATTCAAACAGGTTCCGGTTGGCACCTTCCAAAACTTCTCTTACATAATTGGGGACGAAAAAACAAAGGATGCGGCCTTAGTAGACCCCGCGTGGGACGTTGACAAGCTACTCAAATTGTGCGATGACTTGGGGCTGAAAGTCGTCTACGTGATCAACACCCATTCACACAGCGACCACACTCAAGGAAACAATGTAGTAGCACAGCGTACTGGCGCAAAAGTCATTGCACACGAGAAATCCCCCGTGCCGAAGGACGTTGGTGTCAAGGACGCTGACACATTCAATGTCGGATCCTTGAAGGTCAATGTGCTTCACACACCTGGCCACTGCCCCGACCACGTCTGCCTCCTCATCAACGGAAAATTGCTCACTGGAGATATTCTCTTCGTGGGTGAATGCGGACGAACCGATCTCACCGGCGGAAATGCCGGAGATATGTATGACAGCCTATTCAACAAAATCCTATCCCTGCCAGATTCAGTCAAGGTATACCCCGGCCACGATTACGGAAACAAGCCCTCTTCCACCATAGGTTACGAACGGTCGAACAACTACACGTTGAAAAAGCGAACCAAAGAAGAATTCATTCGATTTATGGCAGAACCATGACTACAGAGCCGACCTAAGAGAAGAAGAGCATGCAGGAGTCCACAAAAGAATCTGAGATTCTGAAAAGGGTCCTTCAGGCAATCGGTAACCCACCCGGAGAAGTGTATGCACCAAGTGACGACAGCTTCCTGATGGTAAGCGCCATCCCCACCGGCAACCTAGCAGGGAAGAACGTGCTCGACCTTGGGACTGGTTCTGGGGTATTGGGATTGTACTGCGCCTTACAAGGTGCCTTGGTCACTCTATCTGACATCGACGGCATCGCATTGCAGCACGCCCGTGAGGTAGCCAAGAGTTTGGGGGTTGATTTGGACACCACTAAATCCGACCTTTTCTCAAATGTATGTGAATCATTTGACCTCGTGCTGTTCAACCCACCCTATCTTCCCAGTGTGACTGTGAAAGATCGAGCGATTGATGGAGGCCTCATGGGGGCTGATGTAATCCGAAGATTCCTGCTCGAACTACCCAGTCATCTGAAAAAGGATGGAACAGCCCTCATGCTTGTGAGTAGCGTGAACGACATTCCGTCACTTCTTCAGGAGTATTCGGAATTCGAGTTCTCGCCAGTGGCTAAACGGCCGCTCTTCTTTGAGGAGCTGCAGGTCCTACGAGTGAGGTTTCGTGACAGCCTCACCCGTCAATGATTTGATTGCCACATCATCAGGATAGAATTCTTTCTCGTCCACCAGTTTCCTTCCAGCGTACCCCTCGTGCAGCTCATGCCAGAAGGTCACATCATCCTCGCCCAGTTTCCAACAAAGCCAAACCCGCGTTCCAAGCCTCACGGCCGGGAAGTCAATTAAACCACTATTCATGTCCTTGAGAACGCATCCGAGTTCCTCGAGTTTCTGAATTCCTTTCGCGAGCTGTCCCATAGCCTCAGCAATCGCATCATCGTCGGTTTTGCCGTCCGCCTCCTTTTTGATGGCGATTATGCGCTGAACGGTCTGCCGGACCTCAGGCAGGAACTCCCTCGCCTGTTCAGGCGTAAAGAAAACAGGCAAAGTTAACTCAAATCTAACGTCATAGTTCTGTGGGAATAAGAGCTTTGCATCGAACGCCGCACGTGGAAAAGCCCTGGGCTCGAAAGTTACTGAAGCGGTCCAGGATAGTTCACCTTGCGACCGCAACAAAGGGGGGCACACCTTACGTCGTGCCGATTTGTTTCGCGTATGACAACGAGATAATATACACTCCAATCGACGAAAAACCAAAACGCACTGACCCGGGCGGCCTCCGACGAATTCTGAACATAGAAGAGAACCCCAAGGTTTCTTTGATCGCTGATTACTACTCTGAAGACTGGGACAAGCTACATTACGTTATCGTGCATGGATTCGCAGAGGTGATTCGCGTAGGCGAAGAACACGCGCGGGCTATCTCGCTTTTGCGATGCAAGTACCGCCAATATCTTAAGATGAGGTTGGAAACACGCCCCATCATCAAAATCAAACCAAGCAAAGTCATCGCTTGGAGTGCAAACGGCAGCGCACAGCAAGGGATGCGTGAATTGTGATTGCTGGGATCAGAGAACCGCCTTTCAATATCCGGCCACAGGCTCTGCAAATGCCCGGACGGGCACATCAACTGTATGAATGCAAAGGACTGGATTAAAGCGCAGATTGGCGTGTGGCGAGTCTTCTACGAAAAACGTGACGTTAGGGACAAGGAGAAGCATCCCGCCGTAATGCCGATAGCGCTAGCAAAGAGAGTCGTGGAGCTTTTCACTCACAAAGGGGAATTGGTGCTGGACCCCTTCAATGGAATCGGAACGACGTTAATTGCTTGCAGCGACTTGGAGCGAAACGCCGTGGGGCTTGACCTCAATGAGGGTTACTGTGAAATCGCAAAAGCACGTCTTAACGAACTCAGCGGGAAGCGTGAAACACGGCAGATTGTGGTCTGCGATGACGCACGTAACATACTCAACTGCCTAGCCCCCGATTCCATCAGCTTGATCTTTACCTCGCCACCCTACGCTAACCTTCTAAATCGGCCCAGGCTAAACAAGAGCCGGAGAGGAAACCTTAGAGAAAACAAGCAATACTTGAACGTAGAACAGTATAGCCAAGACCCCAGAGACTTGGGAACATTGGCAATCGATGATTATTCTCGGGAATTACACTTAATCTACGAAAAGCTTCTGACAGTTCTGAGACCGAGAGGCCACGCGGTCATCAATGTCCCAGACATGTGGTGGAGGGACGGAAAGCATGGCCGAAGGATACCGATTCACATACATGTTCATCGAGCTTTGACCGAAGCGGGTTATGAGTTTCGGAACACGATAATTTGGGATAGAACGAACATTGTCAACCGCGTTGGAATCTTCGGGTGGCCTTCAAATTACATAACAATGGGAACTACATTTGAGTACTTGTTGGACTTTTGCAAGCCAGCCTAAGGGACTGCATGAGGCGTATTTCATAGGTTAAACCGAAAGCATATTTACGACCGCCATTCCAGTGCTCGGAAATCGCATCTCCAGTTGATAACACATGTCACAATCTCCTGACCTTGCATTCCAGTCCCGCGAACTGGCGGTAATGGGTAGTTTCTACTTCTGCGAGATCTGCAACTCCGTCTGCGAGTACGGGGACACCGCCTGGCAAGAACACCAGAAGGAGCTCAAGTTCCACAGAATGAAGCGGATGCTTCTCCTCCGTTGCTGGAGTTGTGGAAATGTTGTCGTCGATGCGTACGCAGAATATTCACCAGAGCGGAACCAGTTCTGGTGCAGAAACTGCATCGGCAAAATTGGCTATCTGAATTTCAGGTCAAACGATTAGTAAGGAAGACTGCTGGGGTTCATTGCCACCCCTTCTCGATCCCCTTCCAGTACACTTTCCAGTACGGGTCAGCTCTGGGATACAGGACACGGCTGCGCCGCTTTCCTGTTGCAGCAAATACGGACTTACCTCTCGATGTCGTGTGCCCGATAACGTCTGAGCCTATCCCTTTCGTGCGCAATTTGTTGAGGAGTCGATTGGTCTTACTGGGGCCGCATGCTATGATGAGGCTGCCCTCGCTTAGTGACGCCCAAGGGTCGATCTGAAAGAACCTACACAACTCATCTGTTTCGGGTGAAATTGAAACGCTAGAGAAATCGAGCTCCGCACCTAGATTGGATGCGGTTACCAGTTCAACGACGGCCGCAACCACTCCTCCTTCGGTCGCATCGTGCATCGCAGTCACACCATCTCCATGAACCCCAATCGATGCCGCAGTTAGCGCGTCCTTCACGGTGCTGACCTTCCTCAAGTATCGGCGAGCGTTCTGAAATAATGTTGGGCCAATCGCCTTTCTGACAGTCTTAGGGAAAGCGGACGCAAGCACCGCGGTTGTCTCGACGGCCACTCCTTTCGTGAGAACAATATCGTCCCCCGGTCGCGCCATAGCCGAGGTTAGGTAACATGTTTCCGGGCCCATGGCATACAAGACCCCGCCTCCGATTACGGAATAATCACACCCAGGATATCGACCAGTATGCCCTCCCACAATTGCCACGCCTAAGCGGACGCATTCTGTGTGAAGCGCCTTCCAGTAAGACTCGAAGGCAACATCCGTCATTTGCGGTGGAAGGTTGAAATCAAAGATCCCGAACTGCGGCGCGAATCCACTTGTAGTCAAGTCCGAAGCGATCAGGTTCACAGAGAGCCAAGCAGATTCCTGCGCGCGCAGGCCCGGTATGAAGGAGACGGGATCAGTGGTTGCAACCAGCACCTTACCCCGCGCAATTCTCAGAACGGCGTTGTCGACCCCGAACCTTGGGCCGACAATTATGTCTCTTCGTCGGGCTCCGAGTCGCCGAAAAATCACGTTACGCAAGTAGTCGCGACTAGGCTTACCGAATTTCTGTTTTTCGCCCATTCTCAGAGCCCCGTTCACTTTCATCAATCCATTAACGTATCAAATAAGCCATTGAACAACATTCATCAAAGGTGGGAGAGAGAAGCGGGCTGAGATTCCTCAAGCCCGCTTTACATGTAGAGTTGCAGTATCTTCCGTTTCTGAAGTACGGATATTACGGCCGCGCTTATGATCAGTTCTGGAATGAGATACCAAGCGTTGTAAATTGCCGAGTACACCGCAGGATCCATTCCGGCAGGTGCATATGATGCAAAGAAGACGAGCCCTGAGACAAAATGGCAGATAAATCGACCGCTGATTCCGACTGCGACCCCAAGTACCGGCAACTTGCGGAAAAAGCCGGCGAGGCCGAGTGCACCGAAAGCTAGTGGGTAGTCAAGTAGGACTTGGACCGGATGGTAAATGAAAGGTTCGAGCACAAGGACTACCAACCCGAAAGCGATACCTGCCAAAATCCCGACACGTGGGCCTCTTCTAATGGCAACGAACAGAACTGGAACCATGGCAGCAAGAGTAACCCTCCCGCCTTGGGGCATTGCCAAGAAAGGAATGAATCCGGAAATGAAGTGAAGAACCCCTGCCAGTGCGACCATAGCGATTGTTTCTGTCAGGATTCTGGTTGGAATTTTCACCGTCCAATTTCACCTCCATTGGTTTGCAGAAGGTTACCAGGGACGGTGGATTGTACTCTTTCAGAGTCGTACCCGGAACAGATTCCTTTGCGTGTTACCATTTTGGACACTCCCTACGCCGGCATTACCCGGATCAGGTTCTCAGGGGTCGACGGCAACCTTAGCCGTCCTCTCAGCCGGGTCACCCCAGCTCCCCCGGTACCTTCACCTTCATCGCATGCCGAAGCTGAAAATTAGGCTTTCCCTACAAAGCCTGACCTGTTAATTGCAGTCAGGCGCGCTTGGGGTAAGCATACTTTGGTGGTATCGTAACATGATGCACGTCGATGTGCGGCGGGCCGTACAAGTAGATGAATGGTTTCGGTTTGGAGGTTTCTCCAGCAAGGATCGAGCCTGAGGAACTCCCGAGGTCCGCGAAGACCACATCATTGTTCTCCAAGCCGAAAATTGCGGCATGAATCCTTGACGGTATGATCATGGCTCTGATATCGTACTCTGCAATTTCGACTTCGCCATCAGTTGACCAGACGACTAGCTTGGAGTCGGGCGGTTCCCGCCTTCCGAGTATGTATGCATTCCCACTTTCCACGATGACCGAGTCCAAGCCCCCGCTCAATTCACGCTTGGAGTTCTTGTAGAAAAGCTGAGTCGTTCGCCCGAGGATTATTATGGCCGGGTCAATTGTGTCGCTAATCTTGAACGGCTCATAAACCTTCACCGAGCCCTCGCCATATTGGCTGGTATAAGAGTTGATAGCCTCCTCGAACGAAGGATACTTTCGCCGCAGGATTCCGATGCTGTCCGCAAGTTTTGCCTGCAACGTGGCGGGCTGTTGCATAAGAACCTAGTTCATGAAAGAAAGTAACGCGTAATTAAACCCTAAGTCCGCTTGTTTTCCTCCGGGAAAGGTTGTTTCAGATTTCACAGCGATACCGCGCTGAGCATATGCTCTGGCTATTCCGAGGACCAGTGCTTGATGGTCGAAGTTGGCGGCGTATTTGTGCGGAAACGTAGATTCCGTTCTTCACTCTTTCACTTCACGCCTCGCAATTTCACATGAGAAAGATGTGTGCGTTATTGGATTTTTCCCAAAAATAGAGGGGAGTGTGGCTGGGGCGATGTGTGGTCAACACCAGTACGGGTAACAGTACCCGAACCAGGGGTAGAGGTAAGCCGGGTAACTGTAGCAACCACAATACCCGTACGATGGGTATTGATACGCCCAGTATCCGAACAGTGGGTAGTACATGCTTGGATAGCTGCAGTGCATTGGCCTCACCAATTACGCCTAGTGGTTCACTTTGCGGTTAAGACATGCGTTGAAGTCACTTGCTGAGGTCAGATCTGGCGATCAAGAGTACACTGAAGGACCAGTGTTCAACCAGTGAATTCGTTAAGTTCATAAGCGCGCTCGGCCGCGGTTACCCGCATTAACTTCTTGTCGGTAATCGAGGTAGATGGTTGTGCTCACAGACGAAGTGAAGAGTTTCATCAAAGAACGGAATGATGAAGAGTATCGCGGCTCAGTCGGCGTCCTAGCTTCACTCCGAAGCGACGGTACACCGAACGGGTCACCTAAGCACTTTCGCATAAGGGATGATGAGCATTTGGAGTTCACGGACGTGTTTTCGCAAACGTTGGGAGATGTGCTCAAGAAGACCCCGGATGTGACTGTTGTCTTCTTCGACCCGAAAACGGTCATCGGGTACAGGATGAAGGGAAAGGCCACGCTTGAGACATTTGGCCCACTCTTCGGCCAAGCAGCCACCCAACTGGAGAGCTTAGGCTTCAAACCGAAGGCGGTCGTCAGCATCAAGATCGAAGAGGTTCAGTCGCTCACGTACGGCCCAAACACAGGTAAAAAAATCGGCTGACGCAGAAGCACCCTTGTAAATTGAGCCTTGAACCTGCTCTAGGGAAATTGTGAGTCCGAGAGCTGGGCGCGCCTGGAACGGGCCAGAGTGAGCTCCTCCTCCGTGAATGCCGCCGCATGTTCCGCCAGATAATGCCGGTTCAGCATCTGCCTCGACTCCAAAGAGACCTCACAAAACAAACATTGGAAGTCGACTCTCTCGATTTGGCCTAAGTCCCTCAGGAAGTAGACCCCCATTGCAGTTTCCTCAAGCACGAGTGTTCTATTTTGGGTATTTAACACGGCTTGGAGCAAAAGTAACACTTGGAGAATGTTCCGCTTTTCTACCAAGATTCTCCCGCATGAAACTGCAACACAATGAGGGCAGGCTTAACAACTAACCAGGTAGGATTGAACCTGCCATGAAGATTATGGTCTGCATCAAACAGGTTCCCGAGGTTTCGGAGCTCAGATTTGACAACGTGAAGAAGACTCTGATTCGAGAAGGGGTCCGTAACGAAATCAACCCGTTTGACAGGCGAGCAATAACCTTCGCTGTTGAAGCTAAGAAGAAACACGGCGGGGAGGTTGTTGTCATGACTATGGGTCCGCCGCAAGCAAAGGAAGCTTTGATGGAAGCGCTTGCGATGGGCGCAGACAGGGCCCTTCACTTGTTAGACAGGGCGTTTGCTGGATCGGACACATTGGCTACTTCTCGTGCGCTTGCGATGGCCATCGAGAAGGAAAGGCCATTTGACTTGGTTCTCTGTGGGAAATACAGCGTTGATGCTGAGACCGGGCACGTGGGCCCCGAGGTCGCCCAATTCCTGGGAATACCGCACGTGAGCGCAGCCACCAAGGTGGAATTGCCAGATTCGTTGGACCAGGTGATTGTTGAAGCTGAAACGGATTACGGTTTTCAACGTGTGGAAACATCACTCCCTCTTTTGCTAACAACTGCGGAAAGACTGATCAAACCAAGCCGTGCCACTCCTGAGGATTTAGAAGCCGCGAAATCGAAACCCTACGAGGTTATGACTTCGTCTGAACTAAGCCCGGACGCATCATTCTTTGGGTTCATCGGATCTCCCACTTCAGTCAGCGAAATCTACTCCATCGAGACCAAAAGAAAATGCGAAATCATTGAAGGCTCCACGACAGAAGACAAGGTCGCAAGGCTCGTCGAGAGACTCACGCCCCACGGGCTTTTTTCTGGCTGGAAAGATGTCGAGGAAAGAGGGATCGAGCCTCAAGCCCACCGAATTATATCCGGGAGTAAAGCGATTTGGGTCGTCGCGGAAATCGCTCAGAAGCAAATTAGAAGCGTAACGTACGAGCTTTTGGGGCGAGGCATAGAATTAGCAGCCGAATTGAAGAGTGAACTCTGCGCAGTCGTCTTAGGTGTAGCATCGAAAGCCCAGATGATGGACCTTATTGCTCATGGCGCTGACAGGGTCTACAATGTAAATCACGAGCAACTGTCAGTTTACTCCAGCGACGCATATGCCGACGCCTTAGCCGAAACTATTGAAAAGTACAGGCCGTACGCCGTCGTGGCCGCCTCAACTTCGTTCGGAAGAGATTTCGTGCCGAGGGTTGCAGCGAAGCTCGGCCTTGGGATGACCAGTGATTGCATCGATTTGAAGCTGAATGAGCAGCAACAATTGGTTCAGCTTAAACCAGCCTTCGGCGGAAATATCGTCGCCCCCATTCTCAGCAGGACGAGCCCCCAACTTGCCACCGTGCGCCCAGGTATGCTTACGCCTACCATCCAAAACCCATCCCGAAGGGGCGAGGTTGTTGAGTTCCGCCCCTCAAGAATCAAACCGCTCTCGCGAGTTGTGGAAGAGAGGTTCGAGGCCGACCGCGATGCGTTAAGGATGGACAACGCCGACGCGATTGTCGCCGTCGGTGCAGGAATCGGAGGGCCCGAGAATTTCAAGGTCATCAACGAGTTGGCTGAAATTCTCGACACGCCCATAGCCACAACACGTAAGGTCGTCGACTTAGGTTGGCTTCCACGTCAACTTCAAGTAGGGTTGACCGGGCGGTCTGTGGGGCCTAAGTTGTACCTCGCGGTTGGGATTAGGGGTGCATTCAACCACATGGTAGGCATTGGCCGAGCAAAACTGATCGTGGGAATCAACAACGACCCGAACGCGCCCATCTTCAAGAGCTGCGATTACGGAATTGTAGGCGATTATGCCGAAGTCGTTCCCATACTGAACGCGAAACTTAGGCAATCGAAGAACGAGCATTTGGGTGGTAGCTGACGAAGAGCTTAAACCAATGAAAAGTGTCTGAAACGCTGATGCCCTCATGCCTCTGGTCAAGGCGTGCAACAAGTTGGACGTCTCCGTGGGAACTTTGAAACTCGTTAAGGTCGCCGGGAAGGAGTTCGTCGTCGCTAATGTTGATGGAGAATTCTATGCGATGGATAATTGGTGCACGCACGAAGAGGGTAATCTCTCCGAAGGGACATTGAAAGAGAACGTGCTCACTTGTCCAGAGCACGAGGCCCAATTTGACGTCACGACAGGGCGAGTGCTTGTTGGACCTGATGGCGACAGCTCAGACAGCATTCAGCCTGAGAAGGCCTACAAGGTCAAGGTCGAAGGAAACGACCTAATGATCGATATTCCATAGGGCGCCGTACTGTCAACGATTTTCCAACGCCATGGAGCCATGGTTCAAACCATAGACTGACAGCCTGGTGAATGAGAACTACTTTTTGTATAGACCAAAACGCTAAGAAACCATTAGAAGTCATGCCTGCTAGTGAAACGTATCATGCCAACTCACTCAAAGCCCGTCAAAAAGAAGAAAGGCTCCAGCTGGGTAGAAAAGGTCATCCTCGTGATCGTCTTGCTGGTCATCGTGTGGGCGGTCTACTCTTTCTCACAGCCACCACCAGTCACAACCACCACCCGATCCAACACGGCCCCCGACTTCACATTGCCCGTCGTTGGGCCATCCGGTTTGACGGGTCAGAAAGTTTCACTCTCGTCGTTCCGGGGAAAAGTTGTGCTTTTGGAATTCATGGTTCCTTCATGTTCACACTGCCAGAACATGGCACCCATTCTGGATAGACTGTACAGTCAATTCGGACAACAGAATGTGGCCTTCTTGTCGGTTTCTGGAGCATGGAACGGGGAATCGGCGAACGATGCTGCGAATTTCATACAAACCTACCATAGCACCTGGACCTATGTATACGACTCATCCAACTCTGTCTTCAACCTGTACGGCGTAAGCGCTACACCCACGTTCTTCATCGTCGGTAAGAACGGGGATTTTGCTTCTACCTACCAGGCTGGAGAGCTTTCCTATGAAACCCTAGCCACGGACCTCGCCCGAATAAATTCCTAATTGAGACTGTTGTTGGCTGGAACATACGCGGGCGATCATTGTCTTAGTTCCGGCCGAATCCGGTCGTTAAGGTTCTTTGTGGTAGGTTAGCTTACCATCTACGATCATTGCACATTGTGTATACTCGTGTTCTTGCGTGTGCTTTTCGTCGAATATGTGCGTGATTTGGACTCCAATCGATTTCAGGTAGTCGGCAATCATTGAGCGGTGGCAGCGCCAGTACAGGGATTCGGCGCACATAATTGCCACAGTTTTTGTGCCGGCCAGATGCAATAGCTTATCGATGCCTTCTCGGAAAGGCTCGGTTTCCATGTAGTCGGCGTAGTTTCTGAACGACTTATTCTTCCAACATGTGTTCCTGGATTCCTTCCCGAATCCCCTTCTTCGGCCGCCCAATCTCTGCAGCCAAATGTATTGAATTCCATGCCGCTCTAGCACCGTTCCTATCACGTCGGTGTTGAATTGAGGATTGGTGAATGAACTCGGAAAGCTGCGGACGTCAACCAGGATTTTGATTTCGAAGCTGAGAAGTATCTTTGTAAACTCTTCCATGGATCTGGTGGAGTGGCCGATAGTGAAGATTCGCAAGGTTGGAGTGTTGTCGAGAGTCGTACGGTTACATTACTTCTACGTCGTGGGGATAGCTTTCCTTTAGACCAGCTTGGGAGATTTTGATGAAGGTTCCTTTGCCGCGCATTTTCGACAGTTCGGTGGCCCCGCAATAACTCATACCCGATTTCAACCCACCAACGAGCTGAGCTAGCAGCTCTGAGGCGTTGCCTTTGTAGGGAACGAAGGCCTCTACTCCTTCTGGTACGTAATCGAGCAAGCCGACGGCGCTGTCGTCTTCACCTTGGTCCGATTCACGAGTTGTCCTGTCGTATGACGCGGCCACCGATGCCATTCCTCGGACAAGTTTGTATTTCCTACCCTCCCTCATCACAGTAATTCCAGGGCTCTGCTCGGTTCCAGCGAGTAAGCTCCCCACCATCACGGTGGAGGAGCCAGCTGCGATGGCTTTGGTGATGTCACCAGAGTTTCGGACCCCACCGTCTGCGATTAATGGAACGCCGTTCTTTTCGGCGACCTTCGTGCACTCCATGAGTGCTGTTAGCTGCGGAACGCCGGCACCCGTCACGATTCGGGTGATGCATATCGACCCTGAGCCAATCCCAACTTTCACTGCGTCCGCTCCAGCCGCGATTAAGTCTTCAGTGCCCTCCTTGGTTGCAACATTTCCCGCGATCAATTCAGCCTTCGGGATGGTTTTCTTGATTGAGCGAATCGCCTCGAGGGTAATGTCCGAGTGAGCGTGTGCCACATCAAGAACCAGTACATCAGCCCCTGCATCATGCAACGCCTTTGCCCTCCCCAAGTAGCCTGATTTGACGCCGACCGCGGCCCCAACCATCAGTCGCCCCTTCCCATCCTTCGAGGAGTTTGGGTACTGCTCGAGATTCATTATATCCCGAGTAGTAATCAGTCCACGCAGCCTGCGGTCTTTGTCAATCAACGGGAGTTTCTCGAGCTTGTGTTTGTGGAGAATCTGCTGTGCCTCTTGGAGGCTCACGTCGGCCGACGCTGTAACCAAGTCATTGTAGCCTGTCATGATTTCGGAGACTTTCTTCTCTGGATCCCTTTCGAAAAGGATGTCGCGCTCGGTTAGGATACCCTGTAGCCTTCCCTCATTATCCAATACCAGAAGCCCCGATACGCCATATTGGGACATCTGCCGTTTTGCTTCTTTCAGCCTCTGGTCGCCGCTCAGAGTATAGGGCTGCTCGATCACGATACTTTCAGACCTCTTCACCTTCAGCACTTCTTCGACCTGCTGTTCGGTGCTCATGAATCGATGAATGATTCCGATGCCTCCGACCCGGGCCATCGTAATTGCCATCGCATGCTCGGTTACAGTGTCCATTGGCGCGCTGATGATGGGTACCTTGAGTTCAATTCGGCGCGAGAGATTGGTAGTGGTTAGAACATCCTTTCTGGATCGAACAGTAGATTTCTTTGGGACCAGAAGTACGTCGTCAAAGGTGAGGCCGTCAATAATTTTCTCATAAGCCATAATCTAAGACCAACTTTGTGAGTGTGGGACTGGAGCTTGACGTTTCTTGCAGGCGGTTGCAGATCCGGAGGAAATCTCTGATTCACCGGGCGTCAAGAACGTGCCCGATACTGCGCGACAGCTGAACTTTCCAATTTAAACTTTGACTAGTCGCATACATCTCGGCGCGAATTGGCGATCCAATAAAGCGCTAGGAGTGGATTAGGGAAGCCTCGCTGAGGCACTAGGCTGGGTTTATGGGGTAGTTGAGGCGCTTAAATATGTCATAGGTCATATCAAGCTCGATTCTCATGTCCTACAAGCATCCAGAAGCCGTCGTTGACACGAATTGGGTTAGCCAACATCTGAAAGATAGCTCGGTACGTGTGGCGGAGGTAGACTACGACCCAACGGCAAACTACAACTTGGGCCATGTTCCCGGCGCTGTGCTGCTGGATTGGAGGAAAGACTTGAATGATCCAACCGCACGCGACTTGGTCAGCAAAGAGCAGCTGGAACAACTACTCAGCAATGCAGGAGCCACTAATCAAACAACTCTCGTGTTGTATGGGGACTTCAACAACTGGTTCGCAGCATTCGCATACTGGATTCTTAAGTACTATGGTGCCGAGAAAACTGTGTTGATGAACGGGGGCCGCAAGAAATGGCTTGCGGAGGACCGAGAAGTTACGAAGGAGATTCCGAATTACCCCAAAACAACTTTCAAGACCGCGGGCGCGAACGAACAGGTCCGGACATACTTGGATTATGTTAAGAGTTCACTGAAGAAAAGTGACAAGGTGCTGGTTGATGTGCGGAGCCCAGCTGAGTTTACTGGGGAAATAACGGCGCCCCCCGAGTACCCGAACGAACACGCGCAACGCGGCGGACACATCCCAGGCGCTGTCAACATACCATGGTCGCAAGCCGTCAAGGAGGACGGGACGTTCAAATCAGTAGAAGACCTTGCCAAACTATACGAGAGCAAGGGTGTCACCGCCAACAAAGAAGTGATCACGTACTGCAGAATCGGTGAGCGGTCATCGTTCACGTGGTTCGTGTTGAAATACTTACTCGGGTACCCGAACGTCAAGAACTACGATGGCTCATGGACTGAATGGGGTAACATGATCCGGAACCCCATTGAGAAACCCTAAAATCAAGACCCAGATTCCCGCACGTTTCACTTCACTCTTCGGACGATGAAGTGCATTAGCTTCCCGTCTTTTCTCGATTCTAACACCAACTGCCCCGTATCATATGCCCAGCGTTCCACCTCGATATCTGCCGTCGGGTCATCGGACACAACGTGAATAACATCACCTATTGCACAACGCTCAATCAGATCATTCAACCTGACCAGTACCGCGGCGCACTCAACCCCTATCTCCCACATATCATAGTCCGGGTAAGCTTTGAAACACCTAACACGAACCTCTCTGATCATTGACCGAATGCGTTCTTCGACATCTTGCACCTTGCTTAGAGATGTAATCTCCTCTGACAGATTGGTCGGCTCAATTGTTACGAACCATCCGGCCGTATATGGCGCGTCGTTGGCGAGTTTCGCCCGCTTCTGAAGATCAAGGTTTGTTTCGGTTATTCTACCAGACACCGGAGTCCGGACTGCCCCGAAGTATTTGACGCTCTCGATGGTGCCGACATTCTTCCCTTTTGCCACGGATTCTCCTACAGCCTTGAGTTTGACTTGGTTCAGTCTGCCAGCGAGGGCTGCATGAACGCTCGTTATTCCGAGAGTTACTCCACCTTTCTGGTTGACCTTTATCCATACGTTGGCCTCGAGGTCGTAGAGTAAATCGTCGGGGAATTCACAGAAGTCTATCTGCAATCGTAGATTCCTTTGGTCCGTTGGTCAACTCCGAATCGTCTTCAGAGATCTTTCAGGCTCGTACTTGACGCCGGAGATTATTCGCGGCGGAGTCAAACCTTCCAGTAAGAGTTCATTGACGGTGATTTTGCAGGTTTTCTCATTTTCTGGCTCGAAGCCCGTGATGCCTAGGATGGCTCTTGAATCTACCTGTAAGGTTCGAGGTTCACCATACGATTTCTCGACCACGTTGACGATTGATGAGACTTTTGCGCCAGCCTTTTCGATTAGTTGGATGCATGCTTTGCGGGTTCTGCCCGTGAAGCCTACGTCGTCGAAAATGATGACGTTGTCATCGCTGGTTAGGGCGCCTTGCGGGATGGCGAAGAAGTGTGTGGTTTTCTTGGTGGCTGATGGAACCTCCACATCTCCCAGAACCGTCCCGCGCCATGATCCAGGGACCTGAGGCCGCGTCTTATCGGTAACCTTCACGGCCCGAACGAAACTCAATCCGGCCATACTCGCGTAGACGGCTGCAAGCGGGGGCCCTGAGGATTCAGGGGAGAGAACCTTCGTAGAACCTCGACCCAACTTAGGCCTCAAAACATACCTTACAAGGTCTCCGAAGAAGGGCGCATCAAAGTTCTGGTTGACGAATGGTACATCCAAACCCCCATCGCGCAGCACGGAGAACTGCTGGGGATTCGTCAGATGGCTAACAAGCCTATCCTCCAGTCCTTTGATCCTTTCATGGAACTTGGAGAGGAGAGTTACTTCGTTCGAGGCTACTAGGAGCGAGTCCCCGATCCTTGGAAAATGGACTTGCAGAGCGAACCCGAGGATTTCAGTCTCACGTGGATGCTTCACGAGTTGTTGGTACCTGTCGACTACGATTCGATCGTCTGAGGTTTGCGCTTCACTTAGGAAGCGGTTGATCTTCGTTATCGTTCCGATTTCTCCGCGCACTGCGTCCGGTGCCAAGATGGCGTCGTCGTTTACTCTCACCTGGTCTCCTTCCTTCAGTTGAACGACTCCTGATTCACGCCCGGCGCTCTCGTAGGTCATAGTTTGTTGCCCGCAGTGTAATGCTGGCGACCTGTTTAAGAATCATTGCACAACATTTCTGTTCTGAATTCACTTATGTTGCACCAGGTGGAGTGAAACGGAAACCCAAGCTACCCCTCGGAAGTTCCTTGCGAACGTTCCCAGGGTCAAATACTTCTGGTTCCTGATGGCTAACGTCGCCGTCACAGGCTTAGCCTCCACCATGCTTGGCCCATTCCTGTCAGTTTTCCTAAACAAGGAACTTGGTATCTCGGTCGGCGCTGTCTCATTCCTATACTTCGTGAGCGGCCTGCTGGGAACATTCTCGGTCTTCGCGATGGGTTGGCTTGTGGACAGGGTGGGTAGGAAGAAGATCTATGCCTTCGGCAACCTGAGCGCAACAGTAGTCCCGGCCGCCCTCACAAGAATCATCAACTTCGCCCAGGCTCTCCCGATCATCTCACTATCCGGATTAATGGACTCAGCCGCGCGCACGTCACAAACCACAATCATCGCAGACCAGGTTGAGGAGAGCAAGCGCAATACCGCGTACGGAGTCAGCCGCATAGTAGGAAACGCGGCCTGGATTGTGGCCCCACTTGTGGGCGGCTTCCTTCTCGCGACCCAAGGTTTCCATAGCCTCTTCATCCTATCCGCAGTCCTTGGCCTAGTTGCATTCATTCTCTTCATAACCCTGGTTCCGGAGTCAAGGCGTTCAGACCTTGAGAAACCAGCCCTACCAAGAATCAGTGTGCTGAAGAACAAGGACCTACTGGTTCTCTGTGTCGCATCTCTCTTCAGTATGCTGTTCTACTCGCAGTTCTATTCACTGCTCCCAATCTTCGCGACTCAAGTTAGAGGTTTGACAGCATTTCAACTAGGGGCACTTTTCTCAGTCTCCGGAGTCACCGTCGTCGCCCTACAGTTTCCAACATCCGCGTACTTGGACAGGTTGCCAAAACAAACCGGCTACATTTTGGGGGTCGTAATTTTGGCTACTGGAATTACCAGCATAGGAATTGCCCCGACCTTTGAATGGTTGCTGGTGTCGGTAATCCTGATGACGATCGGGGAGAACATGTTCTTCCCAATAGCGTCTGTACTAGTTACTGAGATTGCTCCTGAAGCTGAGCGGGGCATGTATGTGGGAGTCTTCAGCCTCTTCTTAGGCCTCGGCGGTGATGCTTCGCCATTGCTTGGTGGAACGATTTTGGCAAATTACCGGTAACCCTTACCTGCCCTGGCTTCTGAGCCCGATCTACGCTGCCATCTCCGTAGGTTTGGCCCTCTATTACCGGCTACGTCATCCACTTCGCGGTCAGAATGTTCAGAGGGAAGGTTCAATCAGTTATGAGATTCAGTAATAAGGAAGTAGCAGGTCGCTCTTGACCCATGTCCCATCCGAAAACCATCGCTAAAGGCCTTGAAGGCGTTGTAATAGACACCAGCAGCATTTGTTTGATTGACGGAAATGCTGGGCGCCTGATTTTCCGAGGGTATGATATTCACGACTTAGCCTCCCACACAACCTTCGAGGAAGTCGCACACTTACTCTGGAAGGGGGAACTCCCAACCAGCTCCCAGTTAGAGGAGCTGAAGAACCAGCTCAGTGATGCGCGTTCGATTCCTGAATCGACGATTTCACTAATGCGAAGCTTCCCCAAAGAGTCGAGCCCGCTTGACATACTTCGAACCGTCGTCTCAGCCCTCGGCGTTGGACGGCCACTCGAGAAACCAGACGTTCCCCAAGCCATTGCGCTGACCGCTAAGATTCCGACAATCGTCACGTCGTTTTACCGACTACGACAAGGCCAGAAGCCAGTGCCCCCACGCTCTGACTTGGGACATGCTGCAAATTACCTGTACATGATGACTGGGAAGGAGCCTGAGAAAGTGAAGGCTGACGCAATGAACACTTACCTCATTACCCTCTCGGACCACGGCATGAACGCATCAACCTTCACTGCGAGGGTCGTGGCGTCAACTTGGTCTGACATATATTCCGCAGTGACGGCTGCCATTGGAGCGTTAAAGGGGCCACTTCACGGCGGCGCACCAGGGCCGGTTTTGGAGATGTTGGAGGAGATTGGTAAGCCAGAGAACGCGGAGGAATGGATGAGTGCGCAATTAAGCCAAGGCAAACGGTTGATGGGGTTCGGGCACAGAGTCTACCGAACAATGGACCCAAGGGCCGTCATCCTACGTGATCTGGCCAGCAAGATCGCTGACAAAAATCTGTTCCAGCTGGCGCAGCAAGTTGAACAGACTGGCTTGGAGCTGCTGCGCAAGAAGAACCCTGACCACGCCAACACGAACGTTGAGTTCTATTCGTGTGTTGTGATGCACTCAATTGGATTGCCCGTTGACATGTTTACGCCTTCGTTTGCATCAAGTCGAACCACGGGTTGGACGGCACACGTCATCGAACAGGTGACCAATAACCGGTTGATTCGACCTTCAACGGAGTATTCGGGACCACGGGACCGAACAGTCCGGCCAATTGAAACTCGCTAAAATGACCCCGACCATCCGAATACCACAACGAAGCCAGTCATTTTAAGTCGGATTTTGGTCTGGTCTCCTTGATTAATAGCATGAAGAAGGTTGCCCGACCTGACAAGCGCAGTTGAAACAGATCATCTGACAAAGCGTTATGGCAACCTCCTCGCTGTCGACAACCTGAACCTGAAGATTGAGGAAGGCGAAATCTTCGGCCTGCTTGGACCGAACGGCGCAGGGAAGACAACGACGCTTTCGATGTTGGCTACGCTTCTGAAACCTACATCTGGGGGTGCCCGCGTTAATGGGTTCGACATTGTCACTCAACCTGGCAACGTGCGCCACTCTATCGGCATAGTGTTCCAAGACCCGAGCAGTGACGATGTGCTAACGGGTCGGGAAAATCTCTACTTGCACGCCTTGATGTTCGGGGTTCCCAGGAATCAGCGAAGCGAAAGGATGCAGAAAGTTCTGAAGTTGGTCGACCTTGAGGACAGGGCCAACGACCAGGTCAAGAAATATTCCGGTGGAATGCGCAGACGGTTGGAGCTGGCCCGCGGACTCCTGCACAACCCCAGAATCCTCTATTTAGATGAACCAACCCTGGGCCTTGACCCGCAAACCCGGGAACACATCTGGCAGTACATAGAGAACCTCGTGAAATCCGAGAAGGTCACAGTCATCATAACCACGCACTATATGGATGAGGCGGATAGACTTTGCAACCGCGTTGCCATAATTGACCACGGGAAGATTGTGGCTCTGGACAAACCCTCAGCGCTGAAAGCGAAGGTCGGTGGAGAAATCATCAAGCTCAGAGCGAAGGACCCGAAACTCGATAGGATCAAGGACCTATCCTACGTCGTTTCCATCGACCAATCCGGAAGCCGGCTGCTTCTTACGGTGCAGAATGCTGCTTCGCATTTGCAGGAAATACTCAGTTTGATCGGGGAAGTTGATTCGGTTGAAGTTCGGACGCCCACACTAAACGATGTTTTCCTGTATTATACCGGCCAAGAGATACGCGAAGAATCTGGTGAAGGCGGAGTCTTTGAGCGAATTGCACGAGTAAGGAGTGGACATTGATGGGTGAGCTTGAAGGATTCTACGCCCTGTGGTACCGAGAAATCAAAGTTTTCACTCGCGAGAAATCCCGCATCGTCTCATCCCTGTTCACACCGTTACTTTGGATAGTTGTTTTCGGCGGCGGTTTAGGGTCTGCCGTGTCCCTTGGGGGCGTGAACTATCAAGTGTTCATTTTCCCCGGAATCTTGGCAATGACGATTCTGTTCTCCTCGGTTTTCTTTGGGCTGTACATTGTTTGGGACAAGAAGATTGATTTCTTCAAGGAGGTTTTGGTTGCGCCGCTTTCGCGAACAACTATCTTCGCGGGGAAGATGGTTGGGGGAACCATAGATGCGTTGATTCAAGCCTGTGCGATGCTGGCGCTCGGGGTCGTGTTGGGCATTAGTTATTCAATCTTGAACGTAGTACTCGCATTCATCTTCATGTTCACTCTTGCAGCCTCGCTAGTGAGCCTTGGCCTGATCATAGGCTCAAACATGGAGAGCGTCGAGGGCTTCCAGCTGATCATAAGTTTTCTTGTTTTCCCGATGTTCTTTTTCAGTGGAGCCCTTTTCCCACTCAACAACTTACCAAGCTATTTGCGCATCATCACATTCCTCGACCCAGTAACGTATGCGGTGGATGGGCTCAGGGGCTTGCTACTGGGCACGTCCCAGCTATCGATGCCATTTAACTTCGCAGTCCTCGCGGCTTTTGCGATTGTGATGATTGGAATCGGAACGTGGACATTTGGGCGCCTCAAATGACGCCACACGAAGGCTTTACCATCTCTTGAAGTATTTTGTTTCGTGGCCACAACGCGTGCACGTAGCCAACCGGTAACGCTTTCCAAGCATCGGTTTCTTTCTGTCCCAAGCCAGCTTGTGCTTAGTGTTCGTCCTACACTTCTCGCAGTACATGTCGACTGATTCGACCAATCTCACACCTAGCCAATATTGCTAATGGGCTGGCTTATTTCTGAGGCGCGTAACAACAGTTGCGGTTACGACAGCCGTTGCGACAACGGCAACCACCAACGCGTACAACACACCTGAAGGCATCTCAGGGACTGCCGCTGTGGTAGTTGTCGCGGACGATTGTGCTGGGCCTACGAAGTTTGCCGGTTCGATCAAGGTTGGTTGGGGGGGCTGATTGAAGTCAAACGAATTCATCATGTCACTCGCGCCCACATCTCTCGTTCCTAGGCCGGGTATATTGAAGTTAACCTCTGCCAGTTTGAGGAATGACGCGAACTCATATTGGGTGTGATCAATGAAGCCATGCTTCGCCCAAGGGGAGACCACTAAAGTTGGAACCCGGAATCCTTCACCGAAAGCATCAATCTGTGGCGGAGGAACATGGTCGTAGAAGCCACCGTAATCGTCCCAGGTTATGATGATCGCCGACGACTGCCAATACTGACTTTGCATCACCTGATTGACCAGGTAAGCAACGTAGTCCATTCCACAGTCGCTTCGTGCAGGGGGGTGTTCGCTCGGGGAACCCCCAACTTGATGCTTGCATACGATCGGGTAGGTTGGGGGCACCCAGCTACCAGGTATTATCCATGAAACGGCTGGCAACTGCGCGTTCTGGATAGCATCGATGAAGCGTTGCGCGTTCTGGACGTGCTCGTTTAACTGGTCTGGGTGGTTCTGGAAGTACGTGAAAAGTGGTAAGACGTCCCAGATAGTGGATCTGAGCGGCTTCACTTCTCCGTCGTACCATGCCCAGGGGACATTCGAATTGCTCATCTCTTCGGCTAGGGTCGACCAATCCAGGGAAACGCCCTGCCAGTTGAACCCCGCAGCCGGGTTGTCGACCACGTGACCATTGAGTATCCACCGGTAGTTGAGGTTGGTTACAGGGCCGCTTGTGCCTGAGGCGATGTACAAGTGGTTCGGGAAGCTTGGGCCCATCTGAGATGAGAAGAAGTCGTCATCCAGCACATAGCGGTCAGCGTAGCCCCAGTAGTACGGGATATCGGCGCGATCATAATATCCCATGGTTAGGGTGCTTTTCTCCGCCGCGATGAAGCCATCCATTTTGCCGTTATCATAAGCCATGTGTGCCACCTTCCACGCGTGGCTCAAGTCTCCCCCAATTGATTCATTATTGAACGGGAAGGGCGAAACGCCACTGCTGTCGCCCGAATCGAGTTGATCGGGGTCGGATACTCCCGGGGGTAATTCGTCTCCCACGATCATAATGGGTTGGGCGACGTTCAAGTGGTAGGGTGCCACGTATTGCGAGCCAGCCTGGGCTGGATTGATCGGAATCGCAAGTCCAGGAGTGAACCCATTCGCACCTGGGTAGGTTCCGAAATAATTGTCGAATGAATGGTTCTCTTGAATGATGAAGATTAGATGCTGAATCTTTGTCGGCGTCCCTACGACGAACCCTGTGGGGATGAGCACAAGGCAAGAAGCGGTAAGGATTAGTGTCAAGGCAACTAAACAAACTGCCAATCTCGACTTATTCAAGTGCACCGACTTGTTCCGTTCGTTTTGTGCAGTTGAAGCTGACATTTGGTACTCCCGAAAGCTAGTGCGGAACCGAGCTTAAAAAAATGTCATGAATGATTCGTCCAGTACATTCGATTTTCGACTCCGTACCCGATTTTCGAATTGCATGTGACGCTCTGCAAATTGCGCGTCCAGATAATTTTCCTGAACACGGCGAAGGATACTTAAGACCCCTGTCCAAGCCGTGCCACTCATCTGCCTTCTCGGATGGCAAGGAACCATGGCCAAGCAACAACAGTCCAACTGGATCTACTCAGTTCTGCCATTCAACGTCGCACTTGGCCCTGTCAGTACATTCGTCCAATTGTACATCCTAGAACTTCACGGGACCGTTATTGATATCGCGCTTGCCGTGACACTATTCAACGCGGTGAGCATCCCAGCCGCGATGATCTGGGGATTCGCAACCGACAAACTCCCGAGAAGGAAACCAATCATAGTTGCAAGCTATTTGGCTGTGGCTGGAACACTCGCAACATTCCTCTTCACAAGGTCGCTTTACGGCGTGGACCTTTTGTACGCGGCCTTCTCACTTTTCTCATCCGCAGCGGCAACTCCCCTGAACTTGCTAATCATGGAGACCAAGCCGAAGTCCAACTGGGCGGTAGGATTCTCTGAGTTTTCTATGGTGTCAAGTGTTGGTGTGACAATTGGGTTGGTGCTTGGCGTTGCGTGGGGTGATTTCATTCCATTACATTTGATCGTCTTGCCACTTGCTGATCTATGCGTTCTTTCGGCTGCCCTTTCGGTAGTCATGATCAAGGAGGTGGGCATTCCCTTTGAACGGAGCATCATGGTGCTGGTCAGGAGGAGCTTCTACGAGAGGCTTCTGGTCCTGCCGCTGTTTTTCCTGAAGGTTCCTAGGATTATGGACTTCCGACGAGTCTTCAAAGGCCTCAGGTATGAGTTGACGAGGGACACTCAGGTTCTGTATCTCTCAATCCTCATGTTCTACCTTGCAAGTGGAATCTTCAACACGTCTATGGTTCCATCTTTGTATAAGGTCGGCGTCTCGAAGAGTCAAATCTTCCTAGTCTCTCTGGTGGGGATGGCTGTTCAAACCGTCTCCTTCCGGTACATGGGCCCTTACATCGAAAGAAGGAGCCTCAAACAAGCAGCCGTGGGTGGGCTCATCTTGCGAGCGATTTGCTACGGACTGTTCGGTTTATCGGTGTACGTTCTCACGGGTATCTTCTACCTTGGGTCAGCCCTTCTCTTGTATCCGCTTGCCGCAGGTGTGGCGTACGCCGCCTACTATGCGGCTTCGAACGTTATGGTTTTCAATACACTTGGGCACGGTAACCAAGGCTCTGCATTGGGCGTCTACAGCGCGCTAGTGGGCTTCGCCACAATGCTCGGCTCATTCATCTCAGGGTTCACTTCATTTTACTTCGGGTATTATGTGACGTTCATCATTTCGGCACTTTGTCTAGCCTCAGCTGCCAAACTAACCACGATGATTACAACATCGCACGCGACTTGAAGCAAGCACGAGATTCGACCTAAACTTGGTGAGAAGGATACCTGAACGGAAAACCGAACCCCAGGCAACGTCAAAATAGCCCTCTCCGAGAGCATGAGAATTGCAAACCAAGAAGATTGAGTAACTGATTACAGAGTCAGCTTATTTCTGACCTTAATCGGCAAACCATGCAATGATGTCGGTCTAAAAGTGCGATTCTACTGTGCTTCCTTCCCCAATGAGGTCGACCTCTCCCACGAGTAGATTAGAGCGCAAGCTAGGACTACGGCTGCAAAGACAGCGGTCGCAAAGGCCAGATGTGCCGTTGTGATTACTGGTTCAAGCTCGGTAACCACAACATCTCCGCCGAGCAAGCTTTGGACAATGAGCAGGACTATTGCAAGAACCAAGGATCTCGATGGCCCAGCAGGCCGCGGCCGGAGCCTCCACACTGCTACAGTGCTGGCCAGCAACGGAATTCCTGTCAGTATCGTAAGTAATCTGTGAACGTATTCCACAAACGTTGGCCAATCTAATGTTGGGAAGATTGCTCCATTGCATGTTGGCCAATAGGTGCCGCATCCCAAGCCATATCCACCAAGGGTAACGTACCCACCCCAGACGATCAGTGCGTACGTAGATAGACCCGTAAAGTAAACAAGATACTTCGCTACGCTCATGGGCTTTCTCCAGGAGACTCTTGTGCGATTGGTTAAGAATTTTTGGAACAGTCTGCAACGTTGGACTGGTTCCTAAAACACACCCAAATCGCTGTGGTCAAGGGTTTTGCGAGAATTCACAATGTCTTTGTCTCTTGTTCAATAAGGAGAAATATAGCGGACGCAGAAAACGATGCGAGGCCATGTCTCACGAATAAACTGGTCGCGGTCGGGATTGTGGCTGCGCTCCTGATAGGGGTCACTGTAAGTTATTACTGGCCTTACTTGAGTACGCCCCCGAGTCAGCCACTCGAAACAAAGACAACGTCCTGCGTGAGACCTTCAGGCTACGTTCTCATCATTGCTGACCTCCAGGGATTCAACGATAGCGTCGGCCACCTTCGGAACGCACCCAACGACCCCTGGCCAGTAGTAAGAGTCCACCTCGGCGACATGGTCAAGTTCCTCGTATGCAACCAAGATGACTACTCACCCCATGGATTCGCCGTACAACATTACTTTGATGCCGGAGCGGCACTGATGCCTCATGAATCACTACGCATCTCTTTCGTTGCGGATCAGGTTGGAACCTTCACGATATATTGCAACATACTGTGCCCTGTGCACTCGTACATGCAGAGCGGGCAGCTGATAGTTACCTGATAAGAAAGCAGCTGAACCCGGGCGAACACTATTGGAAGTCTTCGTCTTCGCAATCACAAAATTCCAGAAGTATAAGGTTCCTTCATTGAGCAAACAGCGCACTTTACCGCTCAAGAGTGAAGAAGGCCTAATGTGCAGTGGGCTAGCAGAAGGGTACCAACAAAACTAAATTCTCATTGCATTTCATTTGGGCCGTGATTCTCTAATGCCGAGTGTCCTGGCGAACTTAGCCAGTGGCGCCGCTGCCACATTTGTTCCACTCTTTGTCGGGCTCTTCTTACCTTTCGCTATAGCGAAGGACGCTTCCAGCAGGTTCCGAATCCTAATGGCAGTCTCCTCGGGCATCATCTTCTGGTTCTTTCTTGACGTAATGAACGACGCGGTACTCCTAGATATTAACCAAGGATTTGCAGGCGGAATCGCACAAGGATTATTGGTAGTACTGTTCACAACGAGTTTGCTGCTTCTCTTTGGACTCGAACGACTATTGCCAAAATCATCTATCCATGCCACATCGCGGGAGAACAATGAGACCCTGACGGGGATCTCTTTCGGCGTGGCTATCCTTGTGGCCCTAGGAATGGGCTTCCATGCTATGGGCGAAGGAATCGAGATTGGTTCGCTTATGTCTACAGCCCCGGATATGATTCAGGCTATTGGCGGTTTGTTGCCTGGGATCGCCTATGTGTTCCACAAAGTCCTGGAAGGTTTCGTCATCGGTGTATTCGCGGCGGTCACAAAATCAAGAGCCCATCGCGTCGTGATTCTGGGAGCTCTCGGAGGAATTCCAACTGTTCTTGGATCGCTGATTGCCCTCGTAACACCGGTTAACTCCACGTTCTTCTTTGCCTTAGGCGGCGCAGCAGCCATCTACATCGAGTACAAGCTGATTCCAAACTTCGTTCGCCAACGTGAAAACTTGCCCTACGTTGTGGCGTCACTAGCAGGATTCTATTTGATGTATCTGGCGGGGCTATTCCACGGGTAACAAAGTCACCTTCGCATCTGCAAAGGCGAAATCTCAATCATGAGAAAACATGGGCGAGTGTTAAAGGCAAAAGTGATTTGGGACTCTGTCGACTCAAGAAGGCGCGCCGAATCATCTTTTTCTGATCGGTACCTGAACCTCCGCGTTCGCCCATGCACGGGAGTTCGTCCATGGGTTTCCTGCGTAGACTTCTCTTGGGGGGCTGTCGGTGGCCTCGAAGTCACTGTACCTTAACCATCCGTAGATCCCTGAATAAACCAAACGTGGGGAGACTTTTTCTGGATCAAAAATCACGCTAACGACGGTGTGCCTTGGAAATTTCTTGATCCTTATCTTACCATCTGTTCTTGCTTTTCCCTTGATCTCCAAACATGCTTCAGAACGAACCTTACTGGCAGGCTTGCTTCCGGACTCGTCAATCCAACGCATGATCCACTTTCCGGTTCGCAGTTTATTCCTCTTCGCCCACTTCGCCAGATAATCAAATTCAGTTCGGAAAATGTTCGCACCGTGGGGTCCGTAGTGCATGAGGGATGCTACCGTGTAACTTGGAACCTGTTTTACTTTGATGTCAACAGTCATATGGATTCAACAATTGAGCACTGCCAAACCACACACTTGAACGTTGCTACGATCTAACAATCCCGGGCCGATGGCCGGTGGGGGGAGGGTTACTGTCACTCGACCAGGAATTTCCGCTGCCGATAATCCATGCCGTTTCCTACATAATCGGAGAAGCTCCTAGTTGATATAGTGGTGTTCTGCTAGTTCCATTCGCGATTCGAATCCATGGAACGATCTGGGCCATCTCCTCGTCTTTTCGGATTGATTGGCTGGAGTATTGCAGCGCTAGTTTTCGTCGGTGTGATCGTTTATGGACTGTCAATTTATTTGAACTGGATCGTTCTCCAATCCATGTATGCCTCCAAGGCAGGCCTCGACTGGTTCGCGATAAACTTCTATCACAATAACACCTTTATCGTCGCCGGTGTTCTCGCACTTCTCTTCATCAATCCATTTCCTAGGAGGAGCCATCTCTTCGAGGGGCTTTCAGCGCTCGGAGGAGCCTTCGCGCGAGTCAGAGGTGAGCAGGAGGCGGTCTCGCTCGGCCCTGGCAAGGCTGCGTGGCTTCTTTGGCAGGTAGTTAAGTGGGGGTTGGCATTCTCGATGATTGCCGGGGCGAACGGAATACCGGGCCTTGGCAATCTGACGGTCGTGATCACGATGCTGCAAAGTGGGGTGGGTAACTGGGGCCAGGTCCTGAGGGTTCTTCAGCTCCCGCTGGCTCCTGCGTCAGGAGCTGAGCTTGTTGCCTTGATGCCCACTATGGAGGTTCAGTACCGCCTCATCTTCGAGATAGTCACAGCGGTCGTATCAGTGGCGGTCCTCAGACTCATTCTGATGCTCGTCCGCGATTTCGCTCGAATCAAGACGAATGCCTGGACGAGAGATCTATTCCTCATTCTCGCTCTAGTTGTGCTGGTGGCGATCGTCGGTGCCCCCTACTGGGTCATGAACATTGCGACACCCAACAACTATCTGATCGCAATCACAGTCTTCGTCAGCTTCCTGGTCATCGCGGCCTCCTTTCAGTTCGGAGTCATTCGACGAACAATAGGCATGGCACGTCGAAAACGATGGATCGTATACCTCGTCGCCTTGCTCCTACTCGGCATACTCATCGTGAACGTAAGCTTCGTCGTAGGCTACTCGCTCAACTGGAACAACAACTGGACCGACTATGAATGGAAACCCATGACGAATAAGGAAATCGAGGTAACGCGATGGGCGGCAGGTATCCAGAATGTCGTGACGGAGCCTCTCTCGAGTGTTCCCGCAGGGAACACTAGCACAATCGTCTCACTTGTACGGCAGTGGGATCACGATGCATCGTACACGAAGATGATAAATCAAATAGGCGTCAATTGGATGCAGCTCAGCGCGTCGCAGATAATCTACCTTAACGGCCACGAGTACTGGGCTGCCCCCACAACAATCAACTACCCAACCGACGACTGGATTAGCCATCACTTGATCTACACTCATGCCGCCAGAATAATCGTAATCGACAGCCACACAGGCGATTACGTTTCAGTACCGAGCGCGTTCGGAGTCAAAGTGGAGCCCTTGATCTATTATGGCGAGGCACTAACTGACGATGTCTATGTTCATGTCAAAGGGTTCGAGGAGATCGGAAATGCCTCCTACACAGGCGCTCCTGACTATACGCTGTCAGGCTGGCAACGGAGCTTGTGGTTCCTCGTGAAAGAAGGCCAAGTCGGCTTCGCCTTGAGCCCTCCCCAAGATAACATCATGATGCTGCACAATCGCGACGTTTACCAGAGAGTCCAAGACATACTCATCGGTGGGTTAACTACGGACAGCGCAAGCTACCTCGTCACAGACGGTAGCCGAATCTATTACTGCGTGCAAGTCTACACGGACTACCCGATCCATTCTGGATTCTCCGGAAGCAACTACCTCCGATTCTTCGGCGTGGTTCTTGTTGATATTGAGGACGGCCAAATGTATCCCTACGTCATTGCGAAACCAGACGGTTTTCTGGTCGACTTCTACAGGCAATACTACTCGTCCTGGAAAGCGCCGCCGAACTGGCTCGTTAGCCAACTGCGTTATCCTGAGGATCTGCTTGGAACCCACGCTAACCCCGGACAACTGGATGTGGCTTTCCAGTATCACGTGAGCGACCCATTCATTTGGAGATCAGGATCTGATTTCTACGAGCGACCAGAATCCACAGAAGTCCTATACGTCCTTGAGACTTTCGGAAATCGTACAGACTTCGTAGGGCTACAGCTGGTAGAGTATCAATCATCCCCCGGCAAAAACCTCGCAGGGATGTTCATAGCTTACGGAAGCGACCAACTTGGCAAGCTGAATCTCTACAGAATATCCAACTCGACGACTCAACTTATCGGGCCGTCTGCCGCCCTGCAAGCCGTCGAGACAGACGATTACGTGCGCACACAGCTAACCCTGCTGCCGAACTATAGGCTCGGAAACATCCTGCTGTATCTGATCGGTACCCACCTCTACTACTTCATCCCCGTGTACATCAACACCCAAGTGCAGAACGCCGTAATCACGAAAATGGCGTTTATTGCAGTAGTCGACGCCACGACCGGCGCCAAAGTTGCGGTTGGTGCGGATTCATCGCAAGCATACTACGCGATCTCTGGCGGAACTCCCGTCATACTTGGTTCTGCGGAACGTGTGACGAAGCTTAACTCATTATTCACCGACAAGGGATATTCCTTAATCAGTCCAAGCAAGATCAGCGCGAACGTCGAAATCCAAATTGCCAACATTACCTACACAGATGAGTCACAGTGGACCTCCATCAGCGCCACGGTCAACGGTTTCATCGCCAACTACTGTCAAAAGTACAACGTGTCTGAAGTCTACTACTGGACTACCTCGGACGGCAGCCTCAACTTCGGAGTACTCGTTTCTACAGGCGGCGTTGTGAAACTCTACTACATCAACGTCCAAATCAGATAGGTGAAAGTATGTCATCACTGCAGGAGGAATTTGATCTGTGGGTGAGCAGCAAGTACTCGAATCCTTTCTGGGTCGGCCGCCATAGATTCGAAAAGAGCATGACGGGTGAGATTCGAGTAGACAACGGAGTATTCAGGAGAGAAGAGGCGATCGTAGTCTTTCGTATGCTGAAGTCACGCGATCCCTTCACGCGGCTTAATGCGAACTTCGTCATATGGGAGAGAAACCGAAGCCTACTGGTTCTCCTCGTAATTGTTACGACCATATTGCTCGTGTTAGCGGTCATAGACATCCGGAGATGACTTCTCTCTCCAGTTACACGCGCACACACGAACGTGGATCGCGTGTCCTAGAGTCGATATCCATGAACGTCCTGCTTTCGAACCAATTGAGCGTTTTTTTGGGATGCTATTCATCACCTAATCTCATCACAATGGTTCGAGAAGGACGACAGCTAGAAATGTGATCATAGTATCTTGCCGCATTTTCCGCAGAATTCATTCCCAGCGGGATTTGGGGTTCCGCAATTAGTGCAGAACTTTGTTCCGGGTTTTCCCTGTTGAGTTCCTTGCGCTGGTCCGCTTGGTTTTCTGTGCCTCGACGCGAGCGCGGCGATCGCCACTAGGGCGATTAGTAGAACGATGCCTCCGACTAGGAGTAGGGGATTCTGCTGCAGCATACTCATCAGGTCACTCATGGCCGGCAGATTGGTGACAGCCTGCGTGCTCGACGTACTTGTTGTGCTTGATGCTTCAGTTGAGGATGTCTGCGTTGCTGGGGTTTGGTTGACGATTAGGGCTATGGTCGCCATTCTGCTTAGCCCACCGCCTGTCCCAGTCACTGTCAAAGTGAATGAACCTGGTGTAACTCCCGGGGGGAGCAGAATAGTGAGCGTTGAGACGAAGTTAGGAATTCCAGAGGCAGGGCTGAAGGCTCCGGTGGAGCCGGAAGGCAACCCTGTTACTGACAATGCGACTATTGAGTTGAACCCATTCAGGGGTGCTGCATTCACCGAGTACGAAACCGCCTGTCCCTGCAGCCCACTTTGACTTGTGGGGCTCACCGCGATTGAAAAGTCGGGTGGAGGCGGAGCCTGCGAGATTATCAAGATCACTTGAGCAGAGTGGGTTACACCTCCCCCACTTCCAGTAATGGTCAACGGAAACGTTCCCGGAGGAGCCGATGAAGTGGTCACGATACTTAGTGTGGAAGTGAACGAGGGCGTGCCTGAGGCGGGGCTGAAAGTACCAGTAACTCCCGCGGGTGCTCCGGTTAAGGATAGTATGATGCTCTGCGCTGCCCCAGATACCATTGTTACGCTCACAGTGAAAACCACACCCCCTCCCGGAGTCACAGTCTGCTGAGGCGGTGAGGCGGCAATTGAGAAGTCAAAGGGGGTTGGGGAGGTCACTGTGAAGCTTTGGCTCATCACGTTGTTACTCGGGTTTGAATCGTCGGCTGTGGAAATGGACCAAGTAAGTATGTGCGTTCCAGGCGTCGCCATCCACGGCGTCCCGGCACTCACAGTTGCCGGAGTTCCTGCTGGGCCGGGATAGCTGACAAATCCACCACCACAGTCTGCTCCATCAATTTGGCATTGAGCGTTGAAGTTTTGCGGGAACGGTGCGGATGACGAGAGCGCCGTCATATCCATCTTGAAAATAACTGGATCCCCAACATGTGGGTTAGTTGGGCTTAGCGAAACGGACAGCACGGCCCAGTCCGTCAACCCAGAGCCAGAACCGGTCACTAGGAAAGTCCTTTCCATCGAGTAGGTGGTTGCGCTCGCGTCTGTGAACGTGGCGCCGGCTATGTAAGTCCCAGGTGTGTTTATGACCGTGGGAACCACGTCGTAGGCAAGCCCGCCACTAATCGCTAACGATCCGCTGTTCCAAATGTGAGTAGGATCGCCGGACGGTCGATCATAGATGTTGATGTGCCCGTTTTCCCCGACATCAGTATAGAACGTGATATGGAACGTTGAACCGGCGGGTACGGGGCCACCTGCAGGACATCCACCACACACAATCCCTAGGTGAACCGGGTTAACCCCAGCAACTGAGTGGACAAGCATCACGGATGAGATAACGACTACAAGTAAGGCTGCAATCTTCGACCTAGCTAGCATGCCTAATGAAGAAAAACGGTGCTATTTCACCCTTTGCGTCTACATATACCTCAAGCGAATTGCTCTAACTAGTTGCAAAGTGGAATAATCGAACTACCCACAACAAAAAACGAACAGAGTCAATCCCTGAAAACAAAAACAGTGGCTTAACACGCATCTCGTGTTATGTTTCATGAAACCGAATAATACCTCAGTCATCTATACCACCCGGCACAGTGTCTACGCTCTCCATGATAGCTGCTGACAGTAGAGAAGGTACTAGGCAGATAGACTTCTGCAGGTTTCAGCTACCGCGGATCTCACTGAAGCAGTGTGTTTCTACGTGGAAACGGAACATTTCCTGAGCATTAGCCCCCTTAACGCCCTATACCTTCTCACTGAAGTAGTCGACCGCTGCCGCACAAGTGGCATACTTGCAAGCCGCCGTCCTCACAGTGATAGAACCGCCTGTACTCGTACAACCGTTCCGCCCCATCCACAGGCGACGTGTACCTGCGCAGAACAGCGACTAAGTCGCCCCGCTCAAAACAAAGAGAACAGGTGGTGTTCCGAATTAAAGTTGGCATCTACTGCTCCATCCGCGTCCGTGGGGGCGCGTCAGGTCATGAAAGATCACACGCCATGCTCGGCTTGAATAGATAAGAGAAGTTGTTGGGGATCCTTCCCATAACTAGCATGAACAATCACGGTCTATTGCGCGTGGGTCGGGTGGCTATTTGAGCAACATTTATCGAGACCGACAAACAACCACATTCCGTGGGTGACATAGACGCCTTCTAAGATCCTCATAATTTATGACTCCCGAGACGGCATGACTAAGAAAGTTGCTGACGTTGTGGCTGAAGGAGCAAGAAGAGCCTCAAAGGTTACAGTAGAATTGAAGACTGCCGACTCGGTCACCGCGCAGGATGTCATCGCGGCGGACGGTTGCGCGTTTGGCTCTCCATCTCATTTTGGCATTATGTCTGGCAAGATTCTGACAGCCCTGACCGACATCTATCCGGTACGGGACAATATGGCGGGCAAGCCGGCAGCTGTGTTCACAACTGGATCGGGGGATCAAGCGGCGGCCCTAGAGAATATCGAGCGAATTGTTGGAGTCTTTAATCCGGAATTTGTGAGACCCGGCATAGCAATAGAAACCGTGCCTGGACGTGCCCTCCCATGGGAAGTAGACAAAGCACATGCGGCTGACTTGGGGGAGAGACTCGCTAAGGCTGTGATGAAAGAGAAACCTTACACTACGAAAGATTTGTTTTAGCAAGTGTCCAATGCCGCAGAAATCACGTAATATCTTCCATTGAAAGACCCGTTAAGGCCGCCTCCCAGAACAGCATGAGCACGGAGCGGCGGCGTCGATCATGCGTTATAGGCGGTGGTCGATTCGTGTCCCGCGCTTGCTCTTCGCACATGTGAAGGGCGTCGCCCAGAAGGAGAGATGGGCGCTCAGCGACCTCGTGCGTAAGTTGATAGTTGGCTGAAATTACGGAAGCAAGAGAACCTGAATAGGTTGGGAGAAAGCTCGCGTGGGCCGGATGGCGGACATGCTAACGGACGCTGTTTCACATAATTCGTATTCAGAGATGGGTCAGGGGACTTTGACCCCAACTTGCCGGTACATGTGTGCAGCTGTTTGTGATAACGCAGTTCTCCACCACGATTAGGGACGGGTAACGTGTTTTTCCCCCCCCCAAAACTACACCGCATATTGAAACGCACGCGTCGTCCCATGAAAATTACGTCTAGCATATGTTATACGCGAATGGTGCGGGGGCGGGGATTCGAACCCCGGAACCCCTACGGGACAGGGTCCTAAGCCTTCCGCGCTTACGTGCTCTGCGCCTTTGACCTGGCCTCGCCCCTTCAAATCGAACTGAAGGTTTGGCAACCCCCGCCCAATATTGGACGAAGGTTAGCATCCCCGAACGGGTCGCCCACGACGCCGCCGGACGCTACTCCTCGCCAAGCACACTATCCGTTCCACGCGACTAAATATCGTTACCGAAGTAGCCGAGATAGACGATCGTTTCACGCTAATTCCTAAAACCGTGCAGGCTTCCTCTGGTCAGCGGAAGCTCTGCCGGACAAACGAAATTTTGTGAACGCTGACCGCCCGCACCAAGGAGGTGTTTGGGAAATGAATGAATCGAGAATTTGGGAGGCTGCTAGTACAAGCCGCGTCCCATCCGACCGAACGAACGACTGCGAAGAAACGAGTGTGGAGGTGGAGCCGAATTGAATAGTGCAGCGAAGTTTTCCAGCTACGAGTTCGAGAGCCTGGATCAGCTTCTCGCGGTGGCCGACCGTCTGCCCGTCGCCGAAGCAGTTCCGCTATCGAGGCTCGCGGGAGCACGAAGGTGGAGCAACAGCGGCGACTACAGAGCCATCTGTACTGCCGACCACATATGGCAGGTCGCCGGGAAAAACTACCGAGTAGTCCAGCACAGAGACCTTGTGAAAGCAGTCGTCACACAGTTCGCCGAACTCGGACTCGACGGCTCACGCGGAAGAGTCGACTGCTGGAGCATGGAGGGGCGAATCTGGGTTACCGCCCTATCCCCAGAGGAATTCCTGCCGCTTCCGGGAGACACCTACCGCGACGGGGTCGTCTTCGGAAACAGCCTGGACGGATCCAGCGCGGTCACCGCCGCGTACTATGCCTGGCGCAAAATCTGCCAGAACGGACTCCACGCCTGGACACGCGAACTGGCCGCCCGAAAAATCCACACAGGAAGCAGCAACGTACGAAACTGGGTGCGATTCGCCATACGCAGAATCAGGCAGCAAAGACCAGAATTTGAGAAGATGGTTCAGAGAGCCGCGACGGAGAGAATCGAAGAGGACGCCAGCGCAGTCCTGAAGCGCCTCGACATCGGCCCTCGGGTCTCCGAGAAAATCGTTGCGAGGCTGGAGCGGACTACAGAGATCACCCGATATGACTTGGCGAATGCTCTGACCGGATACGCTACGCACGAACTTCGGACTCAGCCATTGGCCCGAGAAAGGTACGAGGACGCGGCCCGAAGAGTGTTGGTCGCGCCCACAATGACCGCCCGAAGAGGAGGTGAGCGTCTATGAAAATGCAGATCGAACTCGACCCCGAAGCCTATCGGTTCGCCTGTGACTGGTTTTGCGACTTCGATACGAATCCGGAAGACTATCCTCAAGAAGCCAAGCTGCTCGACACCTTCGCTCGACAACTGAAGGCCGCCAAGCCAAGAATCGAAACAATCCAAGAACTCCAGACGCTCGCCTCACAATCCGAAGGAGTCAGCGTCTTTCTCCTCTTCGCCGGAGGAATCAGATCGAGCAAGCACGTCTGGCACAAGAGCGGCCGCTGGTGCGTGCTCAACCTGATCGACTCCACCGACCAGAAGAACCTGACCGACCAGCAGCTCGAATCGGAAAGCGACATTCCGGAAGCAATTCGGAAGGGCGCGCTCTTTGCCGAGTTCGACTAAGCGCTCCGATTCCTGCGGGAAGGAGGTGAAAAAACTTTGAAGAAACGAATAGTCAGACGGGTCTCGGAGCGGTTCATTCACCGCCTACTTGGGCACAGCGAGTGGTGGGAGCTGGAGCGCTATCGAGCGCTGTACTTAACCAAGGAGGGCCGATGGTTGGTTGGCGTGGACAACACCACATCTGACTGTTTTGTCGAGGAGTTCAAAACCAAGAAGGCAGCCATGCGGTGGCTCCAAAACCCCAGAGCCATCGGGCCAAGTCTGGGGGGGCCGAACAAGTAGCCCCTACCTGAACGTTCTGGCCAACACCGTGCCGGAAGAAACGAGGGAAGCTCCGACAGCCATCGCGTAGAAGGCAGGCCAGTAGGCCGACTGGTACGCGGACACGATTGCCGAAGCAACCGCGAAGCAGAGAAGCCATACCCCCGCGATTACGGCGCCGACGCCG
>Ga0208036_1000082_pt1 | contig 76824 bp, 66 predicted proteins | sample June2015DPH_11_1_2_FD_184706 | JGI IMG/M metagenome (GOLD analysis project Ga0208036, IMG submission 184706) | Peatland microbial communities from SPRUCE experiment site at the Marcell Experimental Forest, Minnesota, USA - June2015DPH_11_100... | ecosystem: Environmental > Terrestrial > Soil >...
GTGCGGACATGCAAATCAACTCCGATGTACACTGCCATCTGCGCCTCCTGTCCAAGCCGATGCCAAACGACTCTGGGTGAGAGTATCAACTCTCGCCCCAGGGGGCGCGTGTGTCATGACATCAGAGTTCACAGAGAAGAAGAGAGGGACAGTGACATCACCACCATGTCGAGGTAAACGCCGGGCGGCCACTCGAACCGAAGAACCGACCTAAAGGTCGGCCACTACAAAGACCGATTGCGGAGCCTGGCTAAAGCCAGGAACCTACAAGATCAGGCACAGACAAGCCCAGGCACAGGGAAACCCGAGAAAACGGCAAAGGCACCCGACACCCGGGAATCGCAGCGGGGGAGAAAAAGCAGATCCCTCACCCGCGGAGAGCGCGGATTCGGGATGACAGTGAAAGAAAATGGCGCTGCCAGGGATTAGTCGAGGGCGTGGACGCTGGCTTGTTCGCGGCGGCGGCGATGGAGATAGTGCATGGCGATGTTGATATAGATTTCGCCGCAGGGGGTTTCGATGCACAGGACCATGGCCTCGGTATCCACGCTGCCCGCAAGGCCTTCCTCGTTGATGTGGATTTCGGGCGGAAAAACCTTGAAACGGAAACCCTGGTCGTTGAGAAGCGTAACGGAATTGCCGATGACCATGTTGGCGAGTTCACAGACGGTTTCGCAAATGACCTGCTCGCTTTCCGGGAGTTCCGCACCAGCAAGCTGGCTGGCAACGCACATGGCGACTTCCGGCGCGAGATCGAGGATGACGCGGCCCTCGATGTCGCCCTTGATGGTGACGAGAGCGGCAACGCCCTTGCGACGATAGGTGTTCTCGTCCATGGTGAGGCCGGCGATTTTCGTGGGCGCTTGCAACGATTCGGCGAACACGGCATCGGCGGCGTTGATGAACGGCTGAATGAGTTCCATTCTCATGAATGATGCTCCCCGGCCAGCTCGACAGGGACGGCGGCCGCATGGGGATCGTCGCCGAGGACATAGCGAAGGATTTCGTAAAGCACTTCGGGCTTGACGGGTTTCTGGACGAAGTGCTTGGCGCCCTTCTGCAGCGCGGCGAGAATGTTTTCCTGATAACCGACGGAAGAGACCATGACGATGCGGGCGTCGCCATGCTGGCGGACGATGCGCTCGACGGACTCGATGCCTTCCATTTGAGGCATGGTGATGTCCATGAGGACGATATCGGGATTGGTGCGGTTGAATTCGGCAATGGCGGTCAAACCGTCACCGGCTTCACCCGCTACTTCGCCGCCGAAGAGCTCGATCATCTTGATGAGGTTCTTGCGGGCGAAGACAGAGTCGTCCACGACCAGATAGCGTACGGGCTGCTGGTCTTTGCGAAGTAAGGGTTGAAACTGTTGCATAACCTTCTCCTTTAGCGCCGCGGAGCCGTTCAGCCCCGCGTCGTCGAAACTGGTGCCCTTTCGTGCTTTTCCGTTTTATCGGCGTTGTCGGATTTCTCTTGCGCGTCGAATTTCTCAGGACTGGCATGGTCGGCGCCGTAGTGGCTGACGAGATAGGCGGCCAGATTATCGAGCGGCAAGATTTTGCCGGCGTAACCCTTGAGAATGGCAGCGCGAGGCATGCCGGGGACAACGCAAGTCTCTTCGCTCTGGGCGATGGTATGGCCTCCGGCGGCTTTGATCGCGCCCAGGCCTTCGGCGCCGTCTTCACCCATGCCGGTCATGAGGATGCCGACCGAGGAAAGCGCGAATTCCTGGGCCACGGAATGAAACAGCACGTCCGCAGAAGGGCGATGGCCGTTGATGGCCGGACTGTCTGACAGCACAACCATATCGCCGCGCGGCATGCGGCGAACCATGATGTGGCGGTTGCCGGGGCAGATGAGAACGCGGCCGGCAACGAGCAGATCGCCGGATTTGGCTTCTTGAACACCGAGGGCGCAGCACTCATCGAGGCGCCGGGCAAACATCTCCGTAAAGCCTTCCGGCATGTGCTGGACGACGACAAATGTGGCGGGAAAATCGCCGGGAATCTGGGAGAACAAGTACTGGAGCGCGTTGGGGCCGCCGGTGGAAATGCCGATGGCGATGACGCGATTGGGAGGAAGCGCGGCGCGAGCACGTTTTTTGGCGGGCGCAACGGCCTCGGCCTGGGGCTTGGGGACGGTTTTCGACCCCCCGGCGCGCTGGGCGATTTTAATCTTCTCAATGAGCTGGAATGCGACGGGATCGAGATGGCCGGCGGCCGCTTCCTGGGGCTTGGCAACGAAATCGATGGCGCCCAGAGCCAAGGCCTTGAAGGTAGAGTAGGCACCTTCCTTGGAGTGGGAGCTGAAGACGATGACCGGGAGCGGAGCGTTGCGCATGATCATGCGCAGAGTTTCGATGCCATCCATGCGGGGCATTTCGAGGTCGAGCGTAACGACATCGGGATGGAGTTCGGCGATTTTGCGTATGGCAAAGGCGCCATCCATGGCGGTGCCGACGACCTCGATGTCGGGGTCGCGTTCGAGAATAATGGGGATCAGCTTCCGCATGAGGGCGGAATCATCGACCACCAGAACTCGGACGCGCTCCATCATGCGATGGCCCCCAAGGGTAAGGACCGCGACAATCGAGTGAGAATGGCGGGCACGTTCAAGATCAGGACAACCGTGCCATCACCAAGAATCGAAGCGCCACTGACGAGATCGCTGGCAACGATGTCCCCGGGCAGGGCCTTGATAACGAGCTCTTCCTCGCCGACGAGGCTATCGACAACCAAGCCGAAGCGTCTTTCCGCGACGCCGATGACGATCACGAAGCTCTTTTTCTTTTTTTCGCCGACGGCATCAACGGCATGGATGCGGCTGAGGCCGCCGAGGCGCACCAGCGTGAGAATCTGTTCGCGCAGCCGGAGGACTTCGCGCTGATCAACGCGCGTAATTTCCTGTTCGTTGACGCGGCTGATCTCGATGACGGAAGAGAGGGGCACGGCAAAAAGGCGGCCGCCCACACGGAAGAGCAGGGTCTGAATGCTGGCGAGTGTGAGAGGAACGCGCAGTTGGACGCTGGTGCCCTTCCCCAGGGAACTGGAGATGTGGACGGTGCCCTTGAGGCGGTCGAGGACGGTGCGCACAACGTCCATGCCGACGCCGCGACCGGAGACTTCGGTGACCACGGAAGCGGTGCTGAAACCGGGCTCGAAGACAAGGTTAAGGACGTCCTGGGGGTCGAGGCGCTGAGCGTCTTCGGCTTTCAGCAAGCCATTGCGAACGGCCTGGCCGCGAATGATGTCGAGATCGATGCCGCGGCCATCGTCGCGGACTTCGATGACAACTTGTGTGCCTTGATGATAGGCATTGAGAAAAACGGTGCCGCGAGCGGGCTTTCCGGAGTTGAGGCGCTCGCTGGAAGGCTCGATGCCGTGATCGACGGCGTTGCGGACGAGGTGGGTGAGAGGTTCCGCGAGGGCATCGAGTATGCCTTTGTCGAGATCGGTGTGCTCGCCGGCCACTTCGAGGGCGATGTCTTTGCCGCAGAGCTTGGCGACGTCGCGGACGACGCGCGGGAAGCGGCGGAAGAGCTGCTCGACGGGCACCATGCGGATTTTCAAGACGCACTTGTGCAGTTCGTCGAGGACGCGGGATTGAAAGGCGAGGGCTTCCGCGAGCTTGACGCGGACGGGATCGCGCGAGTGCTGCGCTTCGAATTCGGCGAGGGTGCGATTGAGCATGGACTTGCCGATGATCAATTCGCCGACGAGGTTCATGACGGCTTCGATGCGGGTGGCATCCACGCGCAAGGTGGCTTCCGCGACGGCAGTAACGGCCGAAGCGGGAGACTGCTTCGCGGCGGCGGATTCCGCGGGATCGGCGGCACGCGTGGCGGCTTGAGCTTCGAGGATTTCGCCGAGGAGTTCGTGTTCGTCGGATTCCGCGCGGTTGGCGGGTTCGATGCGCAGATCGGAAACGACCGAAGGAATGCGGCAGCGATGGGCGACGTGCTCGATGGGATGGGCGCTGGCAATGGCGGCCTGGACGACTTCCACGGAAGCGGCGGCGAGGTTGTCCTCCGGGCGAAGAGCAATGACGGTGCCGCAGGCGTGGAGGACGTTGCGGACGAGTTGGAAGGCGGCGGCGCGCATGGCGCTGTTGGGATCGAGGCGCAGGGCGATGTTGTAGACGTTGTCGCCACGCAGGAGGGCTTCGGAAACCATGAGCTGCTCGTACTCGCTCCAATGGAAATTCGCGGAAATTTCGGCTTGGGCGGATTCGCCCGATGATGGAGAAGCAGAGGGCGACTGGAGCAAGCGCTGGATGAGCGCGCGCAGGGGAGTGGCCGGAGGAGGCTCGAGCTGCTTCTGATAGGCGCTCAGCATGCTCTCGAAAGTATCCACGGCGGAGAGGACGACTTCAGCGAGCTCGTTGCCGTGAGTCTGGCCGATCGGAAGCGTGAGAATGTCCTCGAGTTCGTGGGCGATTTCGCTGAGCTTCTGGAAACCGCAGGCCGCGGAGTCGCCTTTAAGGGTATGAACGGCGCGGCGCACACTGCGGAGGAGTTCCTCGTCGGCGGGCTGCTTTTCGAGGCTCAGACCGGCTTCGTTGATGGTCTGGAGAAGCTCCGCCGCGCTCTCAAAGAAGAGCGCGCGCAGCTCCGAACTCCGATCCTCGGGCAGAAAGCTCAAACATTCACCTCGAGACGCTTGTAGGCCGTGCCGTTGTTCTCATGGACCATGCGGAATTTGGTGGAAAGTCCGAAGAGACTTTCGGCGTGGCCGACAAGGAGGTAGCCGCCGGGATTCAAGCAGTGCCAGAACTTTTCGATGAGGCGCTTCTGTTCGGCTTCGTCGAAATAGATCATGACGTTGCGGCAGAGGATGATGTCGTTGCGGCGCGGCAAGAACTCGATTTTCAGGTTGTGGAAGTCGAATTGAACGAGTTCCTTGAGCTGGGGCTTGACGCTGTATTTATCGCTGGCCTTCTCGAAGTAGCGAAGCCGGGTGGTGTAATCGACAGGCTCCATCTGGATTTCGGAGTAGAGGCCTTCCTGGCCGTGGCGCAGGCTGGCGTAGCTGATGTCCGAGGCGACAATTTCGAGTTTCCAAGGGGGAGGAATGAGGGGCTTGGGGAAAGGCATCTCAAAAGGAAGCGGATTGCGCAGGTAGTAGTAGGCCAGGGCGTCGCAGATCAGAATGGCGACGGAATAGGGCTCCTGTCCAGTGGAACAACCGGCGGACCACACGCGGAGATTCCAATCGCGGCGCTCCTGTTTGTGGTGGAGGATTTCCTCGAGAACGCCTTTCTGGAGGAGATCGAGCTGCGGGCGGTTGCGAAAGAAACTGGTTTCGTTGACGGTGAGGTTTTCGAGAAGAAGGGCGAGTTCGGCGCGGCCTTCGCGGCTGGTGAGCAGACGGTAGTAGCTATAAAAGGAATCGAGCTGGCAGGCCTTGAGGCGGCGCTGCAGGCGGTCCTTGAGGAAGTGGGAGCGGCGCTCGTCAAAGTACATGCCGCACTCCTGATAGACGAGGGTCTGCAGGAGCTTGAGTTCCGCTTCGGTGAGCTGAACCTGCGCAGTAATCGTTCCCATACTGAATGTTGGCGGCCGTTCAAACGAGTGGCGGCGCTTCCGGAAAAGGGAGAGGCGCTAGTGAGCCATCGCGACGGGTTCCGCGGCCTCCTCGAGTTTCTTGAATTCCGGCTGGCGCAGGAGGCGGGCGATATCCAGGAGGATAATAAGGCGGCCCTTGAGCTTTCCCACGCCGGTGACATAGCTCGATTCGCCTTCGGCAAACACGGAGCCGGGCGATTCGATTTCCGAAGGCGGAATCTTCAGGACCTCGGAGGCAGAACTCACGATAAGTCCGAGGAGCTTGTTATCGAGCTCGACGACGAGAATGCGATTCTTTTTGTCCGGCTGGACAGCGGCGGAGCCAAAGCGCTTGCGCAGGTCCATGACGGGAACGATCTTGCCGCGAAGGTTGATGACCCCCTCGATGATGCCCGGAGCGTTGGGCACCGCGGTGATGTCCGGGACGCGGACAATTTCGCGAACGGAAGCGATACGAACCCCATAGGTTTCGTTTCCGATGCGGAAGCCAACGACTTGGAAATCTTTCTCCATGAAGCGCTCTCCGGTTCAGGAACGAGTGACTTCGGCGTATTCGAACTGGTCCGATTCGGGCGCTGGACCGTGGCGGCGAGAAGCAGCGGGGTCGCGGCGAGTTGCGGGAGCGTCGCGGCGCGAGCGAAGCTGGCCGTTGTGATCGATGACAAAGCGATCCATATTGTCGAGCAGGTTGCGAGAAAGCTTGAGCATCTGCTCCGCAGCGGCGGAAAGCTCCGTGGAGCTGGAAGCGGACTGCTGCACGAGTTCGCGCATCTTGTCCATGGCGCGGACGACCGCCTGCGCGCCGGAAGCCTGCTCTTCGACGGCGGAGTTGATCTCCTGGGTGATCTCGGTGAGGCGGTTGGTGGCTTTGGCGATCTGCGAAGAGCCAACGGACTGCTCGTTGGTGGCGGCGCCGATTTCCTGGGAGAATTTGTAGACTTCGGTGACGACGTCGGAAATTTTGTGGAGAGCGGAGCCCAGGTCGTTGCCGAGGCTGAGACCTTCCTCGACGATGCGGGTGCTGTGCTCCATGTTTTCGACGGCCTGGCGGGCTTCGCGCTGGATGCTCTGGATGAGGTCGGCGATTTCCTTGGTGGACTGGGTGGACTTTTCGGCGAGCTTGCGGACTTCGTCGGCGACGACGGCGAAGCCGAGACCGTGCTCACCGGCGCGCGCGGCTTCGATGGCGGCGTTGAGGGCGAGCAGGTTGGTCTGTTCGGAGATGTCGTCGATCACTTCAATGATCTTGCCGATGTCATCGGCGCGATGGCCGAGAATATTGATGATTTCGGCGGAGGATTGAATGGCGCGGTTGGTGCGGTTGAGCCCATCGGTGGCCTTTTCCATGGTCTGGATGCCGGTGACAACCTCCTCGCGGGAGCGGTTGGCGATGTCGAGGAGGACCTTGGCGGTATCGGCGACGCGCTGAATGGAGGTGACCATCTGATCGATGGAAGCGGAAGTTTCGGCGACGCTGGAGGCCTGCACCTGGGTGTTCTTGACGACGTTTTGCACGTTGATGCTCATCTCGTGCATGGTGCTGGTGACTTCCTCGATGGCGGAGGAGGCCTGGACGCTGACCTTGGCGGATTCGTCGGCGGCACCGGCAACCTGATTGGAGCCGGCGGAGACTTGGGATGCGCCGTCGCGGGTGGTGCGCACGATTTCCTGCAAGCCGTGGGACATCCGCAGGAAGGCATTGCCAAGGGTGTCGCGCTTGGAGCGCGGAACCACTTCGACAGTGAGATCGCCTTCGGCGACGGACATGGAGACGCTGGCCATTTCCTTCAAGTAAGCGACCATGTTGTTGAAGGTGGTGGCGAGAGCGCCAATTTCGTCGTTGCGGTGGATATCAATGTTCTGGTCGAGATCGCCCGAATCGCCGATTTCCTGGGCGACGGTGATGAGGTGTTGCAGAGGCTCCGTGATGGAGCTGGCGGTGCGGAAGGCGGTCCAAAGCCCAAAAACGATGGCGAAAATCGTGCCGATGATAACGAGGATGAAGCCGATGAAGCTGGCCGTCCTGGCCGTCTTCTGGGTTTCGTCGAGAGAGCGGCTGACGTCCGAATTGGCCTGGTCAAGGACGGCGGAGGATTTCGCAAGCCAGGAGGCAGGGTCTTTCTGCAGGTAGAAGATCTGGAGGTCGGAAACGGTGGCGTCGCCGGAATCCACCTGATGGCGCTTGGCGAGGAGGGGCTTGGCAAAATTGTCGGCCCAACTGGCCTCGGTGCTCTCGACCTGGATGAGAGCGGTGCGAAGGAAATCGTTGGGGGTGCTGGACTGGCCGCGCTTGATGACGTCGCTCAGCGCGGCAAGACCGTGGTTGACCTTGTCTTCATCGCGGGGATCGCCGCTGAGGAGGAATCTATTGAGGTTCAAACGGTTCTGCATGATCTGGTCACGGACAGCCTCGGCGGCGCGGTTGCTCTCCAGGGCGTCGGTAACCTCAGCATTGGCGGAGCGGGCTTTGAGAATCGCGCCAACGTCCACAATGAGAAGAGCGACGAGCGTCAGCAGGATCGCCCCAAAACTTTTGTATAACTGCTTTTCAATGGTCATTGCGTCACTTCCTCCACTCCCCAAGACAGCAACTAACACCCAACGAGAGGACCGACCAAGAGCCGCGCGGAACCAAGCGGATCGCTACTGTTGCCCCTTAAACTCAAACTCGACGATTTGCGTGGTCTCTTCACCGGCCGCCTCGTACTTCCAATCCCTGACGGCCTCAAGGCAGGACTGCACAAGAATGGGATGTCCGCCGATGGCCCTAACACTGCGCACGCGGCCGTCTGGAGCGATAACCACTTCGATCTTGACCTTGCCCGCGATGTTCATGCGGCGGGCGAGTTCCGGGTAAGTGACCCCGGACTTAGTCTTGAGCTTGCGCTTGCCTTCGTCGTTCACCGTCTGCGCAGCGGCGAGTGACAAAACGAGTAAAGTCCCCGCAGCAGCCGCAAGAATCTTCCGCGTCCAATTGAATTGGATGTGCACCACAACCTCCCGAGGCGGAAAACTACCCCACGCAAGAGAAGGCAAGTGCAATGCCAGGGCAGGAGGAGCAAAAAGAATAGTGCTATTTTTGTGCATATGGCGAACAAGATCTTTTGTTCGAGCAAGATAGAGGATGTTGAAAATGCGAGCGCAATTTACTGGGGGCGTGAGAGCGTCTCACGGGAGCTGCGCTTCGCGTGCCAGGGTCTCACGCTGAGACTGAGAGGGAGGAGGAGAGCGGGGACAGGTAACGCATGCGTACCATTGTAAGTAAGAGGATTTGACTCAGAATGAGATGGCTGAGTAGCGTGGAACTGCGTGGCTTCTTAATTTGAGACACACGCAGAGCCCCTAAGCCCCCTATGCGTGAACGAAAGAATATTCGTGTCCGCCGCGCCGCGGCTGTCCGCGGCCGGGAAATTTCCGGTCAATCCAAGCGTGGCTATTCCCAGGAATTGATGGATTTGGTTGTGGAAGCGGCGAAGTCGCGTGACTTGCCCGTGTTTCTGGCGGGGTTTGCGGCGCGGGCCATGGAGATGTTGAAGGCGGAATGGGGAGGAGTCGGCGAGATCCTGGGAAGCAAGGTCGAGATGTACTCGCAAGGGAGGGAATTTCCCGGAGGGGAAAAGGAACGCGAGTGGGTGGTGCAGAACGTCACGCGGAAGCGGCCGGGGCTGGAGGTGCTGCCGCTGGGGGAAACGCCGAAATATTGCGCGTTCTATCCAATTTATGCGAGCGACGGAGAGTTGATGGGGACGCTGTGCCTGGTGCGAAGAAAGGCGGAGTTTACGCCGGCCGAGGACGAATTGCTGGCGGTCCTGGGAAGCCATGCGGCGCTCTCCATGGAAAAGGTGCGGCGGTTTGCGCAACTGGAGCGATCGAAGAAGCAGTGGGTGGAAGACATCGATGCCATCAGCGATTACATCGCGGTGCATGACCAGCGCGGGAGGATCGTAAGGACAAACCGCTCGCTGGCGACGCATCTGGGGAAATCGCCGGTAGCACTGGTGGGCGAGCCCATGATCAGCCTGCGGCACATCGCGGAGACGGGGAGCGCCTTGCCCTGCCCGTTTTGCCGGAACACCAGGGAAGCACGGGAAGAGTACATCGCGACGTCGGAGGGGCGGACGTTCCTGGTGTCAACGTCGCGGACGCATGGAGTGACGGACGAAGAGACGCGAACGATTCACGTCCTGAAAGACATTACAGACCGAACAGAGGCGGAGCGGCGGTACCGCGAACTATTCGACAGTATTCAGGAAGGATTGTTTTTTGCGACGCCGGAAGGGCAGTTCCTGGATGTGAATGACGCGATGGTGAGGATGCTGGGCTACGAATCGCGGGAGGAACTGCTGCAGGCGGATGTGAGCACGCATTTGTACCCAACGGCAGCGGCGAAGGAAAGACTGGTGCGGGCGATCGCGGAGCGCGGGGCGCTGCGGAATTACGAGGAAACGCTGCGGCGGAAAGACGGGAGCTTGCTGCACACGCTGCAGAACATCAGCGCGGTCAGGGATAAGCAAGGCCGGGTGGCGCAGATCCGCGGGCTGATGCTGGACGTGACGGAGCAGAGGATGTTCCAGTCGCAGTTGCAGCGGGAGCGGGACTTTAACCAGAAGATTCTGAACACCACGCAGAGCATGATCCTGGTGCTGGATACGGCGGGGCTGATCAGCTACGCGAACCGGCGGTGCTATGAAACGGGGTATCTGGAAGAGGAGATGATTGGGCACCGGCTGGTGGACTGGGTGGGAGCTTCGCACCGGAAGGATTTTGAAGCCGCGTTGCAGACGACGGCGAACGGGCAGCAAGTGGAGAATCTGGAATTGCGGGTGAGGCGGAGCGACGCCTCGATGGGCCACTTTTCCATCAGCTTGAGCCCGATGCGGGATGAATCGGACCAGGTGAACAGCGTGGTGGTGGTGATGACGGACATCACGGACGCGGCGCTGCTGCAGGCGAAACTGGCGCATTCGGAAAAGATGGCGACGATCGGGCGGCTGGTGTCCGGTGTGGCGCACGAAGTGAACAACCCGCTGGCGGCGATTCTGGGATTCACGGATTTGCTGCTGGAAAATCCGGAGATGCCGGCATCGGCGCGGGAAGACCTGCAAATCATCCTGCAGGAAACGCAGCGGACAAAGGAGATTGTGCAGGACCTGCTGCGGTTTGCGCGGCAGAGGCCGACGCAGCGCGAGCCAGTACAGGTGAACACGGTGTTGCGGCAGACCATCAAATTGCGCGGGTACGATTTTGCGAGCCACGGGGTAGAGGTCGTGGAGGAATTCGACGAGGGGATTGGGGAAACGCTGGGGGACGGGCAGCAGCTCCAGCAAGTGTTCCTGAATATCCTGAACAATGCGTACGATGCGATACAGGAATCCGGGAATCACGGAAAAATCCATATCGGGACGAAGCGCGCGGGCGATTCAATTGAGGTGACGTTTGTGGATAACGGGACGGGAGTGAGCGACCCCGAGCGTATCTTTGATCCGTTCTTTACGACCAAGCAGGCCGGAAAAGGGACGGGACTGGGATTGAGCATCTGCTACGGGATTGTGCGCGCGCATGGCGGAGAAATTCTCTGCTGGAAGAATGCAGGGGAAAGCGGGAGCACGTTCCTGGTGCGATTGCCGCGAGCGACGGAGACGGGGCTGGCCGCGGCGGCGAATGAGGCGGGGCGATGAGTTCACCGACGACGGTGCGGGCATTCTCGCCGATCCTCCTTATAGAGGACGAGACTTCGGTGAGCGCCTTCGTGCGGGCGGCACTGGAGAGGCGCGGGTACACGGTGGTGCAAGCGGCAAACGGGGATGAGGGCTTGCGGCAACTGGCCAAGGGAACGTATGCGGGAGTGATTACGGATATTCGGATGCCGGGGAAGATCAACGGCGCGGACGTGCACCAGTGGATACGGGCGAACCGGCCGGAACTGAGCGGGAGAATCATCCTGATCAGCGGGGACACGGCGAACAGCGAGACGCAGGCACTATTGATGGAAAGCGCGACGCCATGCATTGAGAAGCCATTTCGGGTCCAGGAACTTATTTCCATAGTGGAGACGACGTTCGGAAAACCATGAGCGACGATCTGAGAATTAAACTTCTGGTAGTGGACGATGAGCAGAGTATCCGCCGGCTGTGCATGACGATTGGCAGCTCGCTGGCCTACAACTGCAACGAGGCGGAGAGCGCGGAGACGGCGATTCAGCGGCTGGAGACGGACCCGCCGGACCTGGTGTTGACGGACCTGAAGCTGCCGAACCAATCGGGCGTGGAACTGCTGAAACAGATCAAGGCGGTGCTGCCGCGCACGGAAGTGGCCATCATGACGGGGCACGGGTCGATTGAATCGGCCGTGGACGCGATGAAGCTGGGGGCGTACGACTACATCGAGAAGCCGTTCCGCGTGGAGAAGATGCGGCTGCTGCTGCAACGCATGGCGGAGAAAGTGCGGCTGGTGAATGAGAATGCGTTCCTGCGGGAACGCGTGAGCACGGAAGAAAACCTGGACGGAATCATTGGAACATCGTCCGGGATGCAAGATGTCTTGCGGATGATTTCGCGGCTTAAGGATACGCGAACGCCGGTGCTGATTTCCGGGGAGAGCGGGACGGGGAAAGAACTGGTGGCGCGGGCGATCCATTTTCGCGGCATGATGGCGCAAACGCCGTTTGTGGCGGTGGACTGCGGCGCGCTGGTGCCAACGCTGATGGAGAGCGAGATGTTCGGATACGAGAAGGGCGCCTTCACCGGCGCGATGAAATCGAAGAAGGGGTTGTTTCAGGCAGCGAATGGGGGGAGCATTTTCCTGGACGAAATCGGCGAATTGCCGTTGGAGATGCAGGCAAAACTCTTGCGCGTGCTGCAGGAAAAAGAGGTGCGGCCGGTGGGGAGCAATGACCGGCACGCGGTGGACGTGCGGGTGATCGCGGCAACGAACCGCGACCTGGAATCGGCGTACCGCACGGGAACGTTCCGCAAGGATCTGTATTTCCGGTTGAACGTGGTGACCGTGCACATACCGCCGCTGCGAGAGCGCCGCGCGGACATTCCAATGCTGGTGCACTATTTCCTGAACCGCTACACGCCGACCAAGCCGCTGCAAGTGACCGCGGCGGCGATGAAGAGCCTGCTGCAATACGACTGGCCCGGCAACGTGCGCGAATTGGAGAATTGCATTGCCCGGGCGGTGACGCTGGGCGACCAGGAGACGATCGACGTGCAGGACCTGCCACCGGCGATTCGCAGCGAGCAACCGGCGAGCAGCGAGATGACCCCGCTGGATGCCGCTTCCCTTTCGACGACAGCACTGGCGGAGATGGAGCGAATGACAATCCTGCGCGTGTTCGAGCAGGCGCACGGGGACAAGGCGCTGGCCGGGAAGATGCTGGGGATCAGCCGCGCGACGCTTTACCGGAAACTGAAGCGCTACAAGATTGCGCCGCGCGGGAATCCGGAGCAGGACGAAAAGGAAGCCGCAGCCCACGTAGCGGCGCGGTAGTACGTCTCAGGGAGGCGTGGGATTCTCTCAAGGAAGAGTGAGACGAAAGCGTTTCAGGCTGAGACAGATGGGCGAAGGTGCGCTGGGCGGGAAAACCTAAGTCGCGGCATTTGTGCAGGTTCCAAAGTTCGTATCCCCTCATAAATTTTGGCGGTCGGCGTGCAATTCCCTCCTCGGGACATTGTGTCCCGGTCCGTGTCGGGTGTGTTCTCACTCGCCACGCGGCCAGAACTCGCAAGATTCGCAGGTTAGTGGCAACGGGGCAGAAGCGCGAAATGACACTCATTGCGGATGAACGGGGATGTGCGGAACAGCTTGCCCGGTTCTTTCCAGCGCTTCCCGCGGTATGTTTTGCGGTGCGAGTGACGCCGCTAAGGCCCGCGCAGGGTAAATTGCAGGAACGCACGGTGCTGGAGTATGGCACGGCGGAATGTGCGATTTTCCTGTCGTACTTGCCGCTGGAATTTGCGGACCGCGTGAGGCTCGAACGAGTTGAAGGAGGACGCCCCGCGGAGGCGGCGGTGATTGCTTTGCAGTATCAAGAAGGGCGCAAAGCGGTGGCCGTGCGGTTTCTGGAAGGCCCCTGCGAATGGATGAGGCAACCGTGAACAAAATGATCACAACGTTGAACTTACCGGCTCCGCCGAAAATGGATGGTGCAAGGCAAGCACAGTGGGAAGAGATCCGCTCCGTCTTTCCCATCTATTTAGCGCTGGCCAAACATCTGCAACTCGAAATTCCCTTCCCGCCAAACAAGCGCGTATTACCGGAGAAGGCGGATCTGGACCTGTTCAGCCGCGCCCAGGCGTGGCTGGATGCCATGGACCAGCAAGTGCTGGTGCACCAGTTGCGGCACCTGCTGCAGATGACCACGCTGAATGCCAGCGAAAGCGGGCTGCGAGCGCTGATCATGCGGCACCTGCGGAAACCGGCGAAGTCCCCGATGGACCGCGACAAAATCGATTTTCTGATGGTGCAGTATTTCGCGCTCTGCGCGCCGACAAAGATTTATCACAAGCAGATCGAGCTGAACGAGGTGGCGCAGGTGATGAAGCCGGTGCTGGGAGAGACAGACACAGCGCCGCTGCCGTGGTGCGAACCGCTGGAGAAGATGATCGCGGCCTTGAGGTCGCTCAAGAGCGTGCGGGACATCCTGAAAACGGACTTCATCGAACAGGGGCGGCGAGTGAAGGAGAAAGCCGGAGGGATGTTCTACGACCCCTCGGCGATGCTGGCGTTTGTACGCTTCAATTTCCTGCTTCGGCGGACGTTGATTGAGCTGATGCATGCGGACCTGATCTTCATACGCTCCGGAATCAACCACTTGGAACAAGCCGGGGCGAAAACGGTGGATTGCCAGACGTATGGACTGACGTCCGCGGAGCCGATCGCCCGGGTGCGGGTGCTGGCGGACGACTGGAAGCAGCCATTCCAGAAGGAATACACGGAACGCTCGGTGAGTCAGGCGTTCGAAAAGCTCCTGGCCCTGCGCGCAGACGTGGATCGCACGATGGTGCGCGTGTTGGGCAAATCCGCCGATGCACCCCTCGGCAAGGCCGCCGGAGAGAATGTTCCAGCGGGTAACGTAGCGCCGGCGACGACTGGCGCGGCACGGGCGAGCGAGAAAGCGGAAGAAGCGGCGAATCGCCAGGCCGAGGAAGCGAAGCCCGAACTCGATTTCGAATCGTGCATGGATCAGGTGTGGGAGCAACTGATATCGGCGCCGCCCTCGCGCGGCCGTTCGATGACGACGGTGCGAGTGGGCGGAGCGCGGCTGCTGATGTCCTCGTGGGAAGTGGCGGCGTTTGTTACCGAAGACGGGCCGGCCGCGGAAGATTTGCGGCGCGCGGTGGTGGCGCGAGCGCTGGTGACGGCAGCGCTGGAGAAGGCCAAGGAATCGGGGAACACCACGGGACTGGACCGCGCGCTGCCGATTGCGCGCGTGGAGGTTTCGCGGCTGCAGGAACGCGTGGAACTGGCCAAACAGGCGAAAGACACGGAAGCGGCGGTGAACCTGGGAATCAGCACGAAGCGGCTGCTTTCCGCGCTGGACGAAGCCGAGAAATTGTAATTCCCTGCTGGGGAGCGATGCCAGGCAAGGAAGACAGTCAGGGAGCGTATCTCTCTTGCGAGACACGAGCGTATTGATTCTCACGGACGATGCAGAGTTTGCGCGATTGCTGAGCGCGTGCTGGCAAGTGGAACGCCAGCTTCCCGGCCTTTCCGTAGTGACAAGCGACTTATGGAAAAACGGCGACGGAGTTTGTCCCGACCTGGTGGTGATCGGACCGTTGCAGGAGGGAAAGCTGGCGGAAGCGCTGCGCACGATGGAGCCGAATGTGGCGGTGATTTTATGCGCGCCAGCGGAGGCGCAGGAACTGGCGCTTTTGCGGAAGCGCTACCCGCGGCTGTTGCACGTGCCCTTGAGAGAAGATTGGACGCAGATGGTGCTGCTGCTGGCCGGTGAGTCCTTGCGGCGAACGCAAGCGGTGAAGCAGGTGAAGCGGGCGGAACAGCGCGCGGCAGAGAATGCCAGCGAGGCGATGCTGGGACGATACATGACCGACATGAAGCACAGCGTGAATAACGCGCTCACGTCGCTGCTGGGAAACGCCGAATTGCTTTTGCTGGAGCCGGGGCAGCTTTCGGCGCAGTCGATTGCGCAAATCAAGACAATTCACACGATGGCCATGCGGATCAACGAAATCATGCAGAGATTCTCATCGCTCGCCAGCGAAGTGCGGGAGGGTGAGACGGCTTCTCAAGGTGAGACAGAAGAGGCCACGGCGTCGCGCTATCCACGCCGCTAGGCGTTTTTGGCAGGCGCGCAACTCCTGTCTTTGTAATTAGATAAAGAAAATAGAAACGCCGCAGTAAGGAACCCCCAAGCTGGCCGCTGACGTGCAATTTTCTGACGTGGAGAACTATGCGGGGTAGAAGCTCGTGCAGAAAAAAGTGCTGATTGTCGATGATTCGCCGTCGCAAGTGCGGCTGATCCAGGGATTGCTGGAGCCGGAGGGCTATTGGCCGGTGGGGTTGAATGACCCGAAACGCGTCGAAGAGGCCATCGCGGCGGAGCGGCCAAGCGTGATTTTGCTGGACGTGGTGATGCCGGGGCGAAACGGATTTCAGGTTTGCCGAGAGTTGAAGAGCAACGCGGAGTTCAATTCGATTCCGGTGATTCTGGTGACCTCGAAGGACACCGCGAGTGACAAGTACTGGGGCGAGCAGCAGGGCGCCGATGGGTACGTGACGAAGCCGTTTACGCGGGAAGAATTGCTGCGAGCCGTTCGCCGGTTCGCGTGATGGAACGGAGAAAGAGCGAAGTATGAACGACGATTTCCAACTGGCGCCCCTCCCCGCGGATGCGGAAGTCGGAGAGATGCTGGAAGCGCTGGGCAATGTTGCCGAGCGGCCGCCGGAATCGCAGTACTGCGTGTTCCGGAGCGGACGCGAGCGGTTCTGTTTGCCAGTGCTGGACGTCGAAGAGGTGCTGGAGTGGCCGCTGGTGACGAAGCTGCCGCTGGCCCCGGCGTATGTGCTGGGGATTTTCAATTTGCGCGGCGCGATTGTGCCGCTGATTGACATTGCCTTGACGGAAGGCAGACGCCCCGGGTTGCTGCCGAAGCACGTGGTGGTGGCGTCGCTGAGGAGCGACAGTCATCACGACGAGCTGCGGCTGGGGATTGCAGCGGATGAAGTAGTGGGGACCTATTCAGTGAACGAAGCGGAAGACCTGCTGGAGCAAGCGCCAGAAAACGTGCCGCACTGCGTGGGCATGCTACGACACGACGACCGGCTGGCTCTGGTGATTGATTTACGCCGGCTCCTGGAAGTTTATCCGGGGCCGAGCATCTGACGAGATTCGGAAGGTTTGGGAGGCGGGAATGAAATCGCGACTGAGTAGCACAATCTGGACGCTGGTGATCCTGAACGGCGTGGCGTTAGCCGCCGTGCTGTGGCTGGCGTACAGCGCGGGACGCCAGTCAAGCGGGGGCGCATTCGAGCCCAGTGGACTGATCATTCCGGGGATCATCGCCCTGGGGATCAGCATCGTGCTGGCGTGGAGGCTGGGAAGCGCGATCCTGACGCCGGTGAGCGAGCTCTCCGAATTCTCCGAGCGGCTGGCGGCGGGCGACGCCAAAGTGCGCGCGGACGTGTCCTCGAACGACGAGTTCGGGTACATCGCGGAGAACTTGAACCGCGCGGTGGCCAAGGTGTCGAAAGCGTCGAGCAACCAGGAAGCCAATGAAGCGCTGCAGCGGAGCATCACGGACCTGCTGGCGGTGATCAACCAGGTGGCGCGAGGCGATTTGACGTTGCGCGGGAAGGTGACCAACGACGCGCTGGGCAACGTGTCGGACTCCATCAACTACATGCTCGACAACTTCACCAAGGTGCTGGAACGCGTGCGCAAGGCGGCCATGGAAGTAACCGCATGCTCAAACAACATTCTGGTGGCGGCGGACGAGATGCAGGCGGGCGCAACGCAGCAGGACCAGGAAATCACGAACACGTCGAGCGCCGTGGAAGAGCTGACGGTTTCGATGAAGCAGGTGTCCAACAACGCGGAAGCGAGCGCGGAAGCGGCGCGCCGCGCGCTGGATGCGGCGGAGCAAGGCAACCGCGCGGTGCGCGATACGCTGGACGGGATGCAGCGCATCCGGGCTTCGGTGCAGGCGACGGCGAAGAAGATCAAGTCGCTGGGCGACCGTTCGCTGGAAATTTCGGAAATCATCAACGTGATTAACGACATCACGGAACAGACGAACTTGCTGGCGTTGAACGCGGCCATTGAGGCGGCACGCGCGGGCGAGGCGGGACGCGGGTTCGCGGTCGTTGCCGACGAAGTCCGCAAGCTGGCGGAACACTCCCGGAGCGCAACGAAAGACATCGCCGCATTGATCAAGGCCATTCAGGCGGAGACGAACGAGGCCGTAGTGGTCATGGAAGAAGGCACGAAGGAAGTGGAGTCCGGGGCAACGCTGGCCGATCAGGCGGGGCGCGCACTGGACGCGATTTCCAGCGTGGTGCGGCAGTCGGCGGAACTGGTACAGGAAATTTCCCTGGCGTCGAAACAGCAAGTGCGCGGCACGGAAGGCGTGGCGCACGCGATGCAGATCATCTCCAACATCACGCGGCAGACTTCGCAAGGAACACGCGGCACGGTGGCGACGGTAAGCCAACTAGTGAAATTGTCCGACCAGTTGAACGAAGCGCTGGCACAATTCCGCGCGCAGTCGAAGGCGGCGGCTCATGCGCCTGAAGCGGCGGACCGGCCGGTCCCCGTGGGCGCGGTTCGATAGCGGTGAAACCATGCCCGGGCGCGAAGCCGGGGCAAAAGCGTGACCAAGATGAGCGAACGCCACGGGGCGGGACACGGTTTGAGCGAACACGAACTGAGCGAGATCCGCATGCTGATCGAGGAGCGGACAGGCATCCATTTCGACCAATCGCGGGAGAGGTTCTTCTCCACGCGAGTCCGCGAACATCTGCATGATCGAGGGTTCACGCGCGGGAACGAACTGCTGCGGGCGATTCGCAAGACGAACGTGGAGTATGAAACGCTGCTGGAACGGCTGCTGACGCAGGAGACATCGTTTTTCCGGTATCCGGCGGTGTTCGACGCGTTCGAGAAGCGCGTGCTGCCGGAACTGCACGCCATAAAATTCTGGAAGAATCCGCGGACGCTGCGGGTGTGGAGCGCGGGGTGTTCGACGGGAGAAGAACCGTACTCGATCGCAATCACCATCCTGGACTCGCTTTCCTTCGCGGACGCCTGGAACGTGGAGATTCTGGCGACGGATTTGGGACGGCAGGCGTTGAAGAAAGCGGAGCACGCGACCTACGCCGGGCGCAGCATCGCCAGCGTGAATGAACAGCAACTGGCGGCGCATTTCACAGCGGTGAACGGCGGTTTCCAGGTGAAACCCCGGCTGCGGAGGCTGGTGACATTCGCGCAGATGAATCTGGCTTCGCCGGTTTACGTGGGCCGCATGGACCTGATTTTTTGCATGAATGTGCTGATCTATTTCACGGAGGAGCGGCGGCGGGCGCTGGTGCAGAAGTTTTATGAGTCGCTGGAGCCGGGCGGGTACCTGTTTCTGGGGCATTCCGAGTCGATCTCGAAGATGCCGGTGAAATTCCAGGCCATCGTGCTGGGCGATTGTATTTTGTATCGCAAGCCGACAGTGGAAGAAGTGCAGAAGCCGGAATTGGTGGCGGAGGGACGCGCGTGAGCATGCCGGACCGCGAATCCGTCGAGATGTTCCTCCAGGAAGCGTCGGAGCACCTGCAATACCTGCGGGAGTATGTGGGTGTGCTGCAGGAGGTTTCACCGCGCCGCGAGGACATGGAGCGGTTGTACATTGCGGCGCACACGCTGGGCGGCACTTCGGCAAGTTACGGCTTTCCAAGATTTTCGGAGGTTGCGGCGAAGCTGGCGCACGTATTCCAGTATGCGCTGAATGCGCCGCTGGGAGACGATCTGCACGGACCGCTGACGGAGTTTCTTTCCGACGGCATTTCCGTGCTGGAGACCTGCCTGCTGGAAATGAGCGATACCGGGCAGGAGAACGTGGAAGATATGGCCGCGTTCAAGGAGAGATACCGGTTTGCTTTTCCGCCGGAGCCGCCGCCCTTGAATTTGTCCCAGCCCGGGGAGGATGCGCGGGCAGAAGCAGAAGCACAGGCACAGGCTGAGTTGCAGGCTGCCGCGAGAGACACAGAGACGGCGCCGGCCGGATTGACGGGTTCGTATTTCGATGCGTTGCCCACCGATGATGAAGTGCCGGACGAGATTCTGGAATTCTTCCAGCCTGAAGCGGAAGAGCACTTGCAAGTGGTGAGCGATTGCCTGCTCTCGCTGGAAGGCAACAACAATCCGGAAGAGATCAACCGGTTATTCCGCGCGATTCATACCGTGAAGGGATCGGCGGCGCAGGTGGGATTGCGGCGGCTGGGCGCGATGGCGCACCGCGTGGAAGACCTGATCGGCCGCATGCGCGACGGGGAAATCCAGCCGTCACCCGCGGTCGTGGATTTGTGCCTTGAGTCCGTGGATGTGCTGAAGAAGACGCTGCACCGCGCCTGGGCGGATGACGCGGACATGCGCGCAGGCGTGGATTCTCTGCTGGGACGCATCGCGGAGTTCGCACCGCTGGAAGCCGAGGAAGAAGCGCCGGCCGGGACCGTGGTGGAGCCGGAAGCAGCGGGCGTGGAACCAGGAAAGCCGGCAATCGAACGCGCGGCGGCGAAGCAAGGCGTCCGCGCCAGCAAGAAGCAAGCACTGGTATCGAAGTCCGTGCGCATCTCGCTGGGACGGCTCGACCGCATGATGAATACGGTCGGCGAGTTGGTGATCAACCGTACGAAGATGCTGGGGCGCGTGGCGGAACTCGAGAAGCTGATCGACACGCTGAGCTTTTCGAAGGAGCGCCTGCAGAACAAGGTCAACGAGTTTCAGGAGAAGTACGAGTTCAACCGGCTGCGGACACTGCAACCGGGGACGCCGTGGGCGGCTTCCCAAACGCAGAAGATGCTGACGAGCGCGGCGGCGGGCGAGGCATCGTACCTGGAAGAGTTCAGCGAACTGGAGATGGACCGCTACGACGATTTCAACATATTGTCGCGGTCGATGACGGAAATATCGGCGGACGTGAACGAAGTGCTGTCGCAGCTGGAGGGGTTCATCGGGCGGGTGGAAGGCGACATCGACGAATTCAGCAAGCTGGCGCACCACCTGCAGGACGAGATTACGGCCGCGCGCATGGTGCCGATCGGAACGCTCTATTCCCTGCTCTCGCGGACGGTGCGGGACGCCGCGAAATCGGCAAAGAAGCAGGTGGAGCTGGAGTTTTCCGGGAGCGAGACGGAACTCGACAACAACATTATCCAGCAGATTTCGGATCCGCTGGTGCACCTGGTGCGGAACTCCGTGGCGCATGGCATTGAGGGTCCGGCGGATCGCGCCGCTGCCGGCAAGCCAGACAAGGGCACGGTATTTCTGCGCGCGTATCACCGCGGCAATCACATTTACATCGAGGTGGAAGACAACGGGCGAGGGATCGATTACCAGCGCGTGAAGCAGAGCGCGATCGATTGCGGGCTGGTGTCCGGGGAAACGGCGGACCGGCTGACCGAGCGCGACCTGCGCGAGATGCTATTCCACCCAGGCTTTTCGACGGCGGTAGTGAAGACGGAATTGGCGGGGCGGGGCGTGGGCCTCGATGTTGTGCGGTCCAACCTGAACACGCTGAATGGCGAAATCGAAGTGCAGAGCACGGCGGGGCTGGGGACGAAGTTCACGTTGAAAGTGCCGTTGACCCTGATTATTTCGCCGGCGCTGTTCGTGCGCTGCGGCGCGACCCACTTTGCGCTGCCGCTGGCGGTGGTGGAAGAGATCCGGCGGTTGCGCGCAGATGAAATCGAGGATGTGGGCGGGAAGCTGCTGACCAAGGTGCGCGACGTCGTGACGGAAGTGGTGCGGCTTGATTCGTATCTGGGGCTGCCGCCGCTGGAACCGATCAACGGGTATTTCCGCATGGTGGTGGCAAACGCGGGGAGCCGGCAAATTGGCCTGGTCGTCGAGGAAGTGCTGGGCAAAGACGAAATCGTCATCAAGAACCTGGGCGAGTATCTGCGGCGCGTAAAGCTCTTCCCCGGGACGACGATTGCGCCGGATGGAAGCCTGATTCTGCTGATTGACCTGAACCGCATGGTGGCGAACGAGCCAAGCGAGCGGCGCGCGGTGCAGGCGAGCGCGAGCGCGGCGCGCGTGTTTGCGCCGGGGTCGACGGCCGTGGCGCGCGGAACGATTCCAGCCGATGCCATCGACCGCGTGGAGCAGGAGCGCGTGATCGTGATTGCGGACGATTCGATCAGCGTACGTAAGTTTGTGGGACGCATGCTGGAGAAGAACGGCTATCGCGTGAAACTGGCCGCGGATGGACTGGAGGCAGCGGAACTGGTTTCGCAGCATGGCTGCCACCTGGTGATCACGGACCTGGAAATGCCGCGCATGACGGGATACGAGCTGATGACGCAATTGCGACAAAGTCCCGCGACGCGGCGCATCCCGGTGATGGTGGTGACTTCGCGAGCCGGCGCAAAGCATCGCGACCGCGCCTTGAAGGAAGGAGCTTCGGCATTCTTGACCAAGCCGGTGCAGGAAGATCAGTTGCTGGCGGCAGTGGAGCAACTGATGGGCAAGGAGGCGGCACGTCCGGTTGTGCCGGTCGGGTAAGCGAAAATGGTGAGCAGCCAGCCCAAGAAGTTTCGCGTGCTCGTCGTGGAGGATTCCACGTTCATGCAGCGTGTGCTGGAGTCGATTTTCAATTCGGATGACCAACTGCAGGTTGTCGGGCATGCCACAGACGGGCGGGAAGCGATCGCGATGGCGGAGACGCTGAAGCCGGACGTGATCACGATGGACTTGAACATGCCGCACATGGACGGCTTGCAGGCCACGGCGCATATCATGACGACAAATCCGCGGCCGATCGTGGTGGTGAGCTCGGAGACGCGGGAAGGCGCGGCCAAGACGCTGAAGGCGCTGGAACTGGGCGCGATTGAGTTTGTGACCAAGCCATCGGCCGGAATTGATTTGGATATGCAAAGCGCGAAGGAAGAGCTGATACGCAAGGTGCGGATGGCGGCGAAGGTGAGAGTGGTGCGCACGGCGTCGCGGATGGTCACGGCGGTACAGGGAGCGGGAATGGGCGCGGCGGCACCGGTGCAGAGAGTGCGCTTGGCGCAGCCCACCCCCATCGTTCCGGCCGAATTGCGCTTCCCGGTGGTGGTGTTGGCGGCATCGACGGGAGGGCCGGCGACGGTGATGCGGATGGCGCCGGGGTTCACAAAAGATTTTCCGGCGGCGGTGTTTCTGGTGCAGCACATGCCCGCGGCTTTCACCACGCAATACGCCTTGCAGCTCGCGGAGTTTACGGGAGTACGCGTGAAGGAAGGGGAAGCGAGCGAGCCGGTGCAGCCGGGGACGCTGTACATCTGCCCGGGCGGGCAGCATCTGCGGGTGACGCCGACGGGGCGCATTCAGTTGGACAGCACGACCGGACGGATTGAGGGGTACGTGCCGAACATCGATGTGACCATGGAATCGATCGCGGCGTACGCAGGAGCAATGAGCATTGCCGTGGTGTTGACGGGAATGGGCAGCGACGGGGCGCGCGGGGCGCGGGCCATCAAGTCGGCGGGCGGGCTGGTGCTGGCGCAGGATGAAGCGACATGCGTGATTTTTGGAATGCCGGCGGAAGCCATTAAGGCGGGCGTAGTGGACCAAGTGCTGGGGATTGACGATATTTATCCAGCGATCGAGAAGCGCGTGCTGGGACTGAGCCGCGTGGCGCCCGTAGGAGCACGCTGATGCGCTTTGAGTCCGTGCACAAGACGCCGGCGGTGCGCACGGAACAGATCATTCTGTTCCGAAGCAGCAACCAGGTTTTCGCGATTTCTTCCGCTTCGGTGCAGGAAGTGCGTAGCGTGGACAGCCTGGCGGGAGCGTCGATGGAGATCGATGAAGCCAGCGTCCCCAAAGTTCGGCACCTGCTGAAGCGCGGCGAGCGTAGCGTTTACGTGGTGAATGCGGCGCTGCACTTCGGATTGCGGCCATCGCCGGCGGCCCTGATTTTTCTTCTGCGCAAAACGCGCGTGGGGCTGCTGATTGACGGCATCGAGAAGATGACGACGATGACGCGGCTGCAGGCGCTGTCGCCGGCGTTTTGCCACGAGGAACGCGTGTGGTACCGCGGGTTGACGGTACTGGATCAAAACGTGATTCCGGTGGTGAACCCGCAAGGATTCCTTACGGAGCAGGAATTGTTGCAATTGGATGCGGCAGCTGGGGCGTTGCTGGAGGCCCAGGCGGCGAGCGCACCAGAAGTGGAATTGACACCGTGAGCTGGACGGAACAACTCGATGCGCGATCCTGCGTGCTGTTGCGGCTGGGCGACCGGCGATTTGCGCTGGCGGCGGACCAGGTGTCCGAACTGGTGGCGCCGAGCCGGATGTTTCGCTTTGCGCACCGGACACCGGAGATCGACGGGGTGATTCTGCGGCGGGGGCGAGTGGTGCCGGTGTGCGACGTCGCGGAAAAGCTGATCGGGAAGCGCTTGACGTCGCGACGATATTACCTGATTTCGAAACGGCGCCAGGAAGGGACGACAGACTGGGTCGCGCTGCCCGTGAGCGGCGATTGCGAGCTGATCCAGGCGGATTTGACGCTGGCGGGGCCATCGGATTCACCGCACGTGGCGGCGTGGCTTTCCCATGCTGGGGAAGTGATCGAGGTGCTGAACTTGGGCGCGCTGACGCCAGGAATGGAGCCGATGGAAGGCGGAGCCGGCAGAGCGCCGTTGCCGGAGGCGCACGCATGATGCTGCCGGGCAAACCAGCGAAGATTCTGCTGATCGACAGCAATGTGCTGTTTGCGAAAAGGCTCGGCGACACGCTGAAGCGGGAAGGGTTTGAAGTGACGGCAACGACGCAAGCGGCCTTTGCGCTGACCACGCTGGAATATGACAAGCCCACCGCGATTGTGTGCGCCACAAATATGCGCGAGATGGGGGCGCTGGAAATCGCGAAGATTATTCACGCGGACGCCTCGAACGCTTCCCTGCCGATCATTGCGCTGGGCGATGGCAGCCAGCGGGCGTTGATGGAAGCGTTTCAGGCGGGCTGCGACGATTACATTGACCGGCAACTTTCTCCGGCAACGATTGCGAATCACGTGAAGAACATTATCGTGAGCAAGCTGGAAGGATTCCAGCCGACGCAGATGCTGGGGCAGGCGGACACGAGCTTGAGCGGAAATTTGACGCACCACGATCTGACCGGCGTGATGCAAATGCTGGGGCACGCACGGCAGACGGGCGCGCTGACCATCAACGCGGGCGAAACGGACGCGGTGATGTTTTTCGACGCGGGAGAGATTACCCACGCGGAATGCGGCTCGCTGTTTGGCGATGAGGCGGTGCTGCACATCCTGAAGAGCTGCGTGGATTGCGACTCCGGCGTGTACAAGTTTGTGTACGGAGCGACGTCGGCGCAGCGCACGGTGCTGCGCTCCGCGACGGACCTGATGCTGGACGCCATGCGTGAGTTTGACGAAACGGCACGCGACACCGCCGGCCAGCTTGCGGACAAGGAGGCTCAATGAGCGACGCGATCGCCATGCCGCCGATCGGCGAGGCCGAGGCGAAACACACGCCCACGGTCTATTTCATTGACGACAGCGCAACGATGCGCGAAGTGATCAAGATCGCCTTCCGCCGCGAAAACATTCACGTGATTACGTGCGCGGACGCGGCGTCGGCGCTGGCGCAGTTCGAGGAGCACCCGCCGGACGTGGTGATCACGGACGTGATCATGCCGGATCAGGATGGGTATTCGGTGTGCAGCCAGATCAAGCAAAACCCGCAGTATGGGAAGACGCCAGTGATATTAATGTCGGGCGTGGTGAACAAGAGCGTGGCGGACCGGGCGGTAGCAGTACAAGCGGATGATCTGGTGCGTAAACCATTTCAGCCCCAGGAGTTGATTGGACGCGTAAAGCATTTGCTGGCGCCGGCGGTGCCTCAGCCAGCGACGCCGACCGCGGAACGGCCCATGGCTGTGCCGTCACTGAGCAGCCTCTTTGCTGCGCCGGTTGCCCCGGCAGCACGCGTTATGCCGATTGTTGCGGGGCTCGTGAGCGTGCCACCACCAGCGGAGTCTCGACAGGGCGAATCGATTTGGCCGCGTGCCGTGGCGGAAGCATTTATGGGACAGAGCCCGGCGCCTGCTGCGCCGCAAACTCCCGCGCCGACGGCGCCACCTGCCGCGCGCGTGGGCGGGCTATCGGTAGAGCTCAAGCTGCGCGCAGAAATCGCGCACCTGGAAATGCTGATCAAGAAGCTGCAAACCGAGCTACAAATCGAGCGCCAGTACAACCAGGCGCTGGAACTTCACGTCCGCACATTGACGCACACGGAATAATCCACCTTCGCGACCGCACCCCCGCGTGGTGCTGCGGGGGCGCAGCGGAGCGAATTGGTTTACGAGCTACTTGTGGGTCATGGTGTCGACGAATGCCAGGGTGTCGCGGTGGCCTTGCGTGTCCAACAAGGACTCGAATCCGGCCATGCCCGCGGGGTTCTTCTTCTCGCTTTCTTCGAGGGCGGCATTGAACTTGTCGATGCCTTCCGCCCCATTGGCAACAATGGCGAGGTAGAAGGCGTCAGGATCGCTGGAATGGATGGTTTCCTCGTCGATCTGGTAGCCGTGGAGCGCGCCATCGGCGAGGAGTTTTTCGAGCACCGCGACCATGGTCGCCTTCATGATCTTGCCGTCCGGATCGCTCGCGCCCGCCTTGTATTTCCAGCGGCCAACGCGCAGGTAGCCGTTTTTGAAGGTGCCGGAATGGCCGTTATAGCCGCGGCTTTCGTAGATGAAGTCCCAGTGTTTTGAGGCGCAGTAAACGGGACCCGTTGCGTCTGGACTAGAGCGAAGCCCTTGCAGAACTTTCATCAGATTGGCCATGGAATAAGCGGAAAACCAACTGCCGTGCGTCGGCCTGCCTTCCTGATGGTTCAGGACGGAGTAACTGCCGAAGTCCACCAAAGTTCCGTCGGCCACGAGTTTGTTCATGGAGTCGATCCCTGAGGCTTCCGTCTTTTGATAATCGGCCCACATAGCACGGGGGACGGCCCATTCCGAAACATACGTGTAGAGGGTGGGCTTTTCCTGGGACATGGATTGCGTCCAGGCCGTGGCGGCACCGAGCATAACGATGGCAAGTGTACAGACTACGAACAGAAAACCAGTCAATGACCTGCGCATACGATTCCTCCTCAGATTTTCTCCGCTGAAAGCGGGTCGAACTTGGCCTGTGATGGGAAAAGAGAAAGGGTAAAACCTTGCGGACAGTATGCGTTGCACGCGTAAATGTCAATCTAATAATCGAAGTCACTGAGGATAACGCGAGGTGTGGCGGGTAGTTGGATACGTGACTAACGGAAGGATCAACGCACTCGCAGATGGATATTCCTTGCCCCACCAGATGTTTCATCCGAGTGCAATGCAATGCCGCGCAGCAGAACAGTTTTACCGATTTTTATGGCTTGTCCGAGCGTCCCGTTAAGGAGTTAGGTGATTGAGGGGGGCAGGGTTGCCACTTTTTGCTTTATTTCGGCTTCTCGGTCTTCTGATCGGTTTGCACCGAGAACAGCAGGAAATCCGTGAAGGTGTGATAGACAATTGTGCGATGGTCCTCGAAGTCGCAAAAAGCGTCGACAGTCTGCGGCAACAACATGCGTACATTTTGCGTGTGGAACTGTACCGGGGCGTAATTGATCGAGAGATACCAGCGGCGCACCTTTACCTGCGGTATTTCGTCCATCAGACTCAACTCCATGTGGATGACCTCACCGGAATCGGCGGCAATCCACGCGCGGCCCTTGAGTTTGGCGGGATACACCGCCCCATTGCTGTTGCGAAATGAAAGTGTGTGACTTGGTTTGTCTTTGCGATGCAGGAAATGCACGACCTGTGTGCGCCGCCCATTCCATTCGACAAGGCCTTCACAGCTCATTTCGTACTCGTCCTGCATTTCCGGAAGAAACATCAAGGCCATTTCCGGCAGTCCGATTTCCTGCGTAAAGGCTGCCAGCAAAGGGCTACCATGCTCGGGGTGGCGGCTCTCTTCCACGGTTGTTCCTCCCAGTGTTAGCTGGAAGAGGACGACATAGTCAAACGTCCCTGTACGGGCATCCTGAAGATAGCCCATATGATCCCAGGCCTGGTATTCAATCCTTTCCTGCGCAGAGAAGCTTTCCAGACTGGTGTAAAGTTCATTTGCATGCGCGCCCGCCTGTTGGAGGACATCGGAGAGTACGCAGGGCGGTGAAGAAACGCGAGAACCAAGCGGCGCATCAACCTGAGGGGGAACCCATTTCAAGCTGCGATTCTTCAGATTCTTATCTGAGTCCTCTGGCACTTGAGCGGCGAGCACGCCAGATATCATCAGAGGGGCGCTCGCCAGGAAGCACACAAAACCCGCAAACAGCATGGCAGCGGACATCGCCACATGCCAACGTTTCATTCTCATTCGCATCGGCTCCCTTGATGCGCTCCAGGGTCTCCTCGCGCTTTTGCTCATCAGGCTTTCCACGGCTGGCAGCGACGCACCTAAAACCAAGCCCTTGCACCGTTCAAAACTCTCGAACTTTCTCCTGGTTCGCTGTTTTCCCCAGTCCTGGCCTGCTATTTTTTGTCTTTCTCTGGCATGGGCGCAAAATAGCCGCGACGCGTCTTTAACTGCAGACCGTCCCGATCCACTTTCACTTTTAAGCGATGATAGGCGCCGTCGGACTTGACGTGTTCCAGAGAAAACTCGAGCAGGTAGACGAACTCCGGCGCGGCGGTCAGATTCTGCAATCCTCCCGCCAGATCATTGCTGTTGTGGAAGTAAGTGCCGCCGGTGCCGTCGGCGAATTCCGCCATGACGTTTTCCGAAAGCGACAGGGATTCACGGCGCGATTGAGATTCGTTGCCTGTTGCCAGGGCGTACTCGGAACCTGCGCCTCGTTCGCTCGCGTCGATTTCCGTGATGTACAGGGCTTTCGCGTCCAGCGCATTAATGATCACGTTGCATTGCGCCGCAAAATCGATGATTTGTGATTTCGCGCTCATCGCTTCCGGCGTGACGGTGAGGAATCCGGGCGACACCAGAATCAACGTTCGTTGCCCTGGCAGGCCGCTCATTCTTCGAATCAATTCTTTCACGAAGCCCAGCGTCGTGTGGACATCGCTATCGCCAGCCGTCAACACTCGTGAGGCTGCGGTTCTTACCATGCCCTCGGCCACGTTGCGATAAATCTTGGGATCCAGGCTTGCGCACGTTAGCGCGTCCCGGACAGCAGCCTCGAAAGCGGTGTTATCGTGCCCATTTTGGATCAGGTCCGCGCGGTAATAATCAAGATCCGGGCATTCGCGCTGGGCATGTTGGTCAAGATTCCGTGATTGGATTTTCATGACCGCTTCCTGCAATTTGGCGTGATCGCGAGTCAGACCGCTGTTGGTCCCCGAGGTCGAAACCACGGCCGCCATGTCCGAATCCGCCAGGGATCCCGGCAGTATTCGAATGGCCGCCTTTTGCACTTGCGCGAGATTGCTGAAAGTAAGGTGCAGGTCGTCAAGCAAGAAAACGATGAAGCGCTGCGGGATCACGGTTGATTGCGGGGTGACAGCGGAAGCGGAAACGACCGGAACCGCAGGAACGATTTCAGACGCGGATGATTCGCTCTTCATCGCGGCGCGTTTTTCGATGGTGAATCCGGAAATGGCTTGAGGTTTATCTTTATCGAAAATCTGGAAGTCTTCTCTCTTCAGGGTGCCCACCGCGAGTCCCTGCGCATCCCGAACCACGACAGGTATCAGGACCACGTTCACATTGACTTGAACTTTGGCGGCGCCGCCCGGAGCCGATGTTTCATCCGGCTGCTGCGCGGCCGCCTGCGCGCACAAAATAAGAGCCAGGCAGACCAGGACAATCAGCGAAAGGCGTCTTGGGTTTGTGTTCATACTCATCTTTTGATTCTACACCCCAGCGAAAAGCCGGCCGCCCTTTTGATTCTTGATTAACTCGTTCCCGCAAGGTCTGCCCGATGGCCATGTGGCGCGGTCTTTTGCACGCGGCTATCATTTTCAGGCGTACAACGTGCTAATCTCGCTGCTGTGCTGGAACAGGATGCACGATGCGGTGGAGGAACGGCAGGCCACGACAAATTGTGAAACGAATCGCTCCGTCCTGGCTTTGACCAGCGTCAGGACCGGTGCGTTTATTCTGCTTGCCAAGAAAAACGAGCCGGACATTTCTTCATGGCAAAAGGAGTGCGTACGTGAAAATCATTCGCAATGTTTTGCTGGTCATCGCTTTGGCCGTGGTGGCGTGCTTCGGACTCATCTTCTATTCTTTCTCGCGAACAATTCCCCTCAAGGACCGTCAACCGCTTTCCGGAGGTGCGGAGCAAGTGAAGGACGGCATGGTATCCGTTGGGATCATTCCTTCCGCGGCCGGCCAGGTGATCCTGGTTGACTGTGGAAATGATCGCAAGGCGAAGGCCATTCTGGATGCGCTGAAGCAAATGGGCCTGGGACGCGAAGCGGTGAAAACGATCCTGCTGACCCACGCACACGCCGATCACATCGCAGGCTGCGCTGTTTTCCCGGATGCCGAAGTCTTTGCCATGGCTGCGGAGCAATCTCTCTTGGAGGGCCGAACGGCAGCGAGATCTCCGATTGGATTGGTGGTCTCAATGGGTCAACGCAACACTAGCTCGAAGTCCACTTGCCGGAGTTTCAAAAGCTAAAGTCGTTCGCGAGGGTTGAATCAAACGGAACACTACCCTGGCTAGGTTCTGACTGAGTACAGCCTGACAGATCAGTTCTCTAGGGGAAGTATTGTCGGATCAACTGATTAGATGGTGTTGCATCGACCGGTTGAGCTCGCATTCTTAATGGGGAAGAAAAACTCTGGAATCCACGTCGCCAGATACTTGCAGGAGGGAGAAGTATTTCAACGGGGCAACGTCATGGTGACTGCGTACCTGATCCCAGGGCATACCGACGGCAGCGCGGCCTACCTGGCCGCGGGGACGCTTTACCTCGGAGACAGCGCCGATTCCGCTAAAGACGGAAGCTTGCTCCCGGCAAAAAGATTCTTAAGCAACGACATCGAGCAGAACCATGCGTCCCTGAAAAGGCTGGCGGAAAAGTTAAAACCGCAGGCTTCCCAAATTGAGTTCATGGAGTTTGCACACTCCGGACCCCTGCCGGGGATTGCACCCCTTCTCAATTTTGCCAACAACACGCCGACAAAACCCACGGCCCAATAATGTTTCTCCCGAGAAAGTGAATCGCCTATAGGGACGCGCGGCGTCAAACCGAACCAACCCAAACTGTCACTTTCGGGCTAACTCTCGGTTCGTCGGGTTGCCCGGCATCTGCCAGGCCGGTTTTGGGTTCGCTTCCGCGCATCCGGTAAATAGGTTAATCGTCCGAGTGACTGGCGTTTTCGGCGGTGGATCGCCTTTTTGGAGAGCGTTTCTCGCGATACAGAGCACGGTCCGCCGCGGCCAACAACTCATCGATGGTCTTACCATCTTGCGGGAAGATCGCTGCCCCCACACCGACGGAGATAGAAGGCTCCTCGCCTTCGTTTCTCGACTCCTCGGAAATACGTTGCGCTACCAGCCGAGCCGCCTCGCATCCGGTTTCAGGGAGAACGACTACGAATTCGTCGCCCCCGTATCGCGCAGCGGTATCAATTGCGCGGCAATGAATTCGGAGAAAGTTTGCCACCCGGCAGAGCGCGCGGCTTCCCACCTGATGACCATGGTCGTCATTAATCTTCTTAAGTCCGTCCAAATCGAGTAACAAGACTGCGAAGGATCGCCCGGTGCGGGCGCACCTCTTGATTTCCGAGTCGAGCGCGTCAAAAAGCCGCCGGTAGTTGGCAAGCCCGGTGAGCGGATCAGTCAAGGCCAGTTGACGTATCTGTTCTTCGGCTAGTTTGCGTTCCGTAATATCCAGCTTGATGGCGATGAAGTGGGTGATGTCTCCGGCTGCGTTTTTCACCGGAGTGATGGTCATCTCTTCCTGGTAGAGACTCCCATCCTTGCGTCGATTGACCAATTCTCCTCGCCATTTTTGCCCGGCGAGAATCGTTTCCCACATGTTGCTGAAGAACGGAGGTGCTTGCTGACCAGACTTAAGCAGGCTGGTGCTTTGGCCAAGAGCCTCGCCCCTCGTATAACCGGAAAGCTGCTCGAATGCTTTATTGACCCAGATAATTGTGCCGTCTCTTCTGCTTATGAGGATGGGATTGGCGGCGGCTTCAAGGGCAGTCACCTGCAGTTGAAGCAGCTCCTCTGCCCCTGCGAGTTCGGGGATGGCCGGACGTTCTGGTCGATCTGCATGCATACTAGATTTCTTGAAGGCAGCGAGGGCCGCTTCGGGAAAAGGCCTGGGAGCGGGCTATCAACGCGCGCTCAGCCCTTATTATTCCGAGCGCCCCCATTTAAGTGGTTATGATTCGAACAGCAAAATATGATTAGTTGCTAGCTAGACGCAGTGACGGCGGGCACGAGTAGTTGTGATGTGGGGGCGCGACCAACTGGCCTTATTCGTTGACCCTCTGCAGAGCAGGTACCGCACTCTCGACTAGACTGTCAGGTTTAGGGTCCAAGCGCTACTCGCCGCACGCTCAATTTCCACGATGTAGCCGACAGTCCCATCTTCCAACTCATGTTCAGACACCACTCGGCCAATGCTGCACAGTTCGCGAAAAGGACTGCCGGAAATCTCTATCGGTACCCGCAACCTCAAATAAAGTATGGTCCCCGTGGTCAATTCCCTTCGACTCCTCATCAAGAAGCCGTCGAGCCAGATTTTGACAGTCTCGGTCGCGTATTCGATATCTTCGCAGCCGATCCCTAAACAAGGAAAGTGCAAAGATACGCGTTCCGCGTGGGAACTTGCTGATTCGCTGCGGGCGATCTCCATACTCACCTCATTCGAGTTGCGCGACAAGATTGGAAGGAGGCTCTTCGACGCGCAGAAAAAGTTCCAATGGCAACGCTGTCCTTCGTTACAGGGAGAGCCTCATCGGGCAGAGTGCATGGTTGGCTTGCCCGACGCTCAGCGACGAATATCACAGCTCTCACTTGCCGCGTGGACGTTTAACGCCTGAGTCAGCGCGGCACGTTGGGGCCAACTTTCCCCGAAGAAGGCGTGGTTGGTTCCTTGTCAGCGCCTTTTTTTGTGTTCGTTCTCCGCGATGCGCGCCTTCACCGGCTTTTTCACAAGAGCGGCCGGCAGAGGCTTGTCCACGGGGAAGCGGATGGTGCCTTTGGAGGTGGGGAAGCCCTTAAGTTCGTTATTGAAAGCCGCCATCACGGCCAGACTCATAGGGAACAAACTGCAATGGTCCGAAAACGCGGCGAAACCCAGCAGTGCGCCTTTGTACCTGAACGTGGGAATCCGATAGCCGATGGCCTCCGTGGCCTCGGGCGGCACGGCGGAGCGAATCGCCGCGCGCACTTTCTTTAGGGTGCTGCGGGCGGGTTCCGGAACGCCGGCGAGGTAATCGTCCACGTTCTTCGGAACGACGCTGCCTTTTGCGGCCGAACCGCGAGCACCGGAGTTCGCTTTTTTCATACGAGGGATACTACAAGAGGGTTCTCTTCGAGTCTACTTCTCACATTAGCGTGCAGCCGCTCGAGGTGAAAAACGCCTTTGCGTCGAACGAAGCCGCACAACTCCAGGATGGTCGCCGGCTCGGAAAGTATCCTGGGCGATTCGGCGGTGCTGCCGGGTCAGCGGCCACTTGGACCGGTAGCCGGGTTGGCACGAGATGTGTCCTTCGGGGTTGCAGTCCACCACGCCGCCGGCAATTCCATTGCGGGTCATCGGACGGCCGGATTGTTTACTCTTACTTGCTGGGTATTGCAAAAACGAGCGACGCGCGAATTACCCGGCGATATACTCCATATTGCCCCTTCCTTTCACCGGCTAAACTTGTGCCCACTTCTTCCCGGCGCAAGAGGGTGAAGACCAAACAATCTGTGTCTGATGGCCGAGTGGCTCGCTGTGACACCTCACGGCTTGCAAGCTCGCCTGCTTGCTCGCATGTGGAATCGGCGATCGCGGAGCGGAGAGCGAAGCCGGAGAATTACTTTATGACCGAGCTCAAAGTTTTCGCGCAGCAAACGAAGAAGGCAAGGGGAAGGAGATTCGTGTGAACAGCGCTCAGTCAATAACTCAACACTTTTTGTCCAGCGCAGGCCCGAGATGCGTGGGGCATGGCGGGTGCGTAAGACCGCGGTTTCGGCGGCACTTGGGTTTGGCCGTGACTGTACTCGCCGGAGTTCTTGCAGTTGTCGCTTCCGACGCCTGTGGCGCGCAGCCTGCCGGCACTGAGATCTCTCTCCCGACGCTTACCACTGCGCACGCGGCACATAGTCTTTCAACGGAGGAGTCGAGGCAGGAGTATCCAGTGCACCTGCGCGGGGTAGTGAGCTACTACGACACGCACATCGATCCAAGGCATCCAGTAGTCTTTGTTTGCGACGCAACCGGATGCGTTTTTGTGATTGCCCCGCCACCAACGCCGCCTCTTCACGCTGGGGCCATGATTGATGTCGAAGGTGTAAGTGGGCCGGGGGAATTCGCCCCCATAGTCGACCAGGCCAAGGTACGGGTGGTCGGTGAATCGCATTTGCCGGCGGCAGCGCCACGCGTCAGCCGCACACAAATGATGACGGGCGCGGAGGACGGGCAATGGATAGAAATCGAGGGCATAGTTCATTCTGTCGCAGAGCAGGACGCGAACGTGACCCTTAACCTTACGACGAGTGATGGCACGATCAGCGCGACCACAGTTAAGAAAGAAGGAGTGAGCTATAGCCGCCTGGTTGATGCCAAGGTATTGATTCATGCCAACGTCGCTCCTTTTTTTAGCACGAATCGCCAGTTAATGGGCGTGCGCCTTTTCTTTCCTTCGCCTGAAGGGATAAAGATTGAAGAAGATTCACCGCCCGACGCTTACGCATTGCCATTACGCCCGATAAACCACCTGCTTCGATTTGAGGCCGGCGCTACTTTCCTTCGTCGAGCCCATGTGCGCGGGCGCGTGACACTGGAGTGGCCCGGCCGCTTACTGTGCATTCACGACGATACGGGAGGACTCTGCGCCTCCACAGCTCAGAGCAGTTCGGCCGCACTTGGCGATTGGGTGGACGTGGTTGGCTTTCCCGTTGCCAATGGATTCGCGCCCACACTGGAGGACGCTGCCTTCAAGCTGGCAGAGCCAGCTCCGCCCGTTCCCGCCGTGCCGATCACCGCGCAGCAGGCGATGACGGGAGCTCACGACACGGAACTCGTTCAGATCCAGGCCCACTTGGTTGATATGGACCGGGAGGCGAAGACTCCCACCTTGATGTTGTCTTCGAGTGGAATCTTATTCCCCGCTGTGTTGCCAGATAGCCCGAGTGGAATGCCCGCTTGGAAACCTGGCAGCGACCTCCAGTTGACGGGAGTCTGCTCCGTGCAGATCAACATGGGCCGGACCGCAATTGGAGAATGGAGTCCGCAAGTAATCGGGTTCCGGATACTGCTTCGGTCGCCGGTAGACGTTGTCGTAATCAAGAGCCCATCCTGGTGGACGGCGCTCCATGCGATGTCCGTGCTCGGCGCGGTAATCATGGCTACGCTTGGGGTACTGGCATGGGTAGTTGTGCTCAGGAAGCGGGTGCACCAGCAGACAGAGACCATCCGGCAGCAACTTCAAGAAGCCGCCCTGCTAAGAGAAGCGGCGGAAGAGGCCAATCTTGCCAAGAGCGAGTTCCTCGCCAACATGAGTCACGAGATTCGCACGCCCATGAATGGCATCATTGGACTGACGGATTTGCTGCTGGAAACCGAAGTGACAAAAGAACAGCGCGAGTACCTTGAAATGGTCAAAACCTCGGCTGACGCGTTGCTTACCCTGATCAATGACATCCTCGATTTCTCCAAGATCACGGCCGGAAAGTTTGCTCTCGACCCCATCGCCTTTGAGTTACGCGCCTGCATGACGGAGACTCTGAAACCTCTGGCCATGCGCGTGCACCAGAAACAACTGGAGCTCCTCTGTGATATTGACCCGGACGTTCCGGATGAAATCGTGGGCGACCCCACACGCCTGCGGCAGATCATCGTCAACCTGATTGGCAACGCCATCAAGTTCACGGAACACGGAGAAATCGGGCTGGGAGTCAGCGTGGAGCGCCAACACGGCGATGAGCTCGAGTTGGTTTTTTCCGTTCGCGACACCGGCATCGGCATCGCGCCCGAGAAGCAGAAGGTGATTTTCCAGGCCTTTTCCCAAGCCGATACCTCAACCTCGAGAAAGTTCGGGGGAAGCGGGCTGGGGTTGACCATTTCCACGCGGCTTGTGGGAATGATGGGCGGCAGGATCTGGCTGGAGAGTGAGCCGGGACAAGGGAGTTGTTTCCACTTCACGATGAAGGCCCGCATTGCCGCAGCCACAGCTCCGATGGAGAAAATTGAACCGCAGGCCCTGCAAAACCTTAGCGTGTTGGTGGTGGACGATAATGCAACGAACCGGCTGCTCCTGGCCAGAATGCTGGAGCGCTGGAAGATGCGCCCGGCGCAGGCCGCGAACGCCGCCGAGGCGATGAAGCGCTTGCGGGCGGCGAAGGAGGCCGGCTCGCCGTTTGATCTGGTGCTCATCGACGTGCAGATGCCGGAAGTCGATGGTTTCGCGCTTGTCGAGCAGATCGGCCAGCAAACCGACCTGGGAGACTTTGCGGTGATGATGTTGACCTCGGCGGGACAGCCGGGTGATGCCGCGCGATGCCGTGAACTCGGCATTGCCGCTTATCTCACCAAGCCTGTGGCCCAGGAGGAGTTGCTTCCTGCCATCCTGGCCGTTCTTGAGGAGAGGAAGCCAAGGATGGCGGCTCCCCACCTGGTGACACGCCACTCGATAAGGGAGCGGGGCCGGCACCTGGGTATTCTATTGGCGGAGGACAACGCCATAAACCAACTGCTGGCCGTACGCCTGCTGGAGAAGCAGGGATACACTGTCACGCTCGCTAACAACGGCAAGGAGGCGCTCTCTGCCCTGGAGCACGGGAAGTTCGATGTTGTTTTGATGGACGTGCAGATGCCAGAATTGGACGGATTTGAGGCCACTGCAGCAATCCGACAGCGGGAAAAGGCGACTCCTGGCCAGCACCAGATTGTCATTGCCATGACGGCCCACGCCATCACGGGTGACCGTGAACGTTGCCTGAGGGCTGGGATGGACGGGTACGTCTCGAAACCATTCCGCATCGCGGATCTCCTGAAGGAGATTGGGGCGCTCACAGGAAGCCCGGCTGCAACGTGAAGCACGGGCGGTTAATGCCGGACAGCCACGCTGCACAGCTCCAGTGAAACGCGTCTTCTCCCCACTGGCCAACCGGCTTCTCCGGACAGCGCACAACTCGAGGCGAACGCACGCTAATCGGTGGAATGAAGTCGCTGCGTCAGCGTCGCGCCGTCAGCGCACGAGATGAGCATCTCTGGTACGACCCTCGCTAGTTGACCGTAAGCGGCAACCTCACCTGCGACTCTGGGTTGCGCTCGCGCACCTTACCGGAATTTCGGGGAACGATTAGAGAGCGACTAGTACTAGTAGCCACTTCTCCGGTAAGCACGACTAACCGGGCACTAGACGAGAATTTGGTCGATAGATTATCGGCAGAGGCAGAGTTCTACGGCAGGTCCACGTCGATGGCGTAGATTTCCTGGATGCCCAAATCGCGAAGCAAAATCGGTGAACCATCCGGAGCTGCGATCATCCAAGGACACCAATATCCCGTTACTCCCTCTGGAACCTCGATCCCTGCTACGCGCTCGAGCTTACTGCCCGCAATGCGGACACGATAGAGAAACCGCGGATGAGTCTCCGCCCAATTTGAGAAGTACAAATATTTGCTATCGCTCGACCACTCTTGCCAGGCAACGCCAGGACTGCTGCTTACCAACACAGACCATTTCTGTGTCTGCTGGTCGAATAGGAAAAACTTACTATCGCTCTGCGATTCGAGGGCAACGATAAATCGCCCGTCAGGAGAAATTCGTGGCGCGCGCATACCTTCTGACCCGGGGATGACCGAAACACGGCCCGTTCGCAGATCAATGGAGGAAACCCGCGTTTGAGCAGAGTGCACAAGTCCGCCGATAATCAAAGAATTGCCATCCGGAGTCCAGGTGGGGTTCAGCTCGTGGTCTTGGCTTTGTGAAACCATTTCAGGTTTGCCGCCTTCCGCTGAAACCACGTACGTCTTCCAGAGCCCCCCGGGGAGGATTCCCGAAAAGGCGATCCGTGTGCCGCTGGGAGACCAATTAGGTACGCTCGCAACGAGAGGAGGCGTGGTCAGTTGTATACGCTCGCTGCCGTCCACTCTGCTTCGCCAAAGGATATTTTCAGGATACGTCACGTATGCGACCCATTTGCCATCTCGAGAGAAGTCCAACTGATCGGCGGAAATCCCCGAGAGATAGGGCTCAAGCCGGTGTGACTTCAAGTCATAGCGGGCCAACTCTCCACGGAATTGACCACCAACGGCGAAGATGTGCTTGCCATCTGGGCTAATGGTTGGTTCCCAAAAGCTCATTGGACCGGTTGTAAGCTGTACCGGTTTGGCGGGTTTCCAATGGAAAAGTGAACGTTTTTCAGGGAAAACCCAGATATCCGCTCCTACCGATGGTTCCCTCGGCACAGCCAGCAAAGAATAGTTCCCGTCGGGCGTCCAATTGTACCAACACGACGAACGATTCCCCGCCGGAGCTCGCGGCACCTCGTGCGGATTGGTTCCGTCGTTGGACACCTCCCACAGGTAGCAGGCGAGTTTGTAAGTTCCGCCCATGCGCAAGACTCTTCCATCCGGTGACCAATGTATGGCGAAGACGAATCCATTTTCAATTCTTGCCAGTTTTCGAGTGTCGCTGCCATCTTTAGCCGCAATGTAGATATCGTTGCTACCGGTGAGATCGTCGCCGGTCGCGTAGACGATTTTTTGACCGTCGGGAGACCAGGTTCCAGCGTGGCCGGTGAGATTTCCCACGCGACGCGCCTGCCCGCTCGCCAGGGATAAGACCCAGATGGGCTTATCTGGCGCACTGCTATTCTTCTGTGCGCCCCCTAACAACTCTGTTTTGTCGGGAGAGATATCAAAGAAGAAAAAACATTCAAAAGGATTGGAGACCTTGACGACGTCGCCACCAGTTGAGGAAACCTGCAGCACGGAAGAACCCGGTTCAGAGAAGAAGACTCGCGTACCGTCTGAGACCAACCAGGGCGCACCAAAGCCACAGCTCAAACCCTTTATCTGCCGATCCGCTGTTAACTGTCTGTATCCCAGCACTCGCGGAGGCCGCATCGAGTAGGTTATCCAGTGGAATCCGAGAGCAACTAGAACGCACGCAGCAGCCAACCCAAGTCCAACAGCCAACCACCTCCGCTTGTTCGCATCGAGCGAAGGTTTCTCTTTTTTGTCTTCCGTGAAGGTGACGCTGACTTGGATTGGCGTTGGCTGTTCGGTGGGGCCTATAAAGCGATAGCCGCGCCGCGGTAGCGTCTCGATGAAGCGTGAATTTTCTGCGGTGTCTCCCAGCGCATCGCGCAACCGCTTCACTGCGGCGTTCAGCCCATGCTCGAAGTCTACAAATGTATCCGTGGGCCAGAGTTTCGCTCGTAACTCTTCCCGCGTGACCACCTCGCCGGGTTTCTTCAGAAGGGCAAGCAGAATTTGGAACGGCTGCTCTTGCAGTTTGACCTGTAAACCGTTTTTCCGGAGTTCCCCGGTGCGAGAATCCACTTCAAACGTTCCGAAGCGGATGACCTGTTTTGCTTCCGTTTGCGGCACTTTAGGTGCCTCTAAGACAAAACAATACTCCAATTAACAGAAACCGGCGCGAGGAAGTTCACAATTCGGGTCACCTGCCCCGTGAACTCATTGATTCCCATGATTTTAGCTCGTGACTTCGATTTGCGCTCCGTTTCATCACCAGAGCATTGATGTACCTGACGGTTATTTCAACCTAGGCCAGCAGTTATTCATCTTGGAGGTGAATATGTTTCCCGAGAACACAATCATGGAAAAGAACTATGCGGGAAAATCTGTGGTATCGAAAGTGGGTGCCGTTCTCGTCTTGATAGCAGGACTACTCCTTGGAGTTCTCTTTATTGGCCGAGGGATTGGAATGTCACAGACCAAGGACCCGATTCTGAAAGTAGTGGCAGTTTCCTATAGCCAGCCGGAGTCCGGCAAGCAGATGTACCAAGACTATTGTGCGGTTTGCCATGGAATGAACGGCAAGGGCAATGGGCCAGCGGTTCAATTCTTGAAGACACCGCCGCCCGACCTGACGACCATGGACAAGAGATATTACCCAACATCCGTGGCATCGAAAGTCAGTGCCGTTCTGCGCTCCGGTACGGCCAGCAGAGTACACGGAACGGTTGCTATGCCCCTCTGGGAGTCGTTGTTTAGCTCACTGCACGGGGGCGACCAGGTCGGAGCCTTGAGGATTCGCAATCTGTCCGAGTATGTAGAATCCATTCAGAAAAAGTAAACGACGTCTACACGCAACCCAGACTTACTCCCTTGGTGTTTTTGAGGAGGGTAATTATGAAGCGCATGAGCATCTTGGTACTTCTTAGCGTGTCTGGTGTAACAAAACGATGTTAAAGATACGGGGCGGTTGCGACGAGCATGACGAATTCAAAGAGCTTTGTGCATTGGCGGCCTCGGGCAGCCTTGAGCCTTCAGAGTTGCCCGAATTGCAAGCTCACCTGAAGCATTGTGAAAAATGCCGAGAGGTCTTTCGCCAGTACCGAATACTGACCACGCAAGGAATGACCCTCCTTGCGGATGCGTATCCGGAAAGACAGGCACAAGTAAGCTGGAACGCTGCGTCCGTGCGCGAGCGATTGTTGGAGTGCGTCCGGGCCGAAAGACGCCGCAGCAAGAACCCGCGCCGGACTCAGCGGAACCGCCGAGTAGTTAGGAGCAAAAGTCGGTGATGTAGTTGCCTCCCAGACTTGTGGTTTGGCGAAATCAACGAAGCACGAGGTAGATATCTCTGCCAGTCCGCTCCTAAGGGACAGGCGGCATTTCGTGAGAAAAATCGTGCAAACCGGACAGGTGGGTCCCGGTACCATTCATATCCACATGCCATTCCGCATTGCACCACAATAGTGCAATGGGAGGGTCGGTTGCACTCTCTCCTACCGCCTAGCCCTTCGTCCAGTTGACGGCTCAGAGGGAATTGAGTAGCTTGGCCATGGATTGGGGGTTGTACTCTTGTGGGTATCGTAGCGATGGATCAGGGGTGCTGAGGATGAACAATAGCAAAGGGCGGAAGATTGACAGGCGAGAATTTGCGCGGAAAGCGGCACTGCTCTCCGCGGCGATGGTTCCGGCGGGGATGGCTTTCGAGGGGCCTGCGGCGGCCGCGATCAACGAGCAACTGCCGGAGGGCGCGGAGAAATTGAGCGCCGAGGGCCGTGTGGAGGCCGCAGCACGATTTCAGCAGATCATGAGCCAGTATGGAAGCCGGTTCGATGGCGAAGAACAGAAACGGGTGCGCGATGGCTGCTACAGCCTGCAGGGTACGCTGGAGCGGTTGCGTGCTTTTCACCTGGAGAATGGCGATGCGCCCGCCCTCTACCTGAAGCCACTCCTGGAACGAGAGAAGAAGCCGCAGAGCGCTCCCGCGGCCGGCGCTGCGCCCGCAGCAGCCAAAAAACCATGACGGGAGTCCGCGCATGCTGAAAGAATCCATCCTCTACGAATCCGTTGGCGAGCTGGCGAAGCGCATTGAAACGAAGCAGCTTTCCCCTGTCGAACTGACCGAAGCGTACCTGGAACGCAGCCAAAAACTGGGGCCGCAGCTCAATGCCTATGCCCGCCTGATGCCGGTGGAGGCGCTGGACCAGGCGCGCGCCGCCGAAAAAGACATTCACCGGGGACATTACCGCGGGCCGCTGCATGGAATTCCGTATGCCGCAAAGGATCTGCTGGCGGTGAAGGGTGTGCAGACGACGTGGGGAGCAAAGCCATTTGCCGAGCAGGTTTTCGATTACAACGCGACGGTGATTGAGCACCTGAAAAATGTGGGCGCAGTGCTGCTGGGCAAGGCCGCGATGATCGAATTAGCGGGCGGGCTGGGGTACATGTATGCATCGGCGTCGCTGCAGGGCGAAACCAGGAATCCGTGGGACACCAGTTGCTGGACGTGCGGCTCGTCTTCGGGATCGGGCGCGATCGTGGCGGCGGGACTGGCAGGATTTGCAATTGGAACGGAGACGTGGGGCTCGATTGTGTGCCCCTCGGCATTTTGCGGCGTGAGCGGATTCCGGCCTACGTATGGGCGCGTGAGCCGGCACGGGGCCATGGCGCTTTGCTATTCGCTGGACAAAATCGGGCCGCTGGCGCGGAGCGCGGAAGATTGCACGCGGATTTTTGCGGCCATTGCGGGACATGATCCCCTGGACCGGAGCACGCTGGCGGTGGACAAGGCAGCGTTCACGAATTCGCCCGCAGGAGATTTAAAGAGGCGGGGCTTGCGCGTCGGCTGGCTGACGAACGCGTGGAAAGAGTATGAGCCGGGTGTGGGCAAAGCGATTCAGGCAGCGCACAAGATTTTGCCGCGGCACTTTGCGTCGGTAAGGGATGCGGAGTTGCCGGAGGGGCCGTGGGAAGATGCGGCGGGCGTGGTGCTGCAGGCAGAGGTGGCTTCCTCGTTCGGGGAGCTGATCCGCTCGGGACGCGTAAAGGAGTTGCATGACCCGCTGGGGCGCGTGGGCGGCTACGTGAATCTGACGGTGACGGGCGGCGACTACACGACGGCGCAGCGCGTGCGGGAAATCCTGCAGAAGAAGATGGACACCCTGTTCGACTCCTACGACGTGCTGGCGACGGCTGCGCTGCCCGCCGCGGCAACACCGTTGATAACGAATCTGATCACAGGGCTTGCCTTTCCCGATCCACTGGGAGCGATTGGAAACCTCTGCGGATTGCCGGCGCTTTCCGTGCCCTGCGGTTTTACGGAGAAGAATTTGCCGGTGGGGCTGCAATTCATCGGGCGGGCCGGAGATGACGCGGCGGTGCTGGAAGCGGGACAGACCTTTCAACGAGCAACGCAGTGGCACCGGAAGCATCCGAAGTTGGCGTAGAACGGACTGCACGCCGGGCCCGGGGAGAGAAAAACAGATTCCTCGCTGCGCTCGGAATGATATGAGTGTTTACGGGTTGCCGAGAAGGGGTCCAGCGTGCTGGCCCCCTACGCAAACAAACCCAAGAACCGATCTAAAGATCGGCCACTACAAAACCAAAGACCCCCGGGAAAAACAGATTCCTCGCTGCGCTCGGGATGACAAGAAGAGTGCGCTTTGCCGAGATGGGGTCGAGCGATGCTGGGCCACTATGAAGACAAACCCAAGAGCACAGTCAAGAGTGACTGTGCCACAAGGCAAAGCCAGGAAAAGGCCTCAGGCCTGAAGGCCTGAGCTACAGGGCGGAGGTTTTTCCAAGTGCCGGAAGTTAGTTGTGTTTCTTGGTGTGGAGGATTTCGCGGACAGTGCGCAGAAGCGCGCCACGGCTGAAGGGCTTGGAGAGGAGACGTACCGTGGGATCGGCGTTGGCCATTTCCATGGCGGCGTGTTCGCTGTAGCCAGACATGAAGACGACGCAAAGCCCCGGATATTCCCGCTGCAGATGGACGGCAAGCTCCTGCCCCGTCATGCCGGGCATGACCATGTCCGTGACAAGCAGATCGATGGCACCGTTGTGCTGGCGGGCTAGCTCGATGGCGTCGGAGGCGTCCTTGGCTTCGACGACCTTGTAGCCACCAGACTCAAGAAATTCCTTGGCGATTTCGCGGACGTCCTGCTCGTCTTCGGTAAGGAGGACGGTTTCCGTGCCTGTGGGCACTTCCGCGGTAGGCTTGGGAGCGCCGGGGTGTTCTTCGGCTTGATCGACGCGGGGAATATAGATTTTGAAGGAAGTGCCCTTACCAAGTTCGCTGTAGACCCAGATGAAGCCGCCACTCTGCTTGACGATGCCGTAGACGGTGGCGAGGCCGAGTCCAGTGCCCTTCCCTTTTTCCTTGGTGGTGAAGAAGGGTTCGAAGATGTGCGACTGCGTTTCCGCGTCCATGCCGCAGCCACTGTCGCTGACGGTAAGCTGGATATAAGCGCCGGGCTTCATTAAGGGATGGCTGGCGGTATAGGTTTGATCGAGGTCGGCGTTTTTTGTTTCGATGACGAGTTTGCCGCCGTTGGGCATGGCGTCGCGGGAGTTGACCGCAAGGTTCATGATGATCTGTTCCATCTGGCTGGCGTCGGCGCGGATGGCCCCCAATTTTTGGTCCGCGCGAACCACGAGTTCGATGTCCTCGCCAATCAGGCGCGGGAGGAGCTTGCCCATTTCCTCGACGATGGAGTTCACATTGATCACTTGCAGCTGCAGGACCTGCATGCGGCTGAAGGCGAGCAACTGCCGGGTTAGAGCGGCGGCACGGTCGGCGGAGCGGTCGATCTGCTCGATTTTGCGCGCGATGTGATCCGAAGGCGGCAAGACATTCAACAAAAGCTCCGTGTGCCCCTTAATTACCATGAGCAGGTTGTTGAAGTCGTGGGCGACACCGCCGGCCAGGCGTCCGATGGCTTCCATTTTCTGCGACTGGCGGAGTTGCTGTTCGAGGTGGCGCCGGTCGCTGATGTCCTGGGCAACAACGAGGCGAACGCGTTTGCCGGCGTAGACCAAAGCGTGGGAGATGACTTCCACCTCGAATGTTTTACCGTCTTTGGCCTGGTGCAGCCAAAAGCCATGGTCCTCGTCGTTTTCTTCTATCGCATGGAGATAGGCCGCGACCTTTTCGTGCTCTGAGGCAGGTCGAATATCGAGGATGGTCATGTTCTCGAATTCTTGGTGGGAATAACCGTAGAGCAGGACGGCGGCCTGGTTGACGCGGAGGAACTTGAGCGTGTCGGCCTCATGAAGCCAGGTCGGCATGGGATTGTGCTCAAAGAGGAGGCGCAGGATGGATTCGTTTTTGCGAAGTTCTTCCTCGGCGCGGCGGCGCTCAATGGCCAGGGCGATGTGGCCGCCGACGGAATCGAGGAATTCGAGGTCGCGGATATCGTAGGCGTTTTCGTTCTGGTAGTGCTGAACGACCAGGACGCCGATGGTGGCGGTGGGCGTTTTAAGCGGGACACCGAGCCAGGCGGGCGAGGGCGAGCCGACTAGTTCGACTTCGCCAAGCGCGGCGAGGCGATCAAAATCGGATTGCGGTATAAGCATGGCGCGGCCGGTTCGGAAAACGTAGGCCGTGCAGCTCCGGCCAACCCTCTGGGACGCAGGAGCCGTGTCGTACTCGTCCGCGAAGAAGGGAAACTCGAAGGTGTCGTGCTCGGGATCGTGGAGGGCCACAAAACAGTTTTGCGCGGAGACGATGCGCTTCAGGGCCTCGTGGATGCCGGTGAGCAATTGGTCAAGATTGGACGTCTGATTGAGGGCGTGAACAACGTCGGAGATAACCTGTCGCTCGGACTCCATGCGCTGGAGTGCGGTAACGTCCTGGGCGTTGAGCAGGATTCCTTCGATGCCAGAATCTTCCAGGCGATTGTGGCAGACAACTTCAAACCAGCGCCAGGAGCAATCCCGCGTGCGCAAGCGACAACGCTCGCGCACACTGGAACCCGGCACGGCAGCAACTTCCTGGAGGCGCTCGCGGATGTGTTCGACGTCGACCGCATGAACGAGTGCATGGATGCTGCGGCCTACCAGTTCACCGGGGTTGTAGCCCAGGGAATTCCGGAAAGCTTCATTGGCGAATAGAACCGTGCCGTCCGGACCAAGGATGGCGATGAGTTCCTGAGTGGAATCGAGCAACGTGGCCAGTTGGTGCGCGCTGAGCCGGGTACCCAGCTCCGTAGCCGTTTTATGTGACATGAAGTAGCCGCTTCACAAGCCGGTCGGAGCGAGCCCTCCGGTCCCGGCGGGAGTTCCAGAAGCCTCCGTAGGCCTACGTGCGACGAGCGATGGTCTGCAAGAGAAACCGACTGCCTTCTTAAAAGATTAATCATAACTCATTCAGCCGTAAACGTTCATAACGAAAAGGGTTGCGAAAGCATGACTGTACGAAAGGACAGGCGGGGCGTGACACCGGCTGCGGGCTGGGAGGGGCGCGTGTTACGCTGCAGGGCATCCCGGGCGCATTGGAACGGCGAAGAAGCGTTCGAGCTAAACCCGAGGAGGATGCAGCGCCATGCACGATATGTGGAAGGATATGTTTGTGATCTCGCTCCCGATCCTGGAGAAGATACTCCGGCCGGTGATCGTGTACTTTTTTCTGGTGGTGATGCTGCGGCTGTCCGGGAAGCGCGAACTGGTGCAACTGAATCCGTTCGATCTGGTTGTATTGCTGACGCTATCAAACACGGTGCAGAACGCCATCATTGGCGATGATAATTCGGTGTCGGGCGGGTTGCTGGGAGCGACTTCCCTGCTGGCGATAAACTATCTGGTGATACGGTTTCTGTACAAGCACAAGAAACTCGATCGGATCGTGGAAGGAAACGCGGACGTGTTGATTGAAGGGGGGCGAGTGCGCACGCAGCACTTGAAGAGCGAACTGATCACCGTGGCGCAACTCGAAGCGGCGGCGCGGAAGCAGGGCTTTCCGTCGCTGGCGGAGGTGGATCAGTGCGTCCTGGAGCCGGGAGGGACGCTGTCGTTCATCGGGAAGAAACCCGATGTCGAAGATCAGCGTCACCGCGAACTTCTAGAACGTATTGATCATTTGAACTCGGAGGTCGCGCTGCTGCAAGGCGCGCGGCCGCCGGCAACGGCGTGAGGAATTCATCGCGTGAGAAGCGCGCAAAGAGAAGAGAGATTCCTCACTCCGCAGACTCCGTTCGGAATGACGTGGCTGAGAGAGGCGGCAGAGGGATTTCTCGCCCCGACGAAGCGTACGGGGCGCAAAACCCGCGATTCGCGGACTCCGTTCGAATTGACGGTGCATTAGACTGATTGCCGAGACGGGGTCGAGCGGTGCTGTAGCTCACCCCTTCAGGGGTGAGGCCTTTCCGAACAGTGGCAACCAACCTGCCGCGAACGGAGTTGCGATGCAGACACCTTGTGCCAGCATTAGCGAAAACCCTCAGGCCTGAAGGCCAGAGCTACAGGGCTGTATCCGAAAAAGCAAACAGAGGTCTTTGTGCGATGGTCGCTAGTGGAGCAGGAAACCGCTGAGGGCTACGGCGATGCCGACAAGGCCGAGAAGTGAGCCGGCAAACCAGAAGAACCTTTTCTTTGTGATCAAAGTGAACGAAGTAAGAATGAGCGCAATTTCGAGGAGGACTTCGCTGAATTCATAGCGGTCGCCTCTCCGCGTGATCACGGCTCTCTCTTTTTGGAGGTCTTCGGCTTTCTCCTTGGCCTCTGCCTTTTCCTTGGTGTAGCGCTCGGCGTCCTTCAGATACTTCTCGCGTAATTGTTCGGCCTTCTCCTTGTCCACGGTGGTGAAGGTGCCGAGCATGTCCGCGCCGGTCTGCATACCATGCAGGCCGCTATTCTTGGCCTGGAAGAAAGCCCATTGATCGGCTTCCTGAGATTGCAGAAGAAGCTCTTCCTTTGCGGCGCGATGGCCCAGGAGAGTGGCGATGGCGACCAGGACGGCCAGGATCGAGAGCGTGACCGTGACCGGGATGGTAAACGGGCCTTCCTCATGCCCGCCGTGTCCCTCCTGACCTTCCAGAACTTCATGCATTGCTTCCTTCTCCTTTTGCTGGATTTATGCTGACGGCTGTGCGGCAATCGCTTGCAACGCATCCGCCGCAGCGGAAATCGTGCGGTCAATGTCGGCGGACGTGTGCGAGGCCGAGACGAAAGCCGCTTCGAATTGCGAGGGCGCCAGAAAAATACCGCGCTGCAGCATATCACGGAAAAAGCGCGCGTAGAGTTTGGTGTCGGAGCGCTTGGCGCCGGTGTAATCGGTCACGGGTTGCGATGCAAAAAAGATCGTGGAAAGCGAGCCGATACTGTTCACTTGCGCGGCGATACCCGCGTCTTTCAGGGCTTTTTGCAACCCGGCGGCGAGGTTTTTGGCGAGGGCATTGAGGCCCTCGTAGAGGCCGGGCTTGCTCAGCTCTTTCAGAGTGGCGATGCCTGCGCGCATCGCGAGAGGATTGCCGGCGAGCGTCCCGGCCTGGTAGACCGGGCCGAGCGGGGCGACATGATCCATGAACTCCGCGCGGCCAGCATACGCTGCTACCGGAACGCCACCGCCTATGATTTTGCCCATGGTGGTGAGGTCGCCCTGCACGCCGAAGATCTGCTGGGCGGAACCGTAGTGGAGACGAAAGCCGGTGATGACTTCGTCGATGATTAGAAGCGCGCCATGCTTGCGCGTGATTTCGCGGAGCCCCTTCAGGAAACCATCCCTGGGAAGAACGACGCCCATGTTGGCGGCGACGGGTTCGACGATGACGGCAGCGATTTTATCTTTGTGCTGCGCGAAGATTTGCTCCACGGCATTGAGGTCGTTATAGGGAACATTGAGAGTCAGGGCGGCCAGGGCTTGCGGAACTCCCGGGCATTCGGCAATGCCGAGCGTGGCCAAGCCAGAGCCGGCCTGGGAGAGGAAGCTATCGGCATGGCCGTGATAGCAGCCCTGGAATTTGACGATGAAATCGCGCTTGGTGATGCCGCGGGCCAGGCGCACGGCGCTCATGGTGGCTTCCGTGCCGCTGGAAACGAAGCGGACTTTTTCCAGGAACGGCATGGCTATGGTGATGAGAGTGGCGAGTTCGAGTTCCAGTTCGGTGGTTACGCCAAAGCTGGTGCCACGCTGCGCCTGATCGGCGATGGCCGCGCTGACGGCCGGATGCGCGTGGCCGAGGAGGATAGCGCCCCAGGAGCAGACGTAATCGAGCAGAGCGTTGCCGTCGGCGTCGTAAAGGTGCTGGCCGCTTCCCTTTTCGATGATGAGCGGTTCGCCGCCAACAGCGCGGAAGGCGCGGACGGGGCTGTTGACCCCACCGACGAGGACCTTCTCAGCCTTCGCAAATATTTCTCGCGAGCGGCGACGGTCGGGTAGGGAGCGGCGTTGCGTTGCACTCATGTGCGCACCTTGGCGTTCAGGATTTCAACCAGCGAGCCGCATCCTTGGCGTGGTAGGTGAGGATTATACCCGCACCGGCCCGCTGAATGCCCGTAAGAATTTCCAGGACGACGCGCTTTTCGTCAATCCAGCCATTGCGCGCCGCCGCCTTTACCATCGCGTATTCGCCGCTGACGTTGTACGCGCCCACGGGCACATCAAAGCGATCCCGCACCATGCGCACGATGTCGAGATAAGGGAGCGCCGGCTTGACCATGACCATGTCGGCGCCTTCCTCGATGTCCAGCGCGACTTCTTTCAGTGCTTCGCGCGCGTTGGCAGGGTCCATCTGGTAGCTGCGGCGATCGCCATGTTGCGGCGCGGATTGCGCGGCTTCGCGGAAAGGGCCGTAAAAACCGGAGCAGTACTTCGCGGCGTACGCCAGGATGGAGATGTTTTCAAAGTTGTGCTGATCGAGCTTTTTGCGGATGGCGGCGACGCGGCCGTCCATCATGTCCGAAGGGGCGATGATGTCGGCACCAGCCCGCGCGTGAGAGAGCGCTTGCTGCGCGAGAATATCGAGCGTGGGATCATTGGCGATTTCGCCGCGTTCGATCACGCCGCAGTGGCCATGATCCGTGTATTCGCAAAGGCAGACGTCCGTGATGACCAGGAGCTGCAGACCGGCTTTGCGGATGGCTTCGATGGCCTTTTGAACGACGCCCTCGGGGGAATACGAAATGGCGCCACGCGGATCTTTCGATTCCGGCAGGCCGAAGAGGATGACGGCCGGGATGCCGAGCGACTCGACTTCGCGGCATTCTTCGACGATCTGATCCACCGATTGCTGGTGAACGCCCGGCATGGAACTGACTTCCTGGCGCACCTTCGTGCCGGGGCAGACGAACATGGGATAGATAAAGCCGGCGGTGGTGAGGCGGGTTTCGCGCACCATACCGCGCAGGGCTTCGGTGCGGCGGAGACGCCGCGGGCGATGTGTAGGGAAGCTCATTGGTGTTTCACTCCTGCGGGCAAGCTGTGCCCAGAATTCACGAAGAAAGTTGCCAGGGATTCGAGGATGGCGGAGGCGGAGGTGTCGGAAGCAACGATCAGCCGCGACACGCCCGCTTCGCGGAGGGCGCGCTCCGTGACAGTGCCGATGGCGGCGAAGGCGCTCTTCTCTGCCAGGCTTTGAAATGACTGCGGGCCGAGGAGTTCCCGCAGGTGGTGCACGGCGGAGGGGCTGAAAAACAAGACAGCATCGGGAACGTCCTGAAGGATGTTCTCCAGATTGCGCGTGTCGTCGGAAGCGGGGCGGAGGGTTTTGTAGGCGACGATTTCGGTGACGTGCGCGCCGAGGCGTTGCAGGGTTTCGACTAGGTCGTGATTGGCGCGATCGCTGCGCGGAAGGAGCACGCGCTTGCCGCGAACTTCGGCTTGCAATTCCTGCGCGAGGGCGACGCCATGGTGTTCCTTGGCGACGTAGGCGATAGCGAGGCCAGCGGCCCGCGCTGCTTCCGCGGTGGCTGGGCCGACGGCGGCAATTTGCGCGGTCGCAACGGCGTCGCGCAGTGAAAACTTGAGCTGCTCGGAGCGCTCCTGCAGGGCGCGCACGGCGTTCTGGCTGGTGAAGAAAACCCAGTGATACTCGCGCATGCGGCGGAGGGAGTCGTCCAGCGCCGGCAAATCGTCCGGCGACGCGAACGCGACCATGGGCAGCAGAATCGGCTGAGCACCCTGTTCGCGCAATGCGGTGAGCAGAGGCTGGCTCTGCTCCGCGGCGCGGGTGATCACGACGCGCTTGCCCGAGAGAGCGTTGGCGGAGGATTCAGCCACGGGAGCGTTGCACCTCTTCAAGAATGCCGCGAGCGCCGCCTTCCACGAGCAGCTTGGCCATGTGCTCGCCGAGTTGCGCGGCCTGATCCGGCGGAGCCGTGGCACGCTGGCGAACATACTGAACGCCATCCACGGAGCAGACCACAGCGTCCATCACAAGTTCGCCGCGTTCGAGGCGCGCCCACGCGCCAAGGGGCACCTGGCAACCACCATGCAGAGCGGCAAGCAGGGCGCGTTCGGCGATGACGGCAGTGCGCGTTTCAGCGTCATCGAGCTTGCCGAGAATGTCCGCGGCTTCCGTGTCTTTCACGCGGGACTCGATGGCGATGGCACCCTGCCCCACAGCAGGCAAAGAAATTTCGGGGGAAAGGGCTTCGGTGATTTTCTGGCTCCAGCCGAGGCGATCGAGCCCCGCCTTGGAAACGACGATGGCGTCGTATTCGCCGCTTTCGACTTTGCGGAGGCGCGTGTCCACGTTGCCTCTCAGTTCGCGAATATCGAGATCGGGGCGGTGATGGCGCAGTTGGGCCTGGCGGCGGAGGCTGCTGGTACCGACGCGCGCGCCCTGCCTGAGGTTGGCGAGTGTGGCGCCTTTATGGGAAACGAGGCAATCGCGCACGTCATCGCGGCGACAGACCGCGGGGAAAAAGAGCCGCCCGGGCGTTTCGGTGGGAACGTCCTTGACGCTGTGAACGGCGAGATCCACGGTTTCCTCGAGCAGGGCTTCTTCGAGCTCCTTGATGAAAATGCCCTTGCCGCCGATTTGCGTGAGAGGCGCCTGCTGCATTTTATCCCCGGAGGTTTTGATGATGATGATCTCGGCTTCGACGCCGGAGACTTGAAAGAGCTGCTTGCGGACGAATTCAGCCTGCCAGCGCGCCAGGATGCTGCCTCTGCTGCCGATGCGGAGGGGCCTCACGGTTTCTCCCGGTCGGATAGATAGAGTTCACGGATGGCTTCGACGTTCTGAATTTTTTTGCGCAATTCCTTTTCGGCACGGAGCCGCTCGGCGGGGGCGATCAGCAGTTTTTCGACCAACTCGTCCATGAGCGCGCCAATGTGTTCGCGGTCTGCGTCGCTGAAGTGGTTCATGCCGGCAAGTTTCTCATGAAGGAAGGCGGCGCGGCGCTCTTTCAAGCTGCCGCGCAAGGTATCGAGCACGCCGATGAGCTCGACGCTGGCCTGCCAGGAGATGAACTTGGCGACATGCTCTTCCACCAGGGCTTCGGCCTTGGGAACTTCATTCTCTCGCGCGCTGCGATTCTGCTGCACGATTTCGCTGAGGTCCTCCATGGTGTAGAGGTAACAGTTGTAGAGTTCGCTGACGGCAGGCTCGATATTGCGGGGCATGCCCAGGTCCATGAGGAAGAGGGCGCGATTTCCGCGAGCAGCCATGGAGCGCTCGATCAGCGGTTTGGTGAGGAGAGCTTCCTGGACGCCGACGGCGGAAACGATAACGTCGGGCAGCTTGAGTGTGCTGTCCCAATTGCCCCAATCGAGCACTTCCCCTTTGTATTGCCTGGCGAACTCCGCGGCTTTTTCGCGGGAGCGATTGGAAAGGTAGAGCCGGCCGATGTTGCGGTCGTGAAGTTGGGAGACGACCTGTTCGCTGATGGTGCCGGCGCCGAGAACGAGAGCGGTGCGATCGTTAAGCTTGCCAAAAATGCGCTCGGCGAGCTTCATGCCCGCGGAGGCGACGCCCATGGGACGCGTGCCGAGCTCGGTTTCCGCACGCACGCGCTTGCCAACTTCGAGCGCGGCTTGAAACAGGCGGTTCAGGACGGGGCCAGTAACGTGCGCGGCGTGGGCACGGAGATAGGCTTCGCGGACCTGGCCGAGGATTTCGGCTTCGCCAAGCAGCATCGATTCCAAACCGGCGGAGACGCGGAACAGATGCCGGACGGCGTCGTGATCGTAGTGGTGATAAAGCGAAGGACTGAGCAGTTCGGGCTGGACGGAGTGAAAGTTACTGAGAAAGCTGGCAAGCGCGGCGGCCGAGGCGCGTTTCGCGGTGGGGTGGACGCCGTAAACTTCGCTGCGGTTGCACGTGGAAAGAACCAGGGTTTCTTCCAGTATGCCCTGAGCCCGCAGCTCTTCGGCGGCGCGTTGCGCCTGTTCGGCGCAGAAAGACACCTTTTCCCGCACCTCCACAGGCGCCGTACGGAAGTTCAGGCCGACGAGAACAATCTCCATGCCGTGTTCCGCGCGCTCCTAGAAATAGCGGTGGTGCTGGGAAAAGAAGAGATTCACCACCCAGAAGTTCACAACCACCAGAACAAAGTTGAAGACGCACAATTTGGAGGCCCGAGCGCCACGCCAGGCCGCCGTGCGCGCCAGGCGAAAATAAACGATGTACAGCAAGAGCACGAACAACGTAAAGATATATTTCGGGTCGAAATAGGAGTAGTGCTCCGCAAGATTGCGGTCCACGGCGATATAACCAAGGGACGTGCCAACGAAGATGGTGACGAGGCCGACCATGACGCTGGTGTGGCTCATGCGCTCCAGCAGTTCGAGGGGCGGCAAGCGCCAAACCACGTCACCGAGTCGCCGGATGCGCAGGAGGCGTTCCTCACCCAGATAGATGAGGCTAAGTACGCAGGATAAAGCGAAGGCGGCATAGGCCAAAATGCTCAGCGTGACGTGGAGGGCAAAGACGACGCCGTGGACGGGCGAAGGCGTGTGCGGGCGGGCAGGCATGAGGTTGGCGGTGAAGAAAAAGATAAGAATGATGGGCATGACGAAGGCGCCGACGGTCCTTTGGCGGTGATAAATCTCGAGGCAGAGATAGGTGACGGCGAGGAGCCAGCCGAACAGCGACATGGCCCCCTGGAGGTCATGGTAAGGGACCGTATGGCTGGCGCGGGCGCTGATGAGCAGGGCCAGGTAATGCGTGCCTAAACCCAGGAACATCAGCAAGGTAGCCAGGCGCCCGGTGAGTTCCTTGCCGGTATAGAGGAATTGGACGTACAAGCCCCAACTGAGCAGGTATGCCAGGACGGTCAAGATAACGAACGTATGATTCATCGGCCTTGTCCACGCCGGTCTGGAACGATTCGGGAGCGCGAAGTTCCTTGGATGGCGTGTTTCACGAGATATTTCGAGTATAGCGCACTCGCCTGTGGGCCGCATGTTTGGCCGCTACCCCAACCCTCGTGACTTGCTGGATGACGGCTTCGCGGGCACACCGAACCTGGCCTTCTACACCACGAACGGTACCTGGGACGTCGAGAATCACGGCGTTCCGCCCGACGTCGAAGTGGAATATGAACCGCAGGCGGTGCGCGCGGGCCATGATCCGCAATTGGAAAAGGCCGTCGAGGTGGTGATGGATCTCCTGAAGAAGAACCCGCCTCCTCCGGCGCCGCAACATCCGCCCTATCCTAATTACGAGAAGAGCGCGCCCTAGCCTGCTTCCATGGTGCAGGCGTTCCTCTCTGGAACTACAGCAGGCTGAGCTTTTGAAATCTTAAAAAGAAAGCCTGGCGCTCAACTGGATTTCGCGTCCGGGCGTCATGGCCATAGTGATGGTGCCGAACTGGGGTTCGTTCACATAGCGGTTCGGTGTGCCCAGATTGACTTTGTTCATGGCGTTGAAAGCCTCGGCACGAAACTGGAAGTTCGCTCTTTCGCTGAGGCGGAAGGCGCGCTGCAGGGCAATGTCCATGGTCTGCATTCCAGGCCCATAAACGGAATTCCGTCCTACGTCACCAAAGGTATAGGAAGGCGGCGCGGCAAAAGCCGCGGGATTAAACCATTCCGCTGCAGTGTGCGTCCCCGGACCAAAGATGGCCTGCCCGGTGGTGTTGGCGCGAATGGGATTTTCGCCCAGGACCGTTCCGGAATTCGCCGTGTCGCCAAAGACAGAAATGGTGAAGGGCATCCCCGTCTCATACTGGTAGATCGTCGAAAAATTCCAATTTTGCGTCGCTATGCGTGTCCAGGCCGCGCGCTGGTACGCGGGAATGGCGTACACGGCGCTAAGGGCGAAGCGATGGCGGACATCGCAGCCGGGCCCTTTTTCGGCGGCAAGGTCGTTGTCGTTTTGTGGAATCGACGATTCGTCCATGGGCGAGCGGAAGTCCGGCGCGTTGGTCAAATTCTTCGCAAAGGTGTAGTTCGCCAGCAAGCTGAGACCATGCGAATACCGCCGGCGCACGTTCACGTATCCCGCGTCGTACCAGCTCTGCGCGGTGTTCTCCAGCAGGTTGATCGTGCTGACCGGAAACGTCTGGCTCTGGATCACCGCCTCCGTGCTGCTAGGCTGCAAAACCGTGCCCGGCACGAACGACAGCGTCTTGAATGGGCGGCGCGGTCCGAGCGGCCCCGGCCCTGGCGGCGCGTTGTTGATCAGGTCCGCTCGCTGCAAGTGAAACCCGCGTGCGCCCAGATAGCCAATCTCGAGAGTCGTGTCCTTCCCGAGGCTCTTCTGCACCGACGCATTCCATTGCTGGACGTACTGCGCCGGCGCGTGCGGGTCGAATGCCGTGAAACTCACCGTCGTGGGTGTCTGCGCGCCGGTACCCAGCACGGGCGTGCCGAAATTCAGCCCACTCGCATAAAGCGACGCCGGCGGAGTGTAATTGTCCGCCTGTTGCGTTTCCGGAAATACGAATGGCACGTTATGCCGCTCATTGCACCAAGTGTTCAGGTCCACCGGCGTGTAGAAAATCCCGTACGCCGCATGGAACACCAGCCCAAACTTCGGAAGGCCCTTGGCAAGGCCTAGCCGTGGCGCAAAATTATGCTTGTTCGCGTACATCAGCCCCTTCGGGTATCCGTTCTCTCCGCCCACGAAAACCGAAGGCACGCCGTTATTGAACACCAGGTTCGTGTTGGTGTTGTCCTTGTCCCACAACGGGGCCATAAATTCGTAGCGCACGCCAAGGCTGAGCGTCGTCGTATGTGTAATCTGCCACGCATCCTCGACGAATGCGGATGTTCCCCAGTTCTTCAAATTCATCTGCGGAATCCCGGCCTGGCGCTGCTTCACCGTTGGCAGGCTGAGCAGCATGCTCGCCAGCCCCGATCCGGTGCCGTCGTTGAATCCTTCGTCAGTCGTGTATCCGTTCGTGTACTGGTAATACCCGCGGTTCTGGAAGAAGCCCCACATCGGCCAGGTGTACCAGTGATAATCTCCGCCAAACTTGATGGCGTGGCGCCCGTGCTGCCAGGCGTACATGTCCCGGATCTCGTAAATCGTGTTCCACACGTGCATGGGCGTCGCCACGTAGGTGTCGCCAATTCCCGTGTAACCCTGCACCGCAAACCACGGCGCGCCCCACGCATTCGGCCCGCCGAATCCCACACCCTGAATCCCCAGCTCGCCGACGATGTTGTTCACCGCGTCGTTTTGCGAGGTCCGGTACATGGACAAGCGCGACACCGCAATCGTTACCGTGTCCACTTTGTCGCTCGAAAAAACGTGGTTCCAGGAAATTACCCCTTGCTGCGACCGGTTGTCGAAGTTCGCCCCGAATCCCGGCAGATTTTCCGACGTGGAAGTCACCCCGCTGCTCGGTGAAAATCCATTCTCTTGACCGATCGAGTAACGCCCGAAAAGAGTGTCGGCGTGTGAGAAGTTGTGGTCTATGCGAATCGTGCCCTGGTCCTCGATATGCGTTTCATTGCGAATGTCGAGGTAATTGTTGGAATCCGCGCCTCCAACCGTCATGTTCATGTTCGGCTGGGGGATGTACTTCAGCAGGAAGGCCTCCAGTTGCGGATTGATGCGGTCTGCCGGAATCTGGTTATTGGGAAACTGCGCGCGGGTGTACGGATAATTTGTGGGACCCGTCGGCTTGCTTGGATCATAGTTCGGATTTGCAACCGCGGTCGTTGGGTCGTAGATATGGACGCCGCTCATGCTGAAATCCCCATGGATTTCCTGCGGCGTCGGTACCGTCAGAATCTGCGCATCCGCTTGCGCCAGCCGCAAGCCCTCGTAGTTGACGAAGAAAAAGGTGCTCTTCCGGATCAGCGGCCCGCCGAAGGATGCGCCGAAATTGTTTTGCACCAGATGATTGTTCCCCATCGAGCCGAACGTGCTCGCATCAAAGGCTCCGTTGCGGAGAAATTCGTACAATGTTCCGTGGAATTGGCTCGAACCCGAGTGCGTCACAATATTGATTTGTCCGCCGCCCGCGCCGCCCATATCCGCCGTGTAGCTGCTCGTTTCCACCTGGAATTCCTTCACCGCGTCCGGCGATGGGCTCAAATTCTGCGTGTTGAATGTGGGGTCGGTGTTGGTGGCGCCGTCGAGGAGAAAGAAGTTGGCGTTCGGGCGGCTGCCGCCTACGACCACGGCAGAGCGCTGGCCAGGACGCCAATAAAGGGGATTCGAGCTTCCGGTTTGCGCGCCGAAACCGACGTGAGCGCCAGGCACGGTGAGCACGAGGTCAATCAACATGCGTCCATTCAGGGGCAGTTCGCGAATGGAAGTGGGCTCGACGACAGCGCCCACGCTTGCATCGGTCGTCTGCAAAACCTCGGCGGCGGCCAATACCTGGACTCCTTCCTTGACGGAACCGACCATCAGGGTGATATCCACGGTTAATTTTTGGCCTACCTCCAGCCGTAGGGACTGCTTTGCCGCTGCAAAACCGGGCGCTTCGACTTTCAGTTCGTAATCATCGGGCAAAAGTGCTGGAGCCTCGAAAAGTCCCTCCTGGTTTGTCACCAAGCGCCGGCTTGCGCCCGTGTTCGCGGCAGTGAGTTGGACCGTGGCCCCCGCGACGGGGAGATGCTGCGGGTCGCTCACGACACCCGTGAGGACGGCATAGTTGCTCTGGCTATATGCGGGCAGCGCGAGGCAAAGAAGAAGGAGAACTAGGCGGAATCGCTTCATGATGGTTGCTCCTCCAGAAAAAATGCACGCTGAACGATGCATGGCGTGGCTTTCCGGGTGCAAGGAGCGAACCGCTGGAGTAACACAAGCGGGGAATCGAGTCCCGGTTGTTGGAGACGTTAACTTTGCAGAAAGGGGATAGCAATACTTGAAAAGCATTAGAAAGCGTCTATTTCTTCCGAATGCTTACTGCGCCAGTCCAAAACTGCATGGCCCTGGGTTTTCAAGCTTGGCCATCAATGGGTGGCGACTTGGCGGACCGGCATTGCCGGATAATCGGAAACTGAGCCACCACGTCCCTAAGAGGCGAGATTGGCCGGGATTTGTTATTCTTGGTGGATAACTTTATGACCAATCAGGCCCCTGCATTGACCCGGAAAGAACTCTTCCTGCGAGCCGCGCGTTGCGAACCTGTGCCGCGTCTTCCGGTGTGGATGATGAGGCAAGCGGGGCGTTACCTGCCGGAATACCGTGAAATTCGCGCGAAACATTCGTTTTTGGAGGTCTGCAAGACGCCGGACCTGGCCGTGGAGGTGTCGCTGCAACCCTTTCGTCGCCTCGGCGTGGACGCCATCATTATTTTTTCGGACATTCTAATCCCCGCGGAAGCCATGGGCTTGCCGCTGGAATTGGGCGATGCCGGGCCGAACCTTCCGGAACCGGTGCGCACCGAGGCGGACGTCAAGAAGCTGCGCATCTTTGATCCGGAAGTGGAAACCGGGTTCCTGATGGAGGCGCTGCGGCGCACGGTGAAGCAGGCTGGAGCGGACGTGCCGGTGCTCGGCTTCGCTGCTTCGCCCTGGACGTTGGCGTGTTACATGGTGGAAGGACGCACGAAGGAAGGCTTCGCGACGGTGAAGGAATTTCTTTACCGCGAGCCAAAGATTTTTCGGGAGCTGTTGCACAAGATCGCCGAGGCCACCATCCTTTACCTGAAGGGGCAGATTGCCGCGGGGGTGAGCGCGGTGCAGTTGTTCGATACCTGGTGCGGCGAACTGGATTTGCAGGACTACACGGAGTTTGTGTTGCCCGCCGTGCAAGAAATAATTGCCGGGCTGGGCGGAACGGTGCCAGTGATTTACTACACCAAGGCGTCGCACCACCTGCTGCCGGCGATTGTGCGCGCGGGCGCGAATGTTTTGAGCGTGGATTGGCGGATTCCGCTGGCGAAAGTACGCGAACTGGCGGGGCCGCGTGTCGCGGTGCAAGGCAATCTCGATCCCGCTGTGCTCTTTGCGCCGCCAGAGAAAATCCGGCAGGCCACGCTGGAAATCGCCGCTGAGCTTGGCGGGCGCGGCCACATTCTGAATTTGGGGCATGGCATTCTGCAGCAAACGCTCGTCGAACACGCACAGTTGTTTATCCACACCGGGCAGCAGGCGGCGCTGGCGGAAGCGCAGCCGGCCGGGAAGTCGCGCTCATAGTTGCGCAGGAGGGAGGCGCCGTGACACTCATGAATCCGAGCTTGCGGGAGATGCGTGATGAACTCTCCGTGGGCGAAGAGTTTGTGAACCGGTACAACAAGCCGGGGCCGCGCTACACTAGCTATCCGACGGCGCCAGTGTGGACCGATTCCTTCGGGCCAAAGGAATACGAACAAGCGCTGGCCGCGGCGGAGGAAAAGCGCAGCCTGGTTTCGCTGTACATGCATCTTCCCTTCTGCGAATGCCTGTGCCTGTTCTGCGCATGCAACGTCATCATCCAAAAAGACAAAAGAGTTGCGCCGCCGTATCTGGGCGTCTTGAAAAAAGAGACCGACCACATCAGCCATAGCGTTTCGCGCGAGCGCCAGGTGGTGCAGTTTCATTGGGGTGGCGGAACGCCGACGTATCTTTCCCCGGAGCAGATCGAGGACCTGTTCACGTATACGCGGGAGCGCTTCACGTTTGCGCCGGATGCGGAAATCGGGATCGAAGTGGATCCGCGTGTGACCACGCGCGCGCACCTGGAGACGGTGCGCAAGATGGGCTTCAACCGGCTCAGCATGGGGATTCAAGACTTCAAGCCCGAGGTGCAGAAAGCGGTGCATCGGATACAGCCGTATGAAGTGACGCGCGACCTCATCGCCAACGCGCGCGAACTGGGATTCGACAGCATCAACGTGGACCTGATCTACGGCTTGCCGTACCAGACCGCGGAGAGTTTCGCGCACACGGTGGAGCAGATCGTAGGGCTCTCGCCAGACCGCATCGCCATGTTCAGCTATGCGCACGTGCCGTGGCTGAAGAAACAGCAGGGCTCGTTTGTGGCGCACCTGCCCGAGGGCATGAAGAAGTTTGAGATTTTCCGCAGCGGCTTGCTGGCGTTTGTGGAAGCCGGATACCTGTACATCGGCATGGACCACTTCGCGAAAGACAACGACGAGCTGGCTGTTTCGCAGCGCAACCGCACGCTGCACCGCAATTTTCAGGGCTACACCACGAAGGCGGGCGCCGATCTCTACGGCATGGGCATCACCGCGATCAGCGGGATCCAGGATTGCTACGCGCAAAACTTCCGAGACATTCCCTCGTGGGAAAAAGCCGTGAACGAGCGCGGCATCGCCACCATGCGCGGCTACCGGCTTTCTCAGGACGATATTTTGCGCCGTGAGGTCATCGGCCGCCTCTTGTGCCACACTGTGATTGTGAAGGACGAGATTTCGCAAAGGTTTGGAATTGATTTTGACGAGTACTTCGCTCCCGAACTGGAACGCCTGAAGCTGCCGCAGGAAGATGGCCTGGTCGTGGTGAACGAGAAGGAGATTCGTACCGCGTGGCTGGGACGCATCTTCATTCGCAACCTGGCCATGGTGTTTGATCCGTACCTGGAAAAGCAGCAACTGGCGTCCCGTCCGCTATTCTCGAAAACTCTGTGATATTTTTGGCAGACTGACGTCTGCGGTCGCCCCGCTCGCCAGGGATGGCCGCCGTTTTGCCGAGGGGCAAACTTTATGTCCACGCAGGTCCAGGCTCTTGTGGTTGGCGCGGGAATTTCCGGACTCGCCACCGCGTACGCGCTGCAAAAGGCGAACGTCTCCACATTGGTTGTGGAGGCGGCGGCGCGGCCGGGCGGCGTGATCCGTTCGGTGCAGCGGGATGGCTATCTGCTGGAGTGCGGCCCGCAAAGCTTCAGCGGGAATAGCGCCATCACCGCGATTTGCAGCGACCTTGGACTTCTGGAAGAACGCGTGCTGGCCGATCCCAAAGCTCCGCGATTCGTGCTCATCCATGGAGCGCTGCAAGCGGTTCCCATGAATCCGCTGGGGCTGCTGGCTTCGCCGCTGCTCGGCGGCGGCACGAAGCGGGCCATCCTGCGCGATCTTCTGGGCAAGAGCGAGGCGCCGGAGCCCGATGAGTCCGTCGCGGATTTCATCCGGCGGAAATTTTCGGAGAGACTGCTCGATTGGCTGGTGGGTCCGTTTGTTTCCGGGATCTACGCGGGCGATCCGGAAAAGCTGAGCTTGCGCGCGGCATTTCCGATTTTGCACGAGGCGGAAAAGGCTTCTGGGAGCCTTCTTCGCGGAATTTTCCCCGCGATAAAGGCGCGAGCGGCGAAACGGCCGAAGGGGCCGAAAGGCCCGCGCGGGCGGCCGACGCTGCAGACGTTTAGCGAAGGCAATGAAATGCTGATCAAAGCGCTGGCGTTGAACCTGGGCGAGCGCTTGCAGTGCGGCGTGGAGGTTACGGGAATCGAGCATCTTGATTCGGGTCATGATGCCAATGCGCCACGATTCCGCGCTGCGGTGCGAACTCCGCAAGGCGAAGAGGCTGTGGAGGCAGAACGCTTGGTGCTGGCGGTGCCCACGGGTGTAGCCGGGAAGCTTTTGGGCGCGCTGGATGGAGAGTTTGAAAAGCAGTTGGGTGACGTGGAGTATGCGGGCGTAGCAGTGGTTTCGCTGGGCTACCGGAAAAAGGATGTGAACCATTCGCTGGAGGGATTCGGTTTCCTGGTGCCGCGGTCCTCGCGATTGAACGATCTCGGCACGGTGTGGAACTCTTCGCTGTTTCCGGGGCGCGCGCCGGAGGGCGAAGCGCTGCTGACGAGCTTCGTGGGAGGCGCGACAAATCCGGGCGCGCTGCAACAATCGGAAGCAGTCCTCGCGGAAACGATCCACAAGGAAATTATGCCGCTGCTGGGAATTCGCCAGGAGCCGGTCTTTTCCAATGTGACGATCTGGCCGCGCGCTTTGCCACAGTACAACCTGGGCCACACGGCGCGGCTCGCTGCCTTGGAAGAGTTGCGCGGGAAATTTCCGGGACTCTATTTTGCTGGGAATTACTTGAATGGCCCGGCGATCGGTACCTGCGTCGAGCAGGCGTTGAACATTGCAGACGAGATTCGCGTGAGTTTCGCGAACTGAGAGTTTTCCTCGCTGCAGCAGGCCTGACGATTAGTGTTTTTTCGCGTGGCGGTGGGCCAGGCGAATTATCCGGCGCTTAGCGGCTTCGCGCCAGCGGTGACGTTCCTCGGCAGTGCGCAGGATGAGTGGTGGAACGCGCTTGGGCTGGCGCGTGTGCTCATCAATGGCCACGAACGTCACATAGGCCGTGGTGGTCTGCTTGCGTTCACCTGTGAGGATGTCCTCGGAATAAACCTCGACGCCAACTTCGAGTGAAGTATGGAAAACGCGGTTGACGTGCGACTTCAACATGACGATTTCGCCGAGATTCACGGGATTCTGGAAATCGATGTAGTCCACCGAAGCGGTAACCATGTAACTGTTGGCGTGGCGGCTGGCGGCCATGGCGGCAACGATATCAACAAGGTGCATGACGTGGCCGCCGAGTAGTTTTCCCAGCGCGTTAGTTTGCGCGGGCAGCACCACCTCCGCCATTTCGGAGGCCGAGGCGCTCACCGGCTTCCCGTGCATCTCCACATCCTCATTGACAATTATTTTCCCTTCGCGTGTTCGCTTCATGATTGTCCTCGCTTGTGCCGGCCACACCTCTCCGTATCATAGGGGACGCTGCCCTGACGGTCCAAAGAAAAAGTCGCCGGCAGAGATGCAAAGATTCCCCGGCTGCAAATCGCGGCGACGCTTTCTGTCCCTCCAGCGCGGCGCCCTGAGTCGCTCGTCCAGGTTAAGTCTGACGCGGCTGAGCTCCATGCTAAAATTCTCGCCGAGGTGTTCGCATGACGGACGTCACCCCTTCCTCTGTCCACGATCAGTTTTCAGAGAGCATGCGCATTGCGTGGATTTTCGGCGCATGCGCATTCCTTCTCCAGATGGCCACGAACGGCCGCTATGGCTATTTTCGCGACGAACTCTACTACCTCGCGTGCAGCGATCATCTGGCCTTCGGTTATGTGGATCTCGCTCCGCTGATCGCCTGGCTTGCGCGTGGCAGCCGCGTGATTTTTGGAGATTCCATCCATGCCATTCGGTTGCTGCCAGCCCTGGCGTTCGGCGCGGAAGTTGCGCTGACGGGATTCCTGACCCGCGAATTGGGAGGCCGGAAATGGGCCATCTTTCTGGCCTGCGTTTGCGTTTTACTCGCGCCTACCATCCTCGGCAACGGCACTCGGCTGGCCATGAATCCGTTGGAGCCACTGTTTTGGATGGGCTGTCTGTACGTTCTGCTGGCCGCACTGGATCGCCGCCAACCGGCTCTTCTTCTCTACTGTGGCGTGCTACTGGGGTTCGGCCTGCTGAACAAACATTCCACGGTATTTTTTCTCGGCGGGCTGGTTGTTGGCCTGGCGCTCACTCCCGAACGCCGCATTTTCGCTTCGAAATGGTTTTGGGCTGCGGCGTTGATCGCGTTTCTGATTGCGCTGCCCAACGTGGTCTGGCAATACGCGCACCATTTCCCGACGCTCGAGGATTTGCGAAACGTCAAAGCCACTCACAAAAACATCGAACTCCCGCCGCTGGCCTTCCTCAAGCAGCAAATCATGATGCTCAATCCGATTACGGATCTCGTTTGGATTGCCGGCCTCGCCTATCTCTTCTTCCACCGGAATGGCAAGCGCTTTCGCTTTGTAGGATTCACGTATCTTGCTTTTCTTGCGGCGATGATGGCATTGAAGGGGAAAGACTACTACCTCGCTCCGATATACCCCATGCTCTTCGCCGCAGGTGGCGTATGCTGGGAAACGCTTACGGCCAATCGCCCGCGACTTCGTTGGTTACGCGTGGCGTTGCCGGCGGTGGTCATCGCCGTCTGTCTTGTTTCTGTGCCACTCGCCCTGCCCGTTCTTCCTCCGGACAGAATCGTGCCGTACATGCAAGCGCTAGGCCTGGGTGTGACCCGCACGGAAACGTCCATGACTGGAATTCTCCCGCAGCATTTCGCGGATGAATTCGGATGGGAAGAAATGGTTTCCGAAGTCGCCACAGTCTACAACGCGCTCCCCGCGGGGGAACGCGCGAAGACCGCGATCCTTGCCGGAAACTATGGCGGAGCGGGAGCGATCGATTTCTTCGGCGCACGCTACGGTTTGCCCAAATCCATTTCTGCTCATCAAAACTACTACCTCTGGGGCCCGCGCGATTACACGGGCGAGCGGGTCATTCTGCTGGAGTGGAGAATGGAGGATGCGCAGTACTGGTGCGGCAGCGTGGACAAAGGGCCGCGCGTCGCACCCTACTACGGCATGGGCTGGGAGCACTATGACATCCTGGTCTGCCACAACTTTAAGGTTCCCCTTACCGAAGCCTGGCCGGAACTCAAGATTTGGGATTGATGTTTGTTCGGATGGCTCAGCCGAGGGGGCTTGGAGCAAGCGCCTTCGTGGCAGGCGGAGTTTGGGCCGGCCGCACGCCCACGTATAATACGGAACGTCACCATGACCGAGCAAAAGAAAAGCCGGCGGCAGAAGCTGGAAGAATACGTCGCACAAAATCCCAAGGATGCGTTTTCGCGGTACGGACTGGCATTGGAATTCCTGAGAGAGGGAAACAAAGCCGGGGCGGAGGCGCAATTCCGCACCCTGATTGAGAATCACGCGGATTACGTGCCGGGGTTTCAGATGTACGCGCAAATGCTGGCGCAGGATGAGCGGCATGCGGAGACGCGATCGATTCTGACGGCAGGAATTGCTGCAGCGACGCGCGTGGGCAACACGCACGCGCGGTCGGAGATGGAAGGACTGCTCGCGGAGCTGGAGGCAGCATGAAATTTGCGAAGATTGTATTTTGGGTGGCGGGGATTTGGGGCGTGCTGGTGCTGGTGCCTCTTTTTTTCATTTTTGACCTGATCGGTCAGAAAGATCCACCGGCGATCACACATCCTGGATTTTTCTACGGGTTTGCCGCCGTGGGGCTGGCGTGGCAAATCGCGTTTATGTTCATTGCCCGTGATCCGATCCGTTTCCGGCCGCTGATGATCCCCTCAACGGTGGAAAAATTCGGTTACGGGATCACGGTAGTAGTATTGGTGCTGCAGGCGAGGATGCACGCGTCCGACCTGGTCTTTGCAGCCACGGACTTACTGCTGGGTGTCCTGTTCGTGGCGGCCTATTTGCGCACGCCCGCGCGTTCCACTTAGCCTCGCAACTAAAGATTTGAACTCATGGCGGCCGGTACTGGATCAAATTCCGATTGATCCACCGCCCGGCAGCGGGCAGCATTCCGCGGGGCCTTCTGGTATCCTTTGGGCTGCGACCCATGCGGCCGGAACGCATTCCACTTTTTCCTCTAAACGTCGTCCTGTTCCCCGGCGAACAACTTCCCCTGCACATCTTCGAGCCGCGCTACCGGCGCATGGTGCGCGAGTGCCTGGAGGCCAAGTCGCCATTCGGGATGCTGCTGGCGCTGCCGAATGGCGTGGTGCGCGTGGGGTGCACGGCGGAAATTGTGGACATTGTCAAAAAGTACGAGGACGGGCGCATGGACATCCTGACCGTGGGGAGAGACGCTTTCCGAATCCTGGAGTTGTTTACCGACGACCCGCTGCTCCAGGGACAAATCGATTATCTGGAAGACCACGATTCCCTGCTGGCACCTGTCAAGAGCCAGCGGCTGATCGAGGCCTACGAAACCTGCCACACGCTCCTTTTCTCCGAACTCCCGCGCAATTTCGATGGAATTGCCCCTGAACATCTGGCCTATGCGGTCGCCGCGGCCCTGCCCCTCGATCTCCTGTGGAAGCAGCAGATTTTGGAGCTGCGCTCCGAGGCGGAGCGCCAGGAGCGGTTGCTCGGGTATCTTCGGGAGTGGGCGCCGCATCTACAGAAAGCAGAGGCATTGCGCCAGCGCGCCGGCGGCAACGGGCATGGACTAAATTAAAGAGTGGCGGGCCATCATTTATGGCCTGGGCTGGGGGGCCCTATGACAGCAAGCACTTCGCTACATCCCGCGGCACATTCCAGGCCGCGCACCATCGGCGAATGGAAACGCATCCCCGATTTCGATGCGCGCGCCACTTCCCTGTCCGTAAAGAACGAGATTCGTCGTAATCTGTTGCGCGCCATCGAGCGCAATGACCCGCTCTTCCCCGGCGTGCACGGCTACGAGGACAGCGTGATTCCGCAAATCGTGAATGCGCTGCTTTCCCGCCACAATTTTATCTTGCTGGGATTGCGCGGCCAGGCGAAAAGCCGCATCCTTCGCGGGCTGATTCAATTGCTGGACCCGGAAATTCCCGTGATTGCGGGCTGCGAAATCAACGACAACCCGCTGCAGCCGATCTGCCGCTCCTGCCGCGAAAAGGTGGCCGCGGAAGGCGACAACACGCCGATTGCCTGGCTGCCGCGGGACCAGCGCTTCGTCGAGAAGCTGGCCACACCCGATGTGACCATCGCGGACATCATCGGAGACGTTGACCCCATCCGCGCCGCTCGAGGAGGCCGCGACCTTTCCGATGAGCTTACGATTCACTACGGATTGCTGCCGCGCGCCAACCGCGGAATCTTTGCCATCAACGAATTGCCGGATTTGGCCGGCAAAATCCAGGTGGGCCTCTTCAACATTATGCAAGAGGGTGACATCCAGATTAAGGGCTATCCGTTGCGGCTGCCCCTGGATGTGCTGCTGGTGTTCACGGCAAACCCGGAAGACTACACGGCGCGCGGCAAGATCATTACGCCGCTGAAGGACCGCATCGGCGCGGAGATCCGCACGCACTATCCTTCTACCATTGATGAGGGGATGCGCATTACCGGGCAGGAGGCGTGGGTCGAGCGCAATGCCGAGATCAAGGTGGAAGTGCCGGAATATTTGCGCGAACTGATCGAGGAAATTGCGTTTCAGGCGCGCGAAGACAAGCGCGTGGACCGGCGCTCGGGCGTTAGCCAGCGCCTGCCGATTACGGCGCTGGAAAGCGTGGTGAGCAATTCCGAGCAGCGCGCGGCGCGCACGGGCGAAACACATACGGTGGCGCGGGTAGCGGATGTGTACGCGGCACTGCCGGCGATGACCGGCAAGCTGGAGCTGGAATACGAGGGCGAGTTGAAGGGAGCCGAAGCGATCGCGCGCGAGCTGATTCGCACCGCAATTGGCCGCGTCTTCAGCAAGCATTTTCCCAATGTGAGCTTCCAGCCGGTGATTCAGTGGTTTGAAGCGGGAGGCGAGCTGAAGATTCCCGAAATTGCCACCACCAATCAGCGTTACCAGCAGCTCGCGAAAGTCCCGGACCTGCTGAACCACACGGACAAGCTCGGCGTGACGAACCGCAAAGACGCCGCGGCTGTGGCTGCGGCCGCCGAAATGATCCTCGAAGGCTTGTGGGCGCACCGGCGGATTGGCCGGAGCGAAGAGCGGGGCTTCTACGCGGAGAAACCTCAGCGAACGCCGGAACCGCGTGAATCGCCGAATCGTCCGCCGCGCCGGGGATACAACTGAGGATTGAGGGCCACGCCATGAAAGTCATCAAGTACGGAAAATATACGGGTGAGCCAGCCGACGCGGTGGATCTGGATGAACTCGTCAAACGGTTGGGGGATTTTTTTCTGCAGAGCGGGTTCGAGTCGCAATACTTCGGTCTATCTGAGTTTGAAAATGAGCGCTCGATGGAAGCGCTGCGGGAAGCGATCCTGCGGGCGCTGCAGGAAGGTTACCTGCTGCCCGAGGATCAGATGAGCGAAGAGTTGCGCGAGATGCTAAAGGATCCGGGCGCAATGAACAACGAGGAGATACGCGACCTGATCGAAAAGCTGATGGATCGCCTTGCGGGCGAGGGCTACATCAATCCGCAACAGCCGCCGCAGGTGACTCCACCGCCGCAAACATCGGCACTCGGGCAAGTGGGGCAACCGCAGGAGCGCAATACCGAAGCACGTTTCGAGATCACGGACAAAGCTATCGATTTCCTAGGTTTCAAGACGCTGCAGGATCTGCTCGGCTCGCTCGGCAGAAGCAGTTTTGGCCGCCACGACACGCGCGATTTATCTACCGGCGTGGAGTCGGGTGGAGCGTCGAGGCCTTATGAGTTCGGAGACGTCTTGAACCTGGACATTAGCGAAACGCTCTCGAATGCGATCCGGCGCGAGGGGGCTAAAGTGCCCATCGAGATGCAGTACAAAGACCTGATGGTGCACCAGTGCGAATATCAGAGTTCGTGCGCCACGGTGTTGCTGCTGGATTGCAGCCACAGCATGATTTTGTACGGTGAGGACCGTTTCACCCCGGCCAAGCGCGTGGCCATGGCGCTTTCGCACCTGATCCGCACGCAATATCCGGGCGATTCGCTGAGCCTGGTGCTGTTCCACGATTCGGCGGAGGAAGTCCCGCTGCACGAACTGGCGCGCGTGCAGGTTGGCCCGTACTACACCAACACGCGCGAAGGATTGCGCATGGCGCAGCGGATTTTGCTGCGGCAACGCAAGGATATGCGGCAGATTGTGATGATCACGGATGGCAAGCCGTCCGCGCTGACGCTGGAGGACGGCCGGATTTACAAGAATGCCTTCGGGCTCGACCCGTTTGTGGTGGGAGAGACGCTGGAGGAAGTGAACAAGTGCAAACGCGCGGGAATCATGATCAACACCTTCATGCTGGCAACGGATTACAGCCTGGTGCACTTCGTGCAAAAGATCACGGAAATGTGCAAGGGTAAAGCGTACTTCACCACGCCGTACAATCTGGGGCAGTATCTGCTGATGGATTACATGCAGCGAAAGACCAAGACGATTCACTAAATCCTATCCTGCCACGATGCGGTAAAATGGGGCCATGGCATTTGTAAAACGGCTTTTGCGGCTGATTGGCCTGGAGGCTCCCTTGACGCACATTGATTCGGGACACGCGGCGCCGGGTTTTTCCTTAAAGGCGCTGGATGGCAAAGAATACTCGCTGGAGAAGTTGCTGGAGCGAGGGCCAGCCGTTGTGGCGTTTTTCAAGATTTCCTGCCCGGTATGCCAGTTCACATTTCCATTTCTGCAGCGTTTGCACGAGCGCTACGCGGGGGAAGGTGCCACGGTGATTGGCGTCTCGCAGGATGATGCAAGGGACACAAAGGAGTTCAACCAGGAATACGGGGTGACGTTCCCGACGCTGGTGGACAGCGCGGGGTATCCCGCGTCCAATGCCTACGGGCTGACCAACGTGCCAACCATTTTCCTGATCGCACCGGACGGCAAGGTCAAGGTAAGTTGCATGGGCTTCAGCAAGAGTGATCTGGAGAAGGTCGCTTCGGAGCTTTCGCAATACAATAAGATGCGAGCGGCGCCGCTTTTCCGGACGGACGAGATCGTTCCCGCGTACAAGCCTGGTTGAGGCAGCAAAAACTAGGTCCGGTCGGACCTCCAACAGGCCGTCAAACGATCCAGGCAAATGTCATTCCGAGTCCCGTTCGCATTTTGAACGGGGCGAGGAATCTGCTTTTTCCTCTGCCTCATGCGAAAAACAGATCCCTCGCTCCGCTCGGGATGACAAAAGTGCTTACGGCTTGCCGAAGTGAGCTCTTCTCAGACTTCCTCGCGAAGCAAGTCTTTCCTGTGCTTGGGCCGCTTCGTCCGCTTGTCGGCAACGACGCGGGTTACTGCGGGAGACAAACCGGAATTTCGCGCGCGGCGGCGAGCTTCCACGCCTTTGTCCAGTTTCTGTTTGCGTTTCCGTTTCATCCCAAACTCACACACGCTGCGAAATCGCAATTAGAACGTGAAGGTCACCTGAAGATCAAGCCGGCGATTCGAGGTGGAGTCGCTGAAAGGTCTGCCCGTGAGGCCGTTGGATTCGCCAAAAAGAGGTGAACCGAGATTGCCAATGGGCGTGGCCAGGTTCACGTTGTTGAAGACGTTTCGCGCGTTCACTGAGAACGTGACTGCGTAGCGGCGATTGGTCGCGCCGGCATCCGGGCCGCCACGCCCGCCGCCCGGACCGCCTCTCGGACCGCCCCCGCCGGGACGCCCGAACGTGCCGCCGCCCATGGGCCCCCCGCCTCCGCCCGATGCGCCCTCAAGCACCGGGCCAAATCCAAAAGTTTTGCTGAGCCGAAGATTCAGAGAAAATCTGCCTGGTCCATCGCCGTAATTGACCGGGATCGGCGTATATGTGGCAAGGTCCGCAAGGTCCCCCGCCGTCGGTATGACGAAGCAGCCGAATTTCGTCTGAATTGCAGGCGTGCAGGTGGCGAAAGTTGGCCGCAAATTGTACTGATCGTTTTGATTTTGATAAGGATCGGTGCCGGTAGTGATATTAAACGGTATGCCGGAACTCGCGATCAGGAAGGGGCTCAAGCGGAAGCCGCGTGGCAAGCCGATCGTGCCGCCCACGAACAGCCGATGGCGAATATCGTAACTCGCGCGGCCGTAATCCTCCTGCAGGTCGCCCGGTATCGAGGGAAAAGTACCCGCGCCGGAGGTGTCACTGTCGGCGTAGTTCAGCGTGTAGTAGCCGAAGAGCGAGAGCTTGGCGCCCATACGGATACTGCCGTTGACGATCAGTTGGTTCTGCTTGAAGATGCCCTCGGACTGATACTGAAAAATATTACCAGCCTCCGGGTAATTCACACGTTGGCCCGTCGTTGGGTCGACAGGGTTCAGATTGTCAGTATAAAACTCGTGCACCCCGCGCGAGTTGAGATACGTGACGGCCAGATTCGCGGTTTTCGTAAGTTGGCGCTCCAGCGTCACGCCCGTCTGAATCGTGTACGGGGCGTGCAGACTTGGATTGTTCTTGTAGACATTCGTGCTGGCGGTAGTGGAAGTTATGCCCGGTGGCGTCGGCGGGAGAAAGAACTGCGGATTTGTCAGTTGATATTCGTTCTGCAGGCTGCCATTAACGTTGTAGCGAAGCTGCTGGAGTTCCAGGCCGTACGCAAAGCGGTCGTAAAACATGCCAAAGCCCGCGCGCAGCACCGTCTTGGGAGGGTTTTTAGCGTTGCCGCCGATGCCCCAGGCAACACCCAGGCGCGGTGCAAAATCGTGGGTATCGCTGAAGTGGTTTTGCGTTTCAAAGCGCAATCCATAGCTCACGGTAATGTTCCGCCGCACTTTCCAGTCATCCTGAACAAACAGGCCCGCATCCACGAGCGTGACGGTCGCGCCGGGCGTGCCCGTTGTCTGCGTATAGAAATTAGCGCCGCCTCCGAGGGCATACAAACTAAGGCCGCCCGGGTTCTGCGGGCAGGCACTGGACGTGCTATTGGCGAGAACGCATTCAGTAATCTGGTAGGCTTCGATCGGCGTGATGATGCAGTTGTTGTTCGCCGCGGAGGGGACGCAAGTGGTATCGGGATTCGGGCGTGAGCCGAAGACGTATTGCCCAACGAAATTACTCTGGGTCGAATTATTGTCGGCAGTGGAACGCAGCCTGCCGCCGAACTTCACGGCGTGCTTACGGAAATTCTTATAGATGATGTCCTGAACCTCGTAGCGGTTCTGGGTATCCGAAATGTTCCCTCCGCCGCTGCCGTTGCCGTTAAATGCTCCGCCCACATTGACGCTTATGGCAGTGTTCACAGGAGTAGTGAGATCGCTGCCGTGGACATACTGGAAGCGGATTTCGTTGATGGTGTTGATGTTGATGGTCTGCGTGTCAGTCACTTGCAGCGTGTGTTCGGTGCTTAAAGAATTCGTCCCCACTTCGGCCAGATTGAATTGTCCAACGCCGTCGTTCGACTCCGAATCGCGCCAGAATTGATAACGCGCTGTCAGCGTGTTGGTCGGCGTGAGTTGATAATCGATTCGCGGGCTCAAGTTGGTCCTGGTTTGGGGATTCGCTACCGCGGCGCTGTAAGGAATGATGCTGTACTGGGCATCCGAGGAAGGGCATGGAATCAAGAGCACTTGATCTCCGCAAACTACCTGGCCGCTGACAATGTTTAATGCCTGGATGTCCCGCTGTTCAATATTGAAGAAGAATGACGCCTTCTTGTTGATGGCGCCGCCGATGTTCCCGCTGAATTGTTCGGAATGATAGCCCGGTGCCGCGATATTCGGCGGCAGAATTTCAAAGGGATTGCGCGCATTGAAAGCGGCGTCATTCCCGCTGATCATGAACTGCCCGTGGAGCGTGTCCGTGCCGGGCTTGGTGAAGATTTCCACGCGGCCGTAGCCCAGGCGGTCGTACTCCGAGGAAAACGGATTTTGGTTGATGCGAATTTCGCGGATGGAGGCTTTCGGGGGAAGCTGCCCGGCGGTGAAGCCGTCAATGTAAATCTGCCCGCCGTTGGGGCCGGCGGAGGGACCCGCGAGAGCCTGGAGTTCCGACTCCAGTTCGTCGGGGTCGTCCGAGAGGGCCTCAAGGTCCTTGCCTTGTAAGACGATGGTGTTCGCGTTGTTGGAGGGATTGACGTCCACCTGAGTGGTGGTGTCATTCACGAGGACCTTTTCCTGTTGCATTTCCAGCGTGAGTGGAATATTGACGCGGAGCGATTGATCAGCAGCAAGGGCGATGCCGCTTTTGTCGAAGAGCGCAAAGCCCTTGGCCACGGCCTTGATTTCATAGTTGCCGGGCGCGAGGTCCTTGAACTCGTAGAAACCCTCCTTGTTGCTCACCGTGTCCATGGAACCGCCGGAGGGCGTGGTCAAGAGCACGGTGACTTCGGTAACCGCGGCCCCGGAGGGATCCGTCACCTGGCCATGGATAGAAGCGCTTGGGGATTGCGCGGCCAGTTCACCAGCGGCGCAGCAAAACAGGAGGCCCGCGAAGCAAGCGAGGAATTCAGCTTTTTTCCAAAATCGAGAAATCATCCGGGGTGTCGTTCCCTTTCTAATGATTGATGGTGCTTGCCGGGCATCACGGCGTGCCGGCGGCAGCGGCGTCGCCGCCACCGTTGTTCAGGCTCCACGGCGAAAGGATCGAGGCAGCCTGCGCTTGCGGTGAAGCTTGCAGGATGGGCTCAACGCCTCCCAAAACCGTGATGGCCGTCGTCTTCGATGCGTCATGATCGGCAGTTGCCACGATCATGACCGCATCGCCTTTCTGAAAATCCGCCAAGGAATTCGCGGGGAGCCGGCTGAGCATCTGCTGGAGATCACCGCTGCCCGCGCGTCCTGCGCCATTCATTCCGCCACCGAAGCCGCCGCTCCCACCTGCGCCCATTCCCGGTTGTACTTGCGGGGCGGGTGCAGTGGAAGGAGCTGAAGGTGCCGCGCCCGGTTTCGCCGCGCCGCCGGGGCCCGAAGCGTCTGCAGAGGCGCCCTTCAAGCCTATGGCGATGCGCTGCGCCATGGGTTGCGGCAATTTGCGAAGTTGCGAATCCGCGAGGAGCTTCACCTCAACATTTTTCTTTGTGGCGAGATCATTGACCGTGAACGAGCCCCCTGCGCCATCGATGGACACAATCATGCCGGCGATGTTGCGGAACGCGCCGGAGACGATTTCTTCGGCCGTGAATTCGGAGCCATCGGCGCTGCGCGTGCCGCGAGCGCGCAATTGATCGCCGGTCTTGATTTCGGCGAGGGTGCTGGGCTTGGCATCGTCGAATTTGACGGAGCCCGGGGCATACCGGCGCAGGATCGTGGTGGAAGCGGCGTGAATGGCGATGTCCTTGTTGCCCGTGGCCGTCGTCGTGCCAATCGTGATTACACCGGAGGAGGCATCCACCGAGCGCACCAGACCCCCAATGCCGTGGCGTTGCCATTCTTCGCGCTCGTGGGATTGTTTTTCGGCGATGTCGGTTTTCTTCATGGCCACCACGGACGAGGCCACCATGGAGTTGGGATCATCGCCGGGCTTGCCGCGAACCAGTATGCGATCTCCCGCTTGAAGATCGGCGAATTGCAACGGAGCGGCTTCCTTCAAGTCTTTGGAGCCCGGGGGCACGCGAAGAAGTTTGGCGTCCGCGGATACAACAACCTTTATTTCAGCGCCGGCGTCCGTGGTCAAAGTGAGGGTGTTGCCAGAAATAGTTTTGATGGTGCCCAGGGCCGGCGGTGATTTGGGCGCGGGTGTTGCCGGCGCTCCCTGTCCCGCGCGAACGGAAAAAGAAGAGGCCCCAATCAGGCAAAAGCTGAGCACGACGCCACACAAACGCCAGTTCTTCGGACGGACTCTGCTCACAACTACTGTTCCCATCGAACTCTCCTCAAGTTCCCCTAAGGCGGTGGGAGCGCCAAGCGAAATCGCAGGCACACTTCCAACGGCATCCTGGAGCGAGGCTCATCCACTTAGACGCTCCGAAGGGGAGGATGCGTTACATCCATTTTACACAACATCACCGGGAGCAGGTGCGGAGCACACAATCCGCAGTCGCTGGCACAAAAAGGAAATCCCGTTTAGACAAAGTCTGGATTACGAATGTATGCGCCACCCAAGGGAGGCGGCCGGGCTTATACTTGCGGATGGCCGGGAAGGCACAATCGAGATTACGGCCTATAGGAGACTGGACATGAAGAAGACGACACTCTTGGGGGCCGCGCTCGCACTCCTGTTGGCATCGCCGGGCAAAAGTTCGTGTCAGAGCGCGGCCTCGGAGCCGCCCCAGGCCGATGGGAAGGCTGCTGCCGCACACTACGCTTGCTCGGAGTCCGACATCGCGCACTACACGGCACGCCGGGCCACAGGCCCCATCCGCGTGGATGGATTGCTCGACGAGCCCGACTGGCAAAAAGCGGAAAAGTCGCCGCGCTTCGTGGATATGGCCACGGGCGAGCCCGCCATTTACGGCACGCGGGCCGCGGTACTCTGGGACGACGAGAATCTCTATATCGGTTTCTGGATCGAGGAGCCCTTTGTTCAGGCCAAGCTCACCGAAAAAAACTCGCTGATCTTCAACGAGAATGACGCCGAAGTGTTCATCGACGGCGGCGATACTTATTACGAATTCGAAACCAACGCTCGCGGCACGACGTATCAGATGTTCTACATCTGGCGCGACGCTTACAAGAAAGGCGGACGCTTTGACGTGCCGGAGTTCGACCCGGTTAAGAACAACGCCATGACGTTCGGCGGCGACTACGACCGCCAGGCGCCCACCTTCTGGAAAGGGACGAATCCACGCGGGCTTCGCTGGGTGTACTTCGGCCGGGGTTTCCCCGGGCTCGAGAGCGCCACGCACGTGGACGGCACGCTCAACGACAACTCCGACGTTGACAAGGGTTGGACCGTCGAGTTGGCGTTTCCGTGGAAGGACGCCAAGTGGCTGGCTGGAGACCGGCCCTTGCCCCCCAAGGAGGGTGACACCTGGAAGATTTTCTTCGGGCGCTTCGAGTTGCTCCGCGTCGCGGGCGCCGAAGTCCAGCCCCACCCAGGCTGGGCGTGGAACCGCCACGGCGTTTACGACACCCACCTCCCCCAGTGCTGGACCGCCGTGCAGTTTTCCACCCGTCCGGTGCAATAGCCTGGGACTCTTGCGTTTCCTTGCCTTTCGGCGCGGCTGAAGAGGCAACTGGCGGGCGGCATCGTCAGGTTAAGCATACCACCTTTATAGCTGTATGAAGCGTTATGATGCAGTGGGTGCCCCACCCTCGTGGTGGGAGGGTGGGTCTTGGGGTTTCCGATGCCCAAAGGATTGAAGCGCTACTACGGCCGCGGCCATCTGCACTTTCTTACATTTAGTTGTTATCGTCGTTTGCCGCTGCTGGCAACGGTGCATGCACGGCAACTGTTTCTGTGGGAGCTTGCGCGGGTTCGCGCGGAGTATGGGTTTTTGCTGGTGGGCTATGTGGTGATGCCGGAGCATGTACATTTGTTGATCAGCGAGCCGAAGAAAGGGACGCCTTCAACGGTGCTGCAGATGCTGAAACAGCGCGTGTCGCAAAAGATGCGCAAGAAGCGGCGAAACGCATGCGAGAAACAATTGCGGCTGGCATTTCCGGAGCCGGGGGAAAACTCGCGTTGCTTCTGGCAGCCGCGGTTTTATGATTTCAATGTGTACACAAATGGGAAGAAACGAGAGAAGTTGGAGTACATGCACAGCAACCCGGTGACGCGGGGATTGGTGAAACATCCGAAGGATTGGCCTTGGAGCAGTTGGTGGTTCTACACAAAGGGTGAGCCGGAGCTGGTTGGAATCGACATCGTCCCAGAGTAAGAGTAGGAAAAGAGAACCCCAAGCCCCACCCTCACACTACGAGGGTGGGGCACCCAGAGCTGTCTTCGCACTTATGGCCCGGGCCACCCGCCACCTTTCGTTAGTTGGCCGTAGGTGCCGCGCCATCATCGGGAGCCAGTCAGTTATCCTTATCCCTTTAGGCCGCATGCCTAGACATAAATCTAAAATCGTTCCTATTTGGCGCTGCGCGGAGCTGGTACGCTCTTGCCCAGAGCGGTCGCCAGAGCGATTTGGTGGTCCTGTTCTTCGACCAAGATCTCGCGAATTTGTTCGCCCATGGCATATTCCGTCAACTCCTCGCATTGCAGAACGCGCTCGCGATAGTTTCGAATCGTTTCAGTTTCGTTTTCGAGATCAAACTGCAACATCTGTTCGGCCTTTTCCGACGTCCGGACGGTCTTGGGTTCAACGGTCGGCATACCTCCAAGATAGTCAATCTGCTTGGCAATGATTAGTGCGTGGCTCAGTTCTTGTGCCGCGTGCTTCACAAGTTCGCCTGCGATGTTCATGAACTCAGCACCCTTTAACACCTGTGAATAGACGACGTAAGCGATGATCGCCTGATATTCGCGTGCCAGGTCTTGATTCAACAACTCAATAAGTTCCGAACGAGAGACTTTCTTAACAGCTACAGAAGCCGTTTCATCTTTCAAGGCGCTTTCCTCCAGGATAAAGTATTGGAATTGATGTTATTTATGGCCTGATCTTCCGGTTCTTTATGTGTACTACCAGACTGACTCTCATCCTATCCAGAGTATCCGAAATAAACTGTTCAAAAAAGAACAGCCAGACACCTTCACCACTTGCGCACACATAGCTCCTGGGAACGACGGCTCGGAACAGTGCATCTCGGGCGCGGCGGGTGGAGCACCTTTCGCTAAACATAGCGTCTTAAGTGATTGCGCATAGACGGCGTAGGGTTTCGTTTCCGCCACGCCAGTTTTCAAACTGCGTCTCGACGACAGCGACGACCTCCTCCAGTATAGGAAAGTATCGGTTGTGCA
>Ga0208036_1000085_pt1 | contig 75876 bp, 87 predicted proteins | sample June2015DPH_11_1_2_FD_184706 | JGI IMG/M metagenome (GOLD analysis project Ga0208036, IMG submission 184706) | Peatland microbial communities from SPRUCE experiment site at the Marcell Experimental Forest, Minnesota, USA - June2015DPH_11_100... | ecosystem: Environmental > Terrestrial > Soil >...
ACTTGAGGAGCCTGAAGCGTCAATACAAAAGCGGCCCCCACGATGGCGATAACGATAATGATGACGGCTATTATCGCGACGATAGTCCGTGTCCGCATAACCAATAAACATGCTTTTTGACTATATATAGGAACCGAAATGATCGATCAGGCCTGTTTGGCAGAGCTGAGAAATGCGTACGGGCGTCGTCGAAAGGCGGAGGTACCAGAACCCGCTGCCCTCATTGCTTGCGCTGTTCCTTTTGCAGCGCGCTCGTCGGTGTCAGTGTGGCCAGCGGCATCGCTTGTTGCAGCAGGCATCAAAACGAAGCTCCAGCGGGCGACAAAACTCTGCACGAGTTTTCACAGTTGCGTCGTTGCATTCGTAGTCCATCGCGCAGTAGTACTGACAGCTGGCGATTTTTTGACGAGCGCAAAGACTTGTGCACACCATCGGAGGGATTGACTCCCTTTTTTATCCGTCAACCGCCCTCGAAAGCCTTCAACAAACTAGGAAGCTTTAGAAGTCGTGAATCACCTTTTTATGTTCGGAATGGTAATCTTTAGGATCGCAAAAACGCTGTTCTTATGAATGCAGCCTGGAAAGCTTTTATATGGCTTTACCAGCATCGCCTTATCTTAGCTGAAAATGAAGGCTGGGAGATTTGGCTTTGACTGATGTGAAAGAAAGCGACACCGTGGAATATAAGTCCGCACCAGTGGTACGAGTTTCAGCGGACGAACGGACCCCCAAGATTCGGCAGATCATCTTTGTCGCCTTGATTTCGGCCCTCTTCGCACTGGTTTGGCTAGAAACGTTAGGTCTTCTCAACACAGCATTCTGGCAGAACAACTTCGTCGTAGCCAACCGCTGGATGATCCCCGTCCTCGTCCTATTCTTCTCGCTGCTTGTTGGGCTCGTGGGGAAGTACATGCGCGCCCCGAACGTGATCCACGGCACCATGGAAGATGTCCTGACGGACCCGAACTTCAATCCCGATTTCACGACGTTTCCCGGCGCGTTGCTCACGTCCTTTTTCTCGATGCTTTCAGGTGCGAGCGTCGGCCCTGAAGGCCCTCTCATCTTTCTTGTGGTGGACATCGCCGCGTGGATCGGCACTAAGCTCAAGTTGACGGGGCAAACGCTGCTAGGCTTCGCTGGGGCTGGCCTCGCCTCGGCCCTCAACGGAATTATCGGCAACCCCCTCTTCGCTGCGTTGTTCTCCAGTGAATTGCAGGGAGGTGAGAAGGGAGGCTTGCAGCTGATCGCGTGGAACTTGGTCGCTGGCGTGATCGGCTACATCTTCTTTGTGCTGATCGGGTACCCGGGATTTGCCTCAAGCATAGCTGCCTCCCCAGCGAATGTGCTGACGATTCCATACGCAGTCGCTGCGGTAATCCTCGGCATCATAGGCGCTCTGCTGGCTATCTTTATCGGCATTTCGTTTCAGGTCTTTGGGAGGATCATGGACCGTGTTTTCAAAGACCGGTTCATCGAACGGGTTATGGCGGCGGGGGTGATCATTGCCATCGTCGGATACTTCGTTCCGGAAGTGCTGTTCTCCGGCCAAGCTGAGATTCACCCGATCCTCGCTAACCCGGTAGCATACGGGGTTCTATTCTTGCTGGGCTTGGCGATCCTCAAGGTCCTTCTTCTAGGACTCTCGTTCAAGAGCGGGTACCTCGGGGGACCCATATTCCCGACGTTGTTCGCTTCTACAATGATAGCCCTCGCTATCAGCCTGCTGTTTCCGAGCGTGCCTACCGGCTTGCTTATCACAACTGTGATAGCAGCGGCTGTGACTCTCGTGCTAGGTGCGCCTTTTGCCGCCATCTTGCTGACGATCACCGTGGCGACCTCGAACACGTACGAACTGGGGTACATAGGCTTGGCAACCGCCACGGCGCTTGTTATTGGCACGGCCTTTAAAACACGCATGGCGCAGCGTACTGCGAAGCGCCTAGGACGATCAAGAGACGGAGGAGCGACTTAAGTACAGCGCCTAGGCGATAAACCTTCACGTGAGAAGCTAGCTCGCGCGTTCAGGGAACGATAACTTACGGTAGTCTTACGTGAAGATTTTTAACCGAATGCCACCTGCTTTTTCCCACAGTTCAACGAGCTTCGCTAAGCAGACTTGCGACTGCTCCTGCTCTGACTTAAGCAGACGAGGCTGAAATGACATAAGCGGTCCTCGCCACTCTAAGATAGTTAGCTCCGGTTTATGCTGAGCGTTTCAAGCGTAACGATTTTATCGATCTGTATAATGTTGCTGTAAGTCGGGTTTTGAATCGCGATTTTTGTGTACTCTTGGTGCATCGTAGGCTGTCCAGCGACCAGCTGGTACGCTCTCGCTTGGAGGGACGTCACATTCGTCGTGAGGACGTACCCGGACTTATTGAGGCTTTGCACGTAGTTCGTTGCGTCGTCAATGGTTTGGAAACGGATTATAGTTTGGTTGTCAGTTACGCTCGTGCTTGTTGTCAGGTTGTACCGCACCACAACATTAACCGTGGTGTCGTTTCGCCACTTCACGTCCCACGAGAGGACGGTTGTGTTGTTCTTAAACTCTCCATAAAGTGACGATACATACTGCGTAAGAAACGCGTCATGTTGTTCGCTCGTTTGTGAGGCAGCCGTTGAGGGCGTGGGTGAAGTGTTGTTTGCTAGAGGCGAGGTGCAACCTGCTACCAACACGGCCCCAGCCACGATGAGCGCGATCAACAAGGCCCAGTATGGCTTATTCATTTTGAAGTCTCCTTTCGGCATCATCGGATTCGACTGTTGCTAATTGACTCACCACCAACAAATAGCGCAACAGCCTTATTTCTTATAGACCGCCAGTTTTAAAAAAGCAGCGGTGCTGTACGCGTCAAGTTCGGGCAGCTACCGACGAAGGTCCCACTACGAAAGCCAAAGGCCTAACCGATAAAATGCCCCTGCATTGTGCATTTGCAGGCCCAGTCTGCCAGAGAGCTTGTGGTCTGTCGGATCTCCGTAGTTACCCGCTTTTTGAGAAGGCGCGGCGTGTTCTTGCCCCGGGCGCTTGCATCAGCGCTGCTTTCAGCACGCGGAGGGGGAGCGCATCACGATAAGGGCGTGAGTGTGAAAGGGGGCGAAGGATGAGTTAAATACGTCGGCGCACATAAGGATCCTCGTAAATCGCCTAATCGACAAGGAGGTGAAAATCAAATGGCTAAAGAAAAAGCTTCTATGTGGTTGCGCATAGTCGAGATCATCGTAGGTCTAATCATACTGGTTCTAGGGGCCTACGCAGTTATCTATCCAGGAGCAGCGCTGGGCCTTCTTATAGGCTTCATGTCATTTGGCTTGCTTGTTCTCGGAGCAATAGAGTTCACTCGAGTTTTTGCGTCAGGGATTTCCGGATGGCGACGACTGTTAAACCTGATTCTATCGATCATCGCTGTATTACTCGCTCTAGCAGTACTCATCAATCCACTCATATACGGATCGTTGACCCTCGTTTATCTACTAGCGCTGGGATTGATCTTCGTTGGTTTCGCGAGCATCGGACGTGCCAGCCCGGGAGCGATATTGATCGGCATCATCGCCATAGTCCTCGGTTTTGTCGTGCTGGTCTATCCGCCGCTCGGCTTGGGACTTGCCGTAGCATTGCTGGCCGTAGCTCTGATCATATTTGGGTTAGAGGCAATAGTATCAGGCCTCCTAGGGAGATGGGTGTAATCCCCTCCTTCTCTTTTTTTGTGCGACCCCAACGAGCCGAGGTACGCAGGGCTCGATGTGCGCGTATTGAACGAAACACGTTGAATTTGGTCGACTAGACGGCTAATGCACGCCTAGAAAGCAATCTCTAAATAATTTATGCTTTGATGAACAAGCATATAGTGGTTCCACTTGGCGTTATAACGATTCCGCGAGGTACACTTCACGTCGCTGTAGTGCTAAAGAGGTGGTTATGATTCGCCACGCACAGAATAAAACAGCGAGACTTTTCGGGAGCCTCGCTGCGCTAAATACGCAACAACTCGAACCTCGCTTCAAGGCTCGTAAGCGGATCACGCAGAGTCATTTCGCAACTTTTATTGCATGCGGCAGTAGTTAACTCGACACACCGTGCGGTTGGGGCGACCACATCGAGTGTCTCTAGCTCAAGAGGGACTATGAAGCCTACAGAGAAGCTTGCGGAATTGTTTGAGTTTTTCAACATTTTTGCGAGAATCCGTCGCCTCAACGAGGTTTTCAGCCTGAGCTCGAGAATTCGCTATTTGTACGAAGTCCTGTGCTTTATCCTCATCATTTTTGATGCCTTTTTCTTGTTCATTACGGTCATTTTTCCCCTAAAAGCAGGCAGCTTACAGGCAATAGCGACGTTTGACGCGGTCGTGGTGCTCTTTTTGTGGGTAGAATACCTGTTTAGGGTAAACGAGCAGGACGACAAGTGGAGCTACATGGCGCACCAGTGGACCGACATTCTCGCTATCATTCCTTTTGATTACATTGCTCTCGTCTCGTTCGGGGTCGCCCTGCCGCTGACACTCGTCTTCAAGCTTTTGCGACTCGTACGAATCGTCGCTCTTTTGAGGTTCTCACGGCGAATCGAAAAAGAAGTCCTCGCTTTTGCTGAAAAGACCCGACTCATTTACGGCTTGGCCGTCTACCTGCTGGTCATCATCGTTGGCGCGCTTCTGTTCTATTCGATCGAATCGCCCGTTAATCCCAGCGTCGGCAGCCCTAACGATGCCCTGTGGTTTATGATCGTCACTATGACGACAGTTGGCTATGGGGATATCGTGCCTCACACGGGGCTTGGCAGGATTATCGCGGTCATCGCAATGATCTCTGCCATCCTATTTGCCAGCCTTGTGACGGCCACCACCACGACGGCCCTCCTTGAGCAGTTCAGGGCCGACCGAGAAAAAGTCACCGAAGCAAGCAAAGAGACCATCGGAAACGTCCTTGAGCAATTAAGAGCAATAGAGGGGCGTTTAGACAAGCTGTCCACGTTGGAGGACCGTACTGACGAAATCAAGGCTGACCTCGCTGAGCTCAAAGGGATGCGAGCAGAGGTCCAGGGCCTGAAAGAATCGGTCGATGCGAAGAAGCGCGAAGAGTGAGTCTTTGGACATCCCCGTCGTGCGTTCGTGCTTGAGTGCTGCGTCAAAAAAAGTCGCACTCGCCATTAGCCTGCTTTTTCCGAGCCTGCCCCGCTTTGCTTTTCACGTGCACGGTAGCCGCCACGATCGCGCTTGTATTACGCGCGCCCCTCGCAGCCATCCTGCTGACCGTTACCGTTGCTACGGCCAACCCGTATGAGCTCAGATATATCGCCCTCGCCCCCGCGACCGCGCTCATAATTGGAGCGGCTGTTGGGCAGCGGATGACGCGGCGTGCTGCACGTCAAGCCAGACCCGCAGCAAGTCGCTCGAACTGATCTTGCACAATCGAACGATAAGGGCTAGGCTAAGCGGATTATAGTAAATCCTCTCAATATCCAGCACGTCCGACTTGAGACTTCTCGTGGCGAATCATAAAGAACTCTCCCGCTCGGCGCTCTTGAATTTTGGTGCAACTGCAAAGCGTTACAACGCGTTGGTCGCCAACAAGTTCGCGTAGCAGCGTTGTTTTTATTTACCCATTCTCCTTGTACGAGCCGGGAGTTGCGAAACGTCGCGCAGTTCGGGAGCATCGGAGTCCATTGCAGCCACCCTGCGAGCGTACAGGGAGGCGCCTGGTTGGGCGGAGATGCCATGCGCAAAAACGCTAAAGATCACGGTCACGAGGACGATTGTCGCGATCTGTGGCGCGAGAGCAGCGAGTGCCGGTTCCTCCAAGGCGACGAGCACGAGAACGATTGACGCAAGGCCACGCGGCCCGAACCAGCCCAGAAACAGCACGGAGCTCCGGCGCAGCTTTGTGCCAACAAGAGAGATGGCAACGGGCAGCATCCGGATCACCGTCAGGCTCAGAATCGCGTAGAGCACGATCGTCCAGTCAAGCGTTCCAAGCAGGGACGTTGCCACAACGCCGACAAGGAAAAATACCGCCAATAGGAGGAGCTCTCCCTCAGCCTCGCTGAAGTCGGTAGCTGCCTCCTCGACATCACCGACTAAAGCCCCTGTTGCGAACCCTCCGACAAAAGCTGCAATGAAGCCGCTGCCGCCAATTGGGCCTGCTAAGCCCCAGGCGAGGATAGCGAGCGCCAAGAAGCTCAGGCGCGTAAAGGTCCTCGTCATCCAGCCACGTTGCGTAGCGATTCTGATCAGCCAGCCTCCGACGACGCCGACCAGAATGCCGACGATCACACCAATGCCTATCTGCTCCGCAGCGACTGTCCAAAAGCTGGGGGGCTCGACGCCTTCTTGAATCGCGGCAAGCGCGAGGAACACCAGGAGGAAGGGCACCGATCCGCCGTCGTTCAAGCCGCTTTCCACGTTGAGCGCCTCACGAATGCGAATGGGCACACGTTCGCTGGTCACGATCGCTTGCCCAAGGCCCGCGTCGGTCGGGGCGAGGACTGCCCCTATAATTGCTGCCTGCCAAATGGTAAGGTTGGTGAACAGGAGCGCGGCAATGGCCGCACCAGCCGCAATCGTCAGCGGTAGACCGATAATAAGCAGACGGGCAGGCAATTCGGCGTTTACTCTAAACAACGAAATGTTGATTCGCGACGCATCGGTGAACAGGACCAGTACAAGGGCGATGGTGCCGACAAGCAGCAGGAACTCAGTGTTGAGTGATGAGCTGACGACATGCGAGGCGCCCAGCAACATGCCCGCAGCGATGAACGCCATAGGCGCCGTCACCTCGAGTCTCTCAACGCGACGCGAGACGAGCGCGAACCCAAAGACAATAGCGGCGAAAATAGCGAATTCTGTTTCGAACATCGCGGTCGTATCTCCGCAGCGTTGCGCCCCGATCGAGGTACTGCTGCTCCGTAGGTGCCGTGACAGCAGCTCCTTGGAACCCACTAAGACGTAGACGTCCGTCGCGGAATCGTCGCGCACGCCCAAAAGCGGGCCGGCTTGGCGGTTGTTGATCGAAGCATAAATTACTTAAAGATTGCCATCCAGACGCGCATTTCCGTCTAACGGACAAAATTCAGTTTTTTCGTTCGAGACGCGTCGAGCTTGTACCGCATCAGCTCATTGAGATGGCACAAAAAAAAGAAGGAGGGGCTTACACCCATCTCCCTAAGATGCCTGATACTATTGCCTCTAACCCAAATATGATCAGAGCTACGGCCAGCAAAAGTACTGCAGTGGCTACGCCAAGCGGAGGATATACGAACACGACAAAGCCGACTACAACTGCAATGATGCCGACGACTATCATCCCTGGAGTGGCGCGTGCGATGGCCACGAATCCCAAAAAGATCAACGCCAGTCCTACCAGCCAAGCTAGGGTTAATCCTCCCCAAATGAGCGGGGAGACAAGTATTGCTATTGCGAGTAGAAATACGATCACTGATAGAATCAAGCGTATAAGTCGCTGCCATCCTGAGATGCCTTCTGAAAAAATCCGGGCGAATTCTACAAAGCTTAGAACAAGGAGCCCGAATGCAAGGAAGCCGATGAGAGTCGCTGCCGCTACTCCGGGATACGCAATTACGTAGCCACCCAGCACAAGCACGATTAGACCGATGATGATCTCTGTTATACGTAGCCACATTGAAGATTTTTCTTCAGCCATTTGATTTTCACCTCCTATTCGCAAGATCGTGCGAGTTGTTGTGATTTATGGGTATTTAACTCACTCGAATTGAAACTAATTGCAAGAAAAAAAGAGGCCCAACTGAGGAAAGAGCAGGCGAAGTTAGCAAGATAGTTCTCTGAACTTAACTCGTGGTGGTTTGTATGATATTCGCTAAGCGTGAACGCCGGACTAATGTATTCTCTCTTTTTTGGCCGCACCTGCGACTTTAACTGCGAAAAAAAGAACCGTAAAAGATAAAGCCAAAAAAAGCGCTGTTGTACCGCCCAGCCGCGCTTGGTTAGCACATCTGATGGATTCCTGCGCGCGCATAGTCCAGAATTACGCGAATAGTCCACAATTGGTAGATATTCTCCCGAGTTTTCGATGGAAGAGAAGCCACAGTTCAAATGGGGAGTCGTCTTAGTTTCGTGCATAGCCATCTTCATTATCGTTCTCGATAGCTCCGCTATGAATGTGGCCATATCGGCTGTGGTCGTAGACTTACACACCGATTTGAGCACTATCCAGGCTTTGATCGCGATATATGCGCTCACAATGGCATCGCTCATGCTTGCCGGAAGCAAGCTGCAGGACGTTTTGGGGAGGAAGAAGACTTTCTTTATCGGCCTCATCGTGTACGGAATCGGCACAACTACGGCGACTTTGAGCGTTAACGTCTTTATGCTCCTCATCGGCTGGTCGCTTCTCGAAGGCATAGGTGCGGCGCTGATGTTACCCGCGACGACCACAATGGTAAGTGCGGCGTATGAAGGCAAAGACCGACTAACGGCATTTGGCATCTGGGGTGGCATCGCCGCTCTGGGGGCTGCTATCGGTCCCCTCTACGGCGGAGCTCTGACGTCTTTTGCCACCTGGCGATTAATCTTTGCGTTCGAACTACTCGGCGTCCTTGCGGTACTCTTGATGAGATCGTTCCTGCACGAGTCAACGCCACGTCTTACGTGGAGCGACATAGATCTCGGAGGCGTCGTGCTCTCAGTTACCGCGCTGTTCTGTCTCGTATTCGGCATTTTGCTCCTCGGCTCCCCGCAGTACTGGCAACTCGTGCCCGTGTTCATAGTCGTCGGCCTCATCGTTTTTGCCGGCTTCCTCCTTTGGCAGAGGCGACGCATAAGCCACCACGTGGAGCCCTTGCTCGACATCTCAGTGCTCAAAAATCGACTCTATATCTTGGGCAATGCGGCTAGTGTGATCCAACAAGCCGCTTTCGCCGGCGTGCTGTTTATCTTACCCGTATTTTTGCTGCAAGTCACTGGCGAGAGCGCATTTATGACGGGTGTGGCATTGCTCCCCATGTCGCTTGCAATTTTCGTCCTATCCGTCACTGGGGGCAGACTCTCATCCATTGTACGACCCAAGGTCGTCATCCTTATCGGATTTCTGATCTCTGCTGCAGGCGCGTACCTTTTGAGCAGCGTATTTAGCCAGAGCACTCAGATTGTTGACATCATCCCTGGCACAGTGATATTCGGCCTTGGAGTGGGGTTGTTGCTCTCTCAGTTGACGAATCTCACCATGTCCGCGGTGCGGAGAGACCAAGAGATCGATGCCTCAGGATTTCTCAACACAGCAAAGAACTTGGGCTACTCCGTGGGCACAGCGCTCATCGGCGTTCTACTCCTCGTGGGAATCTTCGACGGGCTCGTTTCGGGGATCAGCTCCTCCACGCTAGTGAGTAACACGACGACTCAAGAGCAGATACAACAGAATCTCTACGCGTACGCCCAAAATATGCAGACGACCGCGCCGGCGAGCATCCCCCAGAGTCTGATTCCTGAAGCGCAGCGCATCGTAGACAGTACGATCAGCTCGGCAATGCACCTCACCTTCGTCGCACTTAGTCTCACACTGCTCCTTGGGTTTGTGATCGTCCTGTTTCTGCCGAGACAGGCAAAATAGCGACGCGGTCACACAGGACCTGCTCACGGGTCCGGTGGCGCTGGTGCAGGACTGTCGTCGAAGCGCAAGTTATCGCTTGATTATTGGCAAGCCAAGCAGCTCTGGATTAACATCGTAGGTCCAAGGCGATCCGGAATTCTTCCAGCCGTTCTTCATCCGTTTCCCGTGGTTTACGCTTCCGGGGTCGTTGACCTTGTCCCCCTCCATGCCATCGATGATGTTGTAGACGTTCACAAACCCAACGTTGGCAAGCGCGTTGACCGCCTTAGCGCTACGGCCCCCTGCCCGGCACATGACGAGGAGCGTGTCGGTGAGCGCGTGCAGATCCTTCACGCGGGAGATGAAATCGGGATTGGGCTCCACAACGAACTCGTTGTTGGCAGGGTCCCACTGGTGTTTCACGAAGACGAGGGGAAGGTTCCTCGCCATTGCCGCATGGCCGACGAAAACGTACTCCTCAGGGGTGCGAACGTCGAGGATGTTGACCCGCTCGGGCCCAGTCTTCCACATCTCATAAGCCTCTTTCGCCGTCACATAAAGCCCCAAACTTGTCTGCTTTTTTTCAGGCACTTGGTGGTTTGACTTCGAGGCAGGTTTCTTATGATCGGTCATTAGCTTATCTCCTTTTCAGTTTTTTCGCCAAATTAGTCTTCACTGTACTACCTACGCCAATCAGACACGCGTAATGGCGCAGATATTGCGCAGTGAGCGGGCCGGTTGAACTATAGTCTACCACCATCGAAGAGGCAGACCTTAGCCATCGCCCCGCTGACCGCAACTGAACTCCTTCTTTTTCGCGAGGTCGCTAAAAGAGCGGGCAGTCGCATCCCCCTCTTTTCTTGCTTCGTTAGCCACAAGCGCGGACCCACTATCGTTCGTTGCAGATCTACATACTAAACGCTGATGACGATTTCCCAGCTGAGAGGGCCCGGCCATCTGGTGAATTTGTTGCGTCGCGCAACCTTACCCTAAGCTCTCAACGCCAGGTCACGTCCACGGGCTTTCGCACAGGTATTCGGTTATATGTTTCAGTTGGATATCCAATAACGAACGTTCCATATGGAAAATACCCTTCCGGGCGGCCCAAGGCCTCAATCAATGGTGGGTAAGCCTCACTGGCTGTGTTGATACTGCCGGCAAACGTTGTTCCCAAACCGAGTGCGGTTGCCGCCAACTGAACATAGGCGATGGCAATCATGGCAGCCGGAGGCGCTGTGCGCTCAGCTATAGGAGCGTAGGCCTGAATAACGCAGGGAGCCCCCCTTGAAATGAGATCCTTGCCAGCTTCCCACGGCTTAATGAACAGTTCCAGCTTTGCTTCCTGATAAAGTGCAGGGTTCGCATCCTTGACGCTCTTCATCCAGTCAATTGTCAACCCGGCGATCCAGTGAACCTCAGCGGGATCGTCGATCACGAGCCAGCGGATCAACTGACGGTTCGCTCCATTTGGAGCGTAGCGAGCAATATCCAGCAGCTGCAGGATCTTTTCCCTCTCGACTGGTTTGTTGATGTAGCCACGAATGGCACGCCTCGAGATGAGGAACTGTCTTACCTGATCCCATCTGGGAATAAGGTGAATATCGATCGATTCGCAATCCTCAGGCCCCATCGAACGCTGATGCATAGCCCCTGTGGGACAGATAGCTACGCAATGGCCACAGTCTATACAGAGGTCCCACGCGTCCGCGGTCGGGACGGGGAATTGATCCCAAGTGATTATCCTCCCGGGACAGGCTCGGATGCAACTCCCGCAGTTAATGCATAAACTCTCATCAACCTTGATGCTAGTGTCTAGTTTGTAGGATGTGTTCATTTTTGCCTCCACTTATCTGCCGAGACCTCTTTGTGCCGAACTTCCGCCCGACTACCCGAGCCGCAGCCCAGACGCCAGGGGCTCAGACACCTCAGGAAGCTTCGCCGCGGTCACCTTCTGCCACTGTTCCTCGAGCAGTTCTCTCGCCGCCTGTTCAAGGAACTCCGGTGCGGCCCACTCATGTACATCAAAGCCGTTCTTGATGTAGCCGTGGCTTAGCATGAAGTCCTTCCCGATCTCAATGGCGGCCAGGTTCTGGGGCGACAGGGTGGGCACCATGTCGATGTCCCTGATGCCTCGGTACGTGTCCTCGACGTCCAGGTAGAACGTCTGCTTGTCGAGGATCGCAGCGGCGGCGTGCTTGTGCTCGTTAGCCCAGCGCCCGACCTTGATCATGCCTTTCATGAACGTGACGACGAGCTCGGGGTGCTGCTCGGCCATGACGTCCGTGCACGTGATGACGGCAGGAACGTTGCACACCTGCAGGGTCCAGTCCGGATACTTGGACAGGTCCTCGATCGCCTTGAACTTGCCCGTTGCCTCCTGGAGATGCTGCAAGGGGCCGCTCTGGGTGTAGATCGCATCGACGACACCCTGCTCCAGCGCCACCTCCAGCGGACGGAAGGCAAGGTCGTGCTTGTGGTCCCGCTTGAGCCACAGTTCAGAAGGGTTGTCCATGGGCTCGAGCATCTCGGGATCATCATACCAGTCATCCGGGTAGGGGAACTCCACGATCTCGACGTCGTCGCGGGTCATGTCGTTCAGCATTAGCATGAGCTCGATGCCTTGTTCCTCCTGGATCCGCCACCAGTCGTTCTTGATGGTGTTCAGACTCTTCGTGAGGCCGATCTTCTTGCCCTTCAGATCTTTCATCTGGTAGATGTTGTCCCGGGCACGCACCATCATGCAGCCGCCTTCGTACACCTGCGTCGCCCCAAGGAGCCTGGTCCTGCGGATATCCGCGTGAACGTGGACGGGGGGGAATAGACCGCCGAAGCGGATGAGGTTATCGAGGTTGTGGATGTAGTGGGGGTAGAAGTCGTTCTCGCGGCGGGAGCGGAAGAAGGCGTACTGGACGCCGATCTTCTTGAACTCCTCTCTGGTCCAGCCCAGTTCTTGGTCGACGTTGCTGGCGGACACGAGGGGACAATTGGTGTAGTACACCTCTTTCCAATTCAACGGTACAGTGTTGAATTTCTTTGCTTCTTTAGCCATAATAGAATTCCTCCAGTTGTTAGATATTACTCAATTCTTGATTTGTATTATATTACGCTAGATTTTTTTACGCATCAGCGGACAGAGGGTAAACCTCGCTATTCAAGGTCTGTGCTCGGTCGCTTGCTACAAACAGATTATGTTTTTGATGACCCAGGAGCTTGGGTAATGATTTGTACCGCATCCACAATCTCTGGCAGCATCTCTGCCGGAAATCCCATAACCATCTCATCCTCAACAATCCCTGAAAACGTTCTTGAACCATCGCAACCGAGCGAAAAGTTCGGCTTTCCCGTGAGATAGGTCTGCGCGACCGCGTCCGAGCAGACCGACTGGATACCGGAGAACTCGGCATGCGCTCTTCCTCCCACCCGGAATAACGAAGATTGCGCAAGTTTCAGCATAGCCCATGGATTGGTGATAATAACAATTACCTGCGGGGTGAACGGTGTCTTCTCCAAGGGAGCATACATGGTCGCATAGGTCTCTCCGATGGGAAGGTGTGGTACGCTGTCCATCGTCCTTTTACTGGAGGTTACACTCGCAAATTTCCCCAGCTTAAAATAAAACTTGCCCGTCTTTAGGGCCGGTGTAAGATCCCTGAGTCCTAGAGCGAAGGAACCGCCGTTACATTCGTGTTTATCCGCAGTAGCATAAAATACCCCGCCCTCGTTCCTCGCAAGGCTCACCATCATACAGTGCCTGATTCTTTTATCGATCTCTGGCATCCCGGGGGGGATGTCGTCCTTCGTCGTCGCGAAGCCCAATGCGACGGGAGCTCCTTTCATCTTCAGGGAGGTCCTGAGGATTTCAGATGACTCTGCGTAATCCATTTTGATTTTTAGTGATTCGTCTCCCATAGGTGGGTGTCTCCTGATGCTTTGCTCATACGTAAGAATTTATTACTTAAGTACTGGGTGGCTCGCACATATGTCGAGCTAGATACATCGTCTACTGAATCCAGCCCCGCTAGAAACGGAAGATCAAGGAGATCCGGATGATTTGCCGAGTCAATTTGGAAGGCCGATTATTACTTAGTCAGGATTTTCGGCCATAGACCTGCTTTTTCTTTAAACAGATGCAACTATAGTGACGGAGACCCAAAGTGGGCCGTGGCGTATAATCGCGCGTGCTAACCTAATTAAACGCCTATGAGCTCATACCGAAAGCAGCGGAGACTTCACTGAGAACTGCCTTTTCTGCCTCACTAACCATGACGCCGCCGCTCTCTTTAGCAGCTTCAGCTACCTTTTGTCCTACCGCCAAGACCCACTGTTTGTAGGCGGTTGCCTCCTCTAGAGCAATCTTGGATAAGCTTGCTGAAGCAGCCTTACATGCTTCGACGGTCTTGGTTCTGTAGTCTGTTTTATCCTGGTTGAATAAGTTCTGCTGCTGCTTAACCAGTTCCTTGGCCCGTGACTGCATCTCGCCCGATACCGTGGCAACGACATCGCTGCTACTTGCAGCTGCCAGCTTTGACGGTTCGGTCAGCATGGTCTTAGACTCGCCAAAGGCACCCAAGAGTGATGGAGAAGCAGTCACTATAGCGAATGAGACTGCATAGGGAAGGCTCAGCAGCTGCTGCCATTCCTCATCGGTAAAATTCTCTTTGATCCCCATAATCTACCCCCTGTTTGTTCACAATAGCTTTAAACAGTCTTTGTAGCCCGAGTTGTGACCTATATATATTGGTTTTGAGATCGGGCTGTGGCCTACAAACTAGAACAAGCTAGACCAAAAACCCCACCGCAGAAGTGCACCGGCAATCACGACAAACAAAAAGAAGAGGATTATAATTATAGTTACGGCCCACCACTTCCAATCCATATTTCACCTCCTCTTGAACATGCGTGTGCCAATTGGATTGGTTCAAATATAGTTCTGGCGCTTCAAGATTTAAGGTGAAAAGTACTTTCGCGCAGCTTTTTGGTTAGTGGTCCCGGTCTACTAAAAACTATGACATATTGCGCCCGTGCGCTCTTTACGTGGACTGTAAAAGACGAGCTGACCAAGACAGAGTTGCGTTTCATTGTGAGCTATATCGGCGTTTTGGCTCTTACAAACCACAAGGGTATCTCAACGTCTTGTAGCGCGGAATAGCAGCACATTTTGCCGCTAATATCGCCATTAGAAAAAAAACACAGATGAAATATGCCATGCGATCCATGTGATTAGCACCGAGTAGGAGGGAGAAAAAGCTCACCAAGGCGTTAGTTTTGACGGACGGCGAAGCGGACTTACTAAGCCGTGCGCTTGAAGAAGTGAAGACCAACCTTTGAGGAGTCCCAGATTAGCCTAGATGATTTGGGGGCTCTCAACGCTCTTGTTTCACATTTCAGGGACGCAGAGAAGTTAGAGCTGGATAAGGAAGCACGTCAAATATCTGTCAACCCATTGAGCAAACGCCTTTTTCTGGGGCATATTATCGATAGAGAAGGCAGCACGGACACAGCGAGCGGCTCGCGGCAAGGCTGAACGTCTCCACGAGCGACGCTGCGGCTGCGTAGAGAACGGCACGGTTTGAATCAAATGCGTAAAAACAGAAGCGTCGCCATCTAGCTGCGGTCAGTTTCCCACCGCGCTGATAGCCGTCATTAAGGTGCCGTGTTCATGCCCTCTAAAAAATAAAGGAAATCGAAAAAAAAGAAAGAATAGCTTATTGGAACACGCTTTGCTTTATGTCGCTGCCGCCGTTTCGAAGGCCGGTCTGTACACCCTCTATTTGCGTCTGTGATGCACTGCAACCGCCGCTCCCTTGTGTTCTATGACGTCATCATCCTTCTTGTCATCATCCTTCTTTTCTCTGTGATGATGAACGGCTGCGGCTTTTCCCACTGGTCCTACCAAGTTTTTCACCTCCCTTACGTCGCTGCGATGGGTGTTGATTTAACTGTTCCTCTCTTAAAGCGCATTGGAGAGGCAAATCCTGATGCCGTGGCACGCCGTAACGTACTAAATTTGTAATAAAATTTCAAATAGGTTTTAGTTATACTATGGCTGCCCCGGTTTAGAATTTCTAAGGCTGTGAAACCGCCCCGTGCAATGGGTCGATGCTTGGTCCAAATAAGTTCATGTGACTTTTCTAAATGCTTATTGCTCTAAGTTGCCCCGATGATAGCGAGTTAAAGGAAATGTTTTCAGCGGGGCTTAACGAGGAGGAGCTAAGACGCGCGAATGTAGCCAGCCGTAAGGTCACGATAAACGTTATCAACGTATTGCAAGATAAGCATGTCCGCTACTGACCATTCAGACCACATGAACAAAGTACCAAAGCACATTGGCGTCATACCTGACGGGAACCGACGATGGGCAATAGAGAGAGGATTGCCCAAGGAGGCTGGTTATGAGGCTGGTTTGCCGCCAGGCCTTGAAGTTTTGCGGCTTTGCATCAAGGCGGGGATAAAGGAGGTTACTGCTTATGGCTTTACTCAAGATAATACAAAGAGAGCAGAACACCAAAGGAAAGCCTTCCAGAAAGCCTGCATCGACGCTGTGGAGATTATTAAAGGTGAAGATGTTCGCTTTCTCGTTTTAGGAGACACAGAATCCGCCATGTTCCCCAAAGAGCTTCTCCCTTACACAACATGCACGACATTTGGCGAAGGGACAATGAAGGTGAACTTCTTGGTCAATTATAGTTGGCAATGGGATCTGCAAGCTCGCACACACTGGCCGCAGAAAAAGACACGGTCGCCGAGCGTCATAAAGATGCTCCGCTCGTCCGATATTTCGCGCATCGATCTCATTATCCGATGGGGGGGCAGACGCCGATTAAGCGGCTTTTTGCCAGCACAAGCAGTATATGCCGATATCTACGTCATTGATGAGCATTGGCCAGCTTTTAAGCCAGAACATTTTTACGCGGCGCTCGATTGGTATAAAAAGCAAGATATCACGCTTGGAGGATAACGACATAGGGCGATCAATTCATCGGCGGAGTCGAGTTTAGGAAGCAATTGTGTTGATTCTCTGGATCCCTTGCCCGACCACCCTCAGTTTCTCGTTTTCGAGTTGATCCAAAAAAAAGAGTCCGCTTTCGCTAAACGTTTTTCACGATCCGACAATTTTTTGCGACGCTGGTTTTTTCTTTCAAAACGGCCGCGAGCGCGAACTGCGAAGGTAATGGTAGCTGCTGAGTTTAGCGCTGGATAATTTGTGGTTTTGCAGTGTTGCGCGTTCAACGGGGTTCGGCGCGAGAAATTTCGTGTTATGTAAACCACGATCTGAGATTTGGCGATGCAGCATAAGCGTCATCGCAGGAAGATATTTTAAATGGAATTCACCAGTTACGTCATGTAGTCCTCTTCATAAAGGGGAATAAGGGAGTATTATGACACAAAGCAAGGTAATGGGTCCGGTAGACTACCTGATGGTCAAGTTTCCCGGGAACAAGTTCAGTGGCAAGGCCGCCCCTGAGCTTTTGAAACTCGAAAAACAAGGTATCATCCGGGTGATCGATATGGTTTTCATTGTGAAGGATGAGAACGGGAAACTGCTAACATCCGAGGCAGTCGACCTGACAGAAGAAGCGCGAGCTGCGTTCACTGAATTGTCAAAGAATACCCGTGAATGGTTCTCACAAGGCGATATAGAAGAGATCGCCGCATCGTTGCCGAACAACAGCACGGCCGGCCTTCTCCTGTTCGAGAACGTCTGGGCTACCCAGTTCAAGGAGGACCTCCTTGAAATGAATGCAGAGGTGATCGACTTGGGGCGGATCCCCCCGGAAAATATCCAGAAGGTAGAGAAAGACTTGGCAAAAAGAGGTGACTGAACAATGAGAGGAAGAGGAGTAGCACTTGTTGCGGGAGCGAGAATGGGACAACGGAGGGCCGAGGAGGCGGCAGCACAACAGCAGGCTGCGGCACCAGCTGCGGCACCAGCTCCGGCACCAGCTGCGGCACCAGCCAGTACCGATGTCACTGCCGAAATACAGAAACTGGCAGATCTCCACGATTCGGGTGCACTGACCGACGAAGAGTTCACCGCGATGAAGAAGAAGCTCCTAGGATTGTAGGGGCATCTTCCCTTTTTTATCTTCCAATAACATTTGCCGATTAAATCGAGCGCATAGCAAATCTGCGTAGTGCGGTATCAGCACAGACGAGGAATTTGACGCTGAGAAGAGACAGATTCTCGGCCTCTATGAGAGTACGAAGGGTGTTGGCTAACGCCAAAGCTAGCAGCATCCCGCCGCATTCCTATCTTTAGTTTCTTTTTTTGTTTTCAAACGGCGCTACTAGCGTAGCGCGCTCGCGGCCGGCCGGCATCTACCAGAGCTCCCGGGCCTACGCAGGTCCCGCTTTTTACCACCACCGCGTCGAAAACAAAATCAAAAAATTGATATAAAAGCGCGTTGTCTACAAAATGGACTTCGTCGCAGCTGCGTTTTGAACTGCGCAACTGATTAAACAATCAAGCTATGGCAGACCTTTCGTTTTTCGAAAAAAGGCGTGCTAGCCTCCCATTCTATCTTGTTTTTATCGCGATCGTGCTCTTTCTTTTGTACATGGTCTGGCCGTGGAAGTACGCCTTGATATTGACTCTCTGGGGTGGGTACGTCCTGTGGTGGCCAACGGTGTGGCTTGAAAAGTACATTCACCGGCGTTACTTAGCGGCCCTTATCGTTCTCATTGTCACTGGCGTTTTGCTCGCGGCGGCTCTCGTCAGCGTAACCGTCATCGTCGCGCTGCAACTCGCACAACTCGCTGCGTCAGCATCAGCGTCAAGCGCATCCCTTAACACAGGGCTTATAGGCACCTTCAATCTCATCCCCGGCCTCGCAAAAGCGGGGCCCATCGCCGCACTCATCTCTGCACTTGCGACCAGCGGCGGCGACATCACATCCACGTTCCTTGGGACTGCACGAGACGCTGTCCGACAAGTTTTGGTCAGCATCCCCGTGATATTGCTCCAGCTCATTGTCGTCTTTTTCCTGCTACTTGGTATCCTTGGCAGGGGCGACATCATTGTCAACGAATTTAAGGGTGCCGTTCCACTTAAGTATCGGTCGATCACCAATCGATTCTTGGACCACCTCAACCCGATCTACTACAGCTTCTTCGTCATATACTTCGCCGTGGCCATCATTTGCGGCATACTCGCCGCCGTCATATACGGATTACTAGGCGTGCCGTTTTTCGTCACATTCGCAGTATTCATCGTGTTTGTGGGGCTCATTCCTTCCATCGGACGTGCCCTCATTTACGTCCCTCTCGCGCTTTGGCTCATAATTCAAGGGCATGCATTCACCGGGCTTATCGTGCTTATCGTTAGCATCGTTCTCTTTGAAGGGATCCTTCGGTATACCATCCAGCCTCGTTGGATGGAACGAACCGGCAAGGTGCCGCGCCCGCTTACGCTCATTGCTTTCACATTCGCTCTTGTGGCCTTCGGCGTCGTTGGATTCGCGATCGGGCCTGCAATCGTCGGCTTCGCTCTCGCCATGTGGAGAACGTGGAAGGACATCCAAAAAGAACAGGAAGAACAGACGCTCCCTGTTGCACAGGCGAGCGGGTCGTAGAAAGCTCTCGTTGTGGAAGTCTCGGCGCCCGCACGATGCGTAATGCTACTTCTCGAACGCTGCAGCTGATCACGTGTCGGCACAATAGCTCATCGACGCGCGCACATCTATTATCGTGTCGTGATTTCACGAAGTGCGATCGCCTGCTAGTTGATGTCCAAAACAAACCTCGCTCAAGCTCGCATGTGACTTAAACCCGAAACCGGTTCGCTAGTCGTGTGTCCGGTCAAGGGGGGCTTGCCTCAGCCGACGGAGGACGTTCTGCGCGTGCATCTTCTTCCTTTCGCTTATCTTGGTACGTCCTGTAAAGCGCGAGCGCAAACCCGTACACCGCCGGCCCTATAATGACCCCAACAAGGCCGAGCGCGGCGAACGGAATAACGTACGCGAGGAGGGCAACCGGTTTCGGTATGCCCGCCCTGCCGCGACGCCCCAAGTACGGAATAAGGAAGATGCCAACGATGACTTGGAATATAATGATGCTGACAATGAGGACCCAGAGTGCTTTTATCGGGTCCCCAATAACCACGAAGTACAGAGAGACTGGAACGTAGATGAGGGCCCTCCCAATGATTGGAATGATCCCGATGGTAAGCATGAGGAATGCGCACGTAAACGCATACGGCACGCCGATTATTGGGAAGAAGAAGAGAGCGATGATACCGCTAATTACGCCGGCAAAAATATAATTGACGTAAAGGGCGTGGTATATCGAATTGAGGTGACCTAAGAACGCGTTTACGGCGTCTTGATGGTCACGGGGGGCGAGGGACTTGAACTCTGCGACGATGTGATCACCGTTAACGAGCAGGTACCAAACCAAAAGGGTGACGATAAAAAGTTGAAAAATGTACAACGGCGCTGACTTAATAATGCTTTCTATGATGCCTAATGCAGTATTAACGAATGCAGTGAGGATACTTGATCCCGCCTGTCCCGCGTCGGCCGTGACATTGGTCACTACGGGAACCCCACTAACGCCAAGGAAGTGCGCAAACGCGTTGCCCAGCGTCGTATTCGCAGTTCCAGTCGACAGCGAAAAAGTCGTCAGTTCGTTTGCGAGTATGTAGACAACTTGGAAGATCATTACCAGATATAGGACGATGATGAGGAGCATGATGATGAACGAGGACAGCACGCGTCGATGGATGCGCCGTTCAAGCCACCGTGCCGGAAACCAGAGGATGTACGCGGCCCAGAGAGCTAGGAAGATGACGCTGACCCATGGCCAGGAAATGTATAGAACCAGAAACGCCACGAAGAGCGCGATGAGTAGAACTACTGTGGAATAGCGTCGTTCTGCAAAAAAACGGCCGATGTCAATCATTATGCCTTCTCGTTTCATATGCAGCCTTGCGCTCTCGCAAAACAATTCATGCAAGAGCCAGTTTTTTATATTAATCTTGCCCTCTGAAAGCCACCGCTCGTGACGTCAGTTTTGCCTTTCGGCTTATTGTGGCCGGCGGATGATGCCGGACACATATTCAGGCGCCCGCACCCGCTTCAACAAAAAAAGCATAAGGAACACGGAATATCAAAAACACGCCGATTCGAAGCCGGGTGCTCGATCAGACGATGTTCTCTCATCAATCGGAATTAGCTTCGGTGCGCTCCGGCAGCAGCAGTAATGCACCGACCAGGAAGCACACGCCGCCAATAAACAAGCGTTTGCTGCCTATGTCGGGGTATCTGTGGTCGCAGCGGGGGTACTATACGGCGCAAGCACGCGGCTAGTCCCTGACTGAGTTCATTGTTTTTCGCAGACCTTCTAGCCGACGGTCGGGATTCTCTTCGAGACTGAAAGCTGAACGCATCTACTGCTTTGACGCGACTACCGGATCCGGTGCATCATCGGACCCAATGGTGGTGGCGTCGCCCCCAAGAACATCCACAAGCCATCGTGCTTCCGTAAAATTGCTCAGCAAGACTCGAATCAACAACGTGATCGGCACTGCAATAAGTGTTCCCAGCGGCCCAAGAAGCCAGCCCCAGAAAAACACCGAAACAAGCACGACCCACGGCGGGGTGTTGAGCCCTTTACCTGCGTATCGGGGGAAGAGCACGTATTCGGCGATGACGTTGAGTATGACAAAAACGAGGACGACCGCGATCGCCCCGATAGGCCCGTACTCTATCCACCCTAACAACGCGGGTGGAATCATTGCCAACGCGAACCCAATGTATGGAATAAAGCTGAAGACAAAGAGCAGGACCCCCCATAGCAAGGCCAAGTCGATGCCCGCTGCGACGAGGAATATCGTGGCGGGAATCGCCATAAAGGCGTTCACTTTAGTGCGAATGACCAAGAAGTTCCATAGGTCTTGCCTCACCGCCAGCAACGGAGCAAATAGGGGGTTCGAGTCGACGTGGTCCGCGAGCTCTGTAGAACGGAACCTCGGAAAGGCGAGCAAGAAAAAGATGAACAGCGTAATCAGGATAACCAATTGCAGGACCGCACTGCTGACGGCGTGTAGGATAGCGCCGCTCGCTTGAAGCACGAACGTGTTGCTGAGAATGTTCGCTGGTTCCAGAGTTCCGGTAAGTCCCAGGCCCGCGAGCGACGAGCGCGCAGCTCCAAGCGCGCCAGCGTTTACGGCGGACGGCAGAATGAGGATCTGGCGAACCGAGAGGTAAATTAGCGCGACAAAGCCGCCGCCAAGCGCTAGCGTTCCGGCAATCATCACTGCCAAAGCGCGGGCAGTGGAAAGCCCCCGATTTTCGAGACCTTGGAGCAACGGACTCGCGAGCGTCGCCAGGAAGATCGCAAAAAGAATAGGTGCAGCAATTTCGGCTGCCGCCTTTAGGCCGGCGAGGATGATTATGACGCTTGCTGCGATGACTAGAAGGCGTGCCAGCGGCGATAGGCGCGCGCCTAGTAACTCATCTCCCAAGTCAGTGGCCGTCTGCATTCACCTCCCGGTTGACACACCTCATATTGTGCTTGCGTCCGATAGCAACGTTGCGCTGGATTGGAAAACGGCGGTCGAGGAAACCCGCAGCTTCGAGGACTGTTAGTTAGTCGTTCACTTAAACTTGACGATTTTGGCGTTAGCGCGCGTTTTCGTCTTTTACGGCCTCCGGCACGGGGAACGACGACAGCGCACGTCTATGGATACGCCGCTCAAGCCACCGTGCCGGGAACCAGAGGATGTAATGCCCAGAGAGCTAGGAAGATGACGCGACCCACGGCCAAGAAATGTATAGAACCAGAAACGCCACGAAGAGCGCGATGAGTAGAACTACTGTGGAATAGCGTCGTTCTGCAAAAAAACGGCCGATGTCAATCATTCTATCCTCCTCTCCTATATGTAGCGCCGTGTTGACGCAAAATAATTGACACGAAAAGAAGCTCTTTTCTATGTCAGTTTTGCTTATGCTAATCTTGCCATTTCGCAGCGCAACTTGCTGATGACGTCAGTTTTGCCTTTCAGCTCATCATAGGTACGGACGACGAGGCAACAAACTTGTTCAAACGTTCGTACCGCCCCTGCAAAATAACATAGGACACTGCGCATCAAAAAACGAGCCAAGTTGAAGCTTGAAGCTCGATCAGGATGGTTCTGTAGTTATTCAGAATTGACTTCAGTGCGCTCTGGCAGCAGAAGTACCGCGCCGAAGAGGAAGCACAGTCCGCCTACAAACGTGCCTAAGTTCACGAGCACTATGTTTCGCGGGAGGCCTGTCGTCGGCACTACGAACGATGCAACGGCCGAGACGCCGAAGGCGAGAGAACCGACCAAGTTGAGGGCCGTGACCCACCAGGGCAGGCTGCGCAACCGCCAGCAGGCGAAGGCGTGACACACCTCAAACCACGCGAGCCCGCTCGCCACGAGAAAGCACACAGAACCGAACGCGTCGGGCGCCCAAACGAGACGGTTAAGTTGATGGACTGAGAGGTCCACACTCAAGGCGTGGAACGTCGTGGCGTTGAAAAACAGCGTGCCTGCGAACTGCACCAGCGTCGACCACCAGTCAATTCGTCGCGGCTCCAACGCGAGGATGCGGAATCTCTGACGAAAATCGACACCTGAAGGATCACGGTCGACGTTTACCACCTCCAAGTATTGTAGGAACGCTGCGCTCGTAAACCACAGAGAGCCAACAAAAAAGGTAATTCCATCGGCCTCGCCACCGACAGCGGAGAGGTATCCAGGCACCGCGCCAAGTGCGAAGCAAGTCGCGCCCACGGCAAAGAGGATGCCGATCCACCAGCCAATCGCGCTCGGCGCCCACCACGTAGAGCCACGACCGGCGTTTAGGTGCGAGTGACGCTTGCGGCGCGCCCGTGACGTCAGTGTGATGATGCCGCTGTCCGACTGCTTGAAGTTCGTGCGCGTCACAAACGACCTCAACCTTCAGCAGATATACGTACCGGTCCGCAGTACGATCGAATCTGAGAGCTTCTCGGGCGTGGCGAATCGCATCATCACGCGTTTTTGCCCACGATTTTTCGATCGGTTTGCCATACTAAACTCGCCAGTTTCTAGTTCGGAGAGCTTTACAAAAGCGCCCCTCGCGGCGTGCACTATTTCCTGAACCGAAGATCCGCTTCCAACGACTGTAACCGATAACTGGGTGGTCCCTCCTCGCTTGCAGAGAGCTCGAGTTAGATCAACACAATTCAAATTGATGACCCTTTCGAGTGTATGTCTTACGGGATCTAGCTCCACCTAGCCGATTGCGGTTGGTGGTGCCCAAAATACTTTAAGAAGTAAAACGGTTTCGTTTTTTTGTCGGAAGCGGTCAAGAAGCAGTTGACAGGGCCGGACCGACTGACTGATAAGGTCAAGAAAACTTAGAGTCAATATAAACGGGGTTCAACCTAAAAGATTCCGACGGTTTTGAATTACAAAATAAGGCGATTTTTTATGTTATCCAAAAAGGTAGATTTGAGCACGAAGAAGGAGTCAGAAACGGATCACACCACGACGTATGGGCGTCGCTATTTCGACGAGAGTGTGCCCAAATACGTCATGCCCGAAGAAGGCATGCCGGCGCGGGCCGCCTACCAGCTGATTCACGATGAGCTAAATCTCGACGGCAACCCCTCCTTGAATCTCGCCAGCTTTGTCACCACGTGGATGGAACCAGAAGCGGATCAACTCATCACGGAAAGCCTTGACAAAAACTACGTAGACAACGATGAGTATCCGCAGACTACGATAATACAGGAACGAGTGGTGAACATGCTCGCCCGCCTGTTCAACGCGCCCGACGACTGCGAATCCATTGGAACTGGCACCATCGGATCGTCAGAGGCCATTATGCTCGGCGTCCTGGCGCACAAATGGAGCTGGAGAAAGCGCCGACAGGCTGAGGGAAAACCGTGGGATCGCCCCAACATCGTCATGGGGGCTGACGTGCACACGGTATGGGAGAAATTTGCCCGCTTTTTCGACGTGGAACTGAGACTGATCCCACTCCAAGAGGATACGTACATCGTCAGCGCTGAAGAAGTCGCAAAGGAAATTGACGAGAACACCATTTGCGTTGCCGCGGTTCTCGGAACCACGTTTACCGGACAGATGGATCCTATCAAGGAGATCAACGATCTTCTCGTTGACATTAAGAAAACCAAGGGCTGGGACATACCCTTACACGTTGACGGTGCCAGCGGCGGATTTGTCGCACCGTTCGTCAATCCCGATCTCGAATGGGATTTCCGACTCGAACAGGTGAAGTCAATCAACGTGTCTGGCCACAAGTACGGCTTAGTCTACCCAGGAATCGGTTGGCTCATCATGAGAGACAAAACAGACCTTCCAGACGAGCTGGTCTTTAAGGTGAACTATCTGGGGGGGGAGATGACTAACTATTCCCTCAACTTCTCGAAGGGCAGTAGCACCATTCTGGCCCAATACTACAACTTCATACGACTGGGAAAAAGCGGCTACACTGACATCATGCAGAACATGATGAACAACAGCCGCTACCTCGCCGAAAAGCTGCACGAAACGGGTAAGTTTGAGATTATCAACAAACAACACACGCTTCCTCTTGTCGCAATTCGCTTGAAGGACGCGCCTTTTACAGTCTTCCACCTCTCTGCTCGGCTCCGGCAAAAGGGCTGGATCGTGCCAGCTTACTACCTTCCGGAGAACGCGCAGGACGTCGCTGTGATGCGAATGGTCATCAAGGAGAACTTCAGCAGAGATATGGTGGAACTGCTCTTTAGCGATATCATGAAAGCATATCACAGCCTTGAACTGTCAGAGACCGAGATAAAAGAACGCGAGAGAGGCATAGAGAACCTGACCCTTTTATACTAGCGGGGGCGGTTTTTAACCTTGTCAGTGTGACGCGCGGCTTGGTTTAGACGCTGGCCCTAAGAACCAAAGTCAGGCTGTCTTTACTGAGACGAAGGCCTGAGAAAAACGGGTCGCCCGTCAGCTTCCGCGACGCTCTTTGCCGTAAGTTCAGTCGATTTGCAGGCTACCTCACGGTGGCACGCAAGGAAAAACATAATGAAGATTCGCTTCCCAGGAAATCGGTGCAAGTGGGATTTCGTGCCGGCTCTGCCCAATTCAGACACCTGTACGGGCAATTCCTGCCCAGGGCGCAAAAATGAAGCCATAATGGCAATGAGTTCCCGCAGCTCCGCCCCGTCAGTCGATTCACGGCAGAGGCTTGGTACCCTCTTTTCGTGCTGCCACCAAGTGTTTCGGCTGGTACAAGCCGAGCCTGCCGCCTCCTGGCAAGGATAAGTGTGTCAACAGGCCCCAGCCCAGGTCCACCACCGGACCACACTTGATCTTTTGCCTTTCCAAGGTTTGAATTGTGGCTGCCACGTCGTCACACGTCAGGTAGATCTCATGCTTGCCGTTCTCGGCCGCTGGGTGAAAGGCGATTTCGGCCGGCGGCAAGGCGAAGATGAGCCATCCTTGGCCTGCATCCACCGAGGGAAACCCCAGAACGTCACGGAAGAAAGCTCGATCAGCCTCAGCATCCGCACTGTAGATGATTACATGTGCGCCCGAAATCATGGTCCACCTCGTAGGGCACAGTATCGCGTAGATGAAGACTTATGGGCAGGTGCTTTTTCTCGACCCTGTCCTTGTTGCTAAACTCAGCTTTGAAAGAAAAAAAATGGGAGGCGCACCTCCCCGGCGCTCCGCTTTCACGACGGCAAGTCCGCACCAGATTAACTGCTCGCCATCTCTGAAAAAAGACCGGCTCAGACCTTTTACACACCTGCGCCCTTTGCTGCTTCTGCAGCCTGCTGCAGCGCCTCTTCACTAACTTGGTAAGTAGTGATATCGCCACCCAGCTTCTTTAGTTCGGCGCTCGTCGTTGCGGCCTCTTTCTCAGGGACGAGGACTGCGACCGCTGCTCGCCCAGCATCGAGATGTTCGCCGAGGAGCCGCAAGTCTTCATCAGACATGCCGAGTCCGCGATGGACGAAGCTGCCGACAAGACCCCCTACGATAATACCGCCCACGACGCCGGCGAGAAGGGCTAACCCTCCTGAAAGCACCGTTGCGATAATGCCCAAAACCAGACCTACGCCCGCGCCTCTGGTGGCTTCTCGCGTACCTAGCTTATGCGCTTTGATCTTGCCGTTGTTATCCTTAACTAGGACGCCGATCGCTCCGCGTTTTATCTCATCGTTCGCCTTTTCCCATCCCTTGAGCTCGCCAGCTGCCTGGTCGGCGGCGGTTTCACTTGGGAAAATCGCGAGGACAAGCTGCTTATACATTGCTGCTATGTTATCTCCTCCCTATTTTTTTAGCATGGATTCATAGCTCGTGCCGTATTCTTATGCTTTTCCCGGTTTCAACGTGGGTATTTCATTTTTTTGCACGCACAGCGAGGACTTGTGCAAATCGTTCCCCGTCAAGGACAGCGGGCAAGCGCATCCCGCTCGTAAAGATTAGCAACCCCCAGTTGCTCGCAACACTCCGCAATGCCATCCAAAAGGCTACAGAGCGTTTCCCGGAAAGATGATTTCTCTTATCCGCATCTGACTTTGCTCAGGCTGTTCGGTGGTATTGACCTCGTAGGCTGTGATCCTTTCGAGAAGCGCGCCAAAAAACGCCTTGCGAAGCCTTCGTTTGAACGGAGTGCTTACGAGCAGGTGCGGATTGAAATAGTCGTGGCGTTCAAGGATGGACAATGCCTGTGCCGCTGTGAGCTCTCTAACGAATTCCGGATCACCTGCGTCGCGTTTTAAGATGATCAGTTTTTTAAGCGTTGTCAAGGGCAGGATGCGTCCTTTTCCGATTACCAGTCGAAGATCGACGACGGCGCGGCCTTCGCCGTCAAACTCCGCCCGTTCAACCAGCCAGTCGAATTCGCTCCAGATCTTAGCGAGGTCTGCGCGTATGTAAAAATTCTTTTCCGAACCGTAGGCGAGTATATCTGGCCCGTAGACCCGCGCGAAAAACCAGTCATCTGAAACGACGCGTACGTCCGGACGTCTCAACAAACCGTACGTGTGTGTCGTCTTGCCAGCTCCTGGTTCACCGAGAATGCACACTCCTTGCCCGTTCACGTCGAGGCACGCGCCATGCAAAGAGTAGATGTCGTGTTCGTCTTCGAGGACATCTCCTGCGACGCTCAACGCCAGCGACTTGATCCAGCCGTAGTAGTCGAAGTTTAAAAGGAACGCGGTCTTTGATTGAGGGTCATAGCACACTTGATTTTTCTCTTCAGCCGGCACGTTGACGACATAAAGGCGTCCGTGCGACCGTATGTTTTGGGACATAAAATAGAAGCTCTGGCCCCAGCGTGTTGCGACCGATTGCGTGCCGGCGAGCAGCTTAATGCAGCACCCGTAGACTTCCGATTTGACTTCGTACAGAGCTTGGGCGCGGAAACGATCAGCCAATTCTTCCTTGCGTCGGATCGGTACGAGCTTTATTACATAAGACACGTTCAAAGGCCTCCTGCGCCGCAGGTCTACCGAGCGATTAATTTGAGCTTAGGTTACATCGTCGCGCACAAGTCAAATATCAACAATGATCTCATTTCTTCTAAAGATGCCAGGTATGAACGGCGGGTTGTATAAAGCGACAACAAAGTTTGATTTTGGTGTAATGCCGTTCCTTACGAGCCAATCGCTCAGTTCCTCAGTTTTCTGAGCCGCGAGCTTCTCGTGCACGCGCCCTGAAAATCGTATCGCGGCGGTTCTCCGGCTCTCAACGACCTTAAACGTGATCCGCTTGTCTAGTGGCGCCGGGAGCGTCTCGAGGGTGAATCTCGATGGCATGGCAAAGGAGATTCGATGCACGCGTTCTCCCGCTTGTTCTTCGGTTACCGGGGCAGTCATCGATATCTCTTCTGACGTCACCGGGGCCATCATAGGGATCTCCTCGGAAACGGGCGCCGTCATAGAGATTGATTCCTTTTTCCGGTTTCCTCCAAAAATGTAATGAGTAAGAATCTCAAACCCGTTCCTTAACGCCCCATCAAAATCTGATTCGACGTCAACTTGTGCTAGAATATATGCCGCGTACGTTCTAATATCAAAACTACCTTCCTCTTTTTCAACCTTGTATGAAGGAGTCTCAACCATAGTCGTGTGCTCCATTTTCTGCTGTTTTCCCGAAGATTGCGGGAGAGTCGTTGCGCCCCGTGATATGCTTTGCCCTGCACGAATGACCCTTTCGACTCACGAGCTTCCGCGCCGTATTGCCCCACGGACGTTATCTACGCTTTTTTTAAAACGATGATGTCGAATTGTGTGACTCAATCACATATTTCTGTGCTGGCCTCGCAGCACTGGCTGCCCATTCACGTTCTCAAGATCGACGAGCAATACATTAATCGTCCGCCGTCAAGATATACCCCGCTATTTATGGGGTCAAAAATGGAGATCGACGTCAACATCGAAGCACACGACCTGCTCTGGCGCAGCATGTCTCTCAGGATCAAAAAGGCTTACCGCGAAAGCTACGGCGTTGCGCGGGATGAGCTAGTCGATACCGAGGTACAACGCCTAATTGAAGCGGGCTACGTTGTAAAAAGCGACAAAGGCGTCGAACTCACGCCGGCCGGGAAAGAGTTACACAGGAAAATGATGACGATATGCAAGAAGTCAGAGTAACGGCGACTGCTGCTCGACGAACGCGGCCTCGACGATCGGCTTGATGTCATCGATCAATCGAATCGCTTCGTCTTCAGATTCGGCGCGGTGCACGTCTATCCGGCCGCTTCTATACAGCGTGAACGTGCATCCCTCGTGGGAGAATCGTGCAACGCCGAGCCTTTCCGAGCATTGTGCGATGCCTTCCAAGAGCTTGCAGAGCGCTTCCATGGAGAATCCTTTTTCAAAGTGCGCCTCGATCGCCAACCCCCCTCCAACGCACGGCCTCAGCGTCTTGACGTTATACTTCCCACGCATCACATTCCAGATATGGCCTTTGACGTTAAAGATTGTCAGCCATCGACGAGGTGAACCAACACATTCCGGACAAAAAAGCTCTACGTCGGGGTAGGCTCTCTGAGTTTGAACTGCAGTCGGTACAATGCGTCAATGCGCTCAAGCGTTTCAGCGTCGTCGGGGCCCTTATCGTCTCGTATCCGCACGATACGCGGAAATCGAAGCGCGAAGCCCGATGCATAGTTCGGGCTTTTCTGGATCTCGTTGAACTTCACTTCGAGCACGATCTGCGGTTCGAGATCCACCATACGCCCGTGCTCGCCGATGATGAGAGGTTTTATCTGCTCAGTCAGTGCTCTGAGCTGTTCATCGGAGACGCCGCTCGAGACGCGCCCTACCGGCACCCACTGCTCGTTGTCCTCGTCGCGCGCGGCGAGCTCGTACGAGGTGATCCAGCCAGCCTTTCTTCCGTGGCCGTACTCCGCGGCGATGACGACGAGGTCGAGGCTCTCGAGGGTCTCCTTGAGCTTCACCATGTTCCGCCCGCGGATGCCCGGGCTGTAGTCGGCGTCGAGATTCTTCGCCATCAATCCCTCGTTTCCCGCATCGATCGACTGCCTAAAGAACGCAGCTACGGCTTCGGGATCGTCGAGGATCTTGAATTCAGAGGGCGTGCATCGCTTATCGACCGGCACCACGGCCTTCTCAAGGAGTGCGCGTCGCTCGACAAAGGGTCGGTCGACGAGACTTTCTCCGTCTAAATAGAGGATATCAAAGGGGCGCAGCTGCATCGGGATCTGATCGCTGAGCTCTCTGACCCTGTACTTGCGCCGGATGCGGTTGAGGACGTTTTGAAACGGTATCACCTTGCCCGTGCCCTTGTCCACGGCTATCGCCTCGCAGTCGAGGATGAGCGAATCAGCGCGAACGCTTTCGTTCATCGCAGCGCGGATGTCAGGGAGCGCCTCGGTAAGGTCCTCCATCTTGCGAGAGAAGAGCTTAATCTTCGGCCCGGACTTGTGGACTTGAATTCGCGCCCCGTCATACTTCGTTTCAAATGCTGCCCTCCCCCCCATCACGTCCAACGCTTCGGTGGCGCCGGCGACGTTCTGCGCGAGCATGGGCCTGACGGGCCGCATGGGTTCGATGTTGAGCGCCTGTAACCCCAGCAGTCCCTGTGTTTTGGCGATTCGCGCGACAAGACCGATGTCATTGGCGAGCATCCACGCGCGCCGCACCGCATCGGCCGGCACGCTGAAGCTCTGAGCGATGGCATCTTCAGTTACACCTTCCTTTGAGCCAGTGAGGAGGTTGCGAGTGGCAAGACTAACGACATAATACGCCTCTCGCGGCGTGGCCCTGCTTAACAGGCTCGACAGCATTCGCTGCTTCTTCTGGGCCGATCCCTTTCCGGTCGCCGCGGCCAGTTCTTCGAAACAACGGTACAGATCGGCCACAGTGAGGGGCTCCTCGAACGCCGCAAGGCTCATCGCGACTTTCTTCCCGAGAAACCGTTCCGCAGTTATGCCGAGATGTCCCGTGTCGCGATAGCTCTCAACGACCTCCCCGCTGCTCTTGCCACTGATGTTCGCAATTACTTTGACCAGTGTCTTACCTGCCACTCCGATGTCGCGCGTGTCCCACGCCGGAAATATTCGACCGGTCAGAAATGTGCACACGATTTCGATATCGTCTTCGGAAGCGCCAGTCAAAAAACCAGCTATGATCTCAGCCTTCTTAAGCCTCGACGAATAGGCGCATAGCTCATCGAACAGGGAGACAAGCTCCTTAAAATACATCGCATAATCAATACGGCCTGAAGTGCTTAATAATAACGCCGTGCGACAGGCTTAGCTGAAAGGCCTAATCGGAGCTCTGACTCAGTTGCGCTATTTGGTGTCTACAGGCTCACGCTAGCCCCGTCACGCAAGCCAATACAGAAACGTCAAACCGGAGCGACCGAAAACCCTGCAGTTCTTCGGACGAACGACGAGTGCCCTCCGCGCCCAGCGTTTAATACGAGGGTTAGCAGAGGGCGCCGCTCGTGTGCGGGAACAGTGGACGCTATCGACTCCTAATTATCAGCACCGGAACCTTAGCGCCCCGCACGACCTTGTCAGCCACACTGCCGATCAGTAGACGATCTAACCCTTTTCGCCCGTGTGATCCGATGATAATGAGGTCAATATCATGGCTCCCGGCGTACGTGTCCAGTTCTTCTGCGGGGTGTCCGTCGAGCACTGTAGTAATGATCCGGTCGTCATTTGTGCCGCGCGACGCCAGATCTTTTTTGGCGCTTGCGACAATGTTCTTTCCCTCAGCGAGGAGCACGTCGTACATGTTTTCCCACGATGAGTCGACGGGGTAGGCGGTAAACCCAGCGACGTCGAGCACGTACGCGATGTGCACAGTCGCATCGGTCAGTCGCGCGAAATAGGCCGCGTTGTCATACACGGGGGCCATCAGGTCCCCACCATCGGTTCCGATCAGGATGTTTTTGTATTCCATCGTATCACCAACGATCAAACGGCTGCAGCTGCCCCTTCAACAGGCTCATACGCCCCTATCTCTCCCGCTCGGCTCGCAACGAATAGCGTCACAAGCACCCCCACGAGTGAGATGCCAAGCGCAGAGGGGAAGACGTAGTTAAACGCCGTTGCATTCGGTAAGAGTAGGCCGGGGACGGGACCTCGTGGCGTCTGAATCACGACTGGCGAAACGCACTCTGCGAGCAGAGCGCCTGCTATGGTCGGTCCCACTACTCCACCGGTAGTTCTGTACAGTGTGTTCATCGCCGTCGCGATACCAGTATCCCGCTAGCGCACAGATAAATAATGATGTTTATCATCGACACCATCATAAAGCCCACGCCAACTGGAGCAAATTTGACTGGCTCATGCCTTGCCTCTTAATATTCGTCTAGACCGCTCTACCAACCGTAACGCAGGGTACTGGATAATAGCTTTGTATACAAGTCTAACATATCAGCAAATGTTATATCAGTAGTTTATATAACAGCAATTGTTATATATGAAAAATGACGCATGTTGAATAATGATCGAACGAGAACCGCTTGAGCGGCACGCCCTTAAAGTGTACTCGCTCTTCGTGCTCTACTTTCTGCTCACCGAAGGCCCTATGAGCGGTTACGAACTGGCGCAGCTCATCAAGAAACGCAGTCGTGGGCACTTCCGGGCGACTGCCGGCAATGTCTACCCGCGTCTTCACGAACTGAAAGAGGCGGGCGACGTCCGCGCTGGAGAGCCGACAGGGGGGCGCGAAAAGATCGTTTACGAGATCACCGAGCAAGGAAAGCAGACGCTCCGAGAGGGGGCGCTCGAACGGCGGCAGCACGTCGAAAACTTGCTCAAAACTATCGATGATGTGCTGGCCATTACTGCGCCTGCAAAACCTTTTTCATAAGCGCCTACACCCACATCGTCTGTCCGAGCAGGGTGCCCGGCGCCTGCAGTGCGAAGCGCGTCAAGCCGAACCATTCTAGCCAGCGAAGCCCCGACTCGCTTATCCGCCTCTGCGGGTGGGGGTCAGCGAGGGGCTCGGCGTTGGTGTGCCTGTCGGTGTTGGTGTGGGGGTCGGCGAGGGGCTCGGCGTTGGTGTGGGGACGAAGGTCGGTGTTGGCGTCGGTGTTGGCGTCGGTGTTGGCGTCGGTGTGGGGACGAAGGTCGGTGTTGGTGTGGGGACGAAGGTCGGTGTTGGTGTCGCGGTCGGTGTCGCGGTCGGTGTCGGTGTAGGGGTCGGTGTGGACGATGGCGTCGGTGTGGATTGGGGTCTTTGACTAAGGACAACTGCCCCTGCTATAAGGAGAAGCACAACGACGACTACGCCTATGATGAGGAGTGTCCTGCCCGAAAGCGCGCCAGTTAGTCGTTCTAGCAATAGCGGATTGTCATCCTCCTGCGGCGGTTCGTAAGGTGGCGCGTCGGCAGGAGGGGCACCATCCGTGACGGGTTCTCCGCACATGGGGCAATATTGAAACTCGCCCGGGAGAATCAACTTACAAGACGTGCACAGTTTTTTCTTTGCATCCATCCCGCTACCTCGTCATTACACTATCTTTCTTCCATTCCACACATCTACATGCATTGTAAGACAAATTTTAACTTGCCGGTCCCACAATGTCTGGCACTCACCGCTGACTACTAATAGACGCTTTCGGCATTCTTGAAGGGGATCAATGTGAGCAAGACCGAGTACTATCGCACGACACTACGTTCACTAGCTGACTGGGATGACTTCTTGCTAAGAGAATCGAGATTGCCAGGCCCCCGAGCAAATCTAGAGTTGGTTAGCGTGGTTGCCAATGAAGGAACTGAAGCCCAGTTTAAACACTTTTTGACGTTTGACGCAGAGAGGTTCCCGGCCAACACACCGGGCGAGTTCTTAGCCGTATGCGGTGCGGTGGGACTGGGGCGACTTCTCGCGCAAGGGGATTGCAGCGTCCTCGAAACGCTCCGAAAATGTGCTTCTGATTCACGATGGCGCGTCCGCGAGGGCGTGGCGATGGCCCTTCAACGCCTCGGCGACACCGATATGAGCCGGCTTCTCAGCGAAATGGAGCGTTGCAGTCGAGGCAACTTCCTTGAGATGCGAGCCGCAGCCGCTTCGCTTTGTGAGCCTCGGCTGCTGAAGCAGAAAGAATACGCAAAACAGACGCTCGTACTGCTAGATCGGATTACCGCGTCGATTTCAAGCTCGACCGATCGCAACACCGACGAGTTCAAGGCCCTAAAGAAGAGCTTGGGATACTGTTGGAGCGTGGTGGTGGCTGCCAATCCCGCCGCGGGGATGCCTTTAATGGAACACTGGTTTTCGACTGCGGACAGAGACATACGCTGGATAATGAGGGAGAATCTGAAAAAGAAACGACTCGAGCGAATGAATGCAGGCTGGGTGCAACATTCACGGCTGCAACTCGAGCGTAGCTAGTCTTAACTGACGTGTTGCGGCGCTTTCATAGACGATGTACCGGACGGCGGTGAAGGATCCGTCGGCGACGCGCGTTTTCGGCCTCGTCCTGTGTTCAGACGTTACGAAAACGATTTAGACGTGTTGCGTTTGATTAACAAAGGCGCTCAGTCGCTCAACAGTTTGCGCTCGCATTGATCTCGCGTGCGACAATCACTCGCGAATGTCGCTTCGCGAACTATGAAAAGGGGGGGCTAACGGGCAAAAGTAGCGGGGCGCGGTGTTTCTAGACCTTGCCTTGTAGCTAGGGAGGTGAATCAAGCAAGAAGCAGGCAGGTGTAAGGAAACGAGGCAACCGTGCACCAGATGTGCACGCTACGCCCCAACCGAGGTAGTGCCCATTAGCATATACATGTAATAGCATTCATGTTTAATATAATTATCCAATAATATTTATCATAGGATATCAGATGAAGTTCTTGCGCGGACTACAGGCCGTCGCAAAGTCTGGAACACGCGCCTCTCAACTTAGTTGCGCAGATAATCTGGGACGTTATACCGATCATCCTCCGAAACTTCATTACAACGGAAAGAGTCACAAAATAGCAAAGCTGAAATGCTCGAGAACGCACGTTTACGCGCCGTGCACGACCATTACGGGAACCGAAGCGGTTCGGATGACCTTGTCAGTCACATTGCCAATGAGCAATCGATCTAAGGCTTTCCTCCCGTGCGTTCCGACGACGATGAGAGCGATCGCGTGGCTCCTCGTATAAGCATCAAGTTCTTCGGCTGGATGCCCCTCAAGCAAAACGTCTATGATTGTGGCTTCGGCTACCCCTCTCTTTATCAGTGCCTCTCTCGCTGCCTCAAGAATCCGTCTCGCTTCCGATTTGAGGATCACGTACGTTTCTTCCCACGACGCGTCAACGGGCCGGGCCCCAAAGCCTGTTATATCCAAAACGTACGCAACGTGGACAGTAGCTCCTGTCAGCTGCGCGATATACGCACATTCGTCAAAGACCGCCTCCATAAGCGACGTACCGTCGGATCCGACTAAGATGTTAGCAAAGTGCATTCATTTCATCCTCGTTCAAGCGTGTTTCTTAACCTGGCTGACCTCAGTGCTTTATTTCGCACGTGATCAATGCCGCGGCGCGTGTGTGTGGGAGGCGCTAGGTTTTGCGAAGAACTCAAGTCCTTTCTGTGACGCAAGCACGGCTTTAAGTTGCGATCGATGCGTAAAAACGTAGAGGAGGCTCCAAAAACGGCGTGGCCAAGAACTCGACGTTTCGCGTATGAGTCGCTGCAAACGCACGTCGTCAATGCCCGCTATCGAAAACATCGCACCGGCCGTATCGGCGTACTCCACCGACTCAGCGAATCCGCGACCTATATCAGCCTCGTTGCTCCCCCGGATATATACCGCGCCCTCTGAATACTGCGACCCGTTCGCAAAAAAGTTTGTCTGCCCAGAATCGACGATTGGCGTCATCGTGAAAGAACGGAGATCTTCGGGCAGATTGGTATCAAACGCGAATTCCCATTTGTTTGGGTGCCATGTATGGGTCACGGGGTACAAGGGGGGGTTTGGCGATAGCTCGCCTTTGACCCACTCGCTGATAGTGAGCGTTCCCCAAGTGTTAACTAGCTCTTTGTGCTCGTTCATGTATTTTCCCGAGGTATCGACACGCATCGTGCCCGGCGGCTCAGGTCCGGTTCGAAAGTAGTACGACGCGTACGCGCTGCGGTGTGCGGCAAACATCGTTAGCTGCCGATCATCCTCAAATTGCGCCATAAACCAATCCCAGCCGGGAGGGTCTGGTTTTTTCGTATTGTTTGCGGCGCGCAGGACTGCAGAACGCGGATTCCCGAGGAGGGCGCCCCATTGGTGATCAAACCAGAAGACGCCTTTATTAAGCGGAATCGTCCTCGAATCAAGGCTCAACTCGCTGCCTTTGGCTAGGCTGATATTTGGAATTGAATAGTAGATGGTACCCATACCGTCCACGCACGGCATGCAGCCGTTGTCGCCCTGGCACAGATATTCCTTGCCTGCATCAAACGTCAGGTTAATTGAGAGCTCCACGGGCCCTTCGACCGCCTTTTGCAGACCCCACGCTTCAACAGTGATGGGCCAGAACGACTCTTTTCGGACACTCGCAATCCGGTTTTTCCCGAGCTCGTAACGAAATGGGTCGAGACCGCAGCTGATGAGGCCGGTTGTGCCCGCGATAACGATCGGATCTGCTTGGTAGTGCCGACCGCCCACCTCGCTTATGCCGAGTTGCAGCTCGACGACTTGGTTCTCGACGTCGCTGAGACCGAGTTCTGCAGCTAGGTCCGGCGGTAGCAGCGCTACGCGGAAGAACATGCATTCCACACCGTATTCACTGCCCACCTCGTCCCAGCAGCTACCGACGAAGAAATGCCAGCCAACAGACGTTCTAAGCTGCGGTAAGTGGTCGCGAGGGAACTGCAGATCCGCAGCTTTTGGCATCGGCTCGAATCCCTGACTCGCGTTCAGGCCAAGAAACTTGCTTGTAATTACGTACGCTTGATGCACCGTCAGTTCGGAGCAACAGGCTTTTAGCTTTTCGTAGCGTCGCTTGTAGTTCGGGTTGTGAGATTGTGGGTGGGCGAGAAGCCAGTCCAAATACGTGCGCATTCTGCTCCCGAAAGCCACGCTGCTGTTGTTCTTGCTGAATATCTTTTCAATAATGCTCTGAGGAATGCGGGTAGGGTCGTATGCGCTCATCCACAGCGCGTTAGCAATATGTTCCGCCGTTTCATCGTCAAGCGTTGCCTTGTCGGCGTGAACTTCATTCATCCAAATAACCTCCGCTCGCGCGCTTGCGCGTGCTCAAGATTGTGCACCTATTTGCGTGACCATAAGTTCAATCACCTTGGCCTACCGTGCCGGCCTCTTAGCGTGAGAGCCCTGCCTAATTATCTTCTCTGTAACGAGGGTCAGAGATTAAAGCGTTCCTATCTGATGTGCGTGAGACGAAGACTGGCGAAGTGCTGCGTCCAACAAGTCACGAGGTAGCGCGCGATCTGAGCGCAGCGGCATCTTGGAACAGCTTGACGGATCCACGTAAAAATCGCGGCGTAATTACGACAGACGAGCACGACGCTTCAAGCGCATGCTGCCAGAGAGACGCCGGACGCAGTAAAGAATACGTTTATGTATGTGCTCTCTTCTGTGAGACAACAGAGAGGGCCACAACTTGGCGAGGGTGGATGACTTGAAATTCGCAGCTCAGACCGACAAGGGAAACAGCAGAGAGAAAAATGAAGACGCATTTTGTGTACATGAGCGTCTCAGATTCATCGCGGTAGCAGATGGCGTCGGAGGCAAACCGGCAGGCGAAATAGCCAGCCGTTTGGCTATTGAACAGATTGAAGGCTACGTAACGTCGCACATTGGCGAGAGAACTCCTCTCTCGACCCTCGAGGACGCCGTGACGCTGGCAAACGATGTTATCTATCAGCAGGGCCGCGAAGACAGGTCACTCGCGGGCATGTCAACGACAGTTGTCGCGTGTCTCTTGACTAACGAGCGCGTTTTTGCCGCCCACGTGGGAGACAGTCGCGGATACCTGATAACGCCAAGCGAGATTACGCATCTGACGAGAAATCATTCGCTGGTTGCAGAACTGGTCGCCTCAGGCCGCATCACTTCTGAAGAAGCGCGAGAACACCCGTATCGACACGTGATTACCCGAGCGCTTGGCATTGAGGCCCGCACGAACGTGGAGCTTGGTTCTTTTTCCTGGAACCAGGGAGATTACGTGCTGCTCTGCACCGACGGGCTGACTGATGCAATCGTAGATCAAACGATCTACGCGGTGATTTCAGACAAGGCCAGGGCACCGCAAAGCAAGTGCGCACGGCTCATTGAGCTCGCACGGGGGAGGGGCGGGTTAGACAACATCACCGTGCTCTTAGCGGAGCAGACTTGAAATCCCGCAGAACCGCCCGAAAAGGCGACTTGTGTTCACCTAGCCGGACCTTAGAGAGTGAGACATGCCGAAACACACGCGAAAGCACCTGGTTCACACTATTGACTGTACGCCCCCGTTTGATTTCGCGTTGAGCGCATATATTCTCGCTGACGGTGACCCTCAAATTGCGAAATATGACGGGACCGCGTACCGACAAGTGCTGCGGGTCGGCGGCAAGTTACTGCTTGCGACCGTCGCCGCTATAGGATCGGTAGACTCTCCACAACTGCGTGTAGCGTTCACAAGTGATCGTTCGCTCACCGATCGCGACGCGACCGCGGCGCACGCTGTCATCAGTTCCGTGCTTAACGCGTATCTCGATGTCAAACCGTTTTATCAGGCGATCCAGGATGATCCCGTCATGGCGGAGCTCAGTGGCAAGCTCCGCGGGCTGAAAAATCCGGCGACTCCCACAGTCTTTCAGGCGCTCTTCGATTCGATTATCGAACAACAGATCTCACTCAACGTGGCGCACGTTCTTCAACGCCGCGTGATAAAGGCGTTTGGCGACGCTTTGGTCGTAGATGGGGATACATATTACGCATTTCCAACTCCAGAGCGAATGGCCCTTGCTTCGGTTGATAGCTTACGACGCTGTGGATTGAGTCGAAGAAAGGCTGAGTACATTACGGACATTGCCGCTCGTATCGCCGCGCACGCAGTCGATTTGGAACGGCTTAAGCAGTACGGAGAGACACAGATGATCCTAGATAGCTTGTGCTCATTACGCGGTGTGGGCCAGTGGACTGCCGAATTCACCGCTATACGCAGCCTTAATCGACTAGACGTCATTCCGGCCGATGATCTTGGGTTACGAAGATGGATTGCCCATTACTACTGCAGCGAAAAAACGATCACAAGCGCGCAGGCTAGGGGCATTGCGGAGCAGTGGGGCAAATGGAAAGGCTTAGCCGGCTACTACCTGGTGGTCGCAGGACTTCTCAACATCGCGCCGAAAGCACAAAATGCGACGTGAAGGTGCGCGTTGACGCCGTTCCATCACAATAGTCGTATGATGCGTGCTGAATGGAGATAAACTCGGCCACAACGCTTCGGCGCGGGTTGCGGGCGTGTGCGACCGCATAAGGGGGGAAACGCGGTCTTATCTATGAAGACGGATTAACTTTGCTAGCATGCCAAACAGCGATTGGAGTTCGGTCGAGGAAGTCGACGTATCTGTTACGGCGATCGTTACGATTATGAAGCGAAAGAGAAAGCTTCCGGCCCCGCTGGTCGACGCTTACAAGCACGCTCTCGACACAAGCACGCGAGAGCTCACGCGGAGATTCTACGAACAACTGACGGCCCGCTGTCCGGAGGCACTCGACTACTTTATGGAGTAAACGCCATCAGAACTAAAAGAGCGTAGTTACACCAAAAACAGCGTTTTTTGAAGCGCTCACTGCGGTCGGGCGGTGACTGCGGGAGGTGTGAAGCCACTGCAGTGGCTGATCGCGGGGCTAGTCACCTGTTTTTTTACCGTCGCTTCTGGATTAGGACCGTAGCTTAACCCAGAATGCCACTTGCGAGCACACCCTTTCTTAGCACACCCTTTCTTTTCAGTGCTTCACACATCCCGTAAGCGTACGTCCTTAGGAGGGTTGTTCGCATATGTACTTTTCTCGAAACTTCGAAGGAAACCTTTGCAAAAACCGGGAGAAACGTGGCGAACGTTCGTAATATATGCTATTCTTACAACTGCCCTTTTTATATGCGTGTACAGAAAGGCAGCGCGCAAGCTTGACTTGACTGTGTTTTTGCTGTGCGAACAGCACGATTCCACTATGCCGATTCGCTCGCCGAAAACAGCTTCACTAGCAATCCCTATACGCGCAGCGGCACTCTTATGAAAGTCCAGCCACAGACGCGTGGCTTAGATCTGAAACCAGGTCGTGGCCAAGTGCTATAGAATTGCGCATAGGCGCAAATTCACTGTTTTTAGACCATCGAAAAATGAGGAGGAATTTTTTTGAGGATCCGACAGTTCTGAGGGGGCCAGGCTGAGCTACAGTACTACCGGTTCCGTGTATACTTTTCGTAGGTCCTCTTCGCTCAACAAGCAGCTGAGCCTGCGGAGTCTGAACTTTATATTCAGTAGACAATCTTTGCACACTGGATCAGCTCCCTTGTACGTGTTCCCGCAAAACTCGCACACTTTAGGGGTGGGGTCCTCTTCTATTCTCGTCTTGAGATCGTACCTGACGAGGTAAGCATTTATTGCTTGTATTGAAGCCATGAGCTCTTTTTTGCATAAGGATATGCATTGATCGTCATCATCCGTCCAGTCGGCCCACTCCGTCTGCAGTTTCTTATAGATTTGCTCGATATCCACTGTGTCCATTGAATCACTTACCGCTGTATCGTCAACGTACTTTATTAGTCTGTCTATTTAGACGTCTTGAGCGACTTGACGGCTAAAAATTGCATTCTCCGAGCGCCAGAGCCGTTTTTGGTGCAATTGCCATGTAGCAATCGCGTGCAAGTAGACCGTCCTCAGTTTTTGCACAGGTGCCGAGGGACCAGCGCACCCGACGCAAGTTAACGGGCGTGTGAGTCGCCGCTTTGACATAATGTGCTACATGTACGCAAGTTTGATTTCGATAAAAATGACGTGACACCGACCGGCGCTTCACTCGAATCAGAAGAGACCTTAAAGGCGCAAAAAAGAGAGGAGACAGCGCCACATATTCAAACTTCTCCTTTGGGGCAGTGCTACCAAACTGAGGTCATGGTTCGTTTTAAGAACACTTTTGAAGGAAGCAACATCGCGTGTGGCGCTGCAACAATACCGCGTTGAGCGGTCTTGGCACATCATTTTTTGCGCGAACCGCTATAAGAAGGTTTGTTACACCCACCTGTGTGAATACAAAGCGCAGTGGCGTCACACAAAGACGGCCTCGGAGGGCGATAAGGTATCCCGTTCAAAACCCATGCGTGCTGTACCATCTCGTGACGCTACTTCTGAAGGCGCCTAAAACGTAGCGGAAGTGGGTCGTTTCTCTTAAGGGGGGGGTAAACATCTATAAACTCGCGACACAATGATGTGGACTAAAAACCATCTAAAAGGAGCTGATAACAAAAATGGCAGAGAAAGCGCACCCAATCTGGCTTCGTATTCTGGAAATCATCGCCGGTATCATCGTTCTTCTTCTAGCAGTTTACCTCATTTTCAATCCTAATGTTGCTATAAGTCTACTGAGAATCATTCTAGGGGTCGCATTGGTCATTTTGGGCCTCGCCCTTCTCGTTCGCGGGGCGACATCAAAGATGCTTGCTACGGGCGGCAAAGTGGTAAGCATCATACTAGGGATTATCGTGCTGGCGTTGGGGGTTACAGCTATCTTCGATACAGGGTTCGGCTCTGCGCTCCTGGTTACCGTTTTCGCCATCGGGTTATTGCTCAACGCGATTGGCAGGATATCGTACGCCGGATACGCAGCCGGTGCCGGACTCCCAGCATCGCTACGCGGGGCGAGTTTCGCCCTTGGTATCATAGCGCTCATAATCGCTATAGCCGTAATCGTCTTCCCTGGGATCGGCTTTGCACTTCTCGTCGTCTTGGTCGCTTTGGCCCTGCTTTTGTTAGGAATTGAGCTCATTGTCTCTGGGGCGGCGAACTGAAGCGGTTACAAGCCGCTTCCTTTTTTCACTTCGCTGGCGCGATTTCTTGAAGCAGCCGTTCACTAGATCTGCTACATAGTAGGCCATTTCCTCAGCCGCGGCTGCCTAGCGAAAAACGAGAATGTAGGTTGCCAAAAAAGCCAACGAGCAAGGCATGGCCAAATAGGAACCGATATAAACACGACGGCACAAATGACACGCTGACTATTAAAAACGTTAAGGGAGGTGTAACATAAAAATGGCAGAAAAAGCTACCCCGATGTGGGCTCGTCTCCTCGAGATCATTGCCGGGATAATTGTTCTAGTACTCGCAGTTTACGTCCTTTTCAATACCAATGTTGCTGTAAATACACTCAGATTATTACTCGGGATCGGAGTTCTCATCCTAGGCCTCATAATGCTGATACGAGGAGCTTCCTCAAAGGTTCTCTCGACAGGAGGCAAGATAGTCAACGTCATATTGGGGATTATTTTTCTAGCGGTGGGAGCTGGAGCTATAATCTATAGCAACTTTGGCACAACGTTAGTTATACTCTTGTTTGCCTTCGGATTGCTGCTGAACGCGATCGGAAGGCTTCAGTTTGCGGGCTATTCTATGGCAACCGGAATGCCGCCCTCGGTTCGTTGGGCGAACATAATTCTCGGTGTCATAGCGTTCATACTCGCTATAGTCGCTTTCGTAGACTCCAGTTTTGCCAGCACATTTCTTGGGCTCCTAGTGGCGCTAGTGCTGTTCCTCTTCGGGATTCAGCTCGTCATCGCAGGAGCAGGCAGCCGCGGCTAACACGCCGCTTGCCTTTTTCTTTTTTTCGCACTAGGCACGAATTCTTTATGCACTACTCTTGGTTCCGCATGCATTAGCCGTCAACGGGCCTCTAGCACCAAGCGAACCGCAAAGAGAGCAGCGTAAAGCAGGAACTACGCGCGGAGCCGTGCAAAACCGGAACCAATATAAACACGGCAACCCATTAGCTAGCTTGAATTACCAAAAAAAACGTCAAGGGAGGTGAAAATTGAAATGGCTGACGAAAAAAAGAGTACCATATGGCTACGCATCCTTGAAATCATCGCAGGTCTTATCATCCTTGTCCTGGCCGGATACGTCCTCGCATATCCAGGGGTAGCAATACTAACACTCATAGCCTTCCTATCAATCGCGCTGATTATTCTAGGGATTGCGTATTTCATACGAGTATTTGCCAAAGGCATTTCCGGATGGCGGCGACTACTGAACCTGATTCTGTCGGTTCTAATGATCATAATTGCCGCCCTTGTAATCGACAATCCGTTCATCTATGGATCACTGACGCTCGTCTATCTCCTCGGCTTAGCTTTGTTGTTCGCAGGGATAGCAAGCGCCGCTCGTGGCACGGCGGGAAGCATCGTCGTCGGGATACTCGGAATTATCATAGGCTTTGTTGTGATAGTATTCCCGGGTCTCGGCTTGGCGACGCTCGTGTTGCTGCTCGCAGTGTTCCTGCTAATCTTCGGATTAGAGTCGATAGTTTCAGGCATTGTTGGGCGATGGGTTTAACCCATCCCCTCCTCTGCGCCGGCTCACGCACTTAAACGTCCGTATCGACGCCTTGAACCACTGTGTGAGCGGAGCTTAGGTGTCATTAAGCCTCACGCACGGAAACGCGAATAGCCCAAAAACACGCCTCGTACCTCGGTGACACGCGAGAATCAAACAGATAGATGGACTAAGCAGACGACAATCTTCGCTGAAATCGCGAAGCTAATTGCGGCAGGACCGCTTACGTTCGGAATGGGAACGTAAGGGATTCCAAGAAAATAGACGCGGTAGATCTTTGAGACGTGTCGCCTGGCGCCAAAATTTCCAGGCGCGCCTTTATGGCGCCTATGGAGCGGGGATACGTCCCAAGCTCTCAAGCTCCTTGAGGTATTTTCGCCGCCTCGCCTCGTACGCCGTGCGATTCTCGCCGAACGGCACGTATTCCGAGACGAGCCACCCCTCCTGGGCCATCGTAACCTTCGTGCGATCAGCGAGACCTTTAAGGAAGCCAAACTCGATTAAGTCCTTCTTTCCTTCCATCTTCGCGGTCATCCACTCGATAAGGTCTGGATCGTGTGTTCCGACAGTAAAAAAAGTAGCCGTCGCGCACAGGATCTTTGATAGCTGCTTGAAACGCTTCTGAATATCAGCAAAGTCCGTAGTTGATCCAGTGTACGCTCCCTTTACGATCCGAACAGTGATACCGGACTCCGACGCGCGCAAAACGTCATCACGTGAGCGGTCAAGGTATGCCTGCAGCGCCAGACTCACGCGCCGCTTTTTTGCGCACGCGGCGGCAACGTCAATTGTGTATGTGATAAGGCTTTGCCCTTCCATGTCGATTTCGAATCCGACGCCGCGGCGTGCCGCTTCTCGCGCGATTGTCCCTACGTTTTTTCGGCAGCGTTCCTGGTCAAAAAGGGCCCCCAAAGCGCTCAATTTGACGGTTAACGATGAAGCTAGCCTGCAGTTGGAAATAGCCTTCGCAGCGGCCAAATAAGCCTCGACCGAGCCAGCAGCTTGGCTTTCTTCGCGCGCGTATTCCCCGAGCACGTCGATGACGCACCGGATGTTCTGAGTGTTCCTCCGCGAACACCAAGCGACTGCGCTTTGCAGGTCGGGTAAAGCCCATCGACTGTCAAGTTCGTTCATCTTTGCGTTGCACAGCATGGCGAGTTTGTCTATTAAACAGTTTACCGTCGTTGGCGAGTTGGACTGCCCATATCTGGAGTGCCGCGCTGGTAACTCACCACGACTCCTTTTGTTGTGTGGGGACTAACGCATCGGTCGCCGCACATAGGCTTATGACGGGCTAGAACGTATCGCGGGACAGTGATTTTTTGGAACCTAGCGCAGTAAGGGAGAACGGCCTCGTCGCCAACTTCCGCCGACCGTCAACGTCTGGCGCGCACCCGGGAATCATTGTCATAGGTGGCGCGGGCGGCAGCTTGCGCAGTACGAGCGCTGTCGGCTCGCTCCTCGCAGAGCAGGGCTACGCCGCGCTCGCGCTCGCGTACTTTGGGCTCGAGCACCTCCCCGCTCGGCTTCAGGAGGTACCGCTCGAGTACTTCAAGCGGGCAATCGAATGGATGTGCGCGCAGCCGTCGGTTGATCCCAGCAAAATCGGCCTCGTGGGCACCTCAAAAGGCGGTGAAGCTGCGCTGCTGGTAGGCGCCACCTACCGAGAGATCCGCGCCATCGTGGCGTATTCGCCAAGCCATGTCGTCTTTCAGGGCATCGATGAGGCGTGGTCGAATGCGTCGGCGTCGAAATCCTCCTGGATGCTAGACGGAAAGCCGGTGCCATTCGTGCCCTTCCGAATGGACAACGACTGCATAGAGCGGTATGGCTTCTACTTGGGGTTGTATCTCGGCAGCCTTCAGGACCAGCAAGCAGTAGAGCGTGCGGTCATTCCCGTCGAACGTATCAACGGCCCCCTTTTGTTACTCTCCGGGACGGATGATGCCATTTGGCCGTCGAGCACGATGTGCGAGCAGGTCGTCGAACGGCTCAGAGGGCGCGAGTTCGCTTTTTCCTTTCAACATTTCTCTTACGATGGCGCAGGGCACCTGCTTGCAGGGCCGAGCCGACTTGCGCCGGCCAGGCCGATCGGTGCCGGCGACATGGCCATTGGCGGCACTGAGAGCGCAAATGCCGCCGCGAGAGATGATGCGTGGGCGAAGGCGTGCACTTTCTTCGGCACATACCTCAAGTAATTGCGGCGCACTCGTGCCCCGAGGTCAACGCTCAGCACCGACGTCTGAACGACAGCGGACGCCGCGTAAGCGTGCCGGTCTGTATGAAAAGCTATTGACTGCAAAGCAACTTAGAATCAGGCAAATGACCTTGTCTTGCGCTAATTGGGGTTACGTTTATGCCTAGATGTTATAACCCCATTCTCGGCACCGTCCACGAGACCAGCGGCAACCTTAAATCGTTCTTTTTGACCTGGGAGAACTGGAACCGTTATGCAGAGAAGTACGCCCGGGCATTTGTCTCTCAAAACTTCACTTCTGGGGACCGGGTGGTGGTGTGCGCCTCGTACTGCATTTTTAATCACGTCACGGCGATCCCTAAAATGATTATCACGATTCCGGCCAACGCTCTGACGTATCTCTCGCCGTCGAACCAGACGTTGTGGTACTGTCCGTGTTTGACCAATACGCTTGCGACGCCGTCTACGGCGACATAGATTCCGATCGCAATGAGCACGATGTTAAACCAGTGAAACACCATTTTTTTCCCCCTTTTTGCGAACCCTGAGTAAGGCTTTTTCATGCCATAACTCTATCGAGACTTGCGGCCATTTACCCTTTGAAGCTTGTTTGACGTTGGCCGCCAAGCCTCTAAAGTTTATCACACTTTCGCCCTACTTTCAGCTAACAATTACCCGGGAAGACCCACCATTTTTGCCCATGAACAACGATCGGGCTGAGGTCGATGAACTTATCCTTGAAATCGCGGACTACAAAAACGACTATGCCGATATGGCTGCCGAAAAACTTTTGAGGAAGTGTTCGACCAGTTGGGAAGCGTATCAATACCTGCAAGACCGCGCGCACGATGCCTGGCTACCCGACGCAGCACGTCAGCAGTTGCGACGAATTATCAAAAGGATTCAGGTGCACATACATCAGTGTCGAGAATACGGCTATGCGTATGAGGGGTCGTGAGCGCAACTTTCTAGGAGCGGCTATTTACCTGGTGAAGATTGTTACTCAGCCCTTGATAAAGGAGAGCAAGTCGGCGTTCAACTGATCTTGGCAGACGGTGGGCAAGCCGTGCGGTGCGCTCTTGTAAATCTTCAATGTTGCCAGCGGCGCGATTTCGACAGTACGCAGCGCTGCGGCTTGAATTGGCACTATTTGGTCATCATCGCCGTGCACGACCAACGTAGGTATAGTCATCTTCTTCAGATCCTCGGTAAAGTCGATCTCGGAAAATTGCTTGATGCAATCGTACACTCCAGTCATCCCCGCCAGCATTCCTTGTAGCCAGAAGGATTCGCGAACGCCCTCAGATACGTTGGCACCTTGCCGATTATAGCCATAAAAGGGCAGTGTAAAGTCCTTGAAAAACTGCGCGCGGTTATCAAACACTTGTTTCCGAATGTCGTCGAACACAGCAAGCGGCGTGCCCTTGGGATTGGCTGCTGTTTTGAGCATCAGCGGCGGGACCGCGCTGACAAGCACTGCCTTGGCGACGCGGGCTGTGCCGTGCCGTGCGATATAGCGAGCGACTTCGCCGCCGCCTGTGGAGTGACCGACCATCACCATCTCACGCAGGTTTAGCGTTTCGATAAGATCGGCAAGATCGTCCGCGTATTGGTCCATCGTGTTGCCGTCCCACGTCTGTTCCGAACGTCCGTGACTTCGGCGGTCATGCGCAATCACACGATAGCCGTTTTGCGCCAGAAACAGCATCTGGACGTCCCACGCGTCGGCACTGAGTGGCCAGCCGTGACTAAACACGACGGGCTGACCGTTGCCCCAGTCCTTGTAATAGATCTGCGTGCCGTCTTTGGTTTTGATTGTGCTCATCTTTCTCTCCTTGAGTATAGGAACAGTGATTTTTTTCTTTACACGATCTCTAGTTCGTTAATTCGACGTCTTTCCCAGATTCAAAACGTTGAGGACGTGTTCACTTACTTTGTTGGTTGGTACCAAGCCCAACTTTATTTGTATCTTTTCCGTTGAAAGCGCAAGATAGCTCGCTAAGAGCATCGGGACGACCGGATCTTTGAGATAGACTTTTCTCGCCCAAGTTGAAGACCTACGATACCGTCAAGCGTGACCACATTTCTTCTGCGCGAGACGACTTGTTAGTTTCCCACCGCACGGGCAGACCTCTTTACGCCGTCATTCATGAGATCTCGTTCTTTGCGGCGTTCTTTTCTGGACGCTTCTCTGGATTCTCTGCACGCTTTTCCTCTTTCGTCTTTCTTCCAAAAATTTGATTCAGCTCCGTTTCCATAGATGACGGCTTACGGAGTGACCGGAGCCGTCAGCTTCTTTTTATTATTATACCACCTCACACAGAGCGCGAGAAATCCTAAGACCAATAGGATTAACACAATTCCGAGAGCGGGGTAAGCCATCATAATCGCTAATATTACCAGCACGACAAACACCAGGATAATAAAAGCGATTAGTAAGCTAAAACCCAACATAAGCCCTCTAATCGCCGGTCCCATTTTTTCGGCTCCTATGACGTGGGCACTGCGTATTGAATCCCCATAATTATCAAGTCATATTGTATATACTCAGAATCTGAGCCCGCCCATTGCCCTACCCCTTTAAGATATGCGTCATTAACGGTCGTCGGTGCGTGTCCGCGTGCACGATGCTTGGTTACCCGACAGTGCACGTCAGCAGCTGCGTCGAATTATCAAAAAGATACAAGTGCAGATGCATCAGTCTCGTGAATACGGCTGGGCGTATGAGGGGTCTTGAGCGCAGATCAACACGTTTAAACCTCCTTGAACCGAACAGGACAAAGAAAATGGTTGGAGGCGAAGCCTTTGTCGGTGATCGAAATTGAGAACCTCACCAAGTATTATGGGAAAACCCGAGCCATTGAAGACGTGGACCTCACGGTCGAAGATGGCGAGGTATTTGGCTTTATCGGCCCCAACGGCGCCGGAAAAACCACGACTCTCCGCATTCTGCTCGGATTGCTGCGCAAGAACTCCGGGCGTGTCAGCGTGCTTGGCGCTGATCCGTGGCGGGACGCGGTAGCGCTCCACCGTCGACTGGCTTATTTGCCAGGTGACGTGAGCCTGTGGCCAAACCTCTCCGGTGGCGAGGTTATCGACCTGTTAGGCAGGTTGCGCGGCGGCTTTGACCAGTCGCGTCGTGACGAGCTGCTGGAACGCTTCAAGTTCGATCCGACAAAGCCGTGTCGGACGTATTCAACGGGCAACCGACAGAAGGTGGCACTTATCGCCGCATTTGTCTCTGAGGCCGAGCTGTTCATCCTCGATGAACCGACTTTGGGCCTCGACCCCCTGATGGAAGCGGTGTTCCGGGACTGCGTAACAGAGATCAAGCAGGCCGGCAAGACCGTGCTGCTCTCCAGTCACATCCTCGCTGAGGTCGAGGCGTTGTGCGACCGCATCAGCATCATCAATGAGGGCGTGATCGTCGAGTCAGGAACGCTTGCCGAACTGCGCCACCTCACCCGAATATCGGTCTCAGTGGAAACCGCTCGCCCCGTCACCGGACTCAACGAACTGCCGGGCGTGCACAACATACGCGTCGACGGCCTCAGCGCGCATTTTACTGTGGATGCTGGTGCGATCAATCGCGTCATGGAACACCTGACCCCGTTCGACGTGCTCGCGCTTACGAGTGCCCCGCCCACGCTCGAGGATCTGTTCTTGCGCCATTACGAACTCCAGACTGGGGAACGCGCCCGATGAGCGAGTTTAGCGGCACTGGCGCACTCATTCGGTTGATCCTGCGGCGGGATCGCCTTCTGCTGCCGATCTGGATCGCGCTGCCGCCTCTCTTTGTGGTCCTCGTAGTCGCTGCGTTCGTGAACCTCTATCCCACCGCCGCATCGCAACAGATGCTCGCCGCTCAGATCGTGAACAGTCCGGGATTCGTCGCGCTGCTCGGTCCCGTGTTCTCGCCGACCATCGGCGGACTAACCGCGTGGCGGTCTAGCCTCTTCGCCGCACTGATCGTTGCCGGGGCGAGCGCGCTTACCGTGATCCGGCACACGCGCGCCGACGAGGAGACCGGACGGTACGAGCTGCTGGGCTCGGGCGTAGTGGGCAGACGAGCGCCGTTGTCGGCGAGCTTGATCGTGACGCTGTTCGCCGACCTAGTAATCGCCGCTCTCGTCGCTGCAGCGCTGGTCGCTTTTGGGCTTCCCGTCGCCGGGTCAGTCGCACTGGGGCTGTCGTTCGCAGCGATCGGGTGGATGTTTGCTGCCCTCGCCGGCGTGGCAGGGCAGCTGGCCGAGAGCGCCGGGGTTGCGAGGGGCATCGCAGGGGCGTTTTTTGTTCTGTTTTACCTGTTGAACGCTGTTGGCGATGCAAACGAGCCGAGCGGGAAGTCGTGGCTGTCGTGGACCTCGCCCTTTGGGTGGATGCACCTCGTCCAACCATTCGCCAACGAGCAGTGGGCGATATTTGCCCTCTTCCTCGGCGCGGTCATCGTGCTAATCGCGATGGCTTACGCGCTCTCCTCACGCCGAGACGTCGGCGCCGGCGTTCTCAGGCCGCGACTTGGCCCGGCGAGGGCGTCGCCCCGACTCCGCGGCCCACTAGCTCTAGCGTGGAGGCTGCACCGGCGCACACTGCTTGCCTGGGCCGCGTTGTTTGCGGTGTACGGCGTTATGATTGGCTATCTTGCGAAAACCTCCGCGAACCTGCTGGCCGCTAACGCACAGCTTGCAAACTTGTTCGCCCATTTTGGTGGTCCCTCAGCATACACTGACGCCCTTATTACCCTCTCTCTCACGTTCCTCGGCTGGATCGCCGGCGCATACGCGATCACGGCCACACTGCAGCTGCAGTCCGAGGAGGTCGAGGGGCGTGTCGATCACGTGCTTGGCGCCGCAGTCAGCAGGCTGCGGTGGGCGTCGAGTGATCTCGCCCTTATGGTTATTGGCTCGGCGGTCGTGCTCACGGCCTTCGCCGTGCCGGCCGGACTGACCTACGGGCTGAGCACCGGCAACGTGGGGTACGAGCTGCCCCGGGTGCTGGTCGCCACGCTCGCCTACTTGCCCGCCGTCTGGGTGGTAGGGGGGATCGCGATGGCCCTGTACGGTCTTGCACCTCGGCTGTCGTTCGTGAGTTGGGGGGCACTGGGGGCGTTCATCCTGGTCGAGTTAATCGGCGAGACGTTGCAGGTGAACCAGTCGATCCTAAACATCTCGCCATTTAACCACGTGCCGAACGTTCTCCTCAGTGGGGTGTCCTTAATGCCCCTCGTCTCGCTCACCCTCGCGGCGATGATCCTTGCAATCGTCGGCCTCATGGGGTTCCAGCGTCGCAGCATCGGGTGATCAAAGGTATTGATTCGCGTTACTCGTGCATCGCTTTAGCATTTATCTAATGAAGCTCTCGTGACGCTCGCCGCCTGGAATAATGCCCAATTTGACGCTAATATCGCCATTAGAAGAAACCAAACGCGAAATATGTCATGCAGTCCATGTGACTAGCACCGAGTAGGAGGGAGAAAATGCTCACCAAGGCGTTAGTTTTAACGGACGGCGAAGCGGACTTGCTAAGCCGCGCACTTGAAGAAGTGAAAACCAAAACCTTTGAGGAGTCCCAGATTAGCCTAGATGATGTGGGGGCTCTCAACGCTCTTGTTTCACAGTTCAGGGACGCAGAGAAGGAAGGACACGAAAAAGAAACACGTCACGCATATCTTAGCCCCTTGCGTAAGCGGCTTGTCCTGGGGACGCTTCTCGATAGGGCCAGCGGTGCAGAAAGAGAGTGACGCGGGGGGAAAATGGTGAGCGAAGAACGTGATAGTGAAGAGGTGACGTGGGATGTCGATGGGATCGCGGTCTATGGGACTTTGACGCACCCCGCCAATACCGGCCCGCATCCAGCCATCGTTTTTGTCGCCGGCAGCGGACCGACTGACCGAGACTGGTGCTCACCACTCCTGCCTGGTACGAACTGCAGTGGTCGGCTCCTTGCTAACGCTCTTACTAAACAGGGATTCATTACGTTGCGATATGACAAACGAGCCGCGGGGCCACGTGTGCGTGAAAACCTCCCACAGCTTATCGGAAAGATAAGCATGCAAGGACACCTCGACGAGCTGACCGGCGCTGTCACTACACTCATGTCGCTAACCGACGTCGATGTCTCGCGATTGTTTGTGTTGACGAACAGCGAAGGGGCCATCCACGCCTTGAACTATCAAAAGGGGATAGCTCATCGCCGATTCGACGGTCTCGTCCTGACCGGCGCTCCGGGCCGTCCGATCGGTCTCGTTGCACGGGATCAACTGCTCGCGCAAGTCGGGCCTCTCGCCAACGGAGATGAAATAATGAAACGCTACGATGCTTGCATCGCCGCGTTCGTCGCTAGCAAACCGATAGCACCTGATGCATCCTTGCCTGAAGTTATGAAAAGCCTTTTAGCCAGCTTAACTGTCCCGGTAAACCTACCATTCGCTCGCGAGCTGTGGCTCGAGAATCCGGCGCACCTCGCGTCGCAGGTATCGGAGCCTATGCTGGTTGTTATCGGCAAGAAGGACATTCAAATCGACTGGCGTGCTGACGGTGGTCCGCTGCAAACCGCCACCGCTACCAATGGCAACGCTACCTTCGTGTTCCCGGACAACACCGATCACGTGCTCAAGCGCGAACCTCGACCACAAGACGAGCTTGTGGCCGCTGAAGTGTCAGCGCGTTATAATGCCGAAGGCCGTGTTCTAGATTCCGATGCCCTTTCTGTCATCACAAATTGGTTGGTTGAACGGTCAGACGAGGCACGGTGAACTCAACCGACCAGCGTGCTAGTGGTGAGATCGAACCTTCGGCCGGGGCTACGCCCCATCTCTTATCGCATGATGCATTAAAAAACAGCGGTGATATCAAAACTACCGTAGACGCTGCTTTGCACATTAGCACATTGAGATAAACACCGTCTAAACGGTTGCATACTATTCTTCTTTGTTTATCATCCTGGCTCTTAACGCCGTGATAGTGGGCACAATCGTAGTAGTTTAACCTCATCCGGACACTAAGCACACGCTAAAAATAGTGCGGCGCGTGATGGTCTTGGACACTTCTCAAAATAGTGAAAGAGTTCACAAAAACGGCCTCACGTAGATGCTAGTATATACCTCTATTTTATGTGTTCGGCAGCGTTGCGTGTTCTTTTCGCCAGTTCTTGGCTCCTAACTCGTTATTTTGATTAGGTCATAGTGAATTTATAGTTTGGTGCAAAATAGTTAGCAATTCATTATTGTCGCTGCTATTCAGGTTTGTATCAGATTGAATTTAGGGGAAGAACGCATGGAAATAAAATACGTGCCGACAACGTGTCCCTATTGCGGGGTCGGCTGCGGACTTAACCTGGTGGTTAAGGACGGCGAGCTCGTCGGGGTTGAGCCGTGGAAGAGAAGTCCCATAAATGAGGGAAAACTCTGTCCTAAAGGCCTCTCATGCTGGGAATTCGTGCACGATGAGGATAGGCTCACGACTCCGTTGATCCAGAAAGATGGCGAGTTTGTTAAGGCTACTTGGGACGAAGCGCTCGATCTTGTGGCTTCGCGATTAAAGACAATTCACGAAGCAAACGGCCAGAACTCGGTCGCGTTTCAGGTGTCGTGCAGAACCACGAACGAAGAATGCTACGAGATGCAAAAACTGGCGCGCGTCGGATTCAAGACCAACTACGTCGATAATTGCGCGCGCATTTGTCACGGTCCATCTGTCGCTGGACTCTCGTTATCCTTCGGTTCGGGCGCGGCAACAAATGGTTTTGCAGACGTTCTGAACGCGGATTGCATCTTCATGATCGGCTCAAATGCGTTAGAAGCGCACCCGCTCGCTGCGCGAAGGATCATCCAGGCCAAAGAAAAGGGCGCACACCTAATCGTCTGCGATCCACGGTACTCAATGACGGCGAAGCAGGCGGATACTTACGTGCGTTACAAGCCTTCCTCTCAAATTTCCTTGCTTAATTCAATGATGTATTGGATTATTGCGCAAGACTTGCACGATAAGGACTTCATCGCAAATCGGACGAAGGGATTTGAAGACCTAAAGGCGACGGTTCAGAAGTACGCAGACGTGAAAGCTAGAACAGGAGTGCCTACTGAGTTAGTGAAAGAAGTGGCGCGGAAATACGCGGCCGCTAAAAATGCCGTAATTATCTACTGCCTCGGCATTACCGAGCAAACAACTGGGACGGATAACGTTATGTCGCTCGGGAATCTTGCGATGTTGACGGGAAACATCGGAAGACCCGGAGTTGGCGTCAATCCGCTTAGAGGTCAAAACAACGTCCAGGGCGCCTGCGACATGGGGGCCTATCCGAATATGTATTCCGGCTATCAGAAATGCGAAGTTCCTGAGAATCGCGAGAAGATGGAGAAGGCGTGGGGCGTCGAGGGACTTCCTGGCGAATATGGGTTGACCCTGACCGAGCAGATAGACGCATGCGGCGACGAGATAAAGGCTATGGTCATCATGGGTGAAAACCCGATGATGTCGTTCCCAGATTCCAACCACGTCCGCAGGCAACTTGAGAAACTCGATTTTCTTGTGACGTTGGACATCTTTCCAACAGAAACGACGAAACTCGCCGATGTCATACTCCCGGGCGCGTGCTTTGCGGAAAAGGACGGCACGTTTACCAGTGGTGAACGCCGAGTGCAGCGTATAAGAAAGGCAGTTGATCCGCCAGGCGATGCCAAAGCTGACTGGGAAATTTTAACGGATCTCGCTCACAAACTCGACTTAGAGGGCTTTGAGTTCACAAGTGTCGAGGACGTCTTTGACGACATGCGAAAAGTGACGCCTTCGTACGCAGGGATATCTTATGAGCGACTCGAGAAACCCGAAGCCCTTATATGGCCGTGTCCAACGGTAGAACATCCAGGAACGCCGATTCTCCACAAAGAGAAATTCGCGTCGCCGGACGGGCTAGGGGCCTTCTATGGCATAGAAGACAGACTTCCTGCGGAGCTGCCAGATGCCGAGTACCCGTTTGAACTCATGACGGGCCGGATCTTGTTCCACTACCACACCGGAACTATGACGAGGCGCTCGCCAACGCTTGACCATGAAGTCCCAACGGGATATATTGAGATCAGTGTTGAAGATGCAAAAGAGCTTGGCATACAACAAGGTGACCGCGTAAAGCTTCGAAGTCGTCGCGGTGAGGCTGAAACGCTTGCACGCGTCACGAGCGATATGCCTAAAGGCGTGCTGTATATGAGTTTCCACTTCAGCGAAGGCCCTGCTAACGTTCTGACGAACACGGCACTGGATCCAATGTCAAAGATGCCAGAGCTGAAGTACTGCGCTGTGGCGCTTGAGAAAGCGTGAGGAGGTACACAAAGATGGTTAAAGTAGGTGATATGTTCTACGCGCAAGCAGCCGATATTTCCATTCAGAAAAAAGGTGAGTGTGGCGGCGCCGTTACCGCGACGCTGAAGTACCTGCTTGAGAACAAGCTGTCGACGGGGTGCTCGCGATGAAACGCGGTGTGGACATCTATGACGGCGTGCCGACGCTCGTTACCGATCCGGCGAGGATTACAGAGCTTTCGGGGTCGCTGCACTGCGCTCCTGTCATTCAGTCAAACGTGCTTTTCAAGTACCTCAACGGCGCTCAGGACATGAAGCTCGCTGTCGTTGGCGTCGGGTGTGATTCGCTCGCTATGCAAGTACAGATACGAAAAGAAGAATTGAACGCTGACAACCTCGTCCGTATTGGCCTCAACTGCGGGGGAACCTTTCCACCGGTGCAGGCCCAGGAAATGATCCAGAAGTTCTACGAGACCGATCCGATGGACGTCGTCAAGAGTGAGATTGCCAAGGGGAACTTCATCATCGAGACGAAGGATCACGAGCACAAGGAGTTCAAGATCGACGATCTTGAAGAGCAGGGCTACGGCAGACGGGCAAGCTGCCGCCGTTGTGAGGAGAAGATCCCGAGAACGATGGACCTCGCGTTCGGGAACTGGGGAGTCATCGGTCCTGACGCGGGTAAGGCCACATTTGTCGAGGTCTGCTCTGCGGCGGGGGCGCAACTGCTCGAGGACGCTGTCAATGCTGGTGCCCTGACGACGAAGGATCCACTTCCAAAGGGGATTGAGATTCGAGCAAACGTCGAAAAGGCGATGCTTAAGCTCGGGACCAAGTGGCAGGCGCACGACTTCCGGAGCGGTGAGGAGCGCGATGAGTTCTGGCTCGAGCAGTTCGCGAAATGCATAAAATGCGGAGGCTGCTGGAAGGCGTGTCCCGTTTGTACGTGCGATGATTGCAAGCTTGAGAGCTGTGAGCCGCGCTGGGTTGAAAGCGGTATCCCTCCTTCGCCGAAGCTGCAGTACACGCGGGCGGCACTTATGGATGCCGACTGCGTGGACTGTGGTCAGTGTGAGGACGCTTGTCCTGTCGAGATCCCCCTTTCGTCGTTCTTCCACCAATCGACCAAGAACACGGCTAAGCTCTTGGCCAGATTCGATGAAATAACCGCCACTCGATAAAAAACTTCGATTTAGCAGACTTTGGGAGCCTTCTGCCCCGGTTGATTTGTTAGAGTTGTATGTCTCACGCTGGGCGCTTCGCGCGCTTGTTTATGTTTAGCCGCGGAAGCGAATCATACCGATTAAGTGAGCAGTGCCGCTATGCGGTTACTATGTTAGTTGCAGATCATTACCAAGATCTTCGTCGTGATTATGCCATGCCGAACTGCGAGCTGCTTGAGATTCATCGGAGCAAAATCTCGCTCCACCACGCCAAGGCAGGGTACGGCTACCCTGTAATACGCCTTCCCTTTACAGTCTCAAAGCTTGCAGGACTGTGGACGCGTATCTATCAGACGGTTCACGATGGGGCGCTCGCATTTCTTGTCGTTGTCTCTGGCGCAGCCACAGAAAAAGGTGCTAACCAGTCTGAAGACGCCGTCCTACGCGCCAAATTGCCCGCCTTGACATGGCGGAGGTCGCCGGTTCGAATCCGGCCGAGCCCACTGTCCTTTTTCAAATAGGACACGCTGCAGCCGTCTGTTGGGCATTTGTCGGACGTGAGGATTGTGGCGAAAAAGGCGCCATAGGGGTGCGGCGTACTCCTGAGCGTCTTTGCCGCCCGCGGATTTATCTTTTCACTGCATCACTTGCAATCGCTGTCAGCCGCCGATCAGCAATCCTATCAGGACACCCGCGATAGCTGCGGCGGTTGCGATGGCTAGGGTCTCCATTACCGTCCTTCCCACCGCGCGTTTGCCTATCCTTGCCCTGAAGAGACCGAGCAGGATCAGGAGGGTAGCGGTTCCCATGATACAGATTATCCGGGCCTCGGCAAACGGCAGAAATACGAAAGGTATCACTGGGGTGAATCCGGCTGTAAGATCCGTGATCCCCATCCAGCCGGTTTGCACGAGCGCGGAGTCTTTCCCGGAGGTGGTGGTCTCCTCACTGGCGACCGCGTCCTCGAATGTGCAGATCGCCAGGGGGTTAGCCTGTATATCAGTCCGGATCGTATCGAGGCTTTTACTGCTCAGGCCTGCTCCCTGCAGCACGCCCATCAGCTCGTTCACTGCATGGTCAGGATCACGACGGATCTCGGCTTCCCGTTGCTTTGCTTCCACCCGGGCTTCGTCTCTCTCGGACTCGAGATCGAGGTAAAGCCCCGCCATCATCGAGACCGACGCCGCAACGGCGGCCGTAGCACCTGCAAGAAACACGGCACTTCCGGACTGGGCGCCTACTGCGACACCGAGCACGAGCCCGAAGATCGAGACGGCACCATCCTCCATGCCGTATACGATGTCCCCCGCAGAGCCGCTGAGTGATTCCCTCATCCGGCTGAGGAATGACGGGCTGGTTACTTCGCTCATGCCCGGATCAACCTCAACATATCAAAATCATAGCTCCCCGTCCGCTCTGCAAACCCCCCGGATGCTTGCGCTGTGGGTGTAGCGCTTACCGGCATGACAAGCACCGCTGAACCGAGCAGCACGCTGATGACAACAAGTGCAGCAATAGTTTGTCTCTTCATCGTAGGTCATCTCATCATCTTCTTTCATCAGGCGGCTGCGATGCTGCAACCGCCGATTTGGCAAGCTAGAAATCATGATGCACTCGTTTAATAAACGTTGCCGTGCCCTTTTTTGTCAATATTGCCTTATTTTGTCAATATTGCCTTAAAGAGGATTTTCTCGCACTCCTGTAACGCCACGAAAGCCTCGCCATTTTTACACAATACGGCTAACCAAACAATACGGCTAACCAATAGCCGCTTCACACGACCATCGAAGTGAGCGTTTCGACCATACTTTTGCGGTCAATCGACCCTGAGCGTTAGGTTGGCCGTCGCAACAATCACAGGGCCTGTAACTCCTGTATCAGATTCTGCACCTGCGGATAGAGCTGACCTTGCGCGGCACACGTCCGCACCCAGTCATCGCTGCCCGGCTTTCCGGTCTTGGCACAGCCGTTCATCCGCGGCAGCAAGGCGCTCTTGAGTTGAGCATGCTGCACTACTAACGGAAAAGGCCCGATTCATATAGTAAACATTGGACATATATGCCGAAGACCAACTGATGCTCCTCGCCGCTTAGAGTTTAAAAGCTTCAGGTCACCGCGTTCGGAGATTATCGGAAAACACTTCTCTTTCGTTGTTCCCCAAAAACGATCGCCAGCAAAGGTGGAGATCCTCCCCATGTAACCCCCCACTGCGAGGGTTCTCAGAGAAGAAAGAGGCACTAAGGAAGATTTCGTCCAATGTTCTTGTGACGCTAACGCTCAGTCTTCGCGTGAAGCGGAGGTCTCTGATGAACTCTTCGAGGCTCTGAACAGCGGCGTTAAAACTGACCTAGACCTGTCCAAACCCTCGCCGCGTCTGTCACATCGATTCTGACTTAGGCGCGCGGGCGCATAGACGCCGAAGGTTCTGCCTACCTCCTCGCCCAGCGGACGACGACATACTCGATCGGAGGAAGGAGCAGGTAAACCGCCGTGCTCCACGTCTTCCCCGTCAGGGCGATAAGGACCGCGAGGAGGGAGACAAGGGGAACGACCAGGGCGCGGGCGCCAACCTGCCGGACAAAACCGGGGGTCATTCCGGGTTCAACCAGGCGGTCTTTCCCCGTGGCGTACTTCCATTGCAGGAACATCCCCATCCCGAGTGCAAAAAGGTTCAGCTCGAATACGATCTGACCGAGGGGGACATTAGGAAAAGCACCCGAGAACTGGGTGGAGAAAGGAAGGAGGGCGACGAACATGAGGGTCCCCATATTGAGCCAGACATACGTCCGGTTCAGGCGACTCACGGGGTGGAGCTCGATATGGTGGCTAAGCCAGAATGCCCCGAGGATCAGGAAGGCCAGCACATAATGGAAAAAATCAGAGTACAGCGAGAGGAGAAGGTTCGCAACGAAGGGTGTTGACTGGACCAGGTCCGCCTTCGCCGGTATGCTGATGCCTATAACAAGCAATGTCATCGAGAAGGCAAAGATCCCATCCGTCAGGGCTTCCAGCCGGCTTTTGGTAAGGTGCATCACCTCACCTTCCAGATACCGGCTTTTGGCAAGGTCCACGGCCTCACCTAGCAGATTTTCTTTTTTCATGAAAAGCAATCTCAGCTGTTAAGTCCTGAAGGATTAATCTTTTGTTTTTCTCCCGCAACAGGTCAGACATGAGCGGATTTCGACGCCATTCCCCAGCCTCAGGACAACGCCAGGGGCGCAAGGGATACTGAGAAGTGCATGCGATTCTGACTGCAATCTACTGAAGGCGGCACCCCACAGGTTGCTTGGCGGGACCCTGTCTTAAGCTGGTGCGATTGCGGTCGGAATAGCTCCATCGCAGCTCGCAGAAATCAGTAAACGATACCGTAAGCAGACAAGGAATCGTCGCAGCAACCGCCCATGTCCAGTCCCGATTCTCGCTCCAGCGGCGTCTACGTATTGCTGCGCCTCAAGCGGCGAACTTCTGCCCGCGCCCAATTGCACCGAGGGAAAAAAGGAGATCCGTCCTTACTTACGCGGGAACTAGAGCTCAATACTGTTGATACTAGTAAAATGCTTGATCGCGTGAACGTTAATCATTACGACTAAATGACAGCGCAAACTTTGTACGCATTATGCTAACCGCTGAACGCTACCCAGGTCTGCATTCTTATAATGCAATGTCAAACTACGAGCTGTTGGAAATCCATCGCAGCAAAATCTCACTCCACCGCGCGAAAGTCGACTACAGCTACTCAACAATACGCCTGCCCTATATGCTCTCAAAGCTTGCAGGTTTGTCGACAAACATCTACCAAACGGTTCACAATGGAGCGCTAGCCTTTGTTGTTGTTATCTCGTCAACTTCAAAAAGCGGTACGCATAAACACGAAAACGCCAGTGTAAGCACCGAATCGCCCGCCTTCACACGGCAAAATTAAAAAAACGGTATCTTTTGTCGTTAAAAATGGAACGTTAGCGTTTTTGCAGTAACAGTTTCAGTGGGAATGGCTTGCCGTGTCCGGGATAAACAGTCTTGACGTTATTACTTTCTAGTTTTTCGATACTGACCTGCGCAGTGGGCATATCGTCGATGATGGTACTGATCGCAGGGTGTTTGGTGTTTTCAAGTAGGTCGCCGCAAAACAGATCACCGGCGGATGTCAAGATGCCGATCGAGCCTTTGGAGTGTCCCGGAATTGAAAGAACTTTAGCGTCGCATCCATATTCAGTAAGATCTGCCCCATCCGCGACAATCGCATCGGGTTGAAATCTGTCCGCAGCACCAAACCTAAAGAGGCTCGGGGCCAGCGATCTGAGAAGGCGATTGCCTTTTTTCCTGTTCCAGAACATATCGCCGCGTTCAGCCATACCGACATCGTCAGCATGCATAGCTATCTTTGCTCCGAACTTTTGGCGCAGATAGGCAGCATTTCCGATGTGGTCAAAATCGCCGTGGGTGATAACGATCAACATGAGATGGCCTGGCTGACAGCCTGCGCTGATAAGTTCTTTTTCAAGGTCAGCGCGCTTGTTGGAACCCCCCGTGTCGATCAGGATATAATCATCGTGGGTTTTAATGAGATAACAGTTGACGCTGCCCAGTTTGAAGGGGAGCGACAGATTGATCGAGTTGACTTCTGCCGGCATGTAGTAGTCCTTTCGTGTTTGAGCGGCTGTTACAGTAGGGCACATCACGTCTTCCCGGCGAATACGCGATCGACTGCGCCTACAACCTCTCGGATCAGCTCAGTCCCCAGCGCGTATGCGACTCGATCTCAAACTGTTCACTCGAGGGTGGTGTATTCAGGCGTCGTGTCCTCAGCTCACTTTTCACCTTGCGCCAGATTTTCTTTGACTCTGAACCTGACGATCTCTTTTACAGTGTCTAACGGAATAGGCCAATCTGTTGGAAATTGAACCGTGCCTTTTGATTGCTTGTAAATGGACAACTTCTCCTTGAAAGCAAGGATGACGGAAGAGGGCACATAGAACCCGATATGTTTACTATAAGCGGCGAAATGCACCAAGTTGCCGTTGAGCTTGAAGGCAGGCGTTCCATAACTAATACTCTCTTCAGCTTCAGGCGCTGCTTCTTTGATAGCACTGCTCAGCTCCCTGAGTTTGTGCTGAACATTCTGAGGAAACGTCGCGATATAATCGTCGATATTTTTTGACTGACTTCTTGACCTCTCACTTACCATATTGATGTCCAAAACTGATCGACTACTAATTCAGTTTAGCAGACGCCAACAGCACGTTTGCACATGTTTGCTTCAGTGTACCAGTTCTTCAAGAGAATGCTGCAGCCGCGTTAGGAGCCTTTTCTGGCACCTGCTGCGTAATGTCCCAATATTCGACAATCTTGTCCGCGCTAAAGCGAAAAAGATGAACTTGCCTCAACCCTCCGTCAAAAGGATCAGGGCTGGAGAGCTGGGTGTGCACTGCAACAAGGTCTCCCTCAGCTAGCACATTCCTCACGACAAGCTTAAAGTCGGCATTTGATCCTTTAATTATACCTTCTGCTCCTTTCTTCTGCACCTCTAGCATCGCATCGACCAACTCATTCATTCCGCCGGTAACGTACGGATTATGAGTCTTACACTCTGAGGCACAGAATCGCAGTCCCTCTTTTGGTCTGCCTGCGCCAATCATATTTAGAAATTTGACTGCGATGTCTTTTCGCGTATCCGCACTTCTTTCTGAACTCGCGGAAGGCTTTAAATCAGACATTCTTTCACCAAATATGCGCGGCATTTGCCGATTAAATCTGCTTGCACGCACGCCAAGCCATGTTGCTATCTCACAGACATGTCCGGCTTAATAATGCCAAACAGGTTTCCTTCCGTGTCGGTGCAGTAGGCAATATACCCGATGCCCGGAATAGCTTGCTTTGGCTGCGCAACGGAGCCCCCTGCCGCCACAATCTGTTCAACTGAATCGTCTACGGATTCAACTGCGATTGTATCTGTCGTGACTTGCTCTGCCATCCGCGCGAGAAGATCGCTCCGTTAATTCCCGGTTCGTCGTCCGGGCCTGTGATGATCTGCCAGTAATCGAAAGGCCCCTCCCACTTGACGATCGTCCACCCGAAAACTTTTTCATAAAACGCTATCGCGCGCTTCGGATCATCCGCAGGCAGCTCGAACCACATCATTCTTCCTCGTGGCATTATTGTCCTCCTTGGGTTTTTTTGCAAGCTTTGCAGCGCGGATACTTACACTCGTGGGCCGGGAACTGTGTGCAAGATGCAGTTCTGCCGCAGAATGCGCGCAATAAGCTACAACCATGAGCAGGCCGAAGTCAAAGCCCTATTGAAAGAGAGTAAAGTACTGCGCAGCTGCGAGCGACAAGAGATCAATCAGCCGTCTGTGCGCCTAAAAAGCCGTCAACGGCCGCAACAAAGAACTTCGCCGTCCGTCAAAACTAGCGCGTTGGTGAGCATTTTTTCCCTCCTACTAGGTGCTAATCACATGGACAGCATGACATATTTCATGTGTGATTTTTTCTGTTGGCGATATTAGAGGCATAATGACCGTTTTTCTGGGCGGCGAGTGTTAGCCGAGTTTTAATACGTTTATGAATACTCATACGCCCACCCGTATTCCCGACTTTGATTTATCTGCACGTGTATCTTCTTGACAATCCGTCGCAGCTGCTGACGTGCACTGTCGGGTAACCAGTCATCATGCACGCGGTCCCGCATGTATTGATAAGCTTCCCAACTGGTCGAGCACTTCCTAAAAAGTTTTTCGGCAGCCGTGTCGGCGTAGTCGTTTTTGTAATCCGCAATTTCAATGATGAGCTCATCGACCTCTGCGCGATCGTTGTTCATGGGCCAAAATGATGGGTCTACCTGGGTAATTGTTAGCTAAAAGTAGAGCGAAAGTGTGGAGAAATTTAGAGGCCCGTCGTGCACGACGTTTTTAGGGCCGTTTGGAGGTGGACGCATGGCAGAAAAAAAATACGAAGCGAGTCGACTCTCTCTTTAGACTGCTCTACGCGCTTCGCTTTGCACTGTGAAAAGCAGTAAAGCATCGCTTTAGCTGGTAAAAAGCGTGACATCCGCTGCAATGGCCGAGCAAGCTTTTTATGAGCGGACTTCGTGGCAACGATCATGACTCAACCACTCGATGTGATACGGGTTTCTCACAATGCGCTCAGGAATGACATCGAGCGTATCGATGCTGCAGCGCTGGACGCAGCACGAGGAAAGGAGGGTCTTGCCGCCACCGTCGAGCGTTTCCGCTTCTTCAACGAAGTATTGGTCTGGCACGCAGACGGCGAAGAGGAAGCCATATTCCCCCGACTTGAAGATGTCGCCCCGCTGGTTGCTGAAGCCTATGTGAAGGACCATCGTGGTTTGGATGCAGCATTTGACGAGTTGAGTAGATCGTATGCTTCACACGACCCGTTAGCAACCGCCCGGGCCACCGCTGCGTTCCGTTTTCATCTCGATATCCACCTGGATAAGGAGGATACCCACCTCTACCGGATTTTCAAGGAACGAGTCTCCTTGCCCGAGCAAGGGAAGGCGATTGGCATCATGGTAAGCAAGGTTCCGCAGGAACGATTCTCGGAACTGGTTGCGTGGCTGTTTCCGCTGGTGGGACTGGACGATCGTGAGACCATGGTACACATATATCAAATGATGATGCCCGAGCCTGTCTTCGCCTCAACAAAGGAGCTCATCAAAAACGCTATCGGCAGCGACTGGGCCGAACTCACGCAGCGCATCCCGACATTATAGCCCCCACTTTTAGCAAGTGAAGGATATGTCTCGTGAGTCCAGGTCTGCATAGTTTAGCAGTCGAGTTAGTCTGTCCTGCCGGCAGCTCCAAGGCCGTCACTCTATGACTTCTGCGTCAGCTGGTGAGCGGGGCCCAAGAATCTAAGCAAATCGAAAAAAGAAATAGAGAGAAGGTAGCTAGTGGCAGCGGTTAGTTTCAACGGCGTTTCTTCTCAACAAGTCTGGTAAAAGATACGTACTAAATACTCAAGGAGAGTATGTGGACAAAATCCCGCAAGATCCTCAACGAACCGCCACCTACGCAGCCGCTCCGTCACGGAAGCCACGTAGTATGCGTTCGAATTGACGCTTATTTGCTTTGTTCGTTCAGTTTCTCGAGATAGACTCGTTGACCGTACAATATGTATCCGACTCCCAGTAGTATGAGGATATATTCACCGGCGGTAACCGCAGGCGGAGGCGTAACTGTGAAGAAAAATTTTGCCTGATCGGCGGGCGCGGTGAGGAAGCTGAGCGTAGCATCGACTACCGCTAAAACACCCGCGAGTTTTGGTCTTCGAAGAAACAGCGAGACCAGCGCGGCAAGCGGGAGCAACAATCCCACGATTATAAAGAATCCAGAAAACCACAGGGTTCGTAGTTCATTTATACGCGTTTCGAATCCCAATGGCGTCAATAGAAATCCCACGATAAAGCCAAAGGCAAGCAAAACAGCCAATACCTTCTCTGCATTACTGAAAGAAGCCAATTCTATTTCCCCCTGCCTGCACTGTTAGATCACGCTAATTATTTAACTATTTTGAAAGCTCCGGACATTTGTTTGGAGCACCATTCTGGCCGCGTATGCAGTTATAGCGGTGTTCGTGGCAGTGACGGTAGGAGCGACGTTATATCAGTTCAGGTAGTTTTTGTAATCCGCAATTTCAATGATGAGCTCATCGACCTCTGCGCGATCGTTGTTCATGGGCCAAAATGATGGGTCTACCTGGGTAATTGTTAGCTAAAAGTAGGGCGAAAGTATGGTAAAATTCAAAAACACAGAAGAGGCCGATTCATAGTTCATTTTGCGCCCATTAGAGCCCCTCCGAACCCTAGGGCCCACACATAGATTGGATAGGCAATCATGCGCTCCATCCCGCCTGGACCTATTCCCAGATCGTGATGCGTGAAGAATAGGACATCGGCGACGAGGGCGAAGATCCCGAGGCCTACTGAGACGTACGAGAGTGGCGGGCGCAGCACCCTATACGAGAGAATCGCGGAGACCGCCCCGAAGGAGAGCAGAACGAGCGCGAAGATGCTGTGGGGCGCGCCGGTGGTTTCGGGGAATAAGCCCGCCCCCACGGCACAGGCGCCGGTGACAGCAAGGGTGATGGTAAGGCCTGCGCCGAGGGTACGCCTCCCGGCCAGGGAACCGATGAGTGCAAATCCTCCGAACACCACGGCCGACGCGTTGTACATAAGCGCCGTTTGCCCCACACCCAAATCACTTAGGTAGTTGGTCGCCACGGTATACCCTGGATGCAGCGCTTCGGCGATCGCAATCACGAGCATGTGCTGCGCCACGCCAACAAAAATGAGTGCCCCGGAGAGAGAGCGGTTTTCGATGCGCATTAGACTCACCTAACTATCACTGCGTGATTGCTTAAGTTTTCTTTTTTTCGATGCAGGTGCATGGTCATCGAGTCGATATTAGCGTCAAAACGGCCGTTATACCTGGCGGCGAGCGCGGGTTCTTCGTCCTGATGAGTGTTATCAGCTCCATCCTGTTTCGAAGTATGCGGTGATTGGCGTGCTTTACCGCGAACGGGCAAAAGCGACTCTATAAAACTCGTAGCCCTTCATACGACGGGCAGCAGCGCCCATATAACGCGCCCGATACTCAGAGGCCCCAACGTCCTCTGTCAGATCGAGGCCGCGTTCTGCAAGGTATACCTGAAGGTGCTCAGGATAGAAACCAAAGGTCCACGTTTCGCCGGCACGCTGTAGCGTGTTCCGCACGTGGCGAGTCCCTCCAAATGTCACCGACCCATCGAGCAGACCTCGGTGCACGTAGGTGAAAACGATGCGACTTCCCGGTACCCCTCCTACGTAGCTGAGGGTGCTATCCACAGCTCGCTCAGTAAGGTAATTCGTGACCCCCTCCCAGATAAAAAAAGAACGCTGATTGGCCTTGAATCCCGAGTCATACAGAACCTGGCCTAATGACTCAGTATTGAAATCCACGCCCACGTATACGACGTGCTTTGGCAACGCTCCAAAGATGCGTCGTACGCCGTCTTTTTTCTTAGACAGCGTGGCCGGATGGTCAACCTCGAAGACGTGAGTCGTTTCGATTCCCGTTATCCGGTACGCACGACAATCGAAGCCGGCGCCGAGGATGACGACTTGACCAACGCTGTTGTCAAGGGATGTAGAAACATAGTCATCAATCAGGCGTGTCCGCGCGACGCCTGACGATCGCGCCCCTGGCCATCTCAAGTCGATGATCCCCGGGACTGCTGCACCAAGCAATAGAATGCGCGACAGCTGGACGACACCCCGCAACACAGGCCGCAGAAAGCAATAGGCAAAAGGATCATCGAAAAGCCTGCTGCGTGACGGACGCCGGGATGACTCAATGGCCCGGAACAAGGCCATATACTCGGCGGTTCGACTCGCGTTGTGCTCTTTCACGTTTCCCGGCACTAATCGTACTGACCCTGATATATATATAAGTCCAATTAATGGGCTCATCAATCGCCAATAGTTCGAATGTTCGAAATAGATATATAATAGTTAGAATATTAGAACCATTATGGATAAGCAGCCGTATCGGCTCCGTCTGTATCTGTCCATTATTCAAGCCATCACCAACAAAGCCTTTGGAATAGGCCCGGGTGCAAAAAGCGATCTGTCCGCAAATGAGTCTTTCATCGTATACCGATGCAATTTTTATGATGTCAACATGAAGGACCTCGCGCAAGGCACCGATGTGGTCAAGAGCACGGTTTCCTACTATATCGATGTCCTTGAGAAGAAGGGCTATGTGCAGCGAGTCCGCGGCGGAAAAGACAAGCGAGACGTCTTTGTCGTTCCGACTGAGAAAGCGAAAACCTGGATAGCGGAGACTGAGCAGAAAGTGTTCGATTACGTCGCAGAGGGTATGTCAAGGCTGACTCTTGATGAGCAGGGGCAGTTCGTGGCGCTATTCTCGAAGTTCGTCGGGGAAACCGAGTCAATGCCGTATGAGGCAATTATGAAATCAATCCGAGAAGAGCATGAAACCCAAGATAAGCACGATGAACGCAAAGGGGGCGCCCCTTGAAGCAAATCGTTGAAACTCGTAATCTGACGAAGGTGTACGCCGGAAACGTTCGCGCAGTCGATGACGTGAGCATCGACATAGGCGAGGGAGAGATATTCGGCTTGCTCGGCCCAAACGGAGCCGGGAAGACCACGATGATCCGCATGCTCGTGACCTTGGCGCGCCCCACCTCAGGTAGTGTGCGTGTTGCAGGATATGATGTCGTCAAGGAGGCACGCAAGGTGCGGGAGATAATCGGTTACTCTGCTCAGCAAGCTGGGGTCGACGAGAACGCCACCGGTCGCGCGTATTTAACGCTCTTTGGACACTTCTATGGCCTCAACAGTAAGACGATACGGAACAGGGTTGACGGGGTGCTCGCACTGTTGGAATTGACTGACGCCGGAGACCGATTAATAAGCACGTATTCTGGTGGCATGCGGAAGCGCCTCGAGATTGCCACAGCCCTCATCAACAAGCCAAAACTCCTAGTTTTGGATGAACCCACGCTCGGACTAGACATTCAAACACGCACGCGCATATGGGAGCACATCCGCACCCTCAACGCCGACGGGATGTCCATCCTCCTTACTACGCACTATCTGGAGGAGGCCGACAAGGTCTGTGACCGCGTAGCGATTATCGATTATGGCCACATCGTTGCCTTGGGAACGCCTGACGCACTTAAAGGGGAGATTCACGGCGACGTCGTCTCTTTGACTCTACCACCTGAGGAGCCTGATCAACAGAAAAAGACGTTCGAAAAGGTGAAGCAACTGTTGTCTGGCGAACGCTTGGTCAGAGACGTTCAGCCCACGAACGTCGGTCTCAACGTGTACGTCGACCAAAGGGGCGCTGGCGTACCTCTAATCTTGCGTGTGGTCGAGGACGCTGGAGTGATGATCGAAGACCTCAGCCTTTCGCGGGCCTCACTTGACGACGTCTTCGTCAAGTACACTGGCCGGACGATGCGTGAGGAGCGAGGGCAGGCACTTGGCGCGAAGCAAGTATGGTTTGGAGGCTAACGCATGACGGGCTTATTGCGGAGCACGTGGTATACGCTGGATAGGCTTGTGCGCGCTTTCCTGCGCACTCCTATCTGGATTGTCGTCTACTTGATTCAGCCGTTGATATGGCTTCTGCTCTTTACACAGATCTTTCAGAGCATCACGGTGTTGCCGGGTTTTTCAACGAGCAGTTACGTGCAGTTCTTCGCCCCAGGCCTCATTGTGACGTTAGCGGTGTTTAACTCGAATTTTTCGGGTTTCCAGATCCTCAGCGACATCAGCTGGGGCGTCCTTGAAAAAATGCTCGTGACACCGGTGAATCGCTACGGATTGATTTTTGGCAGTTTGCTGTACGTAGCGGTGACCGGGATCGCACAAATCGTGATCGTATTGGTTATCTCTCTGTTGCTGGGCGCAAGCGTGGTAACTGGGGTGGGCGGCGTGCTTATTACGTTTGTCATCGTAAGTCTGCTGTCGATGGGTATCACCGGTCTGCTCACCGCGCTGGCTCTGCGCGTTAAGCGGCCGGAGCCACTCGTGTTCGTGTCCACTTTGATAACGCTGCCGTTGATCTTCCTGTCCAGTGCGCTGATACCCGCGAGCTTGACTCCTGGCTGGGTACAAACCGCTATGAAGTTCAATCCCGTCAACTACGCGGTGCTCGCGGTGCGGCCACTGTTCCTCACCGGCTACGCCTGGACAGCGATTGCACAGGCGCTGATCGTTTGCGGAGCTCTCGCATTTGTTGCGATCGTTATCGCGACGCTGGCCGTTCGACGATTCGGTGATTAAAATATGACCGAATGGTTTCGGCGCTGCCATACGATGGCTGTACTTGAATGGATAACGAGCGCAGTAATATTCATGTTAGACCTATTAAACTGTATTAGATTGAAATAAGGTGATATAAGGTGAATAACCAGAACAATGAACAGCGGAACTGCATAGACGTGCGCTACGTGCGTGACAATAAAACGCTGAGTGGAGCGGTGTGTGTGGCGCTCAGCAAGAAAGTAGGGAGAATAGATCGCAAGGTTGACCTTATATTCATGCCGGAGGAGGAAGGTGCGTTTTCTGTGAGGAGCACTACTGAACTAATGAACATTCTCGCTAGCTGGAAGGTGTCGTTTGAAGAGCGAAAGCGAGTTTTTGACTTCGTTGCTGAGCGGTTGCGTATGCTCGCTGGTGAGGATACAGTTGCGTAGTAAAGAGAAGGAGGTCTGTGGAGCTTAGGGGAAGTCTAAAATCGGCAAACTCTCAACTAAAAAAGATAAGATCTACCACAAATCACACTGCCTCCACGGCTTGCTAACTTACCTTTTGTTTGCAACGGTATACTTAGGTGCCTATGCGGACTCAACAAGATACGTTGACAGCGTGCGTTATCAATCCGCACTCAAAAAGCACACCGGAAGTTCAAAAGTGGTCGATGGACAGGCGTAACGACAATTTTGGTCAGTGCCGCGTGACATCATGTACGGAGGATGGAACGAATCAGAACGAAAATGGGTGCTGAGCGCGTAGACGAAAGAAGTTCAGCGGCACCAGCAGCACCCGCACGTTCGCCGACCTCCGTTGAGCTCGTAGCTAGTGTACAGCGGGCAGCCCGGGCAATTACACCCCTGCATCTCTGGGTTTGATTCACTCGAGCTCATGGAGCAAAACACGCCACCCACGAGGCTGTTCTTGATAAACGTGAGACAGCTCTTGCAGATGCACTTTGCTTTTGTCTCTGCGTTCAAAGGAACTTTCATGTAGGAATCACCTCCGTCAGGCTTTTCAAGCACATTGGATGCTATGGCTTAAAAATTCTTTTGCATTTGCCGCGTTTCGGGAGAACCAGAAGGGTGACAAGGGTCAGCCAGAAGAACCCGAAAGATAGGAATGCGGTCATGCCGAACGTGTTGTTCTTCTTCCGCTCCATGATCCCCGCAATGACCTGGGCGAGACCTCCGTAGAAGATTCCCATCGCGAGGATCATCGAACTGAGAGCAAAGAACCACGCTTGCTTAAGTTAAGTAGGACTGTCGTTATCCCGAAGGCCGTGAGCCGAGAACACCTTCGCAGCCTCAAAATCGCCCGCCTTGACATGGCGGAGGTGCCGGTTCGAATCCGGCCGAGCCCATCGTTCTTTTTGCAATCGGAAGCGAGAATTATGGCGGATGATGAGCACGGCGAGGACGAAGAGTTGCACAACTCTGGCGAGAAGTTGCACAACTCCAGTGACACGCCTGATGCGGACGACGACCAACCAGCAGAGACAGAGCCGTACACCTATGTAGTCGATCTTGGGGACGAACAGATCTACTATCATAGAGATGAGAAAGGAAAGCTGCACAGCTATGATTTCCTCCAAGAAGACCTCATCCTTTCAGCTGAAGACTTTTCAGAAGAAGAGCTACGGAAAGCGGAAAAGATGAAAAGAATAGAAGCCGACCTCGATATTGTCAAAATTGTAAGGACGTCAGAAGAAGCCGAAAAAGGAATTACGATCCCGGCTCCGCAACCTGGAGAAGCCCGTGATTTGCGAGTGCACGTATCAACTAAGATCGGTCCTGCTAATTTTGCAATAGTGGCCAAACGCACCGGTGAGCGCTCGTCAAACTGCGACGGCACGGCGATATCGGAAGACTACCGCCTCTCTCCTGCTGTACCTTCTGCCGGCCTGGGCTCCTTAGACGCTGACGCGGAAGTACCACTTACGTTCGGCTTCATGCTAGACGAGCTTAATGCGTATGTCACCTACCGGAGTGAGGGTCTCACATATTTCATGTTTGATTTTTTCTAATGGCGATATTAGATGCAAAATGGCCATTATTTCTAGCTATGCGCACTTGAAAAGCTTCAATGAGTAAACGGTCGCCGTGCCATCTAGTGCTCGTCGGGCTGTGATGCGAACCCGTTACAACAACATTTATAGTGAAGCGCCTCGAAGTTACTTGTTTTAATAGGCGCTGGCATCGAACGCCACGGCGATCCGGAACCTTGTCAGGTAGATCAAAAAGATAGGAATAATGAAAAAAAAGTGCAAGACGTGCGCGCACTTCAAATCCAGCGACAACGGCTTCAGGTGCGACCTTGGGTTTCAAACTCCAACTGAACCCGGCTGGCCATGTCCAGCTTGGGTCGTCGGCGCGCTTGACTTCCTAGATTCCAACACATAATGGTTGATTAACGAACCACTAATGTGACCTTAATATAAGTTGCTCAAGACGGCTCATACGCCCACCCATATTCGCGACTTTGCTGTATCTGCACCTGTATCTTTTTGATAATGCGTCGCACTTGCTGCCGCGCGCTGTCGGACAGCCAGCTATCGTGCGCGCGGTCCCGTACGAATTGGTAAGCTTCCCAACTGGTCGAGCACTTCCTAAAAAGTTTTTCGGCAGCCCTATCGGCATAGTCGTTTTTGTAGTCTGCGATTTCAACGATAAGTTCATCGACCTCTACCCAATCGTTGTTCATCGGGCAAAATGGTAGGTATATCTGGGTAATTGTTAGCTAAAAGCAGAGCGGAAGTATGTCTAATTCAGAGGCCCCGCGTGCACGGTGTTTTTAACGCACTCACTTTTGGGGTTTTGTGGCGGCTGAAACCTCCCTTATGTAACCGATAATCTTTTGCTTGAAATCCTCCATTGAAGCCGGACTGAATTGAGAAACATCATGCAGCATGATGATGTTCATTTCGCCTCCGGCGGTTGCAATTCCTAGGGCCTTTTCATAATTAGAGGAGAATATGGGCACAAAAAATCGAATTTCTTGCCCAATGAGAGCAGATATGGCGGGCTATGCCAGCACTTTTTCGAGCTGATATGCGCCTCTTTCTTCTTTTCGAGCGGACAACCCTTAACACGACGCGCGCCCTGTCCTCTTTCATTTGAAACATTTGTAGGGGTTATACCATGAAGAAATATGTCTTGCTCATCACACTGGCGCTCATTGCAGCCCCCCCCGTAATAGCAGGATGCACGTCACCTGCGAGTCCAAGTCCAAGCACCGCAACTTCGACGTTGGCGAGTTCCGCACCGGCAGCAGCAAACACGGCGGCAGCTTCGCCAAGCGTAACCGCTTCAGTCAGTCCAACTATTTCACCGACTGCCGCAACAAATCAGCAGACCTATTCCGTCTCGATAATCAGTTATGCGTTCCAGCCCTCGACGTTAACCATTCCGCGAGGAGCAACCGTAACGTGGACTAACAACGCGCCAATTGCTCATACCGTCACGTCCGATACCGGGGCCTTTGGCTCAGGCACGCTAAGTCCGGGAGCGACATACTCGCACCAGTTTAACCAATCGGGGAATTACTCGTATCATTGTAGCATACACCCAACCTTAATGACGGCTACTATAACTGTTCAATAAACACTGGGGGCACAAATAGCAGCAATATTATTGAGCTTAGGATTACAGCCCCCTGCGAGGCTGACGTAAATACGTTCACTGTCTCGCCCACCGTTCATTCAATCCCCGTGCGAATGTCCGTGCCTGCTCCATGTCAGCGCTATCTGGCCGTCCCTTGTTCGTGCCGCCGGCAGGTCGAAGTGTCCTTTTTGTATAATTGCGACGGCCGGTCGGTCCCGATCCGAGCGCGCCAGGGCCGTATTCTTTCTACTTTTTTGGTAATCGTTAGCCGTATAGTGCAACCTCGAGGTCTAAATCCTTGCGTTGAGGACATTCATCAGTTTTGCGCGTCGGCCGAATTCTGCGTACTGTCTTCTCACGCCAACCCGATCGGAAAGAATTCCTTTAAGATGTCGCGAGTTTTTCAGTGCCGGCCGTCGAGATAATAGGGGCTGTTGTTACCGCTTTCGCACCAAACGGATCGATATCTTCGTAGCCCCTGGGTTTACAACCTTCGATATTCCCCTGCGTCCATCGAGCGTGTGTGCGCCTATCTGGCAGTACGGGCTAATGCTCGGAAAGTTTGGCGATATATCTTGTATGAGGGCAGCGATTTCTAAACCGTTACACTGTATGCTCTCTCGTATCGTCTTAAACTGCTCACTCGGTTTTATCTGTGCTCCAAGTGCCTTGCCAATGGCTTCTGCATCTTCGTCGCGTGCTTCTGCTGGATAGATGACGTAGGGGCAATTATCCCTAAGGTGGCGTTGGCCCACGATATTTCCAGAAGGATGAATTACGCCAAGCCTCAGCACAGGCGTTCCCGCATCAAATGTCCCTTCCGCGAACGTTACATAGCTAAAAATCCAGCCGGTTTTTTCAATTGCCTCATCAACGTATTTCCTCGACATATGAGAATAACGCGCCCTAAATCGTGCACGCGCTTCGCTTACGATATCGAGTAATAGATCGGTGCTGCTAATTTCACGTATATGTGCCAACCTGTTGTTCACGAGCCTGAGAAGTTCTACGCTTCCTGCACCCGTGATCAGCCCGATACTGGTATTGCAAATCTTTTCGTGATCATCGTTGTAACCGACCAACCGCTTGTTTGTGTCATAAAAAGAGACTCGCGTGTCTGCGGCCAAGAACACATATGTTCCGAAGTTGATTCCTAATGCAATCGTCATTGATAGTTAAGATGGCACGCTCGAGTACACGTCCGGCAGATCCTTGTCGTTGAACTGGAGGTACGCCGAATGACGTTCACGGTCGAAGGCCCAGCAGCATCTGCATACGTCGGATCAGTATTGATCCGTCCTTCAACTTACCTTTTCATGCGGTTTAGCCATAGCAGTTTACTTGTCACACAGCTAACCCAGCACAAGGATTGAAACTGCATAGCAAGCCCCCCGGTTGTTTTGTTAACGAGACCCATTAGCCAAAATGGCGTCTTATCATGCAGCTCTTTTACATCGCGAGCAGTCATGATTATTTCAAGCGTGTTCAATTATAACAGGTACCATTTTACATCTGTGGTGACCACCACTTTACCACCTGGCGGTTCTTTGCCCGTTTGCTCTCACACGCCCGTAACGTAGCAGACCGGTCTGGGCATTAAACGAGATCAGTGCATAGTGTAGAGTTGTGATAGACCACGCACAACTACGGATCAGATGGAGAAGTCTGTAAGGCCACGATGTTTTGCCAAACCGAGAGATTTAAGCTTTCTTCTGCTCCTTTAAAAAGCACTTACGGGCATTGAGGAGAGGAGCACGAACGTGAGATATTTCTGGCTTGATGACACAGCTCGGCTTGTTGAGCGGACAGACAATAAAATGCCGACCGAGGTTGTGGGAGAGCGTCAGCACAGGTTGAGCAACGTCCTCTTCTGGATTGTCCCTGTGATCATCGTACTCACGATCCTCATCTTTGCCTTTCTCAGGTGAATGTTACGACGTTCTGCAAAGAATGCGGACACAAGCTCGGCTTTCTCGAACCTGCAGAGGACGGTTTGTGCAACGGTTGCTGACAGCGGTTGGTGCAGCAGAGGGCGGCCGAGGCACAGTGCACTCATAATTGTTAAGTAGCACTCTGCCGACTATTCAATTACTATGCTAGCCGCTGAACATTACCCAGACTTCTTCCTTTACGGTGCGCCGCCCCGTACAAACGAACTGCTGGAGATTCACTGCAGCAAAATCTCGCTCCACTGTGCAAAAGCCGACTACAACTACCCTACAATACGGCTGCCCCACACGCCCTCAATGCTTGCAGGACTGCCGACGCGTATATATCAAACGGTGCACGACGGGGCGCTTGCCTTTCTCGTGGTCATCGCACCCCCTAACTCAAAGCCTGAAAGTGTCCCAGCAGACTCAAAATCGCCCGCCTTCACATAGCGACGGATTTGAAAAGTAATAAAGACTAATCGCTAGCATCCGAGCCTGCATCAGGCTCAGGCCGTGTCATAATCTCTGCACAGCTTCAACTACTCGTCTTGATTAGCACCTGTGATCACGTCCGCGTAAATCTAAGCAAATCGATAATCATTTGGACGAGCACAGATACACGTCACTGAGGTGTGCCGTTACGGCAGCGCGTACTGATGACCGCCTAAGAGGCACTGGCATTGTTTTAGCAATTTTGAGCCTGACTGCTCTGGTAACGTCTTTCAGTGAGTCAATGCTCGTTCCGGCGTTACCGGTCCTGCAAGCGAACTTCCACACCACCGAAGCCGTGATCGCTTGGGTTCCGGGCATCTATTTATTATTCGGCAGCCTCGCGACACCCACGTTCGGCAAACTCGGTGATACGTACGGGAAGAAGAAACTCCTCCTCATCGCGATTGTCTTGTACACGATCGCAGTTATCGGAAACGGTTTTGCGTGGTCTATAGAGAGCCTTTTAATCTTCAGGGCGATACAGGGGATCGGACTGGCGATGTTCCCGCTGGCGTTTGCAATCATCAGGGACGAGTTTCAGCACGACAAGGTCGCGACGGCGACAGGCTTTGTGAGCGCGATGTTTGCCGTGGGGTCGACTATCGGGCTTGTCGGCGGTGGATGGATCACGCAGACGTTTAGCTGGCAGACCAACTACTACCTCTTGGCTCCCGTTGCAGCCATCGTAACGGCGCTCATCGCATGGGGCGTCCCTGAGTCGCCCCTTCGCACGCCGTCCCGATTCGACTACTGGGGCATCATCTTACTCGAGCTCGCGATTCTCGGTTTTCTGGTACCGCTCACACAGAGCGGGGTATGGGGATGGTCCTCGCCCTACACGCTCGCCCTCCTCACGCTCGGCGTGGCCGCGACGATC